>Ga0209544_1001347_pt1 | contig 27454 bp, 26 predicted proteins | sample MesohylPK_FD_187297 | JGI IMG/M metagenome (GOLD analysis project Ga0209544, IMG submission 187297) | Host-associated microbial community of the marine sponge Aplysina aerophoba from Gulf of Piran - sponge mesohyl, lysed by proteinase K... | ecosystem: Host-associated > Porifera > Sponge >...
CCGCCGTTTCACGCCAATATCCGCAAGCGGCTGGTCAAGTCGCCGAAGATCTACTTCTACGATGTCGGGTTGGCGAGCCACCTCATCGGCATCGAACATGCCGGACAGATCGCCACCCACCCGCTTCGCGGACCGCTGTTTGAGAATGCCGTCGTGGTAGAGGCGCTCAAACACCGGTTCAATCGGGGCCGCCGATCCAACCTGTCCTTTTTCCGGGACAGCCGCGGTCTTGAGTGCGACCTGCTGTGTGAGAACGGCCACGGCATGGCGGCCATAGAGATCAAGTCTGGTGCGACGGTCGCTTCCGACTGGTTTGATTCGCTCAAACGGGTAGCGAAAGAGCTTCCGGAAATCGCCACCAGGGCTGTTGTCTATGGTGGTACGGATCGACAATCTCGGCAGGATGGAGAGGTGGTTCCTCTGACTGACCTGAGCGATTTGCTTGAGTGAATGGAAGATCGGCGGGAATCCTGATGGGCGCAAATTCCAGTGTACCGCTCCACAGGAGGCCGAAGTGTCCTGGCCTCGATGCCGATTTATCGTCGTACCCGCCGGATGATAGGCTGACGATCAAGCGATCGCAGTCTGCGTCGAGCGCTTGCACCGAGAGCTTGTGGTGGACATATTCGATCTTGATGAGGCCGTCATCGATCGCTACCAGGCCTTCCCGCGCTCCTTCACCGATACCCGCTCTGCGGAGTTGAACGCCAGGCTCGACGAACTGTGCGCGACCAGGCGTTTCCGGCCGGAGCCGCTGGTCCAGCTGAAATCGCACTACGCCGACGGCGGTTCGATACAGGATTTCATCGACGCAGGAGATCTGGAACCGGAATGCGTCGAGGTGTTTCGGGGCGTGCCGAACGCGGGCCGTGAGAGAGACGAAACGCTCAAGCTCCGCAAGCATCAGCAGCAGGCTGTGGGCTATGCCCTGAGCAATCGGAGTTACGCCGTCACGACGGACACCGACTCGGGCAAGTCGCTGTGTTTCTTCATCCCGATCATCGATGCAGCAATCAGGGCGCGGACCGGCGATCCGAAGCGTCCGCCGATCTGCGTCGGAACTTCCGCGACCATGGCAAACGGGGGAGCCGCGGAACAGAGGAATGCGGCGGTGGCCCGGATTGCAGCGAAGATATTCAGCACGGAGATCGGGGGTAGACGCGGTCGTCACGGATACGCTTCGTCGCGTGACCGACACGCCCAGGAGCGGCGAACACGAATCGGCCGGGCTCGCGGCGGTGGTCCAGGCCGCCCTGGGGGAATGTCGGCCATGGGCGCACGAACGCCGAATTGGCGAACGACGACCTGGCTATCCGGATCGAGGCACGGATCGGCTTGCAGAGTGTCGATCAAAAGCCCGAGCGGGCGAGTCCGGTATCGCGCAAGCAGGCGGCCGCCGCACTGGCCGCGGATTGCAGGCTCTCAGAAGAAGACTGTGCGACTGCCATCGGGAACGCGCTGATCGGGTTCGGTACGCCGAAAAACATGCGTGGCGTAGACGGCGGAACCGGCGAACCTCTGTTCGCCTTCAAGCACCATCGATGCATCGCGGGCGCCGGACGGCTGTATTCCACCCTTGGTCCCGAAGGCCAGCGCCACGTGACGTTCTCCGGGCAGATTCTCAACCCGAACCACGAGGAAGAACGGCTGTACCCTGTCCGTTTCTGCCGGAATTGCGGTGAGGAGTTTCACCCGGTTACGTTGTGGACCGATCAGGGGCGCGAATATTTCCCCCGTTCAGGGGTCACAGCGCAATTTCTCGGGCGCTGCCCGCTTGCCGGTGGCACAGATGCTGGCGTTGCTCGTTCCGGGGTATTGCCATCGGCTCCGCGAGACCGTGCCGACGCTGGTTGCCGAGTCAGTTCCTGAACGCAGACGTATTCTGCACCCTGATGGAAGCTCAGGTTCCGATCAAAGCCTGGCGGCACCATTTCACTGCAGTACGCACGCAGAGCAGTCCGGGATACCGGCTCTTGAAGGCAATCGTCATGCCCGGCTACCTGCCCGGCTCTGCTCCGCCGACCGGCCGGCTTGGCTGGAAAGCCAGCAACGCACTAGCATCGAAACTTGACGAGGCGTCGGTGACAGGTCATGGGCAATTTGGAACTATCTTTCGGCGGAACGGTTCTGGTCTCGTTTGCCGCAGCAACGGCCTTGCTGCTCTGCCGCGTGGCACCCGTCTGCTGATCCGGAGAGACTGACATGCGCGACCTGCACCGACCCGGCCGTTCCCCGGTCATGGCACCGGACGCGATGATTGCCACCAGCCACCCGCTGGCGAGCCAGGTCGGGATCGACATCCTCAAGTCGGGCGGCAATGCCGTCGATGCGGCGATCGCCGCCTGTGCGACGCTGTGCGTGGTCGAGCCCGCCATGACCGGGATCGGAGGTGACTGCTTTGCGCTCTACGCACCGGACGGAGCCTCGCAGCCCATCGCCATCAACGGGTCGGGCCGCGCACCGGCTGCCGCCAGTGTGGACGCACTTCTCGAACGCGGTGTTTCCACCATCGAGGTCCAGAGCCCGCATGCTGTCACCGTGCCGGGAGCGGTCGCGGCCTGGTGCCGGCTCAATGCCGATTACGGCCGCAAGGGGCTCGATGAGCTGCTGGCGCCGGCCATCCACTATGCCGAGAACGGGTATCCGGTGGCGCAGCGGGTCGGTTCCGACTGGGCCGGACTGATACCAAAGCTGATGGCCGACGCGGTATCGTCACGCAAGATGACCCTCAACGGGTCCGCGCCCCGCATCGGGACGATCTTCCGTCAACCGGAACTTGGCACGACCCTGCGGCGGATTGCGGAGCATGGCAGGGACGGCTTCTACACCGGTCCGGTTGCCGACGACATTGTCGAGCGGTTGCGCGGTCTCGGCGGCCTGCACACACTTGATGATTTCGCTGGCTGCGAGCCAGAATATGTCATCCCCATTTCGACCGACTACCGCGGATTCAGCGTCTATGAATGCCCGCCGAACGGACAGGGAATCTGTGCCCTGATGCTGCTCAACATCCTGTCCCGTCACCAGCCGGGCGGCATGTCGGAGGTCGACCGGGTTCATCTGCTGGCGGAGGCGGCAAAACGAGCCTACAGACAGCGTGACCGCTACGTGACCGACCCCGGGTTCTGCACCGTGCCGGTCGACTGGCTGCTGTCCGGGGAACACGCGGCCCGGCTTGATGCCCTGATCGATCCTGCCCGGGCAACGGAGATGGCGGAAACGGATTTCCCTGATCATGAGGACACGACCTACCTCTGCTGCGTCGATGCCGACGGCAACGCCATCTCGTTCATCAACTCGCTGTTCGCCGGGTTCGGATCCGGCATCATGGCGGAAAGGTCCGGCGTGATGCTGCAGAACCGGGGCAGTTCATTCCGCGTCGGCCATGACCATGCCAACCGGATCGAGGGCGGAAAGCGCCCGATGCACACCATCATTCCCGGCATGGTCATGAAGGACAACGCGTGTGTGGCGCCATTCGGGGTCATGGGCGGTCATTACCAGCCTGTCGGCCACGCGAGCCTGCTCAGCCATGTCCTCGACCGCGGACTGGACATTCAGGAGGCGATGGACCGGCCACGCAGCCTTGCGATCAACGGTGTCCTTCAGGTCGAGAATGCCTTCGCGCCAGAGACCTATGGCGAACTCGAGCGTCGCGGCCATGTGCTCGAACATGTCGCCACGCCGCTTGGCGGTAGCCAGTGTGTCTGGATTGACCGGACCGAAGGGGTGCTGATCGGAGGATCGGATCCGCGCAAGGACGGGTGCGCGATCGGCTACTGAGCGGACCGGTCGTCCACGGCCTGGCGGTCGGGGTTCATCGGCCGGAGAGATCGTGCTTGTCGGGCCCGCTTGGGATGCCGACAATCCGGCATCGTTGTCTGCAGGAAGGGGTCACGTCATGGCGCGACGGTGGGTCAACAGGCCGGAAGGATCGAACTGGGGTGAATTCGGCCCGGATGACCAGAGAGGCCGTCTCAACCTGCTCACTCCGGAATCGGTCGAGAGCGTGAGGCATGCCGGAATCGTGGAAAGCGCCGCCGGTAAGGTTTGTATCCTCAAGCGCGATGAAATCGATGCCGGATGGGACCCTGCAGCCGATACTCATATGACCGTATGGGAATGCTGCCAACACCTGATCCGCGAACTGAAACAGGGCGGTGAGCAGGCGGCGTCGTTTCTTCTCCGGAAGATCGGCCCTGCCCATGCGGATGCAGCCAAGGACCTCGCCTATTGCCTGTACGACATCTGCACAAACAACAGGCGCGACGCCAGCGAGGCGGCATCCTATAACGGCCTTATCGCCGTATGGTCGGAACTGACCCGCCAAGCGGCCACGATCCACGATACACGTGGCGACCTGCAAGGTTCGCTGAAAGTGTAGAGGCATGAGCTACCGGGTCGAGGAAATCGAAAGCCGGCTGCGGTCGGGCGAGGACAGCGGCTGGGAATTCAAGCAGGTCGAATTTGCCGGGGATCGTCCGAGACGACCGGCTCGCGGCGACTGGGCCGACGAGATTGCGGCCTTCGCCAACGCTGCCGGGGGCGTGGTGCTCGCTGGCGTTGCCGACGACGGAAACGTCATCGGCATGTCACGCGCGCAAATTGCGAACCTGGATTCCCTTCTCGTAGAGGTGAGCACTGATACGATTGAGCCGCCTGTTCGTATCCACACACATCACAGGGAACTGTCCGACGGCAAGCTCGTCCTGCTAGCTGAAGTGCCAGAGAGCGACGCCGTGCATGAGAGTCCCGGCGGGTGCTATATCCGTGTGGGCGCATCGAAGCGGCTAATGGCCGGCGACGAGCGGTTACGCTTGGCACAACGGCGGTCGCAGGCCCGCTTCTTGTGGTTCGACAAGCAGCCGGTGCCGGAGACCGGTTTCAGTACATTGGCCGAGGCCCTTTGGAAACCGTTGCTCAGCGCCGAGGGTGCGGCCGAGCCGGAGGCGGCACTCGGGAAGCTGGCGCTCCTTGAAGACGATGAGGCCGGAGTCCTTCGCGCCACCGTAGCCGGCGTGCTGTTGTGCACTCAAGATCCGGAACGATGGCTCCCGAACGCCTGCATCACGGCCACCAGATACCGCGGCGGAGACCGTGCATCGGGCCAGATCGACGCCCGGGAGATCACCGGCCCGCTGAACGAACAGATCGCCGGCGCCGTTGCCTTTGCCGTCAGAAACATGCAGGTCGCGGCGCGTAAGGATCCGGCTCGTTCGGATCTGCCCCAGTACAGCGAAAAGGCCCTGTTCGAAGCTTTGGTCAACGCAGTTGTCCATCGCGACTATTCCATGAGAGGAAGCAAGATTTTCCTGTCCATGTTCGACGATCGCCTGGAAATTCAATCGCCCGGTTCCCTGCCAAACAACCTGACGGTGGAGAGCATGGCCTCGCGGCAATCCACCCGAAACGAAGCCCTGACCTCTATATTGGCGCGCATGCCTGTCGGAGGGACCCGTGGCGGCGAAGACAGGCGTTACTACATGGAGCGCCGCGGCGACGGTGTGCTCATTATCCAACGCGAGACATGGGAACTGTGCGGGAAGTATCCCAAGTACCAGATCGTCGACGACTCAGAGGTCCTTCTTGTCATTCCCGCGGCGACGCAAGAACGGAGTCCCGCTCGTGCCGTAATCTCCGTGCGCTCCCACGGTCGGTCCTTTCCGGGCGCCGATCTCCTGCTCCTATTTCCGAACAAGACATGGAAACAAGCCACCACGGACGAGCAGGGCGAAGCGGCAATCGATCTGCACACGACCCAGCTGCCCATGACCGTGTTCGCGTCCGCGCCGGGACATGCCGCGCAACTAGAGCGGGACTGGAAACCCAGCGAACGCGCGCTGGCGATCGATTTGGAGGCCCTGCCGGCAGGCGGGTCCGTCATTTTCGCGGAGGCGACCGGTCATCTTCCAGGATTGAAGGGCAGGCTCAATCCCATACGCGATGCCCATGACCGGACGTATCTCTACGCGTCGAACATCGCGATCGACGAAGGCAAGCAGCAGCCGGTCCACTTCATCCCGGGCGAGGAACTGCAATTGACCGATGCGGAAGGGACGGAACTGCACGTGCGGATCGTCGATATCGTGGGCCGGTCAGCCCTTGTCGAGTATTTCTACGCTCGGCGAGCAGGTCAGTGATCGCCCGTTCATTCCTGAACTGCAACGGGTAGGGCTAACCGACAGATAGGCAGGGAGACGTAGCGTATGGCCAAGAGCACCCGCCAGTACGTGTTCGAAGGCATGGACGTGTTGCCGGAAGCGCTGGTTCCGTTTGTGGAGAAGCGGCTGGAGAGCGCGCTGACCGGTCACTGGCAGGTTCGAGTAGCCGAAAACTCCGGCTGCACGCCAACCCCAACGGCAGCATCGCCTGGGACCAGGCCGCGCTGCTGAACGCAATGGACCGGTTCTGGACAGACGCGTTCAAGACCGTGCTCGGACGCGCCGAACGGTCGATCGCGAACGAATTGGTCGCCGTCCGCAATAAGCTCGCGCACAACGAGCATCCATGTTTCGCGTCAAGGGGGCGTGGTTGGCGGGTTTGCGATTTATTCACAGTTTTTCCACAAGGTTATCCCCGGGGTCGTTGCCCTCGATCGCTTCCGGTTGCCACGCACTCGCGGCGTGTCTTTGACTGGTTCGATCAATTGACTGCAGCTCGTTGAGTGTGATCACGCGTTCGTTTCCGCTGCGGAGACGGGCGGTTGTGGGGTCCAGGAGCGCTGCTGGCCAAGCAGGACATTGGCCAGGACGATCAGTTTGCGCATGACCGCGACGACACCCGCCTTGTGGGCCTTGCCGGCATTGCGGAGCCGTTCGGCGAAGCTGCGCAGGTCTGGGTTCCAGTTGATTGCCGACAACGCAGCCATGTAGACAACATCGCGCGGTCGTCTGCGGCCCCCCGGACATGGCGGTTTCCGGAGGATGTCCCGCTGTCGCGGGCGTACGGGGCAACACCGGGCAGAGCGGCAGCCTGCCGGTTACCGATCGTGCCGAGTTCCGGCATCCAGGCGATCAGGGCTGCGGCGGTGATCGGTCCGACGCCGGTGATGGATGTCAGGATGGCAGAGGCCTGCGCATGATCATCGGACCCTTCGATGAGGATCTTGATGTCCTCTTCAATCCCGGTGATCTGTTCCTTGAGGCTCTCAACAGCGCTCTTTGCCCGTGTCACCGCCATGGGAGTGATAACGCTCTGGCTGACCAGCTTCAGGGCGGTTCTGCCGTCGATCAGCCGGTCGCGGGTCACCATCAGATCCTGGAGCTGAGCGATACAGGCATCCTGTGGCGCCACCGGCGCCAGATCTGTCAAGGCCTGACCGTATCGCTGCAGCATGGCAGATCCTATGAGGCCCCGTTCGGGGGTCGGCGCTACGGTGCCGTCTTTTCCCATTTGACGAGGAGATTGACGATGTCCGCAAGGATCGCACCCGCGGCGCCGACCGGTGCCGAGACGACCACGCGTGGCCATCGAGATCAGCCGGAAGAGCTGGGCGGTGGGGCTCAAGAGCCCGCTGGGCGAGAAGATCGGGCTGTACACGCTGGCCGCGGCGGACGTGGCCAGCCTCAAGGGGTTGCTCGAGCAGCACCGCACCCGGGCTGAGAAGTCGCTGGGCCGGGGGGGGGGAGAGATGCGGGTGTGCTACGAGGCCGGAGCTACGAGGGGGTCTGGCTGGCGCGCTGGCTGAAGCAGGAAATGGGTCTGGAGACGGTGGTGCTGGACCCGGCGAGTCTCCTGGTGAACCGCAAGGCGAAGCAACGCAAGACCGATCGGATCGACGCGACGAAGATGGTGCGTGCGCTGCTGGCGTATGACCGGGGCGACGCGGCAGTCCTGAGCCGGGTGCGGGTGCCGAGCGTCGAAGAGGAGGATCGCAAGCGTCTGCTCCGGGAGCGCCAGCGCCTGGTGAAGGAGCGGACGGCGCTGACGAATGCCATCAAAGGACTTCTCAAGCTGCACGGGGTGTTCGGCCTGGAGCCGCGTGCCCGCGACTTCGATGTGGCGTTCGCGGCCGTGACCACGGCCTGTGGCGAGCCGTTCCCGCCGCAGGCCGGCCAGGAGATCGAGCGTCTCGCCAACGGCTGGGGCTGGGGCTGGTCCTGCGACAGATCGAGGCGATCGAGGCCGAACGCGACCAGGCCGTGCGCCGCGCGGAGGCCGTGCACTGCGAGGCAGGCCGTCGTGCGGCGACGGGCGCGGGCAGCGGGGCCCGGGCCGACGCGTCGATCGCGGCGCTGGCCCGGCTCAAGGGGATCGGCACCAACGACGCGACCCTGCTGATGCACGAGATCTTCTACCGCCAGTTCGGCAACCGCCGCGAGCTCGCGAGCTGGGCCGGCCTGACACCGACACCGTGGGCCAGCGGCGATGTCCAGCGTGATCAGGGGATCGGCCGCGACGGGCCCGCCTGGATCCGCGCCCAGCTGGTGCAGATGGCCTGGCGCTGGGTCCGGTTCCAACCCGACAGTGCACTCAGCCAGTGGTTCGAGGCCCGCACCGCCGGTGCCCGGGGACGGATCCGCAGGGTCATGATCGTGGCCGTGGCCTGCAAGCTCCTGATCGCCCTGTGGCGCAATGCCGACACCGGTCTGGTGCCCATCGGCGCGCGCGTCGCCTGACTCCGAGTTCCCGGAACCGGCCGGACGCGGCCGGCGCTGGGCCGGGTGGCGCGTGACCGAATCGATGGAGGGCTGCAAAATGCCGACTGCGCAGATGGGTCCCGCCTCCGGAACGTGGCGCCCGCAAGCAAGCGGGATCGAGGGACGGGCCGGCCATACCGCCGGCGACCGCCCGGATACAAGTTGTGTGCGCGGCTCAAGGCGCGACCGGTGCCAACGCGTTCCGACCCGGCATGACCAGATGCCGAACCGCTCCTCCGGAGGAGACCTGAACATGCTGTAGATCGCGCCGCCATCGCCGCTTGACACGGGGGGCCCTCATACAAGCATCGATGCGGTCCGTCTTGGCCAACTCGCCGAACGCGAGGGCGAAGTGCCGGGTGTTTCTCGGGTTGACCACGAGGGCCTCGTAGCCCCGTTCATGCAGGGACTGGTGGACGCTGCGGTGATAGCGCCCGGTCGCCGCCTCCGTCACCACCCGGGTGACCGAGTGCGTGCGCAGGAAACCGTGGAGCCCCCTCCAGTTCGATGCGGTGTTCTCGAACCGGCGGTCAACACCATCGACATGAACGTCGAGGTGTTGCTTGCTGCACCTCGATGCCGGCGACTACCATTGTCATGTCCCTCGCTCCTCGTCTTGCAACAATACGGGTATGTCCAGGCATCCATTCAGGACACGAGGGACATAAGGGGCAGGCCGACCACGCTCACGCACGGGTCAATCACCCGAGACGCCATCGGTCCGACCTGCCCCTGATGCCTCCATCCCGGCGAGGGGACGGAGGCCTCTCCAGAGTGCATCACCACCCCGGAAACCGTGTCAAATTCCGAAAGTTTTCCACAGAGGCCCCGACACCAGCCGCCTGTGGACAAATCAACACCAAAAGTGATGAAGAGGGTCAGACAAGAGGGTACGAGATACCGGCCTGCATCTTCGACCTCGAACATTGGCCGGTATGCTTGCGTAGCCAGATAGCGCTTCAAGCTCGGGTCATAGCTCAGGTTGTGCGGCGCCATCTCTTGGTACCGTGCGAGATCGGCTGATGCCTGGGGGATGGAAGTTCCAAACTGCTCGGTGAGGTTGCCGCGGTTATGCGACCATTCAAAAAAAGGCGGTCGGAAGTCGATGAACTCGAGCTACCGTTCATGTATGCGCATCCGCACTTGCGTCGGTTCCGGTTCATCCGACCCTTTTTCGATTGTGTCAAACACCCGTTTCTTGCGTTCTGGACCGATAGATAGGGGAACACACCTGGCACGATTTCGTGCAGCCCCGCTTGTGGTTGACGGGATCATGTATCGTGTTGGGAAGGGTGTGCATACGACAGGGTCTGCAGCAAAAGTGCTGGCAGGGATTTTGCCGGAGGCCCTTCAGCTGGCACTTCCTGACATGGGAGGACTGGCGGCTCGGCTGGAATGGCCTGCGTGTGACGCGAAAGGCGTCAATGCGAAGTTCTGTAGGCGAACGCGGCGGCAAACCGATGCTCACCCAGGTCGATGAGGTGCCAACTGTCCGATGGAGCGTGGGGGAACCGAAATTCACCCGACCGGGCGCCCCGCAGCATTGTCTCGGGCACTTCGAACCCGGACGGGTTCAGCGAAAAGCCGGAGCCAAGGGCCTTGATAAGTGCCTCCTTCATGCTCCAGAGCCGGAAAAAGAGGTGTTCCTTCTGCTGTCCGGAGGCGAGCGACAGCAGGCGGCGTTCCATCGGGCCGTAGACCAGGCTGCCGATGCCGTCGAGGTCGCGCCCGGGAGTGCGCTCGGCCACATCGATGCCAATCCTGTCATTCGATGCGAACACGAGGAGTCCGTGCTGACCACAGTGGCTGACGTTGAACCCCGTACGCGCACGCCGGCCGTCGATGAGAGCGTAAGGTTTGCCGTGTTCACCGTACTCGAATGACAACTGGCTGTTGGTGCAGCCCAGTCGTTCCGCAAGGTTGATGCGGAGTGCCGCCCGGCAGAGGACGAAACGCCGCCCGGCGCCGGGTACAAGAAAACGGTGCCAACGGGCCTTCTCTTCATCGTCAAGGAGAGAGAACGCGCGCGCCTCGCGATCTGCATGCGGCGCGAGATCCACGTGGAACATGGTCGCACCCGCCACGGTGTGCCAGGGCCTCCACCACAGGGACGCTGTCGTCGGCATTTGAAACTCGTACCAGTCTGATGTCAGTCGCGTCCAGCGCCGGCGGTTTGAGGACCGGTCGACGCGCGATACCGGCGCTGCCCCCACAGTGTCGGGCCGGGACCGGATGGGAACCATCCGGATGCGTGAATGTGACAACGCGCATTTGAGGCGAGACGAGCCGAAAGGGGGAGATCCGGTTCCGGCTTGCCGGTGCCTGTTCTGCGCAGTGCAACCGACCTCGGCACCTGCAGTCGGTCACGGTCCGTCGCGACAGCGGACGGCGCGGTTCACACGGCCTGGAAAGGAGCCTCCTGTAAACAGCATGCCTGCTCGCGGGACCGGCGTCCGCGGTGATGTCACCGGGTCAACAGGAGATGGAAACACAGCCGATCGGAAGTCATGCTGTGCGAGTGATGGGGGTCGAGCCTTCGGCGGCGCTGCCGTATCCGGGAGGCATGGTGGTGAGCGCGCAGGGACCAGGCCGGACAGAAGAACCGGTCAGGCGCACAGCCCGGCACAGTTTCCAGTTCCTTCATGGGGGTCGTCGTGACGGTGCCCGACACCCGCAGCATCTTGGCATTGACGCTGGTGCCTTCGCTCACGGACAGCAGCCCGACTGCCGCGGCCTTGATCTCCCCCATGATCCCGCCCGTGGCGCATGGGGCACCTCTTGCAGCGGTACCTGCACAGACGAATCCGATTCGTGCCAGTCCGGAGTCAGGACGACCCGCGACCTTCGTCCCGTTCGTGTGTTTCTTCCCCGCGCCCGACCCGGGACCGGCCACCCGGGTCGAATTGCCGTACGCCCTGACCATGTCCGGATGCGCAATCGCGGGGCATGTTGCTGTCGACAGCGCTCCGGGGCTACCTTCATGAGGCTGGACATCTGATCCGACTGATAGCTCTGCAGTGGCTGATCCGCGCGGTACTGCTAGTCTCCGCGATGGCGCTCGCCATGCCCGGCAAGGATGTGATCAGCGTGGACAACCTGGAACCGTCTATCGGCGGGACGGTTCCGGTCACGCCTGGCGCGGCAGCAGCCTGGCTGTTCCGCCGCATGGTACCTGCCCGCTGATCCGGAGAGATCGACATGCGCGACCTGCACCGGCCCGGCCGTTCCCCGGTCATGGCACCGGACGCGATGATTGCCACCAGCCACCCGCTGGCGAGCCAGGTCGGGATCGACATCCTCAAGTCGGGTGGCAATGCCGTCGATGCGGCGATCGCCGCCTGTGCGACGCTGTGCGTGGTCGAGCCCGCCATGACCGGCATCGGGGGTGACTGCTTTGCGCTCTATGCACCGGACGGGGCTTCACAGCCCGTCACCATCAACGGGTCGGGCCGCGCACCGGCCGGCGCCAGCGTGGACGCACTTCTCGAACGCGGGGTTTCGACCATCGAGGTCCAGAGCCCGCATGCCGTCACCGTGCCGGGAGCAGTCGCGGCCTGGTGCCGGCTCAATGCCGATTACGGCCGCAAGGGGCTCGATGAGCTGCTGGCGCCAGCCATCCACTATGCCGAGAACGGGTATCCGGTGGCGCAGCGGGTCGGTTCCGACTGGGCCGGGCTGATACCGAAGCTGATGGCCGATGCGGTATCCTCGCGCAAGATGACGCTCGACGGGTCCGCGCCCCGCGTCGGGACGATCTTCCGCCAGCCGGAGCTCGGCTCAACCCTGCGGCGGATTGCGAAGCAGGGCAGGGACGGGTTCTACACCGGACCGGTTGCCGACGACATTGTCGAGCGGCTGCGCGGTCTCGGCGGCTTGCACACCCTGGATGACTTCGCCGGTTGCGAGCCCGAGTACGTCAGCCCCATCTCGACCGACTACCGCGGATTTACAGTCTATGAATGCCCTCCGAACGGACAGGGGATCTGTGCCCTGATGCTGCTCAACATCCTGTCCCGTCACCAGCCGGGCGGCATGTCGGAGGTCGACCGGGTCCATCTGATGGCGGAGGCGGCCAAGCGGGCCTACCGGCAGCGTGACCGCTACGTGACCGACCCCGGGTTCTGCACCGTGCCGGTCGACTGGCTGCTGTCCGGGGAACACGCGGCCCGGCTTGATGCCCTGATCGACCCTGCCCGATCGACGGAGATGGCGGAGACGGATTTCCCCGATCACGAGGACACGACCTATCTCTGCTGCGTCGACGCCGACGGCAACGCCATCTCGTTCATCAACTCGCTTTTCGCCGGGTTCGGATCCGGCATCATGGCGGAAAGGTCCGGCGTGATGCTGCAGAACAGGGGAAGTTCATTCCGCGTCGACCATGACCATGCCAACCGGATCGAGGGCGGAAAGCGCCCGATGCACACCATCATTCCCGGCATGGTCATGAAAGACAACGCGGCCGTGGCGCCGTTCGGGGTCATGGGCGGCCATTACCAGCCTGTCGGCCACGCGAGCCTGCTCAGCCATGTACTCGACCGTGGGCTGGACATTCAGGAGGCGATGGACGAGCCACGCAGCCTTGCGATCAACGGTGTCCTGCAGGTCGAGAACGCCTTCGCGCCGGAGACCTATGTCGAACTCGAGCGGCGCGGCCACGTGCTCGAACATGTCGCGGCACCGCTCGGTGGCAGCCAGTGTGTCTGGATTGACCGGACCGAGGGCGTGCTGATCGGAGGATCGGACCCGCGCAAGGACGGGTGCGCGATCGGCTACTGACCGGACCGGTCGCCCACTGCCGGTCGGTCGGGCCGTCGCGGCCGGAGAAATCGTGCTTGTCGGGCCCGCGGGGGATACCGACAATCCGGCATCATTGCCAGGAGGAAAGGGTCACGTCATGGCGCGACGGTGGGTCAACAGGCCGGAAGGGTCGAACTGGGGTGAATTCGGCCCGGATGACCAGAGAGGCCGTCTCAACCTGCTCACCCCGGAACGGGTTCTGAACGCCGTTCGCGAGGTCGAGACCGGGGAGCGGTTCTGCCTGTCGCTGCCGCTCGACTATCCGGGCGGGCGCCTGCTCAACCCGCGCCGGTTTCCGCCGCGCCTGTTTGCGACCCAGCGTGGCGGGCTGGCAAACTTCAACATGCCGCTTCATATCACCGATCCGCGGCTGACCGACGTGGTGTGTGATGATGCCGCCCTGATCTGCCTGCAATACTCGACCCAGTGGGACAGTCTCTGCCATGTCGGTGGATGGTTCGACGCCGACGGTGACGGGGAACCGGAGATCGTCTACTACAACGGCTGGCGTGGCGGCGAACACGTGGTCGGACCGGAGACCGACCGCCCCGGGGACGAGTTCACCCGTTTCGAGGGGTCGCAGGCCCGTGCACTGGGGATCGAGAACATGGCCGAGGCCTGCGTGCAGGGCCGCGGGGTTCTTGTTGACCTTGAGCGCCGTCACGGGAGTGCCCGGGTGCAGGTTGGCTACGAGGAACTGATGCGGATCATGGAGGAAGACGGGATCGAGGTGGAAGAAGGCGACATGGTGTGTTTCCACACCGGTTTTGCCCAGGGGCTGCTGGACATGGGGCGCGCACCCGACGAATACAGCCTGCACCATACCTGCGCCTGTCTCGACGGCCGGGATGCCCGACTGCATGACTGGATCCGCGACAGCGGCGTCGCGGTGGTGATCGGCGACAACTACGGCATCGAGGACACCTCCGTTCCGCTGCCGCCAGGCGACGCGCCTCTCGCCATGCTGCCGTTGCACGAACTGTGCATCTTCAAGCTCGGTATCCACATCGGAGAGATGTTCTACCTGACCGGTCTGCGTGACCGCCTGGCGGAACTCGGACGCCACCGGTTCCTGTTGACCGCGCCGCCGTTGCGTCTGCCGGGAGCCGTGGGAAGCCCGCCGGCGCCAATCGCCACGCTATAGGTCCCAACCCATTCCGGAGAGTGATCGGTCCCATGACCACGCACGCCCCCATTGCCAGACGTCCGCTGACCCGGCTGCTGGATCCCCGTTCGGTCGCCGTCATCGGGGCCTCCGACAACCCGGCGCGAATTGGTGGACGTCCGCTCCACTATCTGCTCAACGGCCGGTTCGAGGGTGAAGTCCACGCGGTCAATGCGAACCGGAGCACCGTGCAGGGAGTGACGGCCTATCCGTCGATTCTCGAGGTGCCCGGCGAGGTCGACGCGGTGATCGTCGCGGTTCCCGCCCACTCCGTGGTCCAGACCATTACCGAGTGCGCGGAGAAGGGAGTGGGTGCCGCGGTGATCTTCAGTTCCGGATTTGCCGAGCAGGATGAACAGGGAGCCGCGTGGCAGGCGGAGCTCACCGCGATATCGGCGCGGACCGGAATCAGGCTGCTGGGACCGAACTGCCTTGGCGCATTCAATGCCCGCACCGACTGGCTGGCGACGTTTTCCACCAGTGTCGAACAGTACCCGGTTCAGCCCGGGCCGATCGCGATCGCGAGCCAGTCCGGCGCCTTCGGAAGCCATCTCTACACGGTGGCGGCCAAGCGCGGCGTGCGGTGCACCTACTGGGTCACCACAGGCAATGAATCCGACATCGAGATTTCCGAGTGCATCGCGTGGTACGCCGACGCACCCGACGTCGGTGTGATCGCGGTCTACGCCGAGGGTGTGCGCAACGGGCCGGGGCTTCGTGACGCGCTCGAGAGGGCCTACGCCGCCAACAAGCCGGTGATCTTCCAGAAAGTGGGGCGCAGCGGGGCCGGTGCGGAGGCCGCGGCATCGCATACCGCCTCGCTCGCCGGCGCAGATGCTGTCTACGATGCGCTGTTCCGCCAGTACGGTGTCTGCCGGGTCGACTCGATCGAGGAACTGCTCGACATTGCGCTTGCCTGCCAGTCCGGTGCGATGCCGCGCGGCAACAAGCTCGGGATCATGACCATCTCCGGCGGCGCCGGCGTTCAGATGGCCGACACGGCCGAGGCATGCGGGCTTGATGTTGCTCCGATGCCGGCTGACCAGCAGGCGTACCTGAAGGAACTGATCCCGTTCGCCGGGGTGCGCAACCCGGTCGATATCACGGCCCAGGCACTGAATGACATGAGCCTGATCGGCAAGTTCATGCGCAGCATGATGGACGAGGGCGGCTACGATGCCGTGGTGGCGTTTTTCACCGTGGTTGCCGGTTCGCGGATGATCTCCGAAAAGCTGATCGAGACTCTTCGGGACATCCGTGAGAAGTATGCCCATGCACCGATGGTGCTCTCGATCGTGGCACCGGACGATGTGGTTCGTGCCTACGAGGAAGCCGGCTACACCATCCTCGAGGATCCGGCGCGTGCGGTCCGGGCAGCCGCGGCAATGGCGCATTTCGGAACCTCATTCGAACGTGGCGCCGGAGCCGCGCCGCCGTCGCTTCCGCCGGCCGCCATGGGAGTTCCCGACCGCACCGTGGACGAGGACGAGGCCCGCCGCATCCTTGCCTCGGCCGGAGTGCCGATGGCCGCGAGCAGGCTTGCAACCACTCCCGGGGAGGCTGCGGAGGCATGGAGCGCGATCGGCGGGCCGGTAGCGATGAAGATTGTCTCGCCGGATATCCTGCACAAGACCGAAATCGGCGCTGTCAGGCTCGACGTGAACTCGGCGGCGGAGGCGGCGCAGGCTCATTCCGAGATCATGGCTGCTGCGCGCCACCACTATCCGGATGCGCGGATCACGGGCGTCATTCTGTCGGAGATGGTCACCGGCGGGGTGGAGACCGTGCTCGGCGTGATCAGCGACCCGGTGTTCGGACCGGCGGTGATGTTCGGCCTCGGCGGCGTGTTCGTCGAAGTGCTGGGCGACGTGACCTTCCGGATCGCCCCCTTCGGGATTGACGAGGCCCATCGCATGATCCGCGAGATTCGTGGCATCAGGATGCTCGAGGGGGTGCGTGGCCAGCCTGCGTGCGACATCGATGCCCTGGCCCGCGCCCTGGTCAACCTGTCGGTGTTTGCCGCTGCCAATGCCGGCCGGTTCTCGAGCATCGACATCAACCCGTGCATCGTACTGCCCGAAGGACAGGGTGTCGCCGGCGTGGATGCCCTGATCGTGCCGTCCTGACCGGCGGTGTCCTCGCCCCGGGAGGCACACCTCGGCAGCCGGCCGACGGCCTGGGCCGCGGCAACTGACGGGCAGGTGCAGTACCCGACCAGAGCGGAAGAGGGGTGGGGTACGCTCCGGCTTCCGTCGTCGTGCTCCGTCCGCCAACACGGACGTTGATACCGTGTTCGAGGCGACTGCCGAAGCCATGCATGTTGTCGGCGCAGACCCTTGTGAGTGATGTTCGTGCTACAGCCGGCACCGATCGCGGGAGTGTCGAAACCGGGTCTCGTTGACAGATGATCGCGCGCACCCGGTGCAGACAGACACCGCCGGTGCCCGGGTGGATGGACCGCATCGCGCCTGTTGGCCGATGTCAGTACCAGGCAGCCTTGTCGACGACATTCTCGAAGCTGTCGAGCGGCTCGCCGGCAACGAACCGGCGCGCGTTTGCGACCAGGGTCCGGTAGCGCCGCTCGGCGAGGTCCTCCGCGTCGGCGACCGCGATGTGCGGTGTCAGGATAACGTTCTCCATCGACCAGAGCGGGTGACCGTCGGGCAGGGGTTCGATCTCGAACACGTCAAGGCCGGCACCGGCAATGGTCCCGTTGGCAAGCGCGGCGACCAGGTCATCGAGGCTGGTGGTCATGCCCCGGCCGATGTTGATGAAATACGCCTCGGGCTTCATGCGCGCGAAGCGCTCCGCGTTCCACATGAGCTCGGTTTCGGGTGTGTGCGGAACCGTGGTGACGACGAAGTCGGCGTCGGGCAGAACCGCGTCGAGATGCGACGGTGGATGGATCTCGCCCGGACAGTCATGTTCGCGCCTCGCGTCGATGCCTATGATCCGCGCGCCCATGGCCGCGCACAGCCGTGCGGTCTCGGCTCCGATGCCGCCGACGCCGTGGATCAGCACGGTCGAGTTCACGATGTTGCGGTACCCGCGCTTGCGCGCATCCCTCGTCCACCGTCCTGTTCTCTGGGCATCCATCCAGTAGGGCAGGCCGCGCGAGAGCGCGAGCATGAACATGAGGATGTGGTGGGCGATATGGTCGGAATAGATGCCACGCAGGTTGGTGATGACCACCGGGTGGTCGATCAGCTCCTGGTGATAGTAGCCGGCAAAGGGCGCGGCGAACGGGCATTGCAGCCAGCGAATGCGTTTCGCCGCGCGCACCGCACCGGGCGGGATCCAGCCGAGTGCCGCGTCAGCGCGTTCCAGCATGGCGGGAACGTCGGCCTCGGTTCCGGCGCAGGCAACCTCGAGCCCGGGCACGTCCTCGCGCAGCCGGTCCGCGAGCGCGGGAACATTGTCTGTAAACGGGGGCAGGATCGCGAAGACCAGCCGGTTGTCGCTCATCGGTCGCCTCGCTTTCGGGTCAGTCGACGAGTGTCGCCTCGGTGACCGCCTCGATATCGGCCAGGCTGACATCGGGCGCCCGTTCGAGCACCCTGATGCCGCCTTCGACGACATCGAACACACCGAGATTGGTGATGACGCGGTCCACCACTCCCTTGCCGGTGAGCGGCAGGGAGCACTCACGGAGCAGCTTCGACTCACCCTTCCTGTTGGCATGGTCCATGATCACCACGATCCGTTTCACACCGGCCACCAGGTCCATCGCACCGCCCATGCCCTTGACCAGGCGGCCCGGGATCATCCAGTTGGCGAGGTCGCCGGTCTCGGACACCTCCATGGCCCCGAGTATCGAGATGTCGATATGCCCGCCGCGGATCATGGCGAAACTGTCCGAAGACGAAAAATAGCTCGTCTTTGACAGTTCGGTCACGGTCTGCTTGCCGGCATTGATCAGGTCGGGATCGACCTCGTCCTCGGTCGGAAACGGGCCCATTCCCAGCATGCCGTTCTCGGACTGCAGGGTGATGTTGTAGTTGGCCGGCACGTAGTTCGAGACCAGTGTCGGGATACCGATCCCGAGATTGACGTAGAACCCGTCCTGCAGTTCAGCTGCGGCCCGTTCGGCCATCTGGTTCCTGTCCCAGGGCATGGGTGCGTTCCTCCGTGCGACGGCGCGCGTGTCAGGCCGCGCGCGTGGTCCTGTTCTCGATCCGCTTCTCGTGGCTGCCCTGGAAGAGGCGCTGGACATAGACACCCGGAGTGTGGATCGCCATCTTGTCGAGTGTTCCGACCGGAACCAGTTCCTCCACCTCGGCAACGGTCACGGTTCCGGCGGTGGCACATTCGGGATTGAAGTTCATCGCGGTCTTCCGGTAGGTCAGGTTGCCCTCGGCATCACCCTTCCACGCCTTGACGATACCGAGGTCCATCCTGAGGCCGCGCTCGAGGATGTAGGTCCTGCCGTCGAATTCCTTGTGCTCCTTGCCTTCGGCAATCAGCGTTCCGACCCCGGTCGCGGTGTAGAAGCCCGGGATGCCGGCTCCTCCGGCGCGGAGCCGTTCGGCGAGCGTACCCTGGGGATTGAACTCGATCTCGAGTTCACCGGCGAGAAACTGCTGCATGAACAGGTCGTTCTCGCCCACATAGGACGAGATCATCTTCGCCACCTGCCGCTCCTGCAGCAGGAGGCCGAGGCCGAAGTCGTCGACGCCGGCATTGTTCGAGGCGATGACAAGGTTCTTCACACCCGACTCGCGGATCGCCTGGATCAGGTTCTCGGGAATGCCCGAAAGGCCGAATCCTCCCGCTGCGATACTCATCCCGTCCCGCAGCAGACCATCCAGCGCTGACCGCGCATCCGCATAGACCTTGCTCATGTTCCGGTCATCTCCCGTCCGGCGGTCAGTACCTCTGACCCTTCCTGGCCTCGGCTCCCGCGTAAAGAACCCGGCGCTTGATCTCGGTGTCTTGCCGGCACAGGTCGAAATCCTCGTCCGCGAGCCGGCCACGGGGTGATCCCGCGACGGTGAAATGCCCGAAATCGTCCGTGCCCGCAACCAGTGCGACAAGCGAGCGGTCCCCGGTCTGCTGTTTCATTGATGGCCGGATGTAGCGGACGGCCGCGCCGATGCGCCGGTTCCCGGTCCGGTTCGGGCCGGAGGAATGGAACAGGTGGCCGTGGTGCATGGATGCCTGCCCCGGCCGCAGGACGATGTCGACGGCGTCGCTCTCGTCGACCTCGACCGCCACCTCCTGGCCGCGGGACAGCAGGTTGTTCGCGTCGAAGGTGTCGGTGTGCGCCACCTGCCGGTGGCGGTGACTGCCGGGGACAAACCGCATGCAGCCGCTCTCCACGGTGGCCGGCGAGAGCGCGACCCACACCGTGAGCTCGTCGGCGTCGTCCAGACCCCAGTACGTAAGATCCTGGTGCCAGGTGACGATGTTGGTCGAATTCGCATCCTTGATGAAGAGCCCGCTGCTCCACACCATCAGGTCGGGGCCCAGGAGACGGGAGACGGCATCGACGACATGCGGCTTGCGAACCATGGCGTCAAACGACGGCAGCAGCCGGTCCGGGTAGGAACGGAGCATCGAAAGCCGGCTCGGGTCATCGGCGAGTTCCGCTTCCGCCGCCTCGAGGTCCGCGCGCACGGTGCCTGCCTCGTCCGCGCTCATGACGTCAAGCGGGAAGGCGAAACCGTCTCGTTCGTAGGAGTTCGCAAGCTGCTCGGCTGTTGCGCTCATCTGGATACCTGCCATTCGGGGGTAGGGAATGTCCCGGAGTATTTCCGTCTTGAACCGCTCCTGCAAGCGTGAGCCGACCTGATTCCGGCAGCGAGGTTCGAGTGTTTCGATGCAGCGCCGGGAACCGTCTCCAGCGCCGGTCGCGCCCGGCTGAGGGTGGAAGCGACGGGTGTCAGCGGACCCTAGGTGACGTCACGCCAGGTGTCGGGCTTGCCGTCCCGGGTGCCGGGCAGTGGCACTTCACCTGGCCGGGGCAAGCGCTCCTCGTCGGGATCGACAGTCTCCGGCGCGGCGTACTGGGCGAACCAGGTTGCAAGCAGAAAACAGCCGAAACCGAAGATCAGCACCATCTTCAGCGCATCCGGCGACCAGGAGATCCACAGCAGCAGGGGGGTGACAAGCGCCCCGAGCCCTGAGATGCCCATGCCGATCTCGGCCCGGTTCCGGGTGATGTGCCTGCGCAGAAACGCGCCAATGAAGTCGAACAGTCCCATCGCGCTTCCGACCGGCCATCAGGAGTGTCCAGGCCAGCTATACCACCGCGCCGCGCGGCCTGTACAGCACGGGGCGGGCAGGGAAGCATTTGCGCGGTGCACGGTCAGCCCGGAGGCGGCCACAGTTGCGGGAACTCGTCGCCCTCGAACGGGTCGCCGTCGCGGTAGACAAGATCCGGGAACGACGGCGAGGTGGTGCCGGCCCGTTCGACGAAGAGCGCCCCGTCGCCCACCCATCTGACCGAAGTTACGCGGCGCCGCAGTTCGGAGTGATTGGCGGCCGCACGGTGGAGCGTGGAGAAGTCAAACGCGATCGCGTCTCCCGGCTCGACGTCCCAGCTCCTGATCTCAAGGGCGTCCCGATTGGCGTCAAGGTCCGGCACCGGGTCGGACGGGTCGTCGGCATAGAGCGGGGTGCCATCGAACCGGGTTGGCCGGAAACTCCTGCCCCAGCGGTGCGATCCGGCCACGTATTCGATCCCGCGGTCCCGCGGCACCGGATCGGCGGGGACCCAGAAACTGACCGTGCAGGGACTGTCGACCAGGTAGTAGGGCAGGTCGTGGTGCCACGGGGTCTCGGTGGAGTTGCCCGGTTCCTTGACCAGCACGTGATCGTGGAACACCCGTGCCGTGCTCGATCTCATGAGGCGGGCCGCAATCCTGGCCATCGGTGACGCGACAACCAGTGCACGGTAGCCGTCGAACCGGTTCCACACGCAGTAGTCCTGGAAGAACGGCGACCGACCGTCTCCCGGCCGGTAAGTCCGTTCGCGCCAGCTGGGCGCGGCCTTGTTCTCCTCGATCGCCGAACGCACCCCCTCGATCCACGGTTCGAACAGGCCGCGCAGGAGGACGACGCCGTCGCGGTGGTACTGCTCGACCGTCTCCTCGGTCACGGTGATCGCCATGTCCGTTTCCTTCCGGTCAGCGTCGGGCCATGATCTCGCCACGAATCGGGCCCGTGCGGCAAGTCTCTCTCGCCGGGCGGTTGCCATGCCCGGGCGGGCTTCACATGATGACGCCGCATGCACCCGAGGAGCCGACCCGACCCATGGCCGGAACCAACCAGAGCCTGCGAGCTGAAGCCGGACCCGGACCGGAGATCATCCTCGTCGAACCGCAGCTCGGCGACAACATCGGCGCCGCTGCCCGCGCGATGCTGAACTGCGGGCTCAGCCGGATGCGCCTGGTTCGCCCCCGCGACGGCTGGCCCAATCCGCGGGCCACGGCGATGGCATCCGGGGCGGAGGAGGTATTGCGGCGGGTCGCGGTGCATGAAACCACCGGGCAGGCCGTGGCCGGGCTCGACCTGGTTCTCGCCACCACGGCCCGACAGCGTGACATGGCAAAGATCGTCCTCACCCCGCGCCAGGCGGCCGGGCGCATGCGCGCGCGCCTCGCGGCGGGCGGCCGCGCCGGCATTCTGTTCGGCCCGGAGCGGGCCGGGCTGGTCAACGACGACGTCGCCCGGGCCGACGCGGTGATCAACGTGCCGCTCAACCCCGCGTTCTCGTCGCTCAATCTCGCGCAGGCTGTCCTCCTGGTCGGGTACGAGTGGTTCCAGGCCGGACACGAGCCCGAGGTCGCGTCGTCATGGGGTACATCACCTCCGGCGACACACGCGGAGCGCGAATATTTCATGGCCCGGCTCGAACACGAGCTGGAACGGGCGGGGTTCCTGTTCCCGCCCAACCTCGCACCCACCATCAGGAGAAACCTCCGCGCGCTGTTCGCACGCGCAGACATGACCGCGCAGGAAGTTCGCACCCTGCACGGGGTGATCAGTGCGCTGACCGCACGCAAGGGATCGCCCGAGGGTTCCACTTGGGGATTATAAGGAAAGCTTGGCGGCTCATGCCGCGCGCCTCGAGACGTTTCCCTGGGAGCTCCTATGTCGAAAGCCCTCCCTTCCATTTGACAATCGACCCGGGCCGCTATAGTGCTCCGCCCATCCTGGGGAACGTGGAATGTGCCGATGGTGTGCATTCCCGGCCGCGTGGTCCTACCCGGGCATGAACAAGAATCGGCAGGGAGCTGCCAGGTGAGCAATCGTATCGCTTCAAAGCACAAGATCGACCGCAGGCTGGGTGTCAACCTGTGGGGACGAGGCAAGTCTCCGATCATCCGGCGGGAATATGGCCCAGGACAGCATGGCCAGCGCCGCCGCAAGCCGTCGGATTTCGGCGTTCAGCTGATGGCCAAGCAGAAGCTCAAGGGCTACTACGGCAACATCGGCGAAAAGCAGTTCCGCAAGTACTATCGCGAAGCGGTACGCCGTCGCGGCGATACCGGCGAGAACCTCGTCGGTATCCTCGAATGCCGCATTGATGCCGTGATCTACCGGATGAAGTTCGTCCCGACCGTGTTTGGCGCACGGCAGTTTGTCAGCCACGGCCATGTCACCGTCAACGGCACGCGTGTTACCATCCCGTCCTTCCTGTGCAAGGAAGGCGATGTCGTCCGCGTCCGCGAGAAGTCGCGCCAGATCCCGATGGTGCTCGAGGCGATCGCCTCGCCCGAGCGCGACATTCCTGACTACGTCGAGGTTGATCACGACAAGATGCAGGGGACCTTCGTGCGTCAGCCCAAGCTCGAGGACGTGCCCTATCCGGTTCACATGGAACCCAATCTGGTGGTGGAGTTCTACTCCCGGACCTGATCGGACAGGGGCCGTGCCAGCCCCTCGACGATCTCCGCGCCCCCCTGCTGCTCGAGCAGTGCCGGCAGCACCTTCAGCTTCGAACCCCGGTTCCCGCCGCCGAGGATGACATGCTCGCGCCGCATGACGTCGGCGTCGATCCACAGCGGCAGGTCCTCCGGCAGGGCGAGTGGCGTCACCCCGCCGATTTCCATGCCGGTAAGCTCGCGGGTCTCCTCGGCGGTAGCGAACGAGACCTTGCGGGCTCCCAGCTTCTTGCGCACTGTTCGGTTGACGTCGAGCCGGTGAGTGGCCAGGACCACGCATACCGCGAACTTCAGCGGACCGGTCTTCGATCGCACCAGGATGGTATTGGCCGAGTCCTCGGGCGCCACTCCGTAGTGGGCGCAGAAGGTTGCGGTATCTGCCAGTTCCGGGTCGCAGTCCCAGACTTCGAAGTCGAGACCCGACGCTTCGAGGAGCGAGCGGATCCGGGGGAGGGTATCGGTCATGGCTGTGGATCGATGCGGTTGAAGCGGGAAATTCCGGGAGCCGTCGGGTGTCAACCACCGGTTCTTCGGTCATCCGGGCGACCGGAACCGGGCGGATCTCATGTCAGGTGGTTGACGGCCCTCCGAGTGCGCCGGGCACTATAGAAAGAGCGATGCGTCCGATCAACGGACCGCGGATCGCGTGCACTGCGGTGCGTGAGGAGCTCCCGGGTCGCTGGTTCGGTGCCGGGATCCGGCGGTGACACGACGCGCGACACTCCCGGTTACCGTCTGCTTGTCCGCTTGCGCATGCGCACACGCCGTGTTGCGCGCGCATCCGGGCCACGGGCCGGAGGGACAGTGCCGGAACCGTCCTCCTTCGCGGGGCGGGCACGCTCGCGCATGGCGAGACCAAAGGCCGCCAGGGCGACGATGGCAAGCCAGATGCTGCGGGACCACGGTGCGAAGAGCTCGACCGCGAGCATGCTCGCCGGATGGTCGCGGCGATAGAACACGGCGATCACCTGGCCAGGCTCGATCCCGTAGCGGTCCGACTCGACAACGCCTACCGGCGCGGGCTCGATGTGGCCCTGCAACCGGACCCGGTAGCGGGCCGAACCACCGTCCGCGGGCAGCGCCTCGACGATCTCCGCCGACCCGCTCGAGCCCCGGACCAGGAAGATGACATGCGGATAGCCGTAGTAGAGCGCACCGGTAAATGCGAGGAAGGCGACTGCGAACAGGGTACGGGCGGACGGGTCGAGAAGCCGCTTCAGCAGCGGCCGGCCGCTCGATGCGCGAAGCAGCATCGGCGACGTGCCGGCGGACAGGGTATCCCGTCAGGCCGCGGGGGTAACGCCCTTGCGTTCCAGGTACGGCACCAGCTCGCCGGTCTCGTACATCTCGCGGATGATGTCGCAGCCCCCGACGAACTCGCCCTTCACGTAGAGCTGGGGAATGGTGGGCCAGTCCGAGAACTCCTTGATGCCGTCGCGCAGGTCGGGATCCTCGAGCACGTTGACGCCGCGGAACTTGACACCGAGGTGGCTCAGGACCTGAACGACGACGGCCGAGAACCCGCACTGGGGAAAGACCGGCGTGCCCTTCATGAACAGCAGCACCTCCGATCCGTCGACTTCGGTCTGGATGCGATCACGTGTGGTAGTATCGAGCATTGTTCACTGTCCCTGTCTGGATGGGGCCTGGAATTGATGCGGCGCTACGGTGTCGACGTCTGCAGCGCAAGCGCATGGAGTTCGTTGCCCATGCGTCCCTTCAGTGCCGCGTAGACCATCTGGTGCTGCTGAACCCGGGTCTTGCCGGCAAACGCCGCGGAAACCACATGTGCGGCATAGTGGTCGCCGTCACCACGCAGATCCTCGATCGTGACCGTCGCGTCCGGAAACTCTTCCTTGATCAGGCGCTCGATCTCGCCAGCATCCATGGGCATGGTGCGGATCTCCTCGCCTGGTTCAGCCTCCCTGCATGTACCGTGGCAACCATGCCTCGTGCAGCGAGCGCAACACGTCAACCGGTATGGGGCTATCGCTATCGGGTGTCAACAGCCCGTCATTGGTGGTCCGGCCGATCACCGCCGTAGACACTCGTGCCGATCGGGCACGAACGATCACCTCACCAGGCCCGGGCGTTGCCAGCAGATAGCGGCCCTGGTCCTCGCCGAACAGGAAGGAATGCAGCGGCAGACCGGTTTCATTGTTCAGTTCGGCTCCGACCCCGTTGGAGGCGATCAGCATCTCGGCAACCGCCACGACGAGGCCGCCGTCGGACAGATCATGGCACGCCGTGACCAGGCCATCGGCGATCAGGGCCCGGACGAGGTCGCCGTTCGCCCGTTCCGAGGCGAGGTCGACCGGTGGCGGCGCTCCGTCTTCGCGCCCGATGACCTCTCGAAGGTAGAGGGACTGCCCGAGCCAGCCGGTGGTCTCCCCGACGAGGACAAGGATCTCTCCGGCGTTCGCAATCCGCAGCACGGCGCGGCGCGAGATGTCGTCGAGCAGGCCCACGCCGCCGATCACCGGGGTGGGCAGGATCGCCTCGCCGTCGGTTTCGTTGTAGAGCGAGACATTGCCCGAGACCACCGGGAAGCCGAGTTCCCTGGCGGCCCTGCGCATGCCCGCAATGCAGCCCACGAGCTGGCCCATGATCTCCGGGCGTTCGGGGTTGCCGAAATTCAGGTTGTTGGTAATCGCAAGCGGCCGGGCGCCGGTCGCGGTGATGTTGCGCCAGGCCTCCGCCACGGCCTGGGCCCCTCCGGTCTCCGGATGAGCGGCACAGTAGCGCGGCGTGCAGTCGACCGTCAGCGCCAGTGCCCGCGTGGTGTCGCGTACCCGGACCACCGCGGCGTCGCCACCGGGTTCGCCCAGGGTGTCGTTCATAACCATCCAGTCGTACTGTTCCCAGATCCACCGCCGGCTCGCGAGATCGGGCGAGGTGATCAGGGTCTCGAGCGCCTGCCTGGTCGAGTCCGGCGCCGGCACCGCGTCAGCATCAAGCGGAGCTGGCATCGGGGTCGCGGTCCAGGGCCGGTCGTACTCGGGAGCCTGGTCGACCATCGGATCGATCGGGATGTCCGCCTCGACGCGTCCCTTCCTGCTGACCGTGAGCCGTCCGGTGGTGGTGAGCGTGCCGATGACCGCGAAATCGAGCTCCCAGCGCCGGAAGATCCCGCGCGCCGTCCGCTCGGCCTCGGGCCTGATCACCATGAGCATGCGTTCCTGGCTTTCAGACAGCATCAGCTCGTAGGCGGTCATGGCCTCCTCGCGCACGGGAACCGCGTCGAGATCGAGTTCCATTCCGAGCCCGCCCTTGCCGGCCATCTCCACCGACGACGAGGTCAGACCGGCAGCGCCCATGTCCTGGATCGCGATGATGGCGTCCTCGGCCATCAGTTCGAGACATGCCTCGAGCAACAGTTTCTCCACGAACGGGTCACCGACCTGGACCGTCGGCCGGCGCGCCTCGGCTTCCTCGGAAAACCCGGCCGACGCCATGGTGGCCCCGTGGATGCCGTCGCGTCCGGTCCGGGCGCCCACGTAGATCACCGGGTTGCCGGGTCCGTGCGCCGCCGATCGGAAGATCCGGTCGGTCCTGGCGAGGCCGACGGTCATGGCGTTGACCAGGATGTTGCCGTTGTATGCGGGGTGGAAGTTGACCTCTCCGGCCACCGTGGGCACGCCGACACAGTTGCCGTAGCCGCCGATCCCGGAGACGACACCCGAGACGAGGTGGCGGGTCCTGGGGTGGTCCGGATCGCCGAACCGCAGCGCGTTCAGGTTGGCGATGGGGCGTGCGCCCATGGTGAACACGTCGCGCATGATGCCGCCGACGCCGGTTGCGGCACCCTGCCTCGGCTCGATGAAGCTCGGATGGTTGTGGCTCTCGATCTTGAACACGGCAGCGAGCCCGTCACCGACGTCCACCACGCCGGCGTTCTCACCCGGCCCCTGGATGACATGCGGCGCCTCGCTCGGCAGGGTGCGCAACCAGCGACGCGACGA
>Ga0209544_1001348_pt1 | contig 27422 bp, 23 predicted proteins | sample MesohylPK_FD_187297 | JGI IMG/M metagenome (GOLD analysis project Ga0209544, IMG submission 187297) | Host-associated microbial community of the marine sponge Aplysina aerophoba from Gulf of Piran - sponge mesohyl, lysed by proteinase K... | ecosystem: Host-associated > Porifera > Sponge >...
TTACTCGTTGTTTGACAGGAAAATTCCTGACGTGTTAAAGTCTGTTTTGAAGAAAGAAAAAAGAGAGATTCGGGTGTCCGAATTCAATGAGAATCGGTGTCCGAAAAAATGAGAATACGCAGCAATAAGGCGGTTGTTACTTTAACCAAGAACAATGGGAATAAGATAGATTTTCACATACCCTATCTTGTAACGCCCGGTTTCTTGGCGTTCCATATATAGTGGTTATACTACTATATATGAAAGGATTTATTTGGGAATTGCTGCTCATTGTTGTACTTGCAGTAATTCCCATGTCTAATGGCTTAAGATTAACATTGGATTTACTAGGTAATGTTGTGCTTCATAGTACAGAAGCAGAAACACAGGTAGTTTCGGAAACAACAGAGAAACCAATCCCAACTTATTCACTATCCCCAGACGACTACATAGATTCCCATTCCAAAACAATTAACCTTAATAGAGAACTGCTGGATATCGAGTTTGATGAAATGCTTAGACTATATGAACCATACGCTAAAAGAGAACGTGAGGTTTTTCTCAGAATAGCGGTATTTCCCGATAACATAACTCCCTACAATTATTAGACTTTATTAGCTTCAATATATAGTTCCCCAAGCAAAGTTATGGATAAAGCGGGATGGAGTCAAGTCCCAGGCTCTCAGGAAGGTCAAGCATGATGTTCATGTTCTGTATTGCCTGGCCGGAGGCTCCCTTTACCAAGTTATCTATGGCGCAGACAATTACCGCGGTTTTTTTCTCCGGGTTTGCCCTTACGCCTATGTCGCAGAAATTTGAACCCCTGACGCAGGAAGTGTTCGGGAAAGTTCCCTCGGGAAGGATCCTCACGAAGGGAGAGTTCTTGTAGAATTGCCCTAGAGCGTCCAGCAGGTCCTGGGTCTTCCGGCTGCCCGAGAGGCTTACGTATATTGTCGAGAGTATTCCCCTGTTTATCGGTACAAGATGCGGTGTGAAAGCGACTTCCACCTTGCTGCCTAGGAAATCCGAGAGTCCCTGCTCTATTTCAGGGGTATGACGGTGCTCGCCTACCTTGTAGGCTTTCATCCCTTCGGAGACCTCGCAGAAATGAAGATCAAGCGAAGGATTCCTTCCCGCTCCCGAAGCTCCGGATTTGGAATCAATTATAATTCCCTCCGTCTCCACCATGCCGTTTTCAAGAAGCGGCGCGAGTGGAAGGATCGAAGAGGTGGGATAGCACCCGGGGTTTGCCACCAGTTTTGTTTCCGATATCCGTTCCGCATGCAGTTCAGGGATTCCGTAGACGGCGTTTTCGAGAAGATGGGCGCACGGATGATCCCCGTACCAGTCCCTGTAGGTGCCTTCCCTGAGACGGAAATCCGCCCCGAGATCAATTATCCTTACGTCCCTTCCATAAATTTCTTCTATGAGTTCGGCCGATGCTCCGTGAGGAAGCGCGGCGAATACCACATCGGTATCGTCCGGAATGAGCGAAGGATCCGAGCTGCTGAGCTCGAAATCGGCTATTTCTCCAAGATGCGGGAAGACCTCGGCCAGCGCATGGCCCGCGTTCCTCGACGCGGTCAGATGCGAAATACTCGCCTGGGGATGTCCCCTAAGGAGCCTTATGAGTTCCGCTCCCGTGTAGCCGCTTGCTCCCAGAATACATACGTTAAGCTTTTTTTCCATTACCGTGAAACCATACTACGGGAATCGGGAAAACTCAATCCGACCCCGGCAATTCAGAGATTTGTCCCGGGAATGACATGAGCAACCTTAAATTCTCGGTATCCGTTCTGGAATTTCCGAGGTTTCTTCGAAGAATTAGGAGGCGTTTTATTATCCGGTACAATTACCAGAGGTGTTTTGAGGTTGTGGTTGACCGCAGGCCGGGTGGAAACTCCGTTTAACAAGGCAAGACACGGTTTCAAATCCGCAGGAGGAATCCCTGCCGATACCGAAAAGACATACCGCTTGATCGGGTCCCCCCCCCACTCGGGATCATAATCGAGCGCACACTAAGCATTGTCGACTGATTCTCTATGCATGTCGCCGATTTTTCAGTAAGAAATTCCTTTTTCGTGAACCTGCTGATGGGAGCCATAATACTTATAGGGCTTCTGTTTTCATTCTCTCTTCCCCTTGAACTGTTCCCGTCGGTAAAACTCGAAATGGTGACGGTCACCACGTCTTTTCCGGGTTCTTCCGCCGAAGATGTTGAGAATCTTGTAAGCGTTCCAATTGAGCAGCAGATAAAGAACGTCTCCGGCGTCAAGATCGTAAAATCCGTTTCTTCCGAAGGGTTCTCACGGGTTACGGCTGAGGTTTACCCAGGTGAAGATACCAGAAGGATTGCCTGGGAGATTGATTCCAAGATCAACCTGATAGTAGACGATCTTCCAGAGGATGCCGAAGAACCCGTAACAGAAGAGCAAAAGGCGAGTTTTCCGCTGGTGAGCGTTTCGGTCTCAGGGGATATGCCAAGAGATATTCTCTATAGTAGCGCCAGAAGACTGCGGGATGAGCTTGCTCTTTTGGACGGTATTGACAACGTGACTTCCGTCGGACTGCCTGACCCGGCAATATGGGTGTATCTGGACTACCCGAAGATGGTGCAGTTTGGACTGGGGATTGGGGAGATTTCAGATGCCATCAACGCAAGGAATCTTGATATTCCCGGGGCGAATTTTACTCGGAACAGTGCTGATTTTCTGCTTAGAACCGAGGGAAAGATAAGATCTGTGGAAGATCTTCTCGATATTCCGGTTGCTAGGAGCATCGAAGGTAAACATGTCCTACTCCGCGATGTGGCGACGGTCGCTCTCGGGGAACAGCGAGAGGACCTGAGATCGAGGATAAACGGTCGTCCTGCGATTACTTTCTGGGTGGAGAAGCAGAAAAACGTTGATATCCTCGATACCGTCGACCACATAAAGCAGCTTACCGAAAAATACAAAAGCAAGCTTCCCGAAGATGTGGAGATAACCCTGGCGTTTGACAGGTCACACTGGGTGAAAAGTCGTCTTCGGACCATGCTTAAAAGCGGGGGTCTGGGGTTTGTTCTGGTAGTAATCCTTCTCACTCTTTTTCTTGATCGCAAGGCGGCCTTCATAGCCGCCCTGGGGATTCCTGTTTCATTTCTGGGGGCTGCGATATTAATGAAGATGACCGGCACGACGCTGAATGTCCTTTCGATGTTCGGTCTCATAATGATGTTGGGCCTAGTGGTGGATGACGCCATAATCGTTGTTGAGAACGTCCAGAGGTATATATCAAGGGGAATGAACCCGCTGAGGGCGGCGGTAGTAGGGACAAAAGAGGTTGCTTGGCCAGTGGTTGCGACTGTGCTGACCAATATCGCCGCGTTTACTCCCCTTCTTCTTGCCACGGGACTGATCGGGCAGTTCCTTTCCATAATCCCCAAGGTTGCGATCTTCGCTCTTTGCTTCTCCCTTTTCGAAGCCCTGGTGATCATGCCATCTCACTGCGCCGGCTGGCTTCCGGCCAACGGCAGAACGAGACCTCCTCGCGGAAACGCGGCGCTTCTGCGCGTAAGAGGCCTGTATCTGCGGGGACTTCTGTTTGCGCTTAGAAACCGCTATGCGGTAATAGGATGTTTCACGGTTATTTTTGCCGTTTCGGTCTTTATCTTTGTCCGGATTCCCAACGTGATGTTCTACCTTCATGATATCGAGGAGGTAATGGTGAGGGTTGAGAATCCCCCCTCATCCAGTCTGGAGAATACAGCTGCTTCCGTAGCCCAGGTGGAGGAAGCGGTGCGTCACAGCGTTCCCCCTCATGTTCTGAGGAACACTTTATCCATGGTTGGCATCGATATGTCTGATCCTGACACTCTGTTTTCCACGGGAGACCATCTGGCCACGGTTCTGGTTGAATACGAGGATTACTCTGCCAGGAAAGAAAACGCGGTCGAACTCTCTGAGATTGCGGAAAACAGAGCAAGGGAAACGGTTACGGGAGCCAAACAGGTTGATTTTCTCAAGACGACGGGTCCTCCTACCGGGAAAGCGGTGGACGTCAAAATAATCGGGGATGACATACCGGTGCTGATGGAAATAGCTTCCCGGGTCCGGGAGTTTTTGAGTAGTCAGCCGGGGGTGAGTGCTGCGACTAGTAATCTTGTTTACGGAAAGCCCGAGGCGAGAGTTGAGATAGACGAAAGAAAAGCCGGGGTGTTCGGTATTGACAAGTGGAGTGTGTCGCGGGAAATCAAGGCCCTTGGAGACGGTCTCACAGTTGCGAAGACCAGAGTGGGTGAGGAAGAGGCCGAGATAAATCTGCGATACGGAAGGGGGGATTCCAGTGTTTTCTCGGTGAAATCGCACCAGATACCGACTCCTCTCGGGGAGCGGGTTCCTATCGGCACTGTGGCGGAGATAACGGACTCCAAGACACCGCTTGAGATAAGAAGGGAGAAACTTCGAAGAACAGTCACCGTAACAGCCGAAGTCGATGCTCACACGACCACTTCAAGAGAGGTAAACGCGAACCTTTCGCGTCACCTCGGCAGTCTTCTGGAGAGCTACCCGGGCTACTCGTTTCGGTTCGCGGGGGAGGAGGAGCAATATACTCAGGCTATAAGCGACATAAAAAAGGCGTCGCTTTTGGCTTTACTTCTTATTTATCTCATTCTCGCAAGCATACTGCGCTCCGTCTTTCAGCCCTTTATAATAATGAGTGTGCTGCCTTTTTGTGTTACGGGAGTGATCGTAGCGATTCTGCTGCGCGGCGAACCCATGACGCTTCCCGCCATAATAGGAATGGTCGCGCTTCTGGGAATAGTGGTGAACGACAGTTTGTTGCTGATGAATTTCATCAACCGAAGGGCGAAAAAGATGCCGAGCAAGGTAATAGCGGTAGTATTTTCCGCCAGGTATCGTTTCCGCCCGATTGTTCTCACCACGCTTACGACTTTCTTGGGGCTTTTCTCCCTGATGTTCGCCTATAAGGGTCAGGCGGGCATTCTCGCCCCAATGGCGGCTTCCCTGGGATTCGGACTTGTTTTTTCGACCTTCGTCATACTTTACCTCGTACCCTGTCTTTATCTGGTTCTTGACGATATTACCAAGCGGTTGCGGTATTTCATCCATCTGAGAACATTGGGGCCGGGTGGAAGAAATTTCCTCCAAATTAGTTAATGACTAAGTACCCGGTACAATTATAAAAACTGCTTCTGGGGGCTTGGCGACTGGAGGTCGGGTGGAAAAAGTCGATAGGGGATTACATACTTGGCTAACCTGACATCAAAGATGACTAAGGAGATACGTACGGTAGAGTTTGTCGTTCTGCCTGCCTCTAAGGCAAAGGCAAGGAAGATGTTTCAGATAGCGGGAGCCTGCCGGTACGTCTGGAATCATTTTCGGGAGAAGAACCTTGCCGACTACCAGGCGTTCAAAAAGGGCAAGGCGGAGCGACCGCAGACCAGTTATTTCTCTCTCGGGGTGGAGTTTACGAAGCTGAGACACAAGACGGACTGGATGCTTGAACTTCCGGCCAATCCGGTCAAGCATACCCTCAAGTATTTTGCGGATGCACTGAAAGAGGCGATGGCCGGCAAAAAGGGCTTTCCGAAGCCCAGGAGCAGAAAGAGAACCGCCCCAAGTTTCACCATACCAGGTTCCGCCGGGGTAAGAATACGAAAGGTCAACGAAAAGTATTCTTCACTTCTTATTCCACTAGTCGGGTGGGTAACGCTGACCCGCAGAGGAGGCAATCCTTGGGAGAGTGGTACTCCGAAACAGGCAGTGCTTCGCCATGACGGGCACAGGTGGAGGGCCTTTGTCTCTTTCGAGATTGAAGTGGAAGAAAAAATGGACGATGGGAAAGTTCTTGGTGTTGACATGAATGTACGCCAGATTGCCACCTCGGATGGAGATTTCTATTTCCTGCCCGATTTAAAGAAAAAAGAAGCAAGGCGAAAGCGGTATCAGCGAAGGATGGCAAGGCAGGTAAAGGGGTCAAACAGGCGGAAGGACACGAAGAAGAAACTTGCGAAGGCAAGCAGAAAGATAGCCAACATCCGCAAGAACTGGGTTCATCAAACCACAAAGGAGATTTCTGGAAAATGTGGAACGGTAGTCTTAGAAGACCTCAAGGTTAAGAACATGACGGCTTCCGCAAAGGGTACTGTGGAGAATCCGGGAAGGAAGGTAAGGCAGAAGGCGGGACTTAACAGGGCTATACTTGATACGGCCTTCGGGGAAATTAGAAGAAATCTTGAGTACAAGTGCGGGAGGTTAATAGAAGTAAATCCCGCATACACGAGTCAGACGTGTTCGCACTGCGGACACGCAGAAAAAGAGAACCGTAAAACCCAAGCGCGGTTCCTGTGTGTGAGTTGTGGCTATGCGTCCAATGCGGACACTAACGCCGCGATAAACATAAGGCGTCTGGGAATGGCGCAACTGCACGGGGAGGAGCGTTCTGGTAGTAGACAGACTCCTGCGAACCGTGAAATTGTTACGAGGCTACACAATGGTTAGTCAAGTATATAATTCCCAGTCGATTAAGAACTTTTATGCTTGGTATTTATCCGCTAGGGTGGTTCACTCACGCAACGAAATACGGTATTTTTTCTCAAATTGCTTTCTCTATTGACTAACAGCAGGCAAGTGTATAGTTTTTGCGGAGTTCAAAGTCAAATTTCGGAGGTTTTGAGATGTCTATCAGGGTTGGAATAAACGGTTTCGGGAGAATAGGGAGGCACGTACTCAGAATCGGTCTCGGCAGAGAAGACCTTGAGTTCGTGGGAATAAACGATATTACAGACACCGAAACCCTGGCCCATCTTTTCAAGTACGATTCGGTGTTCGGCCGCTACCCGGGAGAGGTAAAGTGCGACAGTGAGGGAATAACAGTTGATGGAAAGTTCATAAGGGTGTTCTCGGAGAGAGACCCTGCGAATATTCCGTGGGCCGATACGGGAGCGCAGATAGTGGCGGAGGCAAGCGGCATTTTCAGAACCCGCGAGGCCGCCGCGGCGCACATGGGCGAGACCGTGAAGAAGGTAATAATTACCGCGCCGGCAAGCGGCAAGGTGGATTTCACCACGGTAATGGGCATAAACGATGATGACTACGAACCCGAAGGTCACGACGTGATTTCAAACGCATCCTGCACCACCAACTGCTTCGGGCTGCTGGTCAAGGTTCTCCACGAAAGTTTCTCGATCAGGCGCGGAGAGATGACCACGATACACTCCTATACGAACGATCAGAGAATACTCGACACTCCGCATAAGGATAAAAGAAGGGCGAGAGCGGCCGCCCTCTCCATTATCCCCACCAGCACGGGTGCGGCAAACGCCATACAGATTGTCTTTCCCGAGCTGAAAGGAAAACTTTCCGCGGTCGCCGTACGGGTGCCTACTCCCAACGTGTCGCTTGTGGATTTTACCTGCGAGGTGGAAAAAGGAACTTCCGTGGATGAGGTGAACGCCAAGTTCAAGGAAGCGGCTGAAGGAACGCTTAGCGGTTACCTCGCTTACGTTGAGGACGAAGTTGTTTCTTCCGATCTTGTGGGAGACACCCATTCCTCCTCTTTTGACTCAATGCTGACTTCGGTGGTGGAGGATACTCTGGTCAAGGTCGTTGCCTGGTACGACAATGAGTACGGATACACCTCCAGGGTAGTTGATCTTATAGAACTCGTCGGGAGAGAGCTTTGAAGAAAAAGCTTCTTGTAAGCGACTTTCCCTGCTCGCAGTACGAGGGGAAAAGAGTTTTTGTAAGGGTTGATTTCAACGTTCCCGTAAGCGGCGGAAAGATAAAAGAAGACTACAGAATAAGGCGCGCTATCCCCACGATCGATTACCTTACCAGATGCGGGGCCAAGGTAATCCTGGCTTCCCACATGGGAAGACCGAAAGGACGCAAGATAGAAGATTTTTCAATGGCTCCGGTGGCGGAGAGGCTTAACGAGTTTCTGGGAATCAAGGTTCGTTTTCCGGGCGCGGTTATTGGCAGAAAAGTCGAAAACGCCTCTAAGAAACTCAAAAACGGCGAGGTAATGCTCCTTGAGAACCTAAGATATCACAATGAGGAAACGGAAAACGACGCGGATTTCTCCCAGAAGCTGGCCTCTCTGGCCGATATCTACGTGAACGAAGCTTTCGGTACCTCGCACAGGGCCCACGCCTCCACTTACGGAATGACCTCTCACTTCGAGAAAAAGTTCGCGGGCTTCATGGTGGGAAACGAAATAAAGTTTCTGAGCCGTCTCATAAGAAGGCCCAAAAAGCCCTATGTGGTCATCGTCGGGGGAATGAAGATAAAGGACAAGATAGGGGCGCTCAGGAACATAATAAAAAAGGCGGACAGGGTTCTTGTGGGCGGGGGAGTGGCCTATACTTTTCTTGCGGCGCGCGGGGTTAGCGTTGGAAAATGTTCCATTGAGAAGGAGATGCTTTCCTGGGCCCGTGAGGCTCTTGAAACCTACAAGGAAAAAATCATCCTGCCTGTTGACCACGTAATGGCCGAGGTCGCTGGCGGCAGAAAAATGCGTGTAGTGGTTACGGGCGCGGAGATTCCCGACGACATGACGGCTTTTGACATAGGGCCGAAGACGGTGGAGAAATTCACCTCGCATATAAAGGGGGAAGGCACGGTTTTCTGGAACGGTCCCATGGGATTTTTCGAGGTGGACGATTTTTCAAACGGCACAAGCTCCATCGCCAGATCGTTCGCGCTTGCCACATGGAGGGGGGCCACCACGGTTCTCGGAGGAGGGGACAGCGTGGCGGCACTTAAAAAGTCCGGGGTCAAGTTCTCCGAAGCGACCCACGTGTCGACCGGGGGCGGGGCCTGTTTTGAGTTCCTCGGAGGATCTGACCTTCCGGGAATATCGATTCTCAGTGACAGCTAGGGTCCGATCAGGTATTTATTTCAGTAGGATCTTAAGATTTTTTCAAGGGAGAACCCATGGCCATAAAAGAACTCAAGAAAATCAATGATATAGAGGCGGTGCTGGGAGACAATCCGGAATACCTGCTCGGTCACAAGTGCAAGACAATAAGCAAAAATGACCTTTATCTTCCCGGCCCGGACTACGTGGACGAAGTGTTCGTGCAGAACGACCGGTCGCCCGCGGTGATAAGAAACCTGCAGACCATCCTTGACCACGGCCGCTTGGGGGGAACGGGATACATATCAATCCTGCCGGTGGACCAAGGGGTTGAGCATTCTGCGGGAGCCTCTTTTGCCGTGAACCCGCTTTATTTCGATCCGGAGAATATAGTGAAGCTTGCCATCGACGGGGGATGTAACGCTGTTGCCTCGACCGTGGGAGCGCTGGCCTCGGTCTCGAGAAAATACGCACACAAGATTCCTTTTATAGTCAAGGTCAACCATAATGAGCTTCTGAGTTATCCTAATACTTTTGACCAGATCCTTTTCGGAAACGTGGATCAGGCTTTTCAGATGGGAGCCGTAGCGATCGGAGCGACGGTATATTTCGGTTCCGAGGAAAGCTCCCGTCAGATCGAGGAAATATCCGAGGTTTTCAGCCATGCCCATTCTCTGGGACTTGCGACCATACTCTGGGCTTACCTGAGAAACCCGGCTTTCAAGCAGGATGAAGCCGATTACCATGTTTCGGCTGATCTCACGGGACAGGCGAACCATCTCTCGGTGACCATGGGGGCAGATATAGTCAAGCAGAAGCTTCCGGAAAACAACGGAGGCTTTACAGCTCTTTCCTTCGGAAAGACTCACGAACGCGTTTATTCGAAACTGACTTCCGATCACCCCATAGACCTTACCCGCTACCAGCTTGCCAACTGCTACATGGGGAGGATAGGGCTTATAAATTCTGGGGGTGCCTCAGGCTCGGACGATCTTGGAGACGCGGTGAGAACTGCCATTATAAACAAAAGGGCAGGAGGCATGGGGCTCATAAGCGGGAGAAAGTCTTTCCAGAAACCCTTTAAGGAAGGGGTCGCTCTTCTAAAGAGCGTTCAGAACGTCTATCTGGAGCGTGAAATCACGATTGCCTGAGGAGTGTCGGGCGCTTACCTGAAGTGATTTATTACCTCTCCCCCAAGGGCATTGAAGGAGTATTCCAGGTCAGGGCTGAAATCCCTGATTATGAAGTGGGTGACTCCGGCTTCTATGTATTCTTCGAACCTTTTTATCGCGTCGCCGGCCGTTCCATATATAACGAAGTCGGACAATATATCCCTCGTGTAGTATTTTTCTCCCATCTGCCTGAATCTGGCTAGCATGTCCTGATCGTTGGGCATTATGCTCGTGTAGGAAAGCCCTTTGTACTGCGGTTCTATTTCGAGGTCGTACCCGGCTTCCTCTATCACGTCGGGCCAGATTATAGCGTGCTTTATTCTGTCAAGGGTCTCGTAGGCGGTGTCCTTGTCCCTGGCGACGGACACGAAAATATATATGCACTTCTCGAAGTTCTCTGCCGCGGCGGCGTTCTCACCCATGGCTTTTTCCACTTCGGCGAGTTTGCTCGAAAAAACCCATGTTGGCATTGCGTTTGTTACCCAGCCGTTTCCGAGCGCGCCTGCGACCCCGAGAGCCTTCGGTCCGGTCGCGGCTATGTATACGGGAACATCCTTTCCGTTAACGGGGCTTACCCTTACTTCGGCTTCGCTGAGAGAGAAGAATTCCCCCTCGAAAGTTACCGTTTCCCCGGCCCAAAGCCGCCTCATAAGCGGAACGGATTCCCTAAGACGCGCGAGAGGCCTGTTCCAGCTTATGCCGTAGTAGTCAAGATTCATTTTTTCCCCGTACCCAAGGCAGCTGAACGCTCTTCCCCCGGAGAGGTTGTCTATGGTTGCGAGTCTGTGGGCGAACATCGCGGGATGGGACCTGTGAGGATCCCCTATGGCTCCAAGGCGGATTCTTTCAGTCTTTACCGCCGCGGCCGTGATTACCGACCATACTTCGGGAGTCAGTTTTTTCGCCATAAACAGTATGTGGTCTGGGTACCACACGGCGTCGAAACCGGCCTCCTCGCAGTGTACGGCGAAGTCCACGAGTTCCGTAACCGGTTTTCCCGGAAGTGGGGCGGTGAGCCCGAAGCTTATTTTCTCACCCATTTTCACTCCTCCTCAGGTTCTTTGGTGTCCTTCAGGAAATTGAGGAACTTGCTTACCATGTTGTAGGAACCTATATATATGGGGGCTCTCTGGTGAAGTTCCGTCGGCTGGATGTCTAGAGTTCTTTCCGTTCCGCTTGACGACGCTCCTCCGGCCTGTTCCACGATGAAGGCCATCGGGTTGCACTCGTAGAGAAGCCTGAGCTTTCCGTTGGGGGAATCCGAGGTCTTCGGATAAAGAAATATTCCTCCCCTGAGCAGGTTCCTGTGGATATCTGCTACCATGGATCCGACGTACCTAAGCGAAAGGCTGGAACTGTTCTCCCCGTCCCTGCAGTGATCGAGATACGCCTTTACCCTGTCGGAGAATTTTGAGTAGTTATAGTAGTTGACCGAGAAGATATTGCCGTGGCTCGGGATCTTTATGCTCGGATGGGAGAGGCAGAATTCTCCTATCGACGGGTCAAGAGTAAATCCGTTTACTCCGTGACCGGTAGTGTACACCAGCATGGTCGAAGAACCGTATATTATGTATCCGGCGGCCGTCTGGGCCTTGCCCGGCTGCAAAAAATCCTCCTTGAGACACGGGGAGAACATCTTTGACGTTCTTCTGTATATGGAAAATATGGTTCCAACCGATACGTTCACGTCTATGTTGGAGGATCCGTCGAGAGGGTCGATGGCTATGACGTATTTCGAGTTCCTCGAGTTCTCGTCGGAAAAGGCTATGAAATCCTCGTTTTCCTCAGACGCAACCCCGGCGCATTCTCCGCCATGTTCAAGTGCGGTAAGAAACCTTTCGTTCGCGTAGGAATCGAGCTTTCTTACCTCTTCTCCCTGGATGTTTATCTGGCCCGTTTTGCCTAAGATCTCCGCGACCAAACCGGCTTTGTTTACTTCCCTGTGAACTATTTTCGCCGCGAACCCTATATCTCGAAGCAGCCTGGAGAGCTCCCCTGTGGAATAGGGAAATTCATACTGATTTCTTATGATAAATTCGTCGAGAGTAGTTATTGAAACCATGTTGCGAGTTGTTCTAGAGAAAGGTCGTGGACAAAAAGCTCTTCACATAATAATTTAACTGAATCAGCGCAGTTAATTAAGGGGACAGCGTGTTAAATGGTTAAAGTATGCCGCGATTAGGAATTCAGCCACGGTGATTCCGTTCTGTAGAGAAAGCAGAAGTTATGAGTGCAAGAGGGGAAAAAGTGGAGAAAGAATGATCGTAAAACAGAAAAAACCGCTTGAAAAATCACAAAAAAAGGACAAAAAATCGTTTTGTGTGGCAAAGATGTCCAGGTTCAGATTTTGCAAGTGCTCAAATTTAGAACGGAATCATCGTGGAATTCAGCAGGTGCTGCTGCTTTACAATTTTTTCCAAACATATAGCATTTGCTTCGTGAGGATACGAGGCTGTTTTCAGTATCTAATTTAGAAAAAGAGAAGATTTGATGGATAAGATCACGCTCAGAAATTTCCGATGCTTTCGGGAAGAACAGGCAGCCAGAGTAGCTCCGTTGACTCTGCTTGTTGGCGAAAACAGTACCGGCAAGACATCTTTTATGGCCATGATCCGGGCTCTCTGGGATGTTGCTTATCGGAACCGGGTTCCGGATTTCAAAGAAAAACCTTACGATCTTGGCAGTTTTGACGAGATTGTTTACAATCGAAGTGATAAAAATGGAAGAGAAAATATATTTGAAGCGGGATTTGATTCGACCAATATAGGCGGAGGGCTAAAGCATCGTACAAGCAATGAGACTCAAACTTATCACTTTAATGTGACTTTCAGAAAGGATGGAACTGCGCCAGTTCCCATGCGAAGACGCCTCGCTAGTGGGAAGCTGTGGATTGAAGAGTCTCTGGAGTCGGAAGACCAATGTCGAGAACTTCGCATTGGTACCGAGAGAGGATCTTGGGACATTCCAGTTGATCCGGCCGTTCAATATAGTCCATTGTATACACCAAACTACCTTGTATGGCCTTTGTTCATATTTTTACCTGAAATAGGAAACAGAGCCATACCATTAAATGGTTCCAAAGAAATTACCAAAAAAGATATAAAACAATTACATGATTTTTGCGATACAAACATAGGGAAACCTGCAATGGCAAAGCGACCCTATGCAAGTGCCCCGGTTCGCTCTAAACCACGTCGCACCTACGATCCAGCCCTTCCGTCATCGGATCCCGAAGGAGACTATATTCCAATGTATTTGGCGGACATGTCTCTTAGACACGAGAAGGAGTGGAAAGTTCTCAAGAACAATCTTGAGAACTTTGGACAGGACTCAGGACTCTTTGATGAGATTACCGTCAAGCATCTTGGAAAAACTCTAGGTTCACCTTTTCAGTTGCAGATTAGGAAGTTCGAGGGCAGGAGGAAAGGTCCGTGGCGCAATTTGATTGATGTAGGTTACGGTGTCAGTCAGATTCTGCCTTTGATAGCCGAATTGCTGAGTCAGGATATGCCCCCATTAATTCTTTTGCAACAGCCGGAAGTACATTTGCACCCAAGTGCCCGTGCCTCTCTGGGAAGCCTTTTCTGCCAAGTCGCCGCGCCAAATCACCAGTTGATAGTTGAGACGCACAGTGACTACATACTTGACCGCGTGCGCATGGAGGTTCGCGACAACAATGTTCCGCTGAAGCCGGAAGATGTCTCCATTCTGTTTTTTGAACGCAGAGCGCAGGATGTTTGTATTCACTCTCTTGGACTGGATAAAGAGGGAAATATTTCGGGTGATGTGCCGCCGAACTACAGAAACTTCTTCATGGAAGAGAGTCAGAGACTTTGGGGTCTGTAAGAAATGGGCGCGATTTTGGATGCAAATGTCGCCCACGAGGTGTTCGGTGGACCTAATCGCCCGGAGGCAGGCAAGCAGTTCTTTGATAAAATTAAAAGTGGAGAGGGTGTTCTGGTGGCTGGAGGAAAGTTACTTCTGGAACTCTTGGCGACATCGGTCAGGAAAGATATGGATGAAGCATTTCGTTCGGGGAGAATGAAGAAGATAAGTGATCAGAGAGTTGACACGTTGACAAAGGATCTTCAGGATAAAGGGGAATTTAAATCAGACGATCCCCATGTTCTCGCTTTGGCTCAAGCCAGCGGAGCCCGGCTTCTGTATTCAAACGATGGTGATCTACAGAGAGATTTCAGGAACAAGAAATTCATCGATCAACCTCGTGGAAAGGTTTACTCGACTAAATCTGGAGGCGGGAGATTCAAAGAAAGCCATAAGACGCTTCTTCTTAAGCTTAAGAACGGGGATTTTTGCGGAACTCCGAAATAATTAGGCTTTTGGTGGGATTCCGCGGTTACTTGATTGCGTTGGTTAAGTTTCTTGAAGCTATGTCCGAGACAACTGTCAAAATGTCTCTATCCACATGGTCGCACAAGCTTGCGATTAATCCTCGCTCACTCGAAGTCTAGCTCTGGTTTTCCTTCCCGCAGTTCCCGGAGTTTTTCCAGGCTCTCGTCAAGATCATCCGGCGCCTGTTCCCTGATAATCTGATATCCGGTGATGACTTTGGGAGCCAGAACGGAATCCTTGAGGAAAGGAGCATCCTCATCCATAAACTGCTTGACTCCAGTTACTAATAGATAGCAGAGCAGTAGACCGACTATAAAGCCTATCACCCCGCCGAGGAGGTGGTTAATCCATCCCATCTTGACCTTTTCCAGCAGGTCTGTCAGGAAATGGGAAAGATAATGTATGAGCATGTACGCAAGGCAGGCTACGACCAGGAATCCCAGAATATCGGCGATTCTCGGTTCGGCGACAATGTTTTTTTCAAGCAGAATAGCGCCCAGAGGCCCATAGAAAAAAAAGCCCAGCGCTACTCCTCCTATTATGGCGGTCAGGGAGAAAACCTGCTTTATAAGGCCTGATCTGAGTCCTGCCCCGAAACAGACCAAGATCACGAATAAGAGTAGGATATCGAACAGGTTCAAGTCGGTTTACCGTTATACTTGCGAACTACTCTGTATGAAAATCTCATTTTTATGAATTTTCCTTGCACAATTCTTGGGAAACTTTTTTCTCCCAACAAGGTCAAAACAGTTCTTGTCAGGATGAAATTCATTCCATAACTCATTTTGCCTTTCATTAGAAAGAAGGGACCAGTCATCTTTCTTGGTAGATTGACTGCGACAATCTAGTCCCCAAGGAGCACTTATTCCACATTGATTAGTAAGAATGTACCTGTTGTGGAATTCATGACTTTTCCATATGAGCACTCTGAAGCAGTGACGATATTTATTGATCAACGGTTGGAGTTTCTTTTCACATGCGTTGAAAAAGTCTTCTTTAGCTTCATAACTTTTTTTCCCTTTTTCAGTACGTCCGTCTCCTTCAGCAAGGTGGATATCAATCCGTCCGTGAAGCCTATCTCCTTCATGTTTTCTTTTTCCAAGCAGATCTGAACAGATTTCAATTGTCTTGTAAAAGCGAGGCTTTCGAGGGTCCAGATGGGGATCAATCAAGGCCATAGACCTTGCGTACCGTAATACAGGAGCAAGAACAGACCTGTAATTGTCAGGTGACTTGGTAACGGACAATTTATCTTTACAGTTTAGCCATATTTCCGATTCCAGAGAATCAAAGAATTCAACAAATGCGTCGCATTGAGAAGCAGACTTGTCTATTAGTTCCTTACTCAGAATAATAGCGTGAAACTGAATTTGCTCGTGTAAATCGAGAGCGAGATCCAGCCAGTCTTGATCGGTAGCTGGGTCGCTCTCCCTATGTTTTGGGTGTCGAACAAATCGATGCTGATCTTTTAGTTTATTAAAACGCACCCGAAATTTGTCCCTCAAGGCGGGTTTAAGTTTTTCTATCTTCTCTTCAACGTACGGTACCCATTTGTCTTTATTTGGGTTAGCTAAGAGGCCGTTTTTCTCTATATTTCGAAGTAGTTGAAGCAGAATTGTACTGCTTTCTCTGTTTGAGTTAGACTTGCCGAACAGTTCTGGAGTTATAAAAAACTCGTAAAGCAAAACTAACCTCCTTTACTCAAACCGTTCACGATAACCTTCTTCAAAAAAGCCACCTGGCCATGGGTCAAGCAGGCAACCCTCTTCATCCAGTTCTAAATTAAGTATGACCGAAGAGTTTCCGTTTGGCTGAACAAATAATAAGCATACATCCTCTGGAGTTATTGCTGGTATTCCGCTAGGAAGTTCACCATTTTTGGCCTGACGCATCCTTTTCATTATTCGTAAAAGCAAATTTTCGCTATGGGTTTCAATTAGAAACCGGTTTTTACCTTTGCCGAGAGCTGATTCAATGAACACATCTCCTAAATCGGCCTGAAGCGCCGGATGAAGATGAATTTCGGGTTGTTCAACGGCAATTATTTTACGTTGCGAAGCATACGCTTTGGCCAGAATTGGCAAAACTTGGCTTATCCCGACACCGATATCACGATGACTGACAAGAGTGTTTGATCGTTTATCAATCATAGCAAGTTCTTGGAAGTACTCTATATCATCTCTGAGGTACAGTATATTTTCTTGAATGGTGCCGCCGGATGTATCAAGGAGAGATTCATCCAACTGTTCAACATCCACAAAACTACGTACGGTAAGCTCATAGGGAGTTTGTAACCGATTGCCTGATGACAACCAACCATTAATTTTTTCGCGGACATTACTGTCGTAGTGGACTACCTCCCATGCATCTCTACTGCCCGTGCGCAAGTCAGGATTGTAGAGCCTCCTGAATGTAGAATGCCTTGCAGGATAAGATCGTAAGGGACCTAAGTGTTGAAGATTTTTCAATCCCTCAGATATTTCGCTGTTAATTTCTCTAAATAAAAGACGGAACATATCTTCAATTGGTTCTAGGAAGGAGGGAAGTTCTTTTCCATGGATGAAGAGCCCTGTAGGAAGAAGAAAATCTTCCTTATCAATAACAACAAAATCATTATCTAGCTCATCTTGCGAAGGTATGTTTCCTGAATAAGCTGCATAGCTTGAGTCGTAAAAGTCTATTAACTTTTGAAAGAAAGGGTGTTTACGATTCAGTTGCTCAAGTTCTAAGTCAACATATCTTTTAATTTGTATAAGATATTCGTTGTCAACAGAAATATCATATGAGCGTAGCTCAGGCTTTTCGAATTGTAGTAGAGTTCCATTTTCTACTGGAACTCCAAAAGACAAGGAAACAAGCAAATTTTTTATTTGCAGTTTGTGTTCCTTCGTTGAATATTCGAAAATTTCTTCATGTGTTAATTCTAAGTTTAGATCCAAAGACAGTTTGACTCTCTGCATCATGTCTTGGCGATGGATAAACTGTCTGAATCCTCCCAAATCTACGGATTTTTCCCCAGCTCTTGTATGGTGAACGTCCACATTGCCAGTTTTTAACGCATGTTGCATGAAAAGCAAACTGTGCAGTATGCTAGATTTGCCGGAACTGTTGGCACCATATATCAGAGTCAATGGGCAGATGGGTACTCTCTGTTGTTCCGCAAAAGCCTTGAAGTTTCCAATTGATATAGCGTTTATCAAATCACAACTCCTTGATTATTGCAGTGATAGAGAGCCACCGGTCTGAACTCTGAGCAGGGCTTGCTAAAGCTCTTCTCCCTTGCACAATGTTATTAGTAGAACAAAGACTATAGCATAAAACGTTACAAACCGTTAAAACACGAGCGATTTTAACTCTGCAGATCGTATTTTGACTTGTCATGTTTGTTCATATAGTCTAAGCGTCCGATGGAGTTCTCAGACATAATTGAGATAATTCACCCGAGCCTTGCCGAAACGGAGAGGAAAATCGATGAATTCATAAAATCCGACGTTCCTCTGGTTTACGAAATAGCCAAGTATCTGCTTGGCGGAGGAGGAAAGAGAATCAGGCCTTCTCTCGTTCTTCTCTCAAGCGCCGCCTGCGGGCTTACCGATGGGGAAAACCGGATCGCGGCCGCCGCCGGGATTGAACTTTTCCATGCCGGCACCCTTTTTCACGACGATGTGGTTGATCAGGCGGAGTTCAGAAGGGGGAACGCCTCTTCCAACATGGTCTGGGGAAACAAACCCACCGTGCTCGTGGGAGATTTTATGCTGGCCCGGGGTCTTGAGCTTATATACAGCTGCGGCAGTATTGAACTCCTGAGAGTGGTTTCCAGGGCCTCATCGCGCCTTGCCGAGGGCCATGTGCTTGAGATTATGAGCGAAAGAAGAATGGTTGAAATCTCGGAGGATTTCTGTTTTTCCGTGATTGACCACAAAACAGCTGCGCTCATTGAATGCTCGACCGAGACCGGAGCGCTTCTGGCGAATACTTCAAACGGGGCGGTCGAGGCTCTTTCACACTACGGACACAACATAGGAATAGCCTTTCAGCTTATAGACGATGCGCTTGATTACTGTTCTGAGGAAGACAAGTTTGGGAAAAAGACCGGACAGGACCTGGCTGAACGAAAGATGACTCTTCCGCTTTACTACTCAATCGAAAACGCCCCGGAAGACGTGAAACGCAAAGTGATCAAAACGCTTGATAAAGAAGATGATCTCGATAGTTCCGAGATAGAGGAGATAACACAGCTAGTAGACCACTACCGCGGGGTCGATTTGACCAGACAGCGGGCAAAAGAGTTTGTGGTTGAAGCAAAAAAATCTCTGGACGGGATACCGCAGAACGATTACAAAGAATCTCTCGGTAGCCTTGCCGATTACGTGGCTGAGAGAAACTTCTGATAGTAGCTGTCAAGCGCAAGACCCATGACATAGGCGTCTCCTTTTCCCCTGCCGTAGTAGTTCTCGCGTGTTCTAAGGATTTCAAACCCGAGCTTTTTGTAAAGCGTAATTGCCGGGGTGTTTGTCGTTCTTACCTCGAGAATAACCGAAAGAGTCCCCATTTTTTCATAAAAATTAAATGTGTCCGAGAGCAGTTCAATCGCTACTCCCCTTCTCCTGTGGCAGGATGCCACAGCGATCTTGAATACGTGAATTTCGTCGTAGATAATGGTGGATATTGAGTAGCCGGCAACGTCTTCGTCGCTTCCGTTTATAGCTATATTGCAGAAGAACCCGGTTTTTTTGATGTAATCTGCGAGCACCTGTTTCGGCCACGGGGATATGAAGGACTCGTTTTCGATCTTCACGATCTCGTTTATGTATTTCGGTGATAGGGCCTTTATGATCATTTTTCTTGTGCCGACCGAGGGGGACGAAATCTCTCAAAATAAAGATCGAGCAGATTCGCGGCTCCCGTGTAGGGATCCGTCTTTCCTTCCATTACTTCTTTTTCCACTTTGACGAGCGTTTCTTTGACGAGGGAGTTTTCATAGAAGCTGTCCTCAAGATTCTGGACGAGCGCTTCATGCAGGCGATATTTAGCCTGCTTCCTTCTTTTTTCCGTAAAGTATCCGTTTTCTCTGCAGAGATTTTCATAGTCCATGACGCACTGCCAGATTTCCCTTATCCCGTAACCCGTGACAGATGAGCAGGCATAAGCCTTGGGAACCCACCCGGATTCGGGCGGCCTGTGAAATCTCAGCGCCTCTTCCATTTCCTGTTTCATAAGCTCCGCCTTTTTTTTGTTTCTCCCATCCGCTTTGGTTATCAATACGGCGTCAGCGCGCTCGATTATTCCCCTTTTTATTCCCTGAATGTCATCTCCCGCCCCGGTAATCATGAGCAGCATGAAAAAATCGACCATGGAGTGGCAGGTAATTTCGGACTGCCCGACTCCCACCGTTTCTATAAAGATCGTGTCGAATCCTGCCGCCTCGCAGAGAATCACGGCGTCGCTTGTCTTTTTTGCGACTCCTCCCAGAGAACCGGCCGACGGAGAAGGCCTTATGTAGACGTTTTCGTGCCGGGAAAGTTCCTGCATTCTGAGTTTGTCGCCCAAAACGCTTCCCCCGGTTTCGCTGCTCGTGGGATCGATTGCGAGCACCGCTATCTTTTTTCCGCACTCGCGGGCTAGATAGAGACCCAGAGATTCTAAGAAGCTGCTCTTCCCGACTCCGGGTATCCCCGTAATTCCCACCCTTATGGATTTTCCAGACCGCGGCAGACACCACGTGATTATCTCCCGTGCAAGCTTTTTGTGCTCGGGAAGGGTGCTCTCCGCAAGGGTTATCGCCCTGCTCAGAGCGGGTATTTCTCCTTTGGCTATGCCTTGGCGGTAAGTTTCCGCTTCCGTTTTTCTGTGCGGGGTCATCTTCGGGTTTCTGTCAGGGGCACGAGTATGGCTTCAGCCGCTTCGGACAGCACGGTGCCTGGACCGAATATCTGCGAGACTCCGGCGGTTCTGAGGTAATCGTAATCGCGTTTGGGTATTACTCCTCCTGCGACCACCATTATGTCGTCGCCCCCCATCTCGTTGAGTTTTTTTATAAGTTCGGGAATGAGTGTCTTGTGGCCGGCGGCCAGGCTTGATATTCCGATTATGTGGACATCGTTTTCAACCGCCTGTCTCGCCGCTTCTTCAGGAGTCTGAAAGAGCGGACCTATGTCCACGTCGAAACCTAGATCGGCAAAGCCCGTCGCTATTATCTTTGCCCCGCGGTCGTGGCCGTCCTGGCCCATTTTTGCGACCAGTATTCTGGGTCTTCTTCCTTCTAGAGTGGCGAAACGGTCGGCAAGCTCTCTTGCCCTGGCAAATCCGGCGTCCTTCGAAATTTCCGATGAATACACTCCCGAGATCGTGCGCCATCCAGGCCTATATCTTCCCCATGCCTCCTCGCACGCGTCGGATATTTCTCCGAGGGTGGCGTTTTCCCTTGCGGCCTCAACTGCCAGGGAGAGAAGGTTGCCTTGCCCCGTTTTTGCACATTCAGTGATTTTCTGAAGCGTGCGCTCAACCGCCTCGGAATCCCTTTTTTCTTTGAGCTTCTTTAGTCTTTTAATCTGGTTCTCCCTCACCTTGCGGTTATCCACTTCCAGTATATCGAATTCTTCCTGCGCGTCCGAATTATAACTGTTGACTCCTACTATTAAGTCTTTTCCCGAGTCTATTCTTGCCTGTTTTCGTGCTGCCGCTTCCTCTATTTTCATTTTCGGCAAACCGGTCTCTATGGCTTTGGACATTCCTCCCAGTTCTTCTATTTCCATTATGAGTTCCCAGGCCCTTTTCGCCAGATTGTGAGTCAGGTGCTCGACATAGTAGGATCCCGCCCAGGGATCGATCAACCTGCATACATCTGTTTCTTTCTGAAGATAAAGCTGGGTGTTTCTCGCTATCCTGGCGGAAAAGTCGGTGGGAAGGGCGATTGCTTCATCCAGGGCGTTTGTGTGGAGCGACTGAGTGCCGCCGAGCACCGCGCTTAGGGCTTCAACGCATGTTCTCGTCACGTTGTTGAACGGATCCTGTTCCGTGAGGCTCCATCCCGAAGTCTGGCAGTGGGTTCTGAGCATAAGCGACCCTGGGTTCTTGGGTTTAAACTGCTTGACGATTTTGGCCCATAACATTCTCGCAGCTCTCATCTTTGCGATTTCCATGAAGTGATCCATGCCTATTCCCCAGAAAAAAGAAATTCTGGGGGCAAAATCGTCGATACTGAGTCCCGCCTCAACGCCCGCTCTCAAATACTCAAGGCCGTCTGCGAGCGTGTAGGCAAGCTCTATGTCCGACGTGGCACCCGCTTCCTCCATGTGGTAACCGCTTACGCTTATCGAATTGAACTTCGGCATGTTCTTCGACGTGTATTCGAAAATGTCCGAGACTATCTTCATCGAGAATTCGGGTGGATAGATGTAGGTGTTTCTTACCATGAACTCCTTGAGTATGTCGTTTTGGATCGTGCCGCTCAGTTTTTCTGGACTCACTCCCTGTCGCTCCGCGACGACTATATAGAAAGCCATGATCGGCAGAACCGCGCCGTTCATGGTCATGGAAACCGAGATTTCGTCAAGAGGTATTCGATCGAGAAGAATTTCCATGTCCAGTATCGAGTCTATTGCCACACCCGCCTTCCCGACATCTCCCGAAACTCTGGGGTGATCCGAGTCATACCCCCTGTGAGTCGGAAGATCGAAGGCTATGGAGAGTCCCTTCTGGCCAGCGGCCAGGTTTCTCCTGTAAAACGCGTTTGATTCCTCCGCGGTGGAGAATCCCGCATACTGTCTGATGGTCCAGGGTCTTGTGATATACATGGTCGGGTAGGGCCCGCGAAGATAGGGTGGAATTCCAGAGACAAATCCCAGATGTTCGGAGTCGCTGAGATCGTCGTGGACATAAACCGTTTTTATGTCTATTTCCTCCGGCGATTCCCGTATTATATCTCCGTTTGCCTTGGCATTACCGCTCGAACCGGCTCCAAGCTTTATTTTCGAAAAATCAGGTCTCATGGTTCGACCTCGTCTGAGAGAAGAGGTTTCTGGTATCTTTCGAGCATGTCGAGGACATCGGAACCCGCGTGGATGAAGTCATCCGCCCCCGCCTGCGCAAGCTTCTCCCGCATGCTTTGTCCGCCGCCTGAAACAACAGCTTTTATTTCCGCTTTTCCGCTTTTGATTCTTCTTATCGCTTCTTCCCCAGACTGCTCGTAATCTTTGTCGGAACCGCAGATCACCACCGCAAGCGGACTCTCGCGCAGAGCCACTGCAACTCCTTCATCAACTCCCGGATTTTCGGCTCCGTCAACTACTGCAAATCCCCCGCATCCGAAAAAATTCATCGAGAAAACCGATCTTGCGACTGTCTGCGGAGAATCGCTCAGATGAAGCAGGAAAACTTTCGGTGCCTCGCTCGTTTTTTCCGCGTGTTTTTCGCTTAGAAGCCTTATTTTCTCAAAACCTTGAGCTGCTCTTGACTCCGCAAGGGGCGCTACTTTAGGGGCCGAGCCATTCATCTTTTCTTCTATGGGCAGGGCTTTCTGGATGTGCACTGACATCTTTTCCAGCAGGTTGGGAAACTCGTTTGTTCCGATGAGCGTTTTTTTCCTGCGTGAAATGTCAAGGAGTGTCTTTTCTCTGCTGTCCTCGATCGTCTTCTGTATGAACCCGCTTTTCACGCACTCAAGGTAGCCGCCTTTTTCCTCTATTTTCTGGAACAGTTCTAGGGATTTCTGCGAAATGGACTGCGTCAGTTTTTCTATGTGATAGGAACCGCCCCCGGGATCGATCACCGCGTCGAGATGGGACTCATTTTTTATCAGAAGCTGGATGTTTCTCGCCACTCTCCTTGAAAGTTCATCGGGTTCGCTGTAGTGGGCGTCAAAGGGTTCCACGGTCAGAGAACTTGCCCCCCCGATTACCGACGCCATGGCTTCAAGCGCCGTCCGCAGTATGTTTACGTGTGAGTCGTAAATGGTTTTGTTGAAGGTCGTGGTGCGGCAATGAATTCTCATTTTTGTAGATTCAAGGGAATCGGGTGAGAACTGTTGCGCGATGTTCGCCCAGAGTGCTCTTGCGGCGCGGAGCTTGGCGATTTCCGCAAAGTAGCTTGAGCCGGTGGAAAAGGAAAAAACGAGGTGGCGGCAGGCACGGTCTGCGTCAACGCCCCTTTGGCGAAGCATGACCAGATATTCGGCCGCGGCGGCAATAGTGAAAGCGAGTTCCTGGGTTATCGTTGCCCCTGAATTTTTAAACGTTGAACTTTTTACCGAAAACGCTGCGTAACCGGGCGCGGCATCGGATAGATATTCAATGGTTTCCGCGATCTTCTCCATATTCTTTTCAAGTGCCGTTACTGAAGACCCGCCCGCAAGCATCTGGGAGAGGGGGTCGAAAAACACGGCGCCGTCAATTTCTCGGGTATCGATTCCTTTCTTGCTGCAGGCGGAAATGAAAAGCGCGGAGACTTTTTCCGGATCTGCTCTTAAGGCAAAATTGAGGCTGGTCCGCAATGGGTCTATATTTTTTACAAGAGCTTCGATGACCTCGGGTTTCATTTCTGTTTCCGGGATGAAGGTGATTGAATCCGCTCCACCCTTGATTGCCGCAAGCGCGTCGCGCGTCGCATCTTTCGGAGCGACAAGCTTTATCTCTTCTGTAAGAATCCAGCTGTTGTCTTTTTTGCCAGTTCCCCGGACAAACGGAAATTCTCCCGGAAGAGGATTTTTCCCCGTGAAAAAATCTCTTGCTTCTTCTTCGGTGTAGAAGGGTTCAACTGCTATACCGTCTTCAGTGGTCCATATAAGATCTTCGTAGGATCCCGGCTTTGCGATCTTTTTTTCAACTTCTTTTTTCCAGCTTTCCTTCGATATGCTTGGAAAATCATCGAAAAGAAGAGTCTGTACGTGTTTTTTTTCCGTCTTACTCATAAAATCTGCGTTTTTCCTCTCAATCTCTTGGGTGAATAAGTATATAAGTCCCATCTGTTTCTGCCAACATACTGAAACTGTTTAAGTTTCAATTTTTCCCGTCTGTCGTCACAGGAGGGGTCCGGTCGGGGAATTGTTATTTGTTTTTTTCGACTTTAATATTAAGAAGGTGTCTGGAAAAGCGGTTATCATGATTTCGGGAGGCGTGGACAGCTCGACTCTCTGCTACAAGGCGGTGCGGGAAGGTTACGAAGTCTTTCCTCTTACCTTTATATACGGACAGAAGCACGAGAAGGAGATCCGCTCCTCAGAGAATATATGCCGTCATCTGGGACTTACCCCCAACATAGTCGACCTTTCCTCAATAAGGACTCTTTTCGGCGCCTGCGCGCTTACCGATCGGGAAGTCGAGATTCCGAGAGTCTCCGCGACGGCGCGCAATTACGATACTCTTTCCGCCACAGTCGTTCCGAACCGAAACGCCATTTTCCTTTCTCTGGCGGTTGCCTATTCGCAGGGCATCGGCTGCGATACGGTGTTCTACGGTGCGCATCATTCCGACAGGGGAGTATATCCTGACTGCCGCATGGAGTTTGTTTCCGCTTTCGAGGAGGCTGAGAAACTTGCGACCGATAATGAACGGCTGACGATAATTGCTCCATTTGTGGATCTGGACAAATCAGGCATAGTCAGACTCGGTTCACGTCTCGGGGTTCCTTTCAAGGACACGTGGTCATGCTACGTGGGCTCCCGGATGCACTGCGGCACCTGCAGTTCCTGCAGAGAGAGAAAAAGGGCTTTTGTCGAGGCGGACATAACCGACCCGACCGAATACGAGGCGTAATTGCGGTGAAGGTAAACGAGATCTTTTTTTCAATACAGGGTGAAGGAATCCATATCGGGCTGCCGACGGTTTTTCTCAGGCTCTTTGCCTGCGATCTCAGATGCAGTTGGTGCGATACCATGTACGCCGTGGAGGGAACCGACTTTCGGGAAATGGAAACCAGTGAAGTGCTGAGCCAGATTCTTAAATACGGCTGCTCCCGGGTCTGCATAACCGGAGGGGAACCGCTTATCCAGCGGGAAGCCGTGGAGGAGGTGACGGAAGTTCTGCTTGATAGGGATTTTGTGGTCGTGCTTGAAACAAGCGGGAACAAGAGACCTCCCCGGATTTTCTCCCATCCCAATTCGGTTGTGAGCATGGACTGCAAGTGCCCCGGTTCGGGCATGGCCTCCAGAATGGATTTTCCCCTCTATGATACCTTGGAGGAGAAGGACCAGCTTAAGTTCGTAATAGCCGACGATGCGGATTACGAATACGCAAGGGATATTATAGGGGAGCGTTGCGTCAGAGCTTCAATCATATTCCAGCCCGTTTACGGCACAAAAGCGGACTGGATAGCGGAGAGAGTTCTCCGCGACGGCATGGAAGATGTAAGGGTGCTTCCGCAGCTTCACAAAATATTCTGGGGAGAAAAAAGAGGAGTCTGAGACCTCTTGCCTCTTTCATCGTTTTAAAACTTTGCTTAGGAAACTTGTTGAGAGCAAAGCAAATGTTATTAAGAACAGATTGAGCAAGGTGCTTTGAGAAGTATTGTTGATTGACGCTATAGCGCACCCACCATCATTCTCTTCTTCCATATCTAGATAAATTCCAGAACCAACAAGAAAGAAAGACGGTGTCGGACGGCGACCCCTAGTCGTATCCACTACTTGAATATAGCTTTCCTTAACCGATCTGCCCGGAACTACGCTTCTTTCGAGATAATCACTGACTTCATCACCATCAATTCCAGGGTGATCCCAATGATATTTAACAAAACCGCTATTTCCATCTGCTAAATCTGCTAAATCGCCACTTCCTTTTGTCACCACCTTTTGAAAAGCAACAAGGATGTTTGATTCAATATCTCCTTCATCGTTATATGGGATTGGCATTGGGTCTTCCAGTGAAACGCTTAATCCATCGAAGGTCAAAGTCTAATCCATTTAGAAATGCCACTCCGCTTGTCGGATCCATAATGAAAGGATATATTGTGCCGTATTTAAAATCCCCCGAAGCAAAGCAGGAGACTGTTTCACCAATTCGCACAAGGATTTCCTGTTGCCCTTCCGGAGTATTGGGGTCAAAGCCGTCTCTTCTTATTTCGCCAATCGTAGCAACTGCCAATTCCAGTGTCTTGTTGATAATGTTTTTCACATAGCTTTGAAGCAACTCTCTTTTCTTCTCTGGATTTGTCTCGTCTTCAACCTGCTTGGCGGTAGTGTCGAGTCTAAAATTGGAGCAGTCAGGTGATTGTACGAAAGAAGCGTTAGGCTCATGATGAAAACCTACTATGCTGGTTATAAACCCAATAGTTGTTATGTTCTGTTTGATCGCGCATGCTGTTCTCTCTTGGCCGCCCTCACTATACCTTACGCAAACTGGATCGGCGCTTTCTTGAAATTCAGGAACATTATCAAATAAATCGTTTAGCGGATTTTCAGCGGAAAGATTGAATTTATCACCAAACGATTCTGGATATCGACCATGATTTAATATTGTCTTTCTCGAACTGACAACGGTTATAGAGTAAATATCGTTGTGATTAAAAACTCCAGGTTTTCTAGTTGTTCGTGCGAAGATTGTGCGCTCTTTTCCCTTTGCGTGCGATGTTTCAAGGGACTCGTCCTTATAAATTTTATCAATATGCGTGGCTCTATGGAGAAGAAGCTTTTTTATCTTCGCCACATCATTGGCATCGGCAACATCTTCTGCAGTTATATCAAGGTTTGCTGAATGACTATAATGTTTATACTGATGAGCGGACGCATTGATGGTAAGTGCAAAAAGCAGAACTAAAAATATTCCATATGCATATTCCGATTGAATTCGGACACCCATTCCGATTGAATTCGGACACCCATTCCGATTGAATTCGGACACCTATTCCGATTGAATTCGGACACCCATTCCGATTGAATTCGGACACCTATTCCGATTGAATTCGGACACCCGAATCTCTCGTTTTTTTCTTCACAAAAAACATCAAGAAGCGTTTTGTTACCCTGCTTGGGATTCTATTGCTCAAGGAGGTGGCAGGATGCCGAGATCGAGAATGAAGATTAAAACGATAAGAGAGATTCTGAGGCTTGATTCCATGGATTTT
>Ga0209544_1001375_pt1 | contig 26899 bp, 22 predicted proteins | sample MesohylPK_FD_187297 | JGI IMG/M metagenome (GOLD analysis project Ga0209544, IMG submission 187297) | Host-associated microbial community of the marine sponge Aplysina aerophoba from Gulf of Piran - sponge mesohyl, lysed by proteinase K... | ecosystem: Host-associated > Porifera > Sponge >...
TGGACGGTCAACCGCTGCACCCAGTGGCGACTCCGGCCGCCGGGCTCGACGACGAGAAAGAGCGTGCCGCCGTCGCCGTGCCGTCCCGGTCGCAACGCTCCGATCTGCTTGGCTCTGAGTCGTCCGCTCATCCCGATCTCCCTGCCCTCATAGAATACCACGTATATCCCACGTTAGGACTCGGAACCGGGGACACGGGGACGGAAGCCCGCGGAAGACAGATCCCGCCATTGGCCCAATAATGCGGGTAGTTTTCGGCGTTCTACGGAGTGGCCTGGAGTTCTGCGGACATTAGTCGCGTTCTGGCAGCGCGAACGCGAGCAGCTCGCCCGGCGCCTGCGGGCCGCCGACGGCCACCACCACGTACTGCCGGCCGTCGAGCATGTAGGTCATCGGCGTGCCGGTCTGCGGCGCCGGCATGTAGACGGTTCCCGCATCCGCGCCGGTCGCCTTGTCGTAGGCGCGCAGCAGTGCGCCGCGGCGGCCGTCCGGGGTCGTGACGAACCCGCCGTCGCCTTCCTGCCGGCCGCCCTCGCCGGAGATGAGCAGCGTCTTCGTCGTCAGCGTGCCGATCGGTCCCTTCCGGCCGGTGCGCGGGATGTCGACACCCTGCAGCGCCGGGTGCTCCTTCACCCAGTCGGGCGTGTCGCCGTGGGCCACCTGCCAGACGATCTCGCCCCGGTTCAGGTCGATGGCGGTGATCCGCCCCCACGGCGGCCGCATCAGCGGCAGGCCCTGGACCGTCATGCCGGGACCGCCGGCCGGCAGGTTGAGGTAGTCCATGTCGGAGCGCCGCGGGTCGTTCTGCATGGAGAGGATGCGGGTCAGGGTGTGGGAGAAGACGTAGAGGATGCCGGTCTCCGGGTCGTAGGAGCCGCCGGGCCAGTTGGCGCCGTTGGGGACGAACAGGGTTCCCAGCTTGTCGCCGGCCCCGCGCGTGATCGGCGGCGTGAAGACCGGGCCGAAGCGGTACTGCTGGATGATGCGTAGCGCCTCGGCCTCCAGCTCCGGCGTCAGGTCGATGATCTCCTCGAGCTCGAACCCTTGCCGCTCGAACGGCGGCGGCTTGGTGGGGAAGGGCTGGGTGGGCGAGAGGGTCTCGCCGGGAACGTCGCTGGGCGGCACGGGGCGTTCCTCGATGGGCCAGACCGGCTCGCCGGTGACGCGGTCGAAGACGTAGACCCAGCCCTGCTTGGTCGGTTGCGCGATCGCCTTGATCTCGCGGCCGTCGACGGTGATGTCGGCCAGGATCGGCGCGCACGGGACGTCGTAGTCCCAGACGGGATGATGGACGAACTGGAAGTGCCAGATCCGCTCCCCGGTCTCGACGTCGATCGCGACGAGGCTCTCGGAGAACAGGTTGTCGCCCGGCCGGTGCCCGCCGTAGTAGTCGTTGGTGGGGATCTCGACCGGCAGGTAGGCGATGCCCAGCTCGGTGTCGACCGTCATCTGGGTCCAGACGCCGGTGTTGCCGGTGTACTCCCACGAGCCGTCCTCCCAGGTCTCGTTCCCGAACTCGCCAGGCTGCGGGATGGTGTGGAAGATCCACTTGCGCTCGCCGGTGCGGGCGTCGAAGCCGCGCACGTAGCCCTTGGCGTTGCGGCGGCTGGGCGGGGTTCGGCCGGAGCGGCTCGCGGCGCCCACGAGGACGACGTCGCCGGCCACCACGGGAGCGCCGTTCCAGGCCAGCTCGCTCGTGATGGGGTCGAGTTCCTGATCGTTGTTCTGCTTGAGGTCGACGATGCCGTCGACGCCGAAGCCGGGAACCGGCCAGCCGGTCTGCGCGTCGAGGGCCACGAGCTGGTAGCCGATGGTGACGAAGTAGATCCGCTCGTCGCCGGCGCCGTCGGTCCAGTAGCCGACGCCGCGGCCCGAGAGCCGCCGCACGGACTGCGCCGCGCGCTCGCCCTCGTCGAGGCGGTACAGCCAGAGGTGCTCGCCGGTGGCCGCGTCGATGGCGACCACGTTGCGCCGGCTGCCGGCGGTGGTGTAGAGCACGCCGTCGACCATCAGCGGCGTGGTCTGCAGGTAGTAGTCCGGGCGCGGGCCGAGGTTGGCGGTCCGGTAGCGCCAGACGAGCTGCAGGTCGTCGAAGTTGCCGGCGTCGATCTGGTCGAGCGGGGCATAGCGGGTGGCGCCGAGGTCACCGGCCCAGGTGCGCCATTCGCCGTCCGCCGTTCCGTGCTGGGCCGCGGCCGGGACGGAGGCGAGCAGACAGGCGGTCAACAGGCAGACCGTCGCGCGCAGTCCTGACGGGAACCAGTCGAACTGTCGAGCTGTGGCAGATCGCATCGGAGTGCTCCTCCTACCTTCGATCCGGGTCTCCGGTTCGACCGCGACGCACGGGAGCATGCGGGCTTGCGCCACGGACTCCATGCGCCGGACTGTTGGACATGATACCCGTGGAGCGCGATCCGCGCGGACCGGAAGCGCCCGGCGCCGGAGCTTCCGGACGGGGAGCGGCGGGAGCGGGGCCCGTCGACGAGAAGCCGCCCGCGCCGGGCGCGGTTCCTGCCTTGGACACACCGACCTGGACAGACGGTTCAGGGCAGGACGGGCAAGCCGCCCGCGCCGGGCGCGGTTCCTGCCGGGCGCCCGCATGGAACCAAATGGCAGTGATATCAGTATGATATAAATGTGAAATCCCATCGGGAGGAACAAGCAATGACTCAGGAGAAGTCGCACGCCGCCCCGTCGGGGCTGCTCGTCGTGCTGGCGCTGGTGGCCGCGCTCGCGGTCGTCGTCGCGCTGTTCGTCGTCGACGTCGCCGCCGACGCGCAGGTGTCGTTCGGTGGCTTGATCTGCATCCTGCTGGTCCTGGTGATCGTCTTTCTGCTGGCCGGGGTCTTCGTCGTGAACCCCAACGAGGGGCGCGTGCTGCAGTTCTTCGGGCGCTACGTGGGCACGGTGCGGGACCAGGGCCTGCGCTGGGCCAATCCGCTCTTCACCAAGCGGCGGATCTCGTTGCGGGTGCGCAACTTCGAGACCGAGCGCTCCAAGGTGAACGACACGGACGGCAACCCGATCGAGATTGCCGCCGTCGTGGTCTGGAAGGTGGTCGACACCGCCGAGGCGACCTTCGAGGTGGACGACTACGTGAACTACGTGCACGTCCAGAGCGAGTCGGCGGTCCGCAACCTGGCGACCCGCCACCCCTACGATACCCAGGAGGAGGGGCGGATCTCGCTGCGCGGCAACACCGAGGAGATCGCCGGACAGTTGCAGACCGAGATCCAGGGCCGGCTCCACAAGGCCGGCGTGGAGGTGCTGGAGGCACGGATCACGCATCTGGCCTACGCCCCGGAGATCGCGTCGGCGATGCTGCAGCGCCAGCAGGCCGGGGCGATCATCGCGGCCCGCGGCCGGATTGTCGACGGGGCGGTCAGCATGGTGGAGATGGCGCTCGACAGCCTGTCCAAGCGCCAGATCGTCGAGCTCGACGAGGAGCGCAAGGCCGCCATGGTGAGCAACCTGCTCGTCGTGCTCTGCGGCGACAAGGCCACCCAGCCGGTGGTCAACACGGGCACGCTGCACCAGTAGCCGGTAATGGCTGCGCGCAAACCGTTCCTGTTGCGCATCGATTCCGAGGTGCTCGCCGCCCTGCAGCGGTGGGCCGGGGATGAGCTGCGCAGCGTCAACGGGCAGATCGAGTTCCTCCTGCGGCGCGCGCTGCAGCGGGAGGGACGGCTGCCCAACCGCGAGACGGAAGGCGCGGACGGTGGCAAGGCGGGAACGGCACCGCACGGGCGCCGCCTCGCGACTTCAGGTGACGACGCTGCGAAGGATGTCGATTCCTGATCGACTAAGATGCGGGCACACTTTGCTTCGAACGGGTCGCGCCGCGGGCTGGTGTCCGGGGCACCCCAAGCAGTAGGAGGACACGATGCGGACCACGTCATTCGCCCTGCTCGCTGCGGTAGTACTCGCCCTGTCGTTCGCCTGCGGAGAGAGCGCGCCGCCTCCCGAGCCGGAGGCCGAGCCCGAGGCGGCGAACCCGAACGAGCAGTTCGCCGGCGCCTGGACCCTTGTGCGCAGCGAACGCCGCGATGCCGACGGCGAGCTGATCGGCGAGCCGCGCGAGGACCGGGTCGGCTACATCATGTACGACCCGTCCGGCTACATGGGCGTGACGCTGATGTCGAACGACCGGGAGCCGTACTCCGAGGGCGGACCCACGGCCGAGGAGGCGCTGGCCCAGATGGGCAGCTACGCGTCCTACTTCGGGCGGTTCAGCGTCAACGAGGAGGAAGGGTACGTGACCCACCACCTCGAGGGGAGCCTGAATCCCGACGGGGCCGGCTCGGACTACCGGCGGTACTACACCATCGAAGGGGATACGCTGAGGCTCCAGCCGCCGGCCAGCGAGGACGGCTCGCGGTCGTACATCACCTGGCAGCGCCAGCCCGACCTGCCCGGGGCCGAGCTGACCGACACGCACGGGCGGCTCTTCGGCGTCTACCGCGTCGAGTCGGTGACCCGCCAGACCAGCGATGGCGAGCCGGTCGAGGCCGACCAGTACGAGACGGCGTACATCATGTACGCGCCCTCGGGGCACATGTCGGTGCACCTGATGCGGCCCGATCGGATGCCGTACGCCGGCGACGAGCCGACGGCCGACGAGGCGCTGGCGACGGTGCTCAGCTACGGCAGCTACTTCGGACCGTTCTCGGTGAACGAGGAGGAGGCCTACCTGGTCCACCACCGCGTGGGGAACGAGGACCCCGGCCAGAGCGGGACCGACGCGCAGCGCTTCTTCGAGCTGACCGACACGCACCTGACGCTGCGGCCGCCGGCCGCCACCGACGACGAGGGGCGCGAGGTGCAGAGCACGATCCTCTGGGCCCGCATCAGCGACTGACGCCAGGAGGACGCCGTCCCCCGACTGCCGGGGGACGGCGTCGTTTCACGGTCGTGACCCGACATCGTTTCGCTCTCGCTGCCGATACGGGACGTCTTCTCACCCATTCGGCGCCTACTCGGCCAAGGGATGCGGGCGCATCTGGAACCGCACGATCTCGCTCGTCATGCCCTTGCCGCCCTCGTTGTGCCAGTTGGTCACCGAGTCGTAGCTGGCCCAGACGCCGCGGCCCTTCCAGCCCGCCTCGCGATCGTCGATGCGTCCGTCGAGGCCCCGCGTGTAGAACCCGAGCGGGTAGGGCACGCGCAGCGTGACCCACTCGCCGCTGTCGGGCAGCAGGGCCAGCAGCGCGTCGGAGCTGGTGCCGTTGGCGATCGGCACGTTCGCGCCCAGTCCCAGCGTGTCGAACTGGTCCACCCAGTTGTAGTAGTGGAAGTCGGCGCTGCCCGCCGCCGCCACGCCCTTCATCTGCGGGCCCGGCGTCGGGTACAGGGTCCACCCCTCGGGGCAGTGTTGCCCGGTGGCGGTCGGGCCGTTCAGCACGGCGCACTTGCCGCGGTCGAAGCTCGCGAGATGGCCGCTGCCGCCCAGCGCCGTCCAGAGCACGCCGTTGCGGTCGATGTCGATGCCGCGTCCGCCGTGGCCCCATTGGCTCGGGTCGACGTCGGGGTTGTCGAACGGCGGCTCGTAGACCTCCGCGCTGCAGGTCTCGGGCGGGTTGTCGCCCAGGTCCAGCCGCACGATGCTGCCCGGCACCGGCAGGCGCCGCGCGATCCAGATCGAGCCGTCGACCGGGTTCGGGATGATCCCGTAGGCGAAGCCGTCCAGCCGCATGTCCGTGCCGGCTTCCCGCGGCTCTCCCGGCTCGGTGTACTCCCCGATGACGCCGTCCCCGCTCGTGTCGACGATGGTCGGGCACCAGCCCTGCGCTGCCTGCTCGTCGCCGGTCTCGTCGTACAGCTTCGTGTTCAGCCAGCCGACCACGTCCGTCGATCCGCTCAGCCAGAGCGTGTCGTTCTCGTCCTCGGCGAACTGCAGGTGGTGGGTCATGTAGCAGGTGTCGATGTGCACGAACTCGCCGCTCTCGGTGTCGTAGTAGGAGAGCTGCCGCTGGCTGCGCGAGATCGGGAAGTTCCTGGCCGACGGGTGTTCCGAACCGGACTGGCACCAGTCGGGGTTCTCCGGAGGACGGATCGACTGCGTGATCCAGAGGCGCCCCTTCGCGTCCAGCATCGGGTTGTGAGCGCTGTAGCCCCGGGTGGTCGGGCGCTCGGTGCCCCAGTAGGGTGACGGTATAAGCGCGGTGGTGCCGGAGTACGAATCGCCGCGCTCCGGCATCGGATCGCGGGTCGTCATGTCCATCCGCACCGAGGTGTGGGTCACCGGATCGGTGATGACCAGCCCCGCCCCGCCGACGCCGTACAGCGGGCCGTTCGGATATAGGTGGGGATTACGCTTGTCGGTGGCGATCTCGTCGTGCACCATCGCCATCGTGTCGCCCCAGCCCCACTGCGTCAGGACGAGGTTGCGTTCCGGTCCCTGCGGGCGCGGCGGCGCCGGCGGGACCTCGCCGGCCGCGATGCGATCCGTCCAGTCGGCGAACAGGCCCAGCGCGCGCTCGCGCCCCATCCGGTTCAGCCCGCTGCTCATGCTGGGTCCGCTGCGCCCCACCTGCACGCGGTGCTCCCAGGCGTCCAGGGTGGAGTCGAAGTCGTCCAGGTTCAGCATCGGCATCTCGCGGGTCGCCATGTTGCCCATCTGGTGGCAGAGCTGGCAGCCGTCCTTGAGCCGGTCGACCCACTCGGCCTGGTGCCGCATGCGCTCGCTGATGCCGTTGCCGTCCGGCCCCGTGCCCGGAAACTCGCTCTCGGCCGGCACTTCCAGCAGCGAGTACCAGTAGCTGGCTGGATAGATGCGCGCCGCTTCCTGCGGGGTGGCGGCCGCCGTGACCGCCAGGGTGACATCGTCGCCGGGCCGCGCCGGATGCTTGTCGGAGTCCACCAGGCCGTAGCCGCGCACCCACACCTCGTAGTCGGCGTCCGGCAGGTCCGGGACCAGGAACCGCCCGTCGTCGCCGGTGACGACGATCTTGCGGAACGTGGTCTCCAGATCATCGGTCTCCGCGATGACCCACACGCCTGCCTCGCCCCCCGCCGCGCTCCGCACGACGCCGCCGATGTCGTCGCCGGCTGCCGACGCGTTCGCGCCGGTCAGCCACAACATGCCGCCGGCCAGGAGCACCGCTCCGAGCAGACCGATCCGGGATGTCGTGCGCATATCAACCTCCCCTGAGCAACTCGTTCCGCGTACGGCCAGTTTGCGTACGGCCAGCATACAGATCGTGCGGCTCGCGGTCGACGCGAAACTACTTGAGTCTGTGCTCCAGCTCGTCCGAGGAGAGCGTCGGCTCGCGCCGGCGCGTCTCGATGAGTTCCCAGAAGGCAGGGCTGATCTCGAGAACCACCGTTTCCCAATCCTTGCCTTCGACTCCGAGCACGACGGCGGCCGGTTCGCCGCGACGCGTCACGATGACCCGGTCCGTTTGTGCCGAGTCGACGACCTGCTTGACGCTCTTCTGAAGGTCCCGCACCGAAACTGTTTTCATATCACTTGCTCCGTTGTCATGTGGGCGGGCTTCCGCCTGATCGCGCGCACGAGTACCATCGTTTCGGCATCGTTCACGTCGAAGAAGACGCGGAAGTCGCCGATTCGGAGTTGCCAGATCGGCGGAACCTGCTCGAACGGCGGCACCAGCTTGTCGAGCCGCTTGACGTGCTTCGTCGGTCTGGTCGGTTCGTGCGGGAGCTTGCGCTGTATTTCCTCCATGATCCGCCGCCGATCGTTCGCGCGAAGAGTCTTGAGATCGGCTATCACTCCTACCGCGAAACGGATAGCGTACATTGCATATACTATCGCACATGCATCCCGCCGCGAAGGGTTCGGCCTGCCGACTGGCGTCCGCTGTCTTTCTGGGGCTGGCCATGCCGGGGTCCGGCGCGGCCGTTCAGGGCGACACCGGGGCCGATCTCCAGACCCGGGCCGAGCGGACGGGCTACCAGGAAACGACCGGCTTCGGGGAGGTCGTCGAGTTCGTCGAGGTTGCGGCTGCCCTGTCCGACCGGGTCCATGTCACCAGCTTCGGGACGACGGTGGAGGGCCGGTCGCTGCCGCTCGTCGTGGTCGGCGACGTTCCGGATGCTCGGGCGGCGTCGGTAACGGCCGCCGGCCGGCTCCGCGTGTGGGTCCAGGCGAACATCCATGCCGGCGAGGTGTGCGGCAAGGAGGCGCTGCTGATGCTTCTGCGAGACCTTGCAACCGGTGGGCGCGCAGAGTGGCTGTCGTCGCTGACCCTGCTCATTGCCCCGATCTACAACGCCGACGGCAACGAGCGGATGGCCCTGGACAACCGCCCGTACCAGCTCGGCCCGGTCGGCGGCATGGGCACGCGGCGCAACGCGCAGGGGCTCGACCTGAACCGCGATCACATGAAGCTGGAATCGCCCGAGGCGCGGGCACTGGTGCAGGCCTACAGCGACTACGACCCGCACGTGGTCATCGATCTGCACACGACCAACGGCACGCAGCACGCCTATCACCTGACCTACGCGCCGCCGCTGCATCCCAACACCTACCCCGCGATAGACGTGCTGTTGCGCGACGAGTGGCTGCCGGCCGTGACCGATGCGGTCAGGGAGACGGACGGGTGGGAGTTCTACCACTACGGGAACGTGCCGCGTGCGGAAGGCGCCGAGCCGAGCTGGCGCACGTTCGACCACCGCCCGCGCTTCAACAACAACTACGTCGGCCTCCGTAACCGGATCGCGCTGATCAGCGAGGCCTACGCCTACGCGCCGTTCGAGGAACGGGTAGCGGCGACGCTGCGCTTCGTGGAGGAATCGCTGGCGTTCGCGCATGCGCACGCCGGACGCATCGCCGCGCTGGTCGCGGAGGCGGACGGCATGCCGGTCACCGGCCGGATCCTGGCGACCCGGGCGGTCCCGCGTCGATCTCCGGAGCCGGTCGAGATCCTGCTCGGCCGGACGGAGGAGGTATCGCATCCCGAGACGGGCGATCCGCTGCGGCGCCGGCTCGACGTCGCCGAGCCGGCCCTGATGGAAGAGTACGTGGCGTTCGAGGCGGCCGGGGACGGCGCCGAGACCGCGCCGGCGTCCTACTACGTCCCGGCGGATCTGACGTCTGTCGTCGACCTGCTCGCCACACACGGCGTCGACTCGGAGCCGCTGGAGGCCGACACGATCACCAGCGTCGAGGAGTTCGTCATCAGCAGTGCGTCACTGTCCGAACGGCCGTTCGAGGGCCACTACGAACGCACGGTCGAGGGAGCTTGGGAAGCGGTGGAGCGCCACGTCCCCGCCGGCACGCTCGCAGTGCCTGTGACGCCGCGACTCGGGCGCCTGGTGTTCGCCCTGCTCGAGCCCCGCTCGGACGACGGCGTCGTGAACTGGAACCTGCTGGACGAGCGGATCGAGGCGGACCCGGTCTATTCCATCCTGAGAGTCCCGGTGGAACCGTCGCCGGAGCGGTGAGAGTGGAACTCGCCGAACCGCGGGGAGCCGACGAGCAGGCTTGTAGTGGTCGCGGAACGGCCGCGGAGCCGCGAGCGCGGGGGCAACCGATCCCCCGGCTCACGGCCCCGACGACAACGTGGCGCGTCTACCGGCTGCAGACCGACGATTACTGCGCGGCCTCCACCCATCCCGCGAACTGCGACCACGGCCCCGGAACCCCGTGAATGGGGACGATGGTCTCGACGTCGAGCCCCAGGCGCTGCACGTTGCTGTACAGGGTCCGGGCGCTGGCGTTGGGACTGGCGGGCAGCGAGCCGCCGGGACCAGGCGGCGTGAACAGGTCGGCCTGCACCAGGATCTTCTCGTTGGGCAGGTAGGCCATCACCATGCCGGCGGCGTGGGCCAGCCCCTGAACGTGGTGCAATTCGACCAGGCGCGTCGTGTCGCCGAGGATGTACTTCTCCCGCAGCGTCTCGAAGATATAGCCTTCCGACCACTCTTCCGGCGGGAACAGCGAGAAGCGGTCCGGCTCGAGCAGCCACGGCCGCGCCCGCAGGACCTCCTGGTAGTACCCGAAGTTCCCCTGGTGCGTGACGACCGTCGCGCCCTCGTGGACGTAGGCGCGCATGCCGCCCAGGTGGTCCCAGTGGTGATGGGTCGTCACGACCCAGCGGATCTCCTTGCCCGGGATCCGGCGCATGATCTCGTCGATCACGGCGAGCGAGCGCGCCTCGTTCAGCGGCGCCTCGATGACCGCGACCTCGTCCTCGAACTCCACCGCCACGCTGTGGTGCGAGCCGCCGGCCATCAGCCACACGCCCTCGGCCACCTCTTCCGCCACCACGCGCATGGGGGGCACGGTGGCGTTCCGCGCGGCGTCCGGGACGTCCAGCGCGGCGTCCGCCACGTTCACCTCGACGCTGTCGATGGTCGACAACTGGAACGTGTGATCGCCGCCGCTGACGTTCGGTGCGTGGGCGCCGTCGTCGAAGTCCTGGTGCTGGTGCCAGTTCATCGGGAACATCATGCCCCCGCCCACGTCCTGGTAGTTCGTGTAGACGGTCTCGTAGTACATGTCGCCGACGACCGGGTTGGGCATCCAGCTCTGCACGCGCTCGATGACGTTGTCCTCGGTGATGGTGCCGTTGATCCGGTACTTGTCGAGGGCGATGAACGAGACGACGGTCACGCGCCCGCCGTATTCGTTCCGTTCGACCGCGATCACGTCGTCGGCGGCCATGGCGCCCTTGAGGAAGCCGTGCGGGGTGAGATAGATCTCCAGCCGCCGCCGCTCGGCGTCCTGCGGCCTGGGCACCACCCGGTCGATCTCCCCGTTCCACGCATACTCGCCCCGGACCATCCAGTTCCGGATCCGGTCCCCCACGATCGGCGCGCCGCCGCCGCCCCGGGCGGGGTAGTTCCCCTGCCGGATGACCATCTCCTCGGTGGACGATTCGGTTTCGAAGTCGATGGTGCGGGTGTACTCCGCCAGCTCGAAGCGCGGCCAGTCCTCGGCCGGGGCGAAGTTCTGGCCCGCGGCGCCCACCCAGCCGTCCCCGGAGTACCGGATCGACATCATGTCGTCGACGCCCATCGTCTCGGCGGCGGCCTGCAGCACCGCCTGCGCGTCCTGCGCCGCGGCCGGCCCGGCCGCCAGCATTGCGACGGCAACGAACAGTCCCACTCGCTTCAGCATGGTTTCCCTCCCCCGTGGCATTCCTGACGATCCGCGCCGGCGGACCGCGGCCGATGCGATCCGTTTCGGCTCCTCGGATCGCACAGCGTAGCCCTTTTGCGGCGCGATGACCACGGGAATCATTACAATCGGACCGTCTTCCACGCGGGAGGGAACACGATGAAGATGACGTTGAGAGCGTCGGCGGTCGTGCTGTCGTTGGTGCTGACGGTGTCCGCCGCGTGGGCGCAGACCGGCTCCGACCGGACGGTCACGGAGGCCCAGTACGAGCAGTGGAAGGCGGAGCTGACCAACTGGGGCCGGTGGGGGGCGGACGACGAGATCGGCGCGTTGAACCTGATCACCCCGGCCAAGCGGCTGGAGGCGGTGGCCCTGGTCGAGGAGGGGTTCACGGTGTCGCTGGCCGGCGACGCCGACACCGTCGAGGCGGTCGACAACCCGTATCCCTACGAGCACGAGATGGTCGGGATCAGCTCGGACCGCATCTCCATCCGCTACCACGGCATCTCCCACACGCACCTGGACGCGCTGGCCCACATCAACGACGACGGCGTCTTCTACAACGGCTACGCGCCGGACGCCGACGAGGTCATCGCCAACGGGCATCCGAAGAACTCGATCCACAACCTGAAGGACGGCATCCTGACGCGCGGCGTGCTCATCGACATCCCCCGGTTGCGCGGCGTGCCGTACCTGGAGCCGGGGACGCCGATCTACGTCGAGGACCTCGAGGCGTGGGAGGAGCAGGCCGGGGTGAGGGTCTCACCCGGCGACGCGTTGTTCATCCGTACGGGCGTGTGGGCGCGCCGCGCCGTCGAGGGCCCCTGGCTGCGGGGCCGCCGGCCGGGCGGCCGGTCCGCGGGGCTGCACCCGTCGGTCATCCCGTGGCTGAAGGAGCGGGACATCGCGCTGATGGGCAGCGACCACCCGACCTACGTCGCGCCGTCGGAGCTGCCGGGCGCGGTCCACGACTTCGCGCTGCTGTACCTGGGCGTGCACCTGTTCGACAACTGCGATCTGGAAGCGCTCGGCGAGGCGGCGGCGGAGCGCGACCGCTGGGAGTTCATGCTGATGGCGGCGCCGCTGCCGATCCGCGGTGGGACCGGGTCGCCGCTGAATCCGATCGCGGTGTTCTGAACGGTGGCGGAGAGAGCCTGAAGCGCCTCTCGATCATGTCCGCATGATAGCCGGGTGGCGGGACGGGCGTCGGGCGGGGCTCTCGAGACGGACGGCACTACACTCTGGATTCATGCGTAGTGCAACAGGGATCGTGCGCAGCCTCGGCGGCACGCCATCGGGGAGGGAGCGGGTGCGGCCCGACTGGCGGTTCGTCCCGTGAGCAAACCCCGCCTGAACCGGCACATCCGCTACGAGCCGGACGCGCAGTGCCCGCCGCTCGTGACGGCCGGCGTCGCCTTCCAGGGCGTCGTGCTCATCCTCGCGAACACCGTCCTGATGGTGACCATCATCGTCCGGGCGGCCGGCGAGGGCGAGGTGTACCTGGCGTGGGCGGTGTTCGCGGCGCTCGTCATCGCCGGGGTCACCACCGCCCTGCAGGCGGCGCACGTCGGGCGGGTCGGGGCCGGGCACATCCTGATGACGGGCGCGGGTCCGCATTTCATCGCGATTTCGGTCGTCGCCCTGACGGAAGCGGATCTCGCGACGCTGGCGAGCCTCATCGTCGTATCGTCGCTGTTCCAGTTCGCCATGGCGGCGTGGCTTCCGTTCCTGCGCCGGATAGTCACGCCGATCGTGGCCGGCACGGCGCTCATGCTGATTGCCGTTGCGGTAATGCCGATAGCGGTCGGCCGGCTGTCGGACGTGCCCGCGGGCGCGCCGGAAGGTGGCGGCCTGATCGCCGCCGGGGTGACGCTGGCCGTCACCACCGGCATGGTGCTGCGCGCCGCGGGCGTCTGGCGGCTGTGGGCGCCGCTCAGCGGCATCCTGGCCGGCTGCGCCGCGGCCCTGTTCTTCGGGCTGTACGACCTGCGGCCGATGGCCGAGGCATCCTGGTTCGACCTGCCGGATGTGGCGGCCTGGCCGGGGGTCGACCTGGCGCCGGACGCGCGGTTCTGGGCGCTGCTGCCGGTGTTCGTGATCGTGTCCGTGGTGGCCGCCATCAAGACGAGCAGCGACGGCGCGGTCATCCAGCAGGCCTCCGCGCGCAAGCCGCGCGCGACCGACTTCCGCCTGGTGCAGGGGGCGCTCAACGCGAGCGGGGTCGGCATCCTCCTGTCCGGCCTCGCCGTGACGCCGCCGGTCATCATCTACCTGCCGTCGAGCGTGTCGCTCATCAACCTCACCGGCGTGGCGGCGCGCGGCGTCGGTTACGCCATCGGGGGCATCCTGTTCGCGCTGGCGTTCCTGCCCAAGCTTACGGCCGTCCTGCTTGCGGTGCCGAGCCCCGTCATGGGGGCCTTTCTGCTGATCATCATGGGACTGCTCTTCGTGGAGGGCATCCGGACGGTGTTCCAGGACGGCCTCGATCCGCAGAAGGGCCTCGTGGTGGGCATCGCGCTGGCGCTCGGCGTGGGGCTGCAGGACGGGAGCGTCTTCGAGAGCGTGCTGGGAGATATGTGGAGCGCGTCGCTCGGCAACGGCATGACGATCGGCGTGCTGGCCACGGTTCTGCTGACCGGGTTCCTGGAGTTGACGAGCCCCCGGCGCAGGCGGCTGGACGTGGAGCTGGACGCCTCCGCGGCGGCGGGGATCGATGCCTTCCTGCGCGGGCTCGCGGCTCGCGTGGGCTGGAACGAAGCGTCCCGCGAACGGTTGCGCGCCGCCGGTCACGAGGCGCTCGAATGCCTGCTGCAGCTACGCGAGGACCCTGCCGCCGACCGGGTGCCGCGCCTCATCCTCCTCGGACGCCCAGGCCGCGCGGTCGTGGAGCTGGAGTTCCTGGTGGTCTTCGAAAAGGAGAACATCGAGGACCACCTGACGTATCTGAGCGAGCGCGCGGACACCCCGGAGGAGAGCGAGCTGTCGTTTCGCCTGCTGCGGCACTACGCGTCGTCCGTGCGTCACCGCCAGTACCACGGCATCGAAATCGTCACCGTGAAGGTCGCGGGCTCGCGCTAATCGAAAGGCCTCGTTCGAGGTACTTGTCGTGGTTGCGCCGGTCGCCCGCATGGGCGATGATGCGCGAGGATTCAGGGTTCGAGACGAGGAGACAAGCGATGCGAGACCATAGAAGCGGCCGATTCGTGCTGGTGTGCCTGACCGCCTTCCTGATGCTGCAGGCCGGCGCCGCGCTCGGGCAGTCCGAGGACGCCGAGTGGGAGCCGATCACCGAGGAGCGGCTGCTCAGCCCGGAGGACGGCGACTGGATGAGCTACCGCCGGACCTACGACGTCACCGGGTTCAGCCCCCTCGACCAGATCGACCGCGACAACGTCTCCGACCTGCGCCTGGCCTGGTCCTGGTCGATGCGCGACAACAGCCGCTGGGTGCCGACGCCGATCGTGGCCAACGGGATGATGTACGTCTCCGAGGGCAGCGGCCGGGTGACGGCCTTCGACGTGCTGTCGGGCGACGTCGCCTGGGTGTACACGCGCAGCTACCCCGAGGACATCGAGAAGTCGCAGGCGCTGGGCCGGCACCGGGGCGTCTCCGTGCTCGGCGACACGGTCTACTTCGGCGCGGCCGACGCGGTGCTGGTGGCTCTCGACGCACTGACCGGCGAGCAGCGCTGGGAGGTGAGCACCGGCGACTACACCACCGGCCTGGGCCACAGCCACCCGCCGCTCGTCGCCGACGGGAAGGTCGTGCTGGGGTTCGCCGGCGGCGACCGGAGCGGACGCGGCACCATCGTGGCGCACGACGCCGAGACCGGCGAGCACATCTGGACCACCTACACGGTGCCGCGGGCCGGCGAGCCGGGCTACGAGACCTGGACCGAGCGCGAGATCCCGCCGCTGGGCGGGCTGGCCTGGAGCACCATCAGCTACGACCCGGAGCTGGGCCTCATCTACATGGGTACCGGCCAGCCGACGCCGTGGGCATCGACCCTGCGCGGCCCGGGCGACGCGCTCTACACCAACTGCATCCTGGCCCTGAACATCGACACCGGCGAGATCGAGTGGTACTTCCAGGTGGTGCCGGCCGACAACTGGGATCTGGACGCCACCGCCGAGAGCATGCTGGTGGACCTGGTCATCGGCGGCGTCGAGCACAAGGCGCTCATCGAGACCAGCAAGATCGGCTGGGGCATCGTGCTCGACCGCGAGACCGGCCGCTTCATCGACGCGTTCCGGACCGGCTACGACAACATCATCACCGGCTGGACCGACACCGGCAGCCCCATCTACAACCCGGACCAGATCCCCACGCTGGAGGACGTCGACTCGGACAAGATATTCGAGGTGTGCCCGCACCTGCACGGCGCGCGCAACCTCAACTCCGCGAGCTACAGCCCGGAGACCGGCCTCTACTACGTCGGCATCAACAACGCCTGCATGGACGTCACGTTCGTCTCCGAGGAGTACGTCCCCGGCCGCGTCTTCCGGGGCATGGGCAGCCGCGTGAAGATGGTCCCCGGCTACGACTACATCGGGGAGTTCGTCGCGTTCGACCCGGTCACCGGCGAGCGCGCCTGGGAGTACCGTCCCGAGAGCGGCGCGCCGATGACCGCCGCGGCGCTCGCCACCGGGGGCGGCCTCGTCTTCGGCGGCACGGCCGACCGGCGGCTCTTCGCGCTCGACGCCGAGGACGGCGACCTGCTGTGGGAGACGCGCCTGAACGGCGACATTTCGGGCGCCCCGGTCACCTTCGAGGTCGACGGCCGGCAGTACCTCGCGGTAGGAGCCGGCGGGCGCATCGGCCAGACCACCTCCTACGCGCGGCTGACCGGCATCACCTTGCCGCAGGGGAGCGGCGTGATCTGGGTGTTCGCGCTCCCGGAGTAGGCTGGCGGACAAGGATGCGGATGAGGTCTTCACGCTCTCGCGCGACGCTTGCAGCGATCCTCCTCATGACTGCCGGCCTCTCCCGGCCGGCGGCGCAGGCGCAGGAGGTCACCACGGCCGACCTCGAGGAGGCCGCGTCGGACACGTCGTCGTGGCTGATGTACGGCCGCGACTACCACGGGCAGCGCTTCGTGGAGCTGGACCAGATCACGCCGGACAACGTCGACCGCCTGCACCCGGCGTGGGTGTTCGCCACCGGCGGCGACAACCGCGGCCTGGAGGCGACGCCGCTGGTGCACGAGGGCGTCATCTACCTGTCCGCCGACGAGTCGCGGGTGTTTGCCCTCGATGCCCGGACCGGCGCGAAGAAGTGGGGCTTCGAGCCGGAGATATCGGACGAGGTCGAGCGGGTCTACTGCTGTGGATCGAACAACCGCGGCGTGGCGCTGTTCGGCGAGCTGGTCTACGTGGGGACGATGGACGCGCGGCTGATCGCGCTCCACAAGGACACGGGCGCCGTGGTGTGGGAGGCGGAGGTCATCGACTGGCGACAGGGCTACAGCATCACCGGCGCGCCGCTGGTGGTCAACGGCATGGTGCTGACCGGGGTGGCCGGCGGGGAGTACGGCATCCGCGGCTTCGTGAAGGCCTACGACGCGCTGACCGGCGAGTTGCGCTGGACCACGTACACCATCCCGGGTCCGGGGGAGCCGGGCAACGAGACGTGGCCGGGCGATACATGGAAGAACGGCGGCGCTCCGACCTGGACGACGGGCGCCTTCGATCCCGAACTGAACCTCGTCTACTGGAACACCGGCAACGCCGCCCCCTGGAACTGTCACGTCCGCAAGGGCGACAACCAGTGGTCGGCCGCCACGGTCGCCATCGACGCCGACAACGGGGAGATCCGCTGGGGCTTCCAGTACACCCCGTGGGACTGCTGGGACTACGACGCGGTGAGCACGCCGGTGCTGGCCGACGTGACCCTGCGCGATCACGGACCGGTCAAGGCGCTGTTCCACCACGACAAGAACGGCTTCTTCTACGCGCTCGACCGCACCGACGGCCGCTTCCTCTACGGCGAGCCGATCGTGCCCGGCATCAACTGGGCCTTCGGTCTCGATCCCGAGACCGGCCGGCCGGAGATCAATCCCGACATGCTGGCGCAGTCGGGCGGCCCCGAGGTGGGTCCGATCATTCCCAGCCTGGAGGGGGCCATCGACTGGCAGCCGCTCGCCTTCAACCCCGACCTGGGTGCGCTCTACTTCATGTCGAACCAGTGGGCGATGGGCTACCGGTTCTGGGCCGAGGACCAGTTCGAGCCGCCGACCAACGGCGAGGCCTATCTCGGCGGCGACTACCAGCAGTACCTGACCAGCGACAACCCCGGCAACTTCGTCGGTTTCGACGTGGTGAAGCAGGAGGTCATGTGGCGCGTGGCGAGCCCGGCGCCCTTCTGGGCGGGTGCGGTGGCCACCTCCAGCGGGCTGGTGTTCACCGGCGACATGCGCGGCTACTTCATGGCCCTCGACGCCCGCAGCGGCGACGTGCTGTGGCAGTTCCAGACCGGCTCGGGCATCATCGGCAGCCCCATCACCTACGAGCTCGACGGGACGCAGTACGTGGCGGTGCCGTCCGGCGGCATCGGCGGGGACATGACGTTCTACTACACCGAGCCGAAGGCGGGGAACCTCTGGGTGTTCGCGCTCGACGGTGGTCCCCGGGAGGTCCAGCCGGGAACGAACCTGACGCCGCTGCCGGGCGGCCTGCCGCGGGTCGGCGAGCCGGGCCACACGCTGGGCGGCCGGGTGCTGCCGGGATACGGCTTCGAACCCACGGAAGGGGCCGAGCCCAGCGCGCCGGGTACGCCGTTCGTGGCGCCCGGATCGTTCGCACCGTCCGTGCCCGACGCGAGCGGCGCGGCCAATCCCCTGCTGGGCGATGCGGCGGCGATCGCCGCCGGCGAACGGATCTACCGCGCGCGCTGCGTCGTGTGTCACAGGTCAGGCGGCGGCGCCGGTCCGAGCCTGTTCCGGAACAGGCTCCCCCTCGGCCGGTTCCTGGACACGGTGAACGGAGGACGCGAAGGCACGAACATGCCCGCCTTCCAGGAGCTGCTCTCGCCTGACCAGATATGGCAGGTGCACGCCTTCCTGATGTCGCGCGACGCGCTGTAGGAGCAGCGACGAGAGCAGGTACGGCTGGAGAATCTAAATCTAAATCTTCAAGAGTTCATCCGGTCACGAGAATCGACCGACAGGAGGTCCCAGAAGTCCGCTTCGTCCGCGCAGGCGTAGGCCGCGGCCATCACGGCGTCCCGCGATACGTCGGTGAGAGCCGCCGCGCGCTCCGGAAACGTCGATGAGACCGCGACATCGCGAACCCGCAGCAGGCTCTGGGCCGCCGCGGCGAGTTCCCGCGCGCGACCCTCCAGGCGCCCCTCCGCGACCAGCGCGCTCGACAGCGGATCGTCGGCGGGGCCGGTCCCTTCCCGCGCGCCGAGGGTCCGCCCGATACGCTCCATGACCCGGTAGGTCGCGGCCGACGGCGTCGGCTCGGTCATCCCGTCGTAGATCTCCCCCGCCGTCCAGCCGGGAAACGCCCCGCTCGCCGGCATCGACCGGTACCGTCCGTCCTGCAGCCGGTGAATCTTGACCCCGGCCGGGCGCCGCGGCGAGCCCCCTTCCGGCGGCACGATCACCCACAGCTCCGGAAACCCCCAGGCCTCGTAGAGCAGCAGCTTGCCCGGCCGCACGTCGGTCGTGTAGTCGACTTCGAGCACCACGTCGGGGAAGTCGTTCTCGCCGATGACCAGGGACTTCCTCGGCGTCGCGGAGCGGCTCGGGTGGAGGTACAGCGTCTCGTCCGCCTCCATGGCCCGCCGGGGCTCGCCGGCTTCGTCCCGCACGAGCAGGGTGACCGACCCGTACGAGACGATCGGCGTACCGCGTACCGAGGCGATCCGCTCGGCCAGATGCGGCAGCCGCCGCGACGTTCCTTCGTGGACCCCGTACTTGTCGGCGAGCACCCAGGCGGTCTCCGTACGGGCGTCCCAGTACTCGATCCGGTCGTCGAAGTCCTCGAACTCGGCGCGCGACAGGGAAACGCGGCGGCAGCCGGGAAAGCGCAACGCCTCGTAGCGCAGAGACTGGCGGAGTGGCGTCTCCCGCCCCGCGGTGCCGGCCGCCTTGCCGGCGCCGCGGGCGCCACGTGCATGAAAGTGGTCCATCGGGCCATCTTACAGCACCACACGTTCCATCACTTGGACACCGGGAACGAGCCGCTGCGGATACCATGGGGAGCAGCGTCGGGCCAGTGCTTTCACGCGGGTGTTCGTGCCCGAGGCACTGCCGGATGGGAGGTACGCGGATGCCGAAGACCGAATCGTCAGCCGGGACACCGTGGCGCCTCGCCCTGCCGGGTTGGCTGGCCGTCTGCGTTCTCGCCGTCGCCAGTCTGGGCTGCGCGACGAGGGCGTGTTGGGATTGCGACGTCTGCGCGTCCTCGCTGATCAGCGTTGCGTGCGTCTCCGCGCAGGAACAGACGGCGGCACGGGATGTCACCTGGTTCGAGGGGGCCCGGCTCATCGACGGCAGCGGCGGCGCGCCCATCGAGACGTCTGCGTTCCTGGTCGAGGACGGCGTCTTCGCCTGGGTCGGCCGGCAGGGTGAGAGGGAGGCCCCCGCGGGCGCCGCGCGCGTGGACCTGCCCGGCAAGACCGTCATCCCGGCCCTGATCGACGCGCACCAGCATATCGGGCTGACGAACGTGAAGGACGGCACGCACAGCAAGGACAACTACACGCTGGCGAACCTGGTCGAACACCTGGAGCGCTCCGCCTACCACGGCGTCGCGGCCACGATGAGCCTGGGGCTGGAGTTCGACGAGGCGCTGGCCTTCGAGCTGCGGAACGAAGTGTTTCCCGGCGCGGCACGTTTCCTGACGTCCGGCAGGGGCATAGCCGCCACGCCGATGGCCGGGCCACAGCAGGAGTACCGGTCGGGCATACCGCGCGGCGCGCGGACCGAGGCGGAGGGTCGCGCGGCGGTCGCGGAGCTGGACGGCCACGGGGTCGACATCATCAAGATATGGGTCGACGACCGGGGCGGCACGGTCCCGAAGCTGGAGCCGGAGGTCTATCGGGCGATCGTCGACGAGGCGCACGCGCGCGGCATGCGGGTGGCGTCGCACCTCGGCTCGACCAGCGGGCTGGCCGACGCGAAGGACCTGATCCGGGCGGGCATCGACGGCTTCGCGCACACGGTCCGCGACCGCGACATCGACGAGGAGTTCATGGCGCTGGTCCGCGCGAATCCCGACGTGTGGACCATCCCCAACCTGCCCGGCTCGCCGGTGACGCTCGACGACCTGCCGTGGCTGGGCGAGACACTGCCGCCGTTCGAGATCGAGAACCTGCGCGCGCAGGCCGAGCGGCTGGCGGAGGAGGGACCGGGCGATTTCTTCGAGCTGCAGTGCCGCAATCTGGCCCGCAACAGCGAGGCCGGCATGGTCATCGGCATGGGCACCGACTCGGGCGTCAGCGTCGCCTGGACCACGCACACCGAGATCCGCGACATGGCCGACTGCGGGCTCACGCCGATGGAGGCGCTCGAGTCGGCGACGCGGATCAACGCGGAGATCCTGGGGCTGGACGACCTCGGCACGGTGACCGAGGGCAAGAGCGCGTCGTTCGTCGTGCTCGACGCGAACCCGTTGGACGACATCAGCAGCACGCGGCGGATCGACAGTGTCTACCTGCGCGGCGAGCCGGTGGACCGTGAGGCGCTGCGGGCGAGGTTCATGGACGGCGTGCGGTGACGGAAGCGGAGGGCGATGCTATGGCGGGTCTGTCGTCAGTAAGTCGGGCGATGGCCGACGGATGTCTCCGAGACGAAGACACCCGCCAGCCGCTATCCGAATGGTATAGAGCCGGGCGTCGACTCCTACCGGCTCCACGGCGGCACGATTTCGTTCGTGCGCGCGTAGGCGATGAGCTGGCCGAGATGCTCGTGCATGTCGCCGGCCACGAACAGCATCAGCTCCGGCGAGGACCGCTCCCGCCCGAACAGCGAGCGCGACCCGGTCAGGGTTGACGGGTCGATGGCCTCGATCGTCTCCTGCGCGTACGCGAAGCCCCTGGTCAGGTGGTCGATGACCGTGGCCTTGTCGGTGATCTCCGACAGTCCCTGCGACTCTTCGCGGCTCATCGCGGTCGGGGCGCCGAGCGCCATCGGCGCGAAGCCGTAGCCCTCGCTGGCGATCAGCATCAGCACTTCCGAGACCGAGCGGACGCCTTCCATCGGGCGCCACGTGTAGAGGTCCTCGGGGAACGCGTCGGCGAGGCCGAGAAACTTCCCGCGCATCACCTCCATGTCGGCGAGGTACGCGGCCTTCACCGCGGCGGCCGATTCCGGGGTCAGGTCCTGGGCCTGCGCGGCCGGCGCGCCGGCCAGCAGCAGGGCGGCGAGGGCGGCAAGCAGGACGGTGCGTCCGCGGTGGGTCGAAGAGCGATGCGTCATAAGGGTTCCCTCCTTTATGGTGCCGAAGACTCTCGGTGGCGAGGGCGCGTTTCACACGTGCGGGCGCGACACCACCGAACGCGGTGCGCCGATCCTACCAGCCCGTGGCAGGATTCCGTGCGGCAGATCACGCCGAGGACGGTCGTGCGGCTCGGCGTGTGCCGGGGTCCGCATGATCTTGGCGACAAACGGGGAGGTCATGGCGTGCAGCAGCGCGCTGTAGTCGAGCTGGAACCGTATTTCGGCGCCGACCGACAGCCGGTCGTGGCCGGAGTCCGCGACGAGATGGTCGCTGCTGGCTCCAAGGATCGCGATGCCCGGCGGCGCGTGGAGTCCCTCGGGGTCGGTGTCCTGACGCCCGAGCGCGAAGATTACCTGGGAGGCGTCGCCCCGGTCCGCGCTCGGCGGCGGGGTCCCGAATGCCGTCTCCGCGAGCGTGCCCCAGGGCCGCGATGGCTTGGTGCTCGACTCGATCACCTCGGCTACGAGGCTGATGGCGTCGCAGTGCAGCCCGTCGATGGGGCTGCGTCGCAACGGCTCGCGACCGAGCAGAATCGATTCGCCCAGGCGGAGGTTGTTGATCCGCCCGGTGTCCGCGGTGCCGAGGGCCCAGTCGAGGTTGGCGGAGTTGCCTCCGGACACGATGCCGAGCCGCTGGCCGAGCGCCGCATCGAGCGAGTCCGCGAGGGCGGACAGCTCGGCCATGTTCCTGGCGTCGGGCGACACGCCGCTACGGCAGGCGAGGTTCGCGCCGATGCCCCGGAGCGCGATGTTCGGGAGGCCCAGCGTTTCACGCGCGGCGTGTTCGAGCTCGCCGGGCATGATGCCTTCGCGGAGATCGCCGAGCTCGACCATCAGCACGACCCCGTGACGGCGTCCCGAGGCCTGCGCGGCGGACGAGAGCGCCCGGATGACGTCGATCTCGGTGTTGAAGCTCACGTCGGCGTGCGCGACGACGCGGGTCGCCTGGCTGAGCATCGGCGCGCGCAGAAGGATCATCGACGCCGGCACCCGCGCGCGGCGCAGCACCTCGATGTTCTCGATGCGGGAATCGCCGAGCACCTTCACGCCGGCGCTCAGCAGGGCGCCGGCCACCGCCGGCGAGCCGAGGGTCGCCTTGGTGACGCCGGTCACGGAGATGTCCCGGCCGGCCAGCCGGGCGACCAGGGTGCGCGCGTTGTGGCGAATCTTGTCGAGGTCGATCTCGAGTCGCGGCGCGCTCATCGCACGCCGGCGACCGGCGTCCCCTCGAGCTGTGGGAAAGCCGAGCACACCATGTCCGCCAGGCGCTCGGGCGACCGGGTCAGCGCATCGGTGGCCGGGATGCCGAGCTCGCGTTCGTAGCTGACGATGGCGGCGGAGACCTCGGCCTCGGTCATGTGCTCGTGATTGATCGTGAGGCCGATGACGGTCGTGTCCGTGAAGGTCTGGATGAGGTTGATCTCGGCGGCGGCGGTAGGCATCGGCATCTGCTCGTAGTCGCAACGGTGGGGACGTCCCGGGGCGTGCTGCAGCACCACCCCGTGCGGATGGCAGCCGCGGAGGATGAGGCTCGACGTAGAGAACGCGGGGTGCCCGAGCGCGCCCTGGCCTTCGATGACGATCACGTCGGGCCGCTCGCACTCGAAGGCGTCCACGATCGTGGCCTCCAGCTCACCCGAGCAGAACTGCGAGGGAATCGCGTCGAGCGCGACACCGTAGCGGGCGCCCTGGATCAGGCAGGTCTGGCCGGTGCCGATCATCACCGCCTTGACGCCCCGCTCGTTGAGGGCGCGGGTCAGAATGGTGGCCGTGGTCCGTTTGCCGATGGCGCAGTCGGTGCCCAGCACGGCGATGCGCGGGCAGGTCACCTCGGCGAGGCGGCCACTGAAGATGCGCAGGTCCTTCTTGGCGCGCGGCCGGCGGACGTCGAGGATCGCCACGTTCTTCGCGCGGCTCATCGCGAGGAACTCCGGGTCGTCCTGCAGAAACTCGTGCAGGCCGTTGACGACGTTCATCCCCAGCGCCATCGCCTCGAGGACCACCCTGCGCTCGTGCGGCGAGAGCAGACCGGTGGCCGGCGCGATCCCGATGATGAAGTAGTCCGGCGTGCAGCGGGCATGCGCCAGCGCGTCGGCGAGGTTGCGCCGGATGGGAATGTCGTTCGGTCCGTCGCCGAGCACCACGCCGGCATCGAGACCGGCCTTGCCGCTGTCGATGACCGCGAGGATCTCGTAGCGCTCCGAGTGCCGGACCAGCCCGTTCGCGGTCTTGCCGTCGGCGTCCCCGAAGTTGCCCTCGCAGTAGACGATGGCCGATGCGTCCCGTTCCGTCCCGGCCGGGCGGTGCGTCGTCGGCGAGGTTGGCGGGCTCGGTGGATTCCGGCGATTCGCGACTATCAAAGGCCCGTCCGGTCGGTCGCCTCGGACAGCACCAGCGACGTCGTTCCCGTCGGCTGCAGCCGATCGAGATACACGATGAGGGTCACCGCCAGGGCGATCGCCCCGGCGTTCAGCCCAACCCAGTTTTCGACCGAGACCTGACCGGGTACGAGCAGGATCCAGGCGGTCACCGTCAGCATGAGCCGCGTGGCGAGAGCCATCCGGCAGCCGGATCGTGTCGACATGTGGTCCTCCAGACGGCCGCGATCTCCGCGGCCTGAAGATGTGCGGGTCGGTTGACCGGTGACGGACAGGTTCCCCGTCTCGGTCGCCGGACCGACGGCGGCGGCTGCTGCAGTGACGCCGACTCCGCACCGGCGGAACGTGCACTGACACGTTCGCCCACCGAGTTCGGCTTTGGTGAGGGCTGGGGCTTTCGGCCTCGGCAGAACGCCGACGGCAGATCTCAGAAAAGCAGTGCTCGGGCAGTATACCCCGGATCGGAGCTACCCGCGCCCTCGAGCCCCTCGAGCAGCGCGGGCTGACGCCGGCCCAGAACCTGGGCTACGGCTTCTACGTTCGGGATCCGGAGGGGATACCGGTTCAGATCGTGGGCGCGTAGAGCGAACCGATTCACGTTGCGCCGCGTGTTCGATGTACGGCACGATAGTCTGAGTCGGGAACGTCATCCCGACGCAAATCACCAATCGGCTGAACGACGACGAAGGTCCGTTCCGGTAGCAGCCGGCGGTGCTTCGCCAAGCAGGAGCCGTCGAGGCATGTCATGCCCGGCGGCTTTTCCATTTTCCGCGGGACTTCGCCGGCACGCCTTCGGAGTCTCGCCGGTCGGACGCCTGACTGAACGGAGGCAGATGTGGATCAGAAACCCGCGGCGAGCGCTTTGCTCACAAGACGAGTTCTCTACAGCCTGCCGGGCATGGATGGGGTCACGGTCCGGCGCGACATTGCCTGCACGACGCCCGGGGACGCCGAGCTGACGATGGACGTGTACTCTCCGCCTGGTCGAAGTGCGTCCGGCAGGACCCCGGCAGTGGTCCTGGTCCCGGGGTTTCCCGGCGCCGTGAAGCGCATCGGCTCGTTCGTCTCCTGGGCCGAGTTGATGGCCGCTTCGGGACTGGTCGCCATCACGTGCGCGACGAAGGACCCGGTGGCGGACATGGAGGCCGTGCTCGGCTACGTTCGCGAGCACGCCGCATCGCTGGGAGTCGACGGCGAGCGAATGGGGCTCTGGGCGTGCTCCGGCCATGTTCCCAACGCGCTGTCGCTTCTGGCTCATCCGGAACGGGGCTACCTGAAGTGCGCGGCATTGTGTTACGGCTTCATGCTCGATCTCGACGGATCCACCGCGGTCGCGGACGCCGCAAGAATGTACGGCTTCTCGAATCCGTGCTCGAACCGCACGTTCGAGGATCTACCGAGGGGTACATCCCTATTTGTGGCTCGCGCGGGTCGGGACGAGTTTCCGGGACTCAATGCCGCGCTCGACGCGTTCCTGGCGCAGGCCGTCCGCGACAATCGGCCCGTGACCTTCGTCAACCATGCGACCGGGCCGCACGCCTTCGACGTCGCCGACGACAGCCCCGCCACGCGCGATGTCATCAGGCAGGTCCTGGGTTTCCTGAAGTCTCACCTGGCGGACGACCGGTGAGGGGCCTCTCGTGCCGGGCATCACCACCGTGAACAGCGCGACCTTCAAGAAGAGCTTCATGCGTGGGCCGGCCGGCGGCGAACGAAGAGCGCCACCGCCACCAGGCTCCCCGCGGTCAGGCCGAACACCGGCAGCCACAGAAGCTGCGGACTCGCGAGCGCGACGTGGAATACGAGCGCGACGATGCTCAGTCCGCCGATGCCGGGAACGGGTCCGCCGCTCAGGTTGATCCGAGGCTCCCTGCGCGGGGTGGGGCGGAGGACGGACTGCGCGAAACGGGCGTCGCAGAGGCCCAGCGGACCCGTCTGCCGACGCGCCGGGCGGGCGAGAATCGCGCCCAGCACCTGACGCCACAGCCACAGGCGCGATCGGCGGGCACCGAATTCCTCGAGGATGTCGCCAACCAGCGTTTCGTCCTCCACGCGCAGGGCACGCAGGACAACCAGGGCGAGGCGCGGCGGCCGGGAGCGGGTCATGACGCTGCTCCTCTCAGTTCCGGAATGCCGGTCCACAACGAGACGAGGGCCGACTGCGTGCTCTTGACGGCGTCGATGCCGGCGGGAGTCACCGCGAAGAAGCGCTTGGCGCGGCCTCCGCGCTCCGGCGTGGGATCGCCGATCGACGAGGCCACGAACCCGTTCCGCTCCAGGCGATCGAGCGCGGCGTACACCGCGCCCAGCACGGCGCGTCGTCCGCCGGTGTGCTCGATCTCTCGCGCGATGAGCACGCCGTACGCGCCCTCTCCGACTCGGAGGATCGCGAGCAGGATCATCAACTCGAAGTCGGTCAGGAGGTCACGAGGCATTTCTTCATAAATTAGCAACCGCAGGTCAAGAGCCAATGTGCACGACAGATTCGTGAGTGGCCTCTTCAGGCGGCGCCCTGGGTGGCGGCCGGCGTAGCGCGCCGTGTCACTTTTTCGAAGATTCTCCTTGACAACTTCCAGACGGCAGGTCGTTGGCGGTCCGGAATGACCGCCAGAGCAGCTCTCAAACCGACACATCGACACGCTGCGGCCCGTATCCGTCGAAGGTGACCCCAAACCGTCTCCCGGCCCCGGAAAGACGCGCACAGACGCTCTCAAACCGCTGAAAAACAAGGGTTTACAATAGATCCATGAGTGTCGCGTCAGAGCATAGCTGCCCGGTTCGCTGCGGAGACGATCCCACGACTGCAACGGTTGGCAGTGAGGCCACCGTCATCGACATGTCGGCGCCAGCCATCGCGCCGACGGCCGACACGACCGCTCCGGCATCCATCGAGGAACACCGCGCGGCGGTGCTCCGGCGCCGCGACGAGGCCGAGCGCCTCGGGGACGACATCGCCGAGTTGTCATCCCGAATCCAGGCCGCCACCTGCGAGTT
>Ga0209544_1001378_pt1 | contig 26863 bp, 33 predicted proteins | sample MesohylPK_FD_187297 | JGI IMG/M metagenome (GOLD analysis project Ga0209544, IMG submission 187297) | Host-associated microbial community of the marine sponge Aplysina aerophoba from Gulf of Piran - sponge mesohyl, lysed by proteinase K... | ecosystem: Host-associated > Porifera > Sponge >...
CTAAACGACTCAACCAAATCTAAAGGCTGCCACGCCTTCGGCGACACGCTTGCTAACTTCGAGAAGATCATCGGGACGAGCTACGGCGACTACTTCACCAGCACGACGGGCGGCATCACGTTCGACGGCGGCGCCGGCACCGACACCGTCATCTACAGGGCCAGCCCTAATATCGTTACCCAAACCGCACCAGTTGGCGTAACCGTTAACCTCACTACCGGTACCGGTACCGGTACCGGTACCGGTGGCCACGCTGCGGGCGACAAATATACCAGCATTGAGAACATCGTCGGGTCGCCATACAATGACACCCTCACCGGGGATGCTGGGAACAACGTATTTGATGGGATGGGCGGTACGGATTCCTTCGACGGCAAGGGCGGACATGACGCAGTAGTTTTCCACCGCGCCGGTGAGGACCTTACCCTCGACATGACTGACAGCACCTTCACCAGCATTGAGGAAATCTCCGGGTCCGTCTATGAAGACACAATCCAAGGCGACGGTGGCGACACCCTTTTCGTGGGCAGTTATGGCAGCGACGCAATCAGGGGCGGGGCCGGCAACGACACCCTCTACGGCGGCGTCGGCTACTTCTACAAGGCCATCTTCAGCGACGGCTATGTCTATGACTTAAACGGTCCCTCGGACTTTCTCTACGGTGAGGCCGGCGACGACAAGATATACACCAAGGGCAACGACAAGGCCACTGGCGGGGCTGGCAACGACAAGTTCAAAATAGACAACGCCTCCTCGATCGATGGCGGCGACGGAACCGATGAGTACTACTTTGTCCGAGGGCAAAATGACTCTCGTTTAGTTCTTATACTAAATCACCAAAATGCGGACCTGATTCGCATTTGCATGGGGAGCGGACAAGCGGCTACCGAAGCTGCTGCTACCGACGGTCAAGTTTATTGTACAACAGAGATTCGCAATGTGTGGAACCCTGATCCGTCAAACCCAAGCGACGACGTGGTATACACCGTTTACCTGAAACAAGATGGCTCTGGTTCCCAGATCGCCCAAATTGCCCTGATTGATCGAACCACGGCGACGGGCAAAAGAATAGCGTGGTCTGACCCCAACGCCGCAGCCGGCACCGGGTGCAATTTCCTGCCGACCAAGCCAGACTACGGAACCACGCATTATGCGTCGAGATATAATAGACCGGCGCCCAGCCTGGGGCCCGAAGGGCGTCTCGGCAACGCTTGCCCTTAAGTCAGAATACTACCTCGGCACCCAGGACAGTGGTTCTTGGAGGATGGAACCAAGCCGAAAGAGGAATACACAAGAACTGCTGCCACGTCAGCGTGCCGCCCGCATCCATGTCGCCTTGGGCGACAATTGCCTGGAGGCCAATGCTGGGCTGCTCTTACCGGTTATGCGGGCCAAGCGTGCGGACCCGGATGAACCGGTGGACAAATGTGTTGGCCAGGGAGATGTTCTGGGTCGGGCGAGCGGTGTCGACAAGGTGCAGGCCCTGGCCGGAGACGACTGCATCGACAATGCCGACGTGCTGCGCACCCGCGAGGCGGCAGGCACCACCGTCAGCGAGGTCAAAGCGCCGTCCACATTTCGTACCTTTCTGCGGAGATTCCGGTAGGGCCACGTGCGCCAGTTTAATCGGGTGAGTCGGGAGAGTTCGATGCGGGATTTGGCGATGAAACGTTGACTATCAGCCAAGCAAGTTGGGGAATGGTGGCGGAGCAGTAAGGCGAGCGGCGCCACGCCGCAGGCGGTGGATATCGGCGGAGCCGGTTAGTACGGAGCCGGCGCGGCCCCAGGGGGCAGCACTACTCAGGCAGTCAGGCTGCTCCGGCTCTCCGCCAGCCGGGGCAGCCGCCCACCGACACCATCCTCGCCGCAGAGAGACGGCCCTTAGTGACGAACCCCAAGGCGGCCGAATCCAGGTCAGTGGCAAATCAGCAATCCCCGGGAGCCCCGCAAAGTCCGGGATGGAATCAATCCCACCGCAACCGGCGCCTGCCTGTTCCCCAAGGGGAATCCACGGGACACCGGGACAGCGACGACCACATGATGGCATTGTTGGAACGGGGCGCCAGCCCTCCCCAACGGGGGACAATGCCAGCGTCGGCCGCATGGAGCGAGGAGGAAACTGCGATATGACCCCGACCAGCCTTCCCGAACCCCTGGTGGAAGCGGCACAGGACCTGCTGGTCATCTGCGGCGCGCTCAACGCGCCATCACCGGCGGCCCAACTCCTCCGGACCCTGGGCCGGACCAGGGCCGACCAGGTCAGCCTGGCCTACTCCGCAGTGGCCGAGGCCGTCGAGCTGGCCGCCGGGCTGCAGCGCGATGCCAACCGCTACGGACTGGACCCGGTCGTGGGCGCGCTGGCGGCCCTGATGCTCCGGCGGGTCGCCCGGGAGCTCGACGTCGAGACCGACCGGTGGAACAACAGCTGAGCTCCGCCGCTCCAGGGAGGCCCGCCCTCTATTCCAATAGCAGGGACGGAGCGGCTTAATAACCCGGTCCCACCGCAGGTATGGACACCGGACCTGGCCGGGCCCGCTTGCATTATGGCTCCAGGTTTTACGGTATAATTCTCACCAAAGTAAACCCAAAGGAAAAACCAGCTTTGAGCACGAATTCGGCAAACCAGACCGGTCAGCAGGCGCCACCCCAAAATTCCAGTCCTGCTAGAGGCAGCAGGGACGCCAGGAGAAAATTGCTCAACGAGGCTGAGCGGACGGCAGACCTGGCCGCAGCTCACCACAGTCCTGGCAGCCCTGAATTCAGGCAACAAACCCACCGTCTCCGCAAAGCAGCCATAGCCTGGCTGGAATCAGCCCTTAAGGCCACACAGGACGCAGAGAATGTGCTCAGGCCCGACCCCAGCCTCCGCCAGGCAAACAAGCCTGCGAACCCCAAGGCCCGCCCCGGGGCCATGAAGTACCGCAGCTGCCTCCTTTACTGGGCCAGCCAGTACGCCTGGGACGAGCATGACGGCCTGGGCGCCCAGGAGTCAGCCCGCTACCTGGTCCTCACCGCCTACTTGGGCTACCGGAAAAGGGTGCAAAAAGAGCCGCAGCAACAACCCGCAGCCTAATGTATCCAGGTTTCGAAAGACCTTTCCAATCAAAGTTGTCAGGAGTTGAACATACCACCGCCAGCGGGAGAGTTCTCCTTGGCGGCGACGGAAGCCCGGGATAAAGAGGAGGGCAGGCCCCGGAATCACGGCCCCGGAACTGAAAAAACGTCCTTGATAACCGCCGGGTAACGTGTCCTATAATTGGAGTTAAAGGACATGTTAGGGGGCCCCAAAATTACACTCTCACCAGTGGCGGAACTGACTCCCACGGCGCCCAGGTCGTCATCATCACCTGCTCTTCCTGCGGCTACTTCGAGGAGCACTTCCAGTACCGAGGCCTCGATAAATTAGGCAAGGCCTGCGACCGCTGCCAGGGCCGAAAACCATGACCCAGCAGCAGGCCCTCCTGCCCGTCAATATCTCACTCAACCAGCAGGACCTTCCCGCGATTCCCGAGGGCCTCGGCCCCACCGACCTGCAGCGGATCCGCCAGTCCCTGGACTCCAGCGTCTCCGAAAACACCCGGGCCAATTACCGCTCGGCCTGGAAAACCTTCGAGCGGTGGGCCCAAGCCCGCGCTGCCCTGGCCATGCCGGCCTCCCCGACGCTTATCGCCGCATACCTCTCCCACCTGGCCGAGGAGCGGCGCCTCTCGGTGGCCACCATCCGGCTCCACCGCGCCGCCATCGCCGCGATCTACAAGGCCCAAGGCCACGAGGACCCCACGGACAACGAGGGAGTTCGGAGGGTGATGAAGGGCATCGCCCGGGCCCACGGACGGGCCGCGAAACAGGCAAAACCCCTTACCGCCGAGGCCCTGGCGGCCGTCAGGGCCACAGCGCCGTCCGGCGCCCCCTGGGAGACGGCAAGAAGCAGGAATCAGCGGAGAGAGCTTCCTGGAGGGCCCGGGTGGACCTGGCGCTGCTGTCCGTCCTCAGAGACGGCCTGTTACGGCGCTCAGAGGCAGCAGCGCTCACCTGGGGCGACCTTGAGCTACGAGACAACGGAACAGCACTGATAAACATACCCCGGTCCAAGACCGACCAGGAGGGAGAGGGCGTAACCCTTTACATCGGCCCCCACGCCGGCGAGGCCCTGCAGGCCATCAGACCAGCCGACGAGCTGCTGGACCGGAATGCTTCCGTCTTTGGCATGATCACCCGCAACATTGGAAAGCGGGTCACAGCGGCAGCGAAAACCGCCAGCCTGGGCGGAGGGTTCACCGGCCACAGCGGCCGCGTGGGCATGGCCCAGGACCTGGTCAAGAGCGGCGTGGAACTTCCAGCACTGATGACCACGGGTCGGTGGAAGAGCTCAAAAATGCCGGCGCGGCACACGGAACGCTAGGCCACCGGCTGGGGCGCGGTGGCCAGGTATTATCAGGAGGACCGGGGGTAAAGCGCTCAGACTCCTCTTCTAAAGGAGCTGAGCTAATCTACCCCAAATTCCTGCCCAACAGAGGTGATATGGGACAACACCGCATACAGAGACAGATACTACAGAGTTTTTCTTTCCAAGGGCGCCAAACAGGTTCACGGGAAACATGGTGGCTTGGAAAGAAGGCCTTTAAACCTCAACCACGCTCCATCGATGGAATAGGATTTTTTGAGGTCGGATGCGCAGAACAGATAGATCAATACATAACTGACCTTGAAAATGGGTTTAAAGAGAAACTCTCCCGCTTCAGCCGAGGAGAATTCAGAAAAGAAGACGTTGGCAGGGACACATATGATCTCATTGCCATGCACTACGTGCGGTCCCAAGCATGCCGCATACAAATTGAGCATATGGCGAGGGAATACTGGCGTAAAGGTGTGCTAACACATCCTGAAGCTGAGGGAGAATACCTCCGCCTTACTTCCCATCAGGACCTACAAGTATTCCACAGCCTCGTGAACAGCGTTGCAAGCACTCTGACTCACTATGTAATGACGCCCATACTGGTAAACAGTTCCTCACAATTTCTGACCTCAGACAAGATCGTCTACGCTGGACAAGCTTCATCAGAAGAACGGCAAAACTTCGTATGGTTCCCTATGTCTCCATCAATAGGGTTGGCCTTAATATCCGACAATCATACAGACCAAATACTCGGGCCCACGGGGGTTAATCGACGTTCCGGGCGTATAAGCTTCGCTAAACAGCCAGAAGCGCCTTGGCTGCGGTGTCAGAGGCCTTCTCCTCAAGATGTAACTACCGAGGTTGTCAATACCTATAATGAACTGATGGTTCGTGGCTCGACTGAACTCTACGCAACCGATTGCTACAGCATTGATTCTGCGTTAGAACTTACCGATGGACCAACAGGTTATTCCTACGTCCCAAGCAGCGAAAACAGCCGGACAAACCGTGGTTCGTTACCAAAGGCCTGACAACCATGTGCTCGGCCAATCCCCAAAGCTGGAGGCCCCATGTCTCCCTACGAACAGGAACTCCTGGGAAAATACCTGGTCCACCTGAACGTCATCGGCGACGAGGGAGACTACCCCGACTTCGAGGCCTGGTACCAGGCCGTCCGCTACGCCCAGGAACCCGGGGCGCCGAGAACGTTGGAGGAAGCCAGCGAGCTGCGCTACAAGGACGTGCTGGACACCGCCCGGGTCTTCAATCGGCTAACGAGCCTTCCTGCAGCAACAAAAGACACGACTTGACCCATTGGGTTAAACTCAACCGTCCAAAATCTGGCGACAATGCGAGACAGGGCACGATGAATGGGAAGGTTGTAATTCAAGACCCAAAGGTAAACCCCATCATCAATTCTCCCTATGATGAACCGAAGTACCACTGGGAGCTGGACGAAAGGGGATCAGCAAAATCCAACCGGTTACCAGGCCGAAGAGAAGCAAGGGGCACAAACCCCACACCCCAACCGAAGGCGAACACAATCCAGCCTATGCTGGTAGGCCAGGACATCGAATCTGACGTTATGGTTGTCTTGCGTTTCCTGTAGTGGACGGCACCTAGAGCGTCCCGAGTTTCTTAAATCGGTCAGGCAACACCTATTGCATCACGGTCCTTCATGCCCTCTATTGCGCCTCCATTCTCTTCAACCGCAACTCTGACAATTTGGATTACTTCATCCAGGAACTCCTGATTGTCCACATCCATAGCAGATGATATGGACGGTGCTGCCTCATCATAGATACGCACCATGCGGACTGCTCGGTCCCGGCTGGACCCCCGTCCACTGAAGCCAAAAGCGGCCTGCCATCCTGTACGCTGGTTGGCAATCAGGCGCCGTTCCGCCAATCTGTGAATTTGATCAAACACATGCTGGCTTATATTACTAATAGCCGTTTCACGCTCTTTGTCATCTTGGGGATAACTAGTCCATCCAGCAGGATTATTGAGCCATAGGGATATGCAGACCTGCAGTTCTCGTACCAGGTCAGCGACGGGACGCAGTCCGCTATATTCATTATCCCACCAGTTGGCAATGCGCCGGCACAGTGCCTTAACGCGTGCCCAATGTTCTCTTGGTCCTTCATGGCTCAAGCCCAGTCTACCCTTCCAGGGATTCTTAAAACCGTCGGTGGCGTCGCGCAGGACGAGTTCCAGCCGAGAGATGCTGTATATCGGTGCTGCGGCCACCTCTTCCGTAAGCTCAGAAGACTCTTGCATCCGGTTCAGCAATGCTCGAAGCTGGTCAACGAACCCTCGCGAGATTCTGTTTGCAGGCTTGTCCAAACCTCCCAAATAGAAATTCCCTTCTTGCAATTGGCCCTCCAACACCGCAGCCACGGGCGCGCCCAGGGAGTCTCGTAAGCCCAGTACTGCGTTGCCAATAGAGGCGTGAACGTGGTTCAACTTTTGTTCATCAGTTCGGAGGTTGTCACCCTTGACTTGATCGAAGTGAGTGAAGGCAACGGCAATCTTACGCCCGTGTCCGCTGCTGCCGGCAGATCTAAGCAATTCCAGGGGCGCAGCCTGCATCGGTGATTCCGCACTGTCTACCAGCAGGATCATATCAACATCTCGAAACCTCTCGGTCACTTTGGTAGATACGCTGTTTGCCTCCCTTGCAGAGTGCCCCAGACCTTCACCGTCCAGGAACACTAGTTTTCTTTCAGGGTCGCGCAATTCAGCAGCGGCAGGCACGAATGGTCCTTTTGCGCGGATGCCGTCTACCAGGGGAGTTAACAGCTTTCCAAACTGGTCGCCATGATTGCCAGTAAACCACCGGATCTGTCGAAGAAATTCAGCGCGCTCGGCTTGTGGTTTCCGATACTGCCATCGACGCGGCCACCCGGTAGAAGTGAGCTCAAATTTCCCGGCCGCTATGTTGTCGGAACGACTACGTATGACGTCCATAATTTCAAATGATAGCTCGGTGAATGTCTCGTTTTCGTAGAGCTGATCTGTGAAAGTGTCCAGCCACTCCTGTCGCCGGTATATGTTCGTATTGGCCTCGTAAGGGCCGTGTTCCGATACCAATTGATCGCTTGTTAATTCCGTGATTTTTCTGATTAGACCTACGTACCGCACCAGACGGCGGTTATTGATGCTCAGCTCTTCCCCTAAGACCGTCTCTTCATCTGGCAAGGCCTCGTCATCAGTCTCATCGTCGCCAAACAGGCTTGTTAGGCTACCGTGTGGTTCTGCCTGTTGCCATCCACCCAGGACATAGGAAAGCCTGAATCTTTGTTCACGGTGTTCAAGCAGGGCACTAGCTACGCCTGCATCATCCTGTCCCCGTATCACGGCGACGCAGGCGTCTTCCAGGCATTCCTCTACAGCGCAACGAACTTCATGCTCAGGTTTAAATGTGATCACCGCATCATAGAAGTCCGCGCCAGGATCCGACACAATCTCGATTTCCGACGTTGTCGTCTTGGCAGTGGAAGTCGAAGGGAACCGGTCCTGTTTATGGTCGGACCCGATCAGTTGCCGCAACAGGGTGGTTTTACCTGCACCTGTTGAACCTACCAGCATTATCCTGGCGTATCCTTGCTCCGGGTTTGGTAATGGCATTACTTCCTCGCGCAAATGGCGAGGTTCAATCTTTCCGATCTCTATCTCGTCAAAAAAAGCGGCAACCACGTTGGTGTTAAAATGCCGGCCGGCGTCGCCGAGGCGATCAAGGCTCCACCATGACTGATCAGACAGCAACTCATTGAGTTGATCCACCAGCCGTTGTGCCTCGTCAGGATCAGCGGTGCCAAGTCCGCGACGTACCTTCAAACCTGGCTTGCCGCGATTATCTTTGCGTAGGGGATGACTGAACGTTACGCTCCAGCCAGGTCGGTTATTGGAGCGAGTCTTGGATGCTCGGTAACTTCCAGTTGTCATTATTCCTCCCTGCAACGGCGTCGTGTCTATAGTCTGAAATTATCCTTGAATACGTTGTACACCGTTGTTCTATTTAAGGCTACAGCGCCGGAGAAACCTTGTCAATAGTGAGGTCGAACAACTTAGAACAACGTGCCGATCAGACGGTTTTGATCATTCCCAAGACGATGGCACACCTGAGAGCGATGAAGAAATACGAACTGAGCGTTGACCAATGGCGGAGCAACGAGGGCTTCCTGTCGGGGCCTGCTGGCCATGTGGGACTGACCACCAAGATTCACCGGCTGTTCGATTCCGAAGGACTACCCCCGCACATTGTTCTCAACGGTGGTCCGGCGCCGGACGCCTCCCTGACGATCCCCCTGCTGGAGGGTATAGAAACCGGCCCCGTCATCGCCGCCAAGGTCTACGAGAACAACAAGATAGTGAAAGTAACACGGTCCCCGGGGCACCACCGCGGTGGTTCCGCCCAATGCCAATCGGGGCAATCCCTGGCATTACGACCGACAGCTGGCTCGGTAGCGGAATCCCACTAAACGGGCCTTCCACAAGCTGAAGCGCTGAAGTGGTATCCTATCTTACATGAATCTGTCAGGGACAGGCTGGAGAACTGTAATGACAACGCTTAGTCGGCCACGGCGTTTCCAGATAACCAGAGTCTGGGCCAGAAATTTTCGCAGCATTGCGGACGCTTCCCTGGACCTGGATCAACTCACCGTACTTGTGGGGCCCAACGCTTCCGGGAAGAGCAATCTGCTTGATATTCTGCGGTTCGTCAAGGACGCTCTTCGCTTTGACCTGGAGGCGGCAATTTCCATGCGTCATGGGTTTGACGCTATCCGTCGAATAGGACCCGATAGTCCTTCAAGCGAGGTAGATATTGGGTTGCGCGCCATAGTCAGCGTCGCGCCGAGCGTGGCTGACCATTTCGTAATTGACTATGGCTTCACCCTAGCCTCCAACGTGGAGGGAGGGCACAGAGTGACCCAGGAATATGCGATCGTACATCTGGGCGAACAAAGCAGCGTTGCTCCCTTTGTCTTTAGAATCGAGGATGGGAGACTCACCTCCCCCGGATCGTCTTTGCCCCCAGACGACACACAGCCTGACCAATGGCAGGACGATGAAGAGCCTCTTGTCTACGACACCCAAGAGTTGTCCCTTCGTAGACTGATGCGCCCGCTAGTATTGGGAAGATTCCAATCATCGGCAGAGGAAGATGGACAATTCACCATTTATTCCCGACCCGTCGATACAATGTTGCGGCGAATCGCAGCGATGCGGTTCTACCATATATTCCCCAATACAATCAGAGAGCCTCAAAGATTAGACAACCCATATCCCCTGAACGAAGATGCCGGCAATCTAGCGTCGGTGCTGAGGGATTTCGAGAGGAGCCCTGGGAATACAATCGACCGCCTAAAGGGGTCTTTGGGGCGCCTCGTTCCTGGAGTTTCAGACTTGGAACTGACCTCAGCGGGAGGTTACCTGGTGGTGCGCCTTAAACACGAGAACGAGCACGGCGGGGGATGGATTGACTTATCTCAAGAATCTGATGGGACCGTTCGCCTTCTAGGATTGCTGACTGCCTTGCACCAGCGCCGTACTCTTCCCTTAATTGGAGTAGAGGAGCCGGAGCTCACTGTCCATCCTGGAGCGCTAACGGCATTGGCTGATGAACTGAAGGAAAAATCCCGGTCAAGCCAACTAATCGTCACTACTCACAGCCCAGACCTCATTGACCGTATCACTGACTTTCGCGACGTCGATTCCCTCCGTGTAGTGGAATTGATCAAGGGCGCAACGGAAGTGAATGTAGTTTCCGGTGCCCAGAAAGAGGCGGTAATGCGGCACCTGTTTTCCCCAGGCGAACTGCATAGGCAAGGAGAACTGGAGACGTTTGGAGCACTGCAGTGAATATTAACCCCGCTATAATTGCAATTGTAGAAGGCGACGGTGAATTCGATGCCGTACCGGCATTGTTACGGAGGGTATTGTGGGAGCGACTTTGTCGGTACGACATTTCAGCCAAAAAACCGAAAGCGGCTGGTGGTAAGCCTGATCTCTTGAAACGATTCGAAAAGTTCCTGGAATACGCACTCATAGAGGGCTGCGACGCAATTATAGTACTTGTAGACGCCGATCAAGAATGCCCGTTTGGGAAGGCACCTGAGTTAGCAGGCAGGGCGGCAGCCCTCAACCTGAATGTGCCCGTTGCAATCGTCTACGCGAGGAGTGAATACGAAACATGGTTCATATCCAGCCTGTCGAAAGGAACAGGTGAGCCGATCAGGTCAAGACTGGGCATCTCAGCTTCCGTAATCGCTCCGGAGGATGTTGAGGAGATTAGATCAGCAAAGGGTTGGCTTGAACATCACATGCCAAACGACAGGGGCTACAAGGAAACCGAAGATCAAGCCGCCCTTACGCATTATATCGATCTTGACTTGGCGCACAGTAGATCACGCTCATTCCGCAGGTTTTGCCACGCGGTCGACGAGTTGGTCAACGCCATTGATAATGGTTCTCAAGCGGTCACGCCTTGAGAATCTTCAAGATCTGTCATGGTCAACATACGGTAGAGATATCTCCCCAATGGGGGTGACTAAGAAGCACCACCACCAGACGCGCCTGATATCAGGGCCAGCGCCTTCTTCACCGTGGCCGGTGAGCAGCCCAGCACCCGGGCAATCTGTCTCAGCCCCGCTCCCTCCGCATCCATCCGCCGGCACTGCTCCAACTGTTCGGCACTCAACGCCGGTGGCCGGCCCACCCGCCTCCCCTCAGCCTTCGCCCGCTCCAGACCCAGCTTGATCCGCTCGCTGGCCGAGTCCACCTGGTAGGCCCCCTGGGCCAGCATGGACCGCCGGAAGAACTTCGCCGCCGCGCTGCCCTCCCTGGTGTCTATGTTCTCCCTTACAGCCACAATGCCGATTTCCTGTCGAGTCAGGTCCGCCTGAATCTTCACCCCTTCCTCGAAATTCCGGCTGAACCGGTCCAGGAAGGCCACCGCCACCGTGTCTCCAGGCTGCAGCACTTCCACCAGCGCCTGCCAGCCCGGGCGCTGCAGGGAGCGGCCGCTGGCCACGTCGGTGAAAACCAGGTGGTCCCGAATCCCGTGCTCCGCCAGGATGCGCAGCTGGGTCTCCAGGTTTTTGGAGTCGTCGTCAGCCTTGCTGACCCGGGCGTAGCCGTAGATCACCGGAAGTGTGTTCATTCAAGATCTCCTGTAGGGGAAAGGGACAGAGTGGAGCTTCGCTAGGTGTTCAGAAAACGGGCGTTTTTGAACACCCTCTCCGGGACTGTATCATCAGCTTTGCGCAGGTGTTCAATAAACCTGTTCAATAATAGAAAGCGTTCAACAATAGCGTCAAGGGCTTGCTGGACAACTTCGGATTCTCCCTAAGCTTGTGAGAAATAGAGGCACCACAGCTGATGTTGAAAGTGTCCAGGCCCTGGTGTCCACCCGCGGGTTGAAGTCTTCCATGGGGCCAAGGCACTCCATAGAGCAACTGTCCGAGGCCCCGGGAAGGTACCGTCCCGCCCGGGCAGTTGGTGGCCACAAGAGGGAACCTACTGACATTTTCGGAGGGGCGGGGACTACGCTTCACCCCCTGCGAGGACCTGCCGGCGGATTTGTCGGTGAGCCCCGGAGGAACCAAATGGTCAGCCACTCCCGCCTTATGCGCGTACCGCACGTGGGGAATACGGATACCCCGCCCCTTAACATTTCCGAATAAAAAGTGGAATTCCGGTCGAAGGAAGAGAAGACAATAAGGCTATGCCGAGATATCAATGAAGGCGGAATCTGTACGTCCGCTATGATTATTTACGGTTGCAAATTAGGAAAAACGCCCAAACCATGCGTGCGGGGAGGTGGCAAGGACGAAATTTCGGCTTGAATTTCGTAGGCATGATATGGAACCTTGGAGGCAATGGTTTACCGGTTGCGCCAATCCTATCTCTCTCAATTCATCTCAAGTACTTAGACGTGAAGGGTGAATCTACACAGAAATGCTCCGACGAGGCGTTCAGGCCAGAAGGCAGGGCAAGTTCAATAAGCGTCAGGCTGGCGTCCACCAGGATAACACCTGCTCATAGCGTTGGCTGAATGCCAAGAAGATGAGCTTCACTCCAGTGCGAGAGAGTGGCATCAAGCTCCGCCACTTAAGAAACAACTGGTTGTGCCTCAGCTTCCCACCTATGGCCCTCGCCAATTCGTGCACTAGAGCGGAAATGTTGGAGGCTACAGTCGGGCGCCGCTTGCAAGCAATTAGGTTGAGCCATGGATGTGCAAGGCTTTCTGGTTCCGTAGTTGCGCCTACCGACGACATTTTCCCACCGTTGCATGAATTTGCAACGGACCTGTTAGACGCGATACCACTCCCTGTCTATGCCGAATGTCAGTTTCACCTGCCAACCACAATAAGGAAAGCGTTACCAAGAGTAGCGATAGGGGGCCAAGTCTTGGTCCTATTTCTCGTTGACGGGTTTATCTGGCTGGCAGTATCATGTTGTGATACTATACGTCTATGCGAAAGAAACACCGAGAAACGTTGGCCGCGATTTTCCGCCACCCCACTCCGTCGGACATAAGGTGGCAGGACGCCATGGCATTGTTGCAGGCCTGTGGGGCCGAGATTGAAGAACGAGGAGGTTCGATGACGGCTGTGCTCCTCAACGATGAGTTGATATTGTTGCATCGGCCTCATCCAGGCAACGAGATTGACAAGGGTGCTGTGGCTTCGCTGCGCAGGTTCTTGGGGCAAGTTGGCATCGGGCCAACCTGAAAGGAGGTAGATAGATGGAATATAACGGGTACCACGCGGTTGTGACCTTCGACGAAGAGTTAGGTATCCTTCACGGAGAAGTAATCAACACGCGCGACGTGATTACCTTCCAAGGAAAATCTGTGGACGAGTTAGAGCAGTCCTTCAGAGCCTCGGTAGGAGAGTACCTCAAGATATGTGAAGAGAGAGGGCGAGCGCCTGACAAACCCTTCTCTGGACGGGTAGTTCTACGTATGGAACCAGAGACGCATCGTGCCGTTGCTGGGGCCGCTAGGATCAGCAGAAAGAGCCTCAATTCCTGGATCTTGGAAGCGATTGACGGCCATCTGACTCGCGCTGATGAAGAGAAGGATCCGATAGAATGCGACCTCCAGTTGACTGCCTTGCCTGCCGACTCCGCATTCGAAGCATTTTTGGACGAAGTTTCACTACGGAATGGTGGGCAGGACCCGGTTAGTCCTGTCATACCCTTCTGGGTAGATCTTCACAACGGGCGCATATGGGCCAGCGACGTCCGGCCGGCTCATGAAGTCTTTACATTCGAGGCCAGGGCGCCCTATCACCACCCGGTCAGATACAGCCCATTGAGTGAGTTCCTCACAGATAAAGTGAACCTTAATCAGAGCCGGCTGGATCGATTGGCAACCAGCGTCGGCGCGATAAACAGTCAGCTCAAAGAGCAACTAGCCGGCTACCAGAGCCTGCACCGGCATGGCTCTTATGCCTCGGGGACTCTCATCAAGCCAGGGGGCGACAAAGGCGAGTACGACGCGGACATTCTGGTCGTGATGAACCAGAACTCTCAGTGGGAACCCAAAGACTACCTCCTTGAGGTCCGCCGCACTTTGGCGACCAACAAGACTTACGCCGATAAACTAAGGTTGAAGACCAGATGTGTTACTGTGGACTATCCTGGGGATTTTCACTTGGATGTGGTGCCGCGATTGGAGATGGAGGGCAAGCATTACGTCTGCAACCGGATTGACAACAAATTCGAGGAAACTGATGGCGATGGGTTCAGGGACTGGTTCAACGAAAAGAACCGCATCACCGATGGCAATTTGAAGCGGGTAGTCAGGTTGCTGAAATACCTCCGGGACCACAAGAACAGCTTCGCCGCCGAGTCGATTCTGCTGACCACCCTTGCCGGCAACACCATTAAGGCGTCGGATGAAGGGAAGGAAGAAGTGAGTACTGTTGCTGACACTCTGGTCACCGTCCTCACCCGAATGGACGATTACCTGCAGCAGCAACCCAGCATGCCAGAGATCAAGAATCCTGTTCTGGACACGGAAGACTTTGATCGGCACTGGAACCAGCGGAAATACGTGAACTTCAAGAACCGTGTGCACTCGTACGCCCAAACAGCGAAAAGGGCCAATAAGGAAGTCTACGGCGAAAAGGAGATCAAACTGTGGCGCGAACTCTTCGGTGACGCCTTTGGCGAACCCGCAAGCTCTGGCGGTAGTGGCCGGTTCGTGGAGCGGTAGCATGGTCTCCATCGCCGCGGGACCGGAAATTGTCACCGTCGGAGAACTGCGGCAAGTTCAAACTTTGAAGGTTGGACCCGGGTCCAACTAGCGTTTAGACCCGCCGCACCAGTGCAACAATCTTTAGGCGAATTTGACGGCCCTCCACCAGAATGTTGACAAGTGAGCTAATACGGCATTCCAAGAGCCATAACCAGAAACGCACACGATCTTGGTCGTTAGGAACGTAGGTGCTATCGGGACACCGTGTTGACCAGCGCGATGATCGACTCTACCGGAAGGATTGCTTTGAATATCCGCAAGTCCCAATATTTGGGGGCTGCCAGGGCGAAATTTCAGCTGTACCTGGTGGCTACCATGCCTAACCTGACCTTGGTGGCGAGAAAACCGGGCGGGCGGAACAGGCGGCGTTACCAGCAGCTGGGACACTTCTGTATGGAGGTGGACCATTCCTCCTTTGATTGCTTCCATGGGCGGCCAGATCGAGTCTTGATACCGGACTGGCTTGCACTGGCATCATCTTTGGAGTACATGTCTCCGAGCAAGTATTCCTCGTCAAAGTTCTGCCGGGGGAGTGCAGAATTAACTACCATTTAGTCATTCGTACATGACCCGCACGCTGAGGCCAGCGAGCGAGCCGGAGCCTTCGGACCGCGTGACGTTAGCATAGAGAGCTTCCCCAGGAGGATCATTTGATACAAGGAACAACCGTCATCCGGGAGGGAGCTAGGCGAGATATAGTCGACCTGATTCTTCTCAGGGGAGTGCCCTTTCACGGGCGTCTCAACTGCATGGATTTCCTTAAACGGGTCTGGCCTCTCGAAGAGATGCCGTCGGAGGACCATCGGTTCCGTACTGCGACCGGCGATATAGCGACTCACATTGGCTTCCGCGACTGGGACGACTCACACCTCCTTTTGGAGCGTTTGAAGCTAGCACGTGGACCCGACGAGGAGTTCCTGCGGTTTATTGAGGAGGTAGTGCACCCGTTGGTCGTCCCCGATGAAACGGAAGTGCTCAGCCTAGTTGCAGCCATCAACGGGCCCCTCGGAAGAGAAGGCTATCATCTTGTCGAAACAGACCGGATTTCCGGGAAGACCGTTTATGGGGCCAAACCGGTTACTTTCGTGCGGGCAGATCCTGACCCGACACCGTGGGAGAAGGTCGACAGGCAGGCTAACGCTATGCGTGAGCAACTTACGCTCGCCTTGTCTCACGGTGCGGCTGAGGAAGGGTATCAGGTCGTCGGCCATCTTGGGCGTGAGGTGATGATTTCACTTGCCCAAGCAGTGATTGACCCATCCGAAGCCATCGGCGAAGACGGCAAGCGCCCAAGCGAGACCGACGCAGTCCGATTGCTCGATGCCTACATCGGAAGGACATTGCCCGGCAGTGGCCATGAAGCTCTACGAAGGGCTGTCCGCGGAGTCGTTCAGGCCACAAGCGCGGTTCTACACGTCCGTAGCGCAACATACAAAGACGCCCTGCTGGCAGTGGAACTCGTCTCCGCCACTGTTCACCTCACGCACATACTCGCAAACTATCCCTAGCTATTTGGCCAGAGAGTCGAGGCTGTCGGATGGGCGGGGATACCCGTGGCAACAAGGGTAGCGAGGGCTGAGTATGCGGGAAGAACGGTCGGAGCAGCGGGGTTTGTGCGAAGCCGACAGTTTGTATTTGAACCACGTATGAGGGGACACCTGGACGGGCTGCCTTTCATCTGAGGCGATCACATTCTCAGCGGGGAGTTTGACCCTGCGTAAAGCCTACTTGCGTATCTGCCGAGAGTGAACTACAAGAGAGTAACAGAGTCATTTCTCTGTAACTAGGGAAAAATAGGCGAAGGTCACGAGGGGCAATTTAATAAAGCCGCCGACCGATAGATTCCTATCGCGTCTGACTGAACGTGCTCGTAGGTCTGAACCGGACCCAGGGTGTTCAACAGTTGACCTACGAGCATAGCCAGTCCAACTGGAACCGCCATGAATAGATGGACCCGTCCGCCGGTTGAGTACTCGCTCCGGGCCCTGCGGGCCGCCTCAATTGTCTTCCGGGCAAGGTCGACAGCTTGGCCAGGGGTGTCCAAGGTGGCTCCCTGCCTGCTGTTGTGGTGGTTGAGATGCACGTAGGCTCTGAATGGACCAACTTCCCCCACCGACGACGCAACTGCCTGAGTGACGTCATTGTTGACGGAAACTAGAACTGCCAAATCGTCAGATCCCAGTTCTCCTTCCAGGATGTTGATTGAAAAGCCAGCATCTTCACGGCCGCAACTCAGGTTCCAAATTTGGCAATTGCCGTCGGGCATTCGCTGTTCCCAAGCGGTTTCGATGCCGGAAGTGGCCATAAACTCAAAGCCCAAGGCAGTAGCTGCTGGCAGCGACGCGAATCCGCAGATCAATAGCTTTCTGTGGGGGAGCACTTGCTCGACGGTGCTTCTTACATCGGTCAGGGCCGGCAGCAACTTCCGCTGCCAGTCCGCGGCAGACGCTTCACGGTTATAATCTCCTCCGAACCTGTGGCTCCAGTCGATTGCCAATGCCGACCCAAGTTGGGGTCCCATGGCCCGTCTGGTATTGAACGATATCCTCAGTGGCTCGCCTTGCGGCAGTCGTGCATCTATTGCCTGCAATCGCTGTTTGAGTACCTGATTCGCCACCCTTGAAATATCCGCATCTGTGGCAGGATCTGCGTCGAGCTTGATCGTGTTCCAGTTGGCTATATTGGTCAGGCTTACGCTGTTTCGTATCGCCTGCGCAGCTTCCTGGTAACCGAGACCGCCAGCGGCAACAGGCACCACAAAGAATCCGTCAGCCCTGCCGTGTCGTTCAAAGGCTATGGGCGCCTCGACGTTCCGTATCATCAGGGAGTCAGCCGTTTCAGGACTCATCCAGAGCACCACGTTGGCAATACCATCGTCTCGCAGGACCCTGCGAAGTTCCCTTTCGGTGGGTTCCGTGTTCAAGTCGTCGACGTCGCGCCAGGTGGGAATTCCCCGTTCGCGCTGCGCGGCAATTAAACGGGCGCATTCATCGCTTCGGCTCCTGCGATAACTGAGAAAGGAACGGCCGGTTGGGTCAGTCATTCATAATCTCCATCAAGCTTTGAGGCCCTTCGGGATCTAGCCTTAACGTTCCCTGCTGGCGAGGGAAGACATGGGCCGTCAGAGCATAGCCATTACCGACGACCAGCAGGAGTGGTTCGGGACAATTGGCCTGGTCGCTGTTGGCAATCTCCTGCATCCGCCTGACGTCTTCGGCGCTTGGTTCTGGGGAGCTTCCCGGGTGGTAGTGCCATTCTCCCAGGTAGTACTCTTCCTTGGGCCACAGGGCCCGAAGGAGTTCCTGTAGTCCCTGGGTGCCCCGGTAGAAGGAAGTCCGTTTCCGCTGTGAGTCGGACGGCGGACCGGTAACGCGGGTTACGGTCGCGGTGTCGAGCCCAGCGTTGTATTGACCAATCAGCACACCACCGGTCTCCAGCGGGTGAGAAGCCAGGCACAAATGCCTGATTGTCCCCAACTGGTCATCACCAATGACCATTCGGAACCGCCCGTCCGGGGACCCGTAGGCAACGTCACCTCGGCAAGCCATCGCTCTCGATCATTCTGATGCCCGTGAAGTTTCCGCCTTCGCTTTCCTGCTGCTCCAGAACGACAAAAATTGGAACCGTCGGGGGGCTGCCGATGGCCCATTCGATGAGCCTGACGGCGGCGGCGGTCATCATCCAGACGTCATCTATGCGGGCTGGATGCCTTGGGTGCCAGCAGCCAGGGCCGTCACGCGGTAGTTCGTTTGGGTCGTAATCCTCCCTCTCCAAACGAAGCCAGGGCTGAAGATGTTCCGTGAACTCTTCGCCGGGGAACGACGTACCGTGCGCGGCAAAGAAATACAGTCGGCGGGCGTGCAGGCCTAGCGAGACCGATATGAAGGTCTTGCTGTTGCGCCAGGCGAACCGGCTCATCGCTGCTATTGTTTCGTCATCCCCGGTGGTATCAATGACGACGCCTGCGCTGTCTATGCATTCGGGGCTCTGGGCAGCATCGGGTGGGAATGCTTCATCGAGGCCTGTGACTTGAGTGTGCAGCGTAGCGTCTCTGAGCCTGTCGGCCACCCCGGTTGCCTTTGCCCGGCCGATATCCGAAACCTGCAAGGTATGCCGCACCAGATTTCCAGCTTCCAGAAGGTCATGGTCGATAACGGCGAGATTACGGACACCGGCGCGAGCCAGCATCTCGGACAGCACCGAGCCGACCGCACCCGCCCCTATGATGAGAGTTGGACTATGGGCTGCCACATCACTCAATCTGCCCCTGACGGAAATCTCTTCCTGGTGCCAGTTTTCAGTGGTGATCCACTGCAGAGCGGCGCCATCGGGTATGGCGCTTTGCTTATACTCCAGCCACTTGCCTTGCTCGTTGTTTCGGAATCCGGACTGTATCCCGAAAATCTGGTCAGGAAGTCTCAGGGCAAGCCAGTGCATCCTCCGGTCCGGCCCATCCACTCTCTCCGGAATGGGAAAACCGATGAGCAGCATGGTGTAATTTGGGGGTGCCACAACGGCCGAACGCAAGAGTTTGTCCAGATCGATGGACTGCTCTTTCAACACCTGTCTGAGTTCACCCCACGAGGCCGGTACTTGATAGGGCTTCAATATAGGCGCACTCTCTGATCTGACCCAAACAACTGACTGTCGCCCTCGGGAATCCAAGCCCCGACCCCACTCCTGGTCGATGGCCGTGCGGCCTTTTCCTACATCGAATCTGGTGACTGCCAAGATTGATGAAGCTGTTTCCAGGATCTCCATGTGGGCTTCTCCACATCGCTTGCCGCTAACTTGCCATTGCTCCAGGGTTGCGCCGCTCTCGGCGAAGACAACCTTCGTTATTTCCCCCGAGGGGACGAAAGGCAGTTCGTAGTAGTCGCCAGCCTCGACAAGTTCATCGCGCGAAGCTAATTCAATCCAGGTTCGTGCTCGCTCCACATGCCAGGCCAAATTGCTGGAGGCTTCCGCTGGCTCGATGTCATACCCCCGTCGCCGCAGCGGCGCCGCTTCGGTCCAGGTGCACAACTTGCCCGTCCGCCAAGGGCAATCCGGTTTGCCAACTCCATTGAAGTTCTGATGGGGAAACGTTTGTGTTATTCCTCCCACCTTGGCAGGGAAGATGCCGATGCTGTCGTCCGGGTAGTCGTCGCCGACGAGAACGAACCAATCCGTCACCCGTGGTATTGGGCCACTGTCTACCGTATCCGCTGCAATGCGGAGATGGACTGCCCAGCGTCGCTCCCGCGAATACCACTTTGGCCCTTCCGATGTTATTACACCGGGCAGGTCTGCCAGGGAAGACAGGCCTGCCCGAAGTTTGTCGTTTAGCTGCATTTGCACGATACGGTTATCCGAATCGGCCCCCTCTCAGCTGGCTGGGTTGCTCAGGTCGGGTGTAGCCACGCTGGTTAGGTCGCAAAGGGTACCGGTTGCCAAAAAGCTGTTGCCAGCGCTGTGCGCTTTCGGCGGAACTGGTACTATTCATTGCCTGCCGAGCCACCTTGGCAGCCTTCTGGGACTTCCCGTGAAACTGGTCAAAGTCCTGACCGGTGATGCGCTTCATAACATTCTGCTCAGGCACACCGCGGTCCGGCGAAAAAGGGACCTGGCCCGAACTGGCGAACATTTGGTATCGCCGGTCAATTTCTTCGACGGTTTCCGTGAAGGCCTGGGCCAGGCTGGTGACCCCATCGGGGCAACAATCGCCGACGATGTGCTCCAGCGGGTAGCTTTTGGGATATTCCTGCTCCGGATGCTGGGACTGCCACCACCACTTGACCAGCCGCACCACTGGCGTGTAATGGCCATTTGTCTTACTGTTCTTCTCCTGCGTCCACCTGATCTGCTCCCTGGGATGTGTGCGTTGCCAGTTGTGGGCCTCCCTGTCAGGAATCCACAGAGGTTCAGTCTTCCACTCCTGGCTGCCGTTCAAGGAGTCCAAGCCGGCGTACTCTTGCGCGAGTTCCGCCAGCAGGAGCCGCTCTTCCGTTTCAGACGGAGCTGAGGTGAGCACCACATCCAGCTTTACGCGAGCCATTTCGATGCCGATAGAACGGCCTTTCTTCTTCCATCTGCCGGGGTAGTGTCGGTTCAGGAAGGGAACCAGCAGATTCATCGCCTGTTCCGGGGTGAATTTGTGCCGGTCGACCCGGGTAACCACTACCACATCCACGTCCGGCTTGTCACCGCCTTCTGGACGTATACTGGTGTGGCGCCGGTAGCTGCCCTGGAGGAAGGTCTCAACAATCAGCGATTTAAGATCCTCGTCCGCCATGAGTCGTTCTCGAAGGCGGATATGAGCGTCCCGCAGTGCGCTCTGTTGAGTGTCAGTAGGGCTGATTTCGCTCACCAGTTCTCTCAATTGGTCGTTCAATTCCATCTATACCTCCTGGGAATGCGATTAGCAATATGTTGTAGTTGAAGTGCCTGTCAAGCAGTTACACCAACGTGCAGCCAATTAATAAGTAGTTTGAACTACATACCTATTGATGTCAAGACTACTATATAATTAGAGCAAGCATCTCTTCCCCAATGCGGTAGTGAACGCTATAATTGGCTCCAGCATCGAGGAGGTTGAAGTGTGATGCCTGTTGAGATCACTGGATTCGCTCAAGCCCTCGCTCGTTGTCCCGACTTTGCTGCAGTCGATCCGCTGGAATTGGAGGGCGTACTCACGGAAGCAACCGAACCGCTTGAGATGGAATACGCCGGCGCCTCCGCAGATTCGCCATTGATACGGTCAGGGTCGCTGTTTACTCATGTGCTCTTCGTGCAGCACGGAACGTTGGCTCCATGGCAGTATCCGTACTCACAGCTGGAAGCCCCCTTCTTAATTGGTGACCACGAATTCCTGATGGACGCCGAGCGTTGGGTCGCAAGCTATTCGGCCGTGACCGAAGCCATAGTTGTGTGGATTCCCGTAGCCTGGATGAGACTTGTGGTAGACCGGTTTCCAGGTGTCGGAGAACAAATGCACCAACTGGTCATGCGCCGCCTCGCGCGTTTCTATTGGACGTCGCTAGCTACCAGTGGTACTCCCTCCTCTCGTGTGGCTGCGGCGCTGGTTTCCAGGCTCGCCCTCCTGGGCAGCGACTACGGCCAAGACCGCACCATCTCAATCAGGCAGAGGGACCTCACCCGTCTTACGACAATGTCTCGCTCCGCGGTCGCAGATGGGCTGGCCACCTTGGTGGAAGGACACGCGATCCGCCTGGGCGGCGACCGTCCGTCAAGATTTTCGGGAGTCGTGTTGGTTCCAGAAGTTGACCTGTTGAAGGATCATGCGTTTGCAGAGGTGCGCGACAGGGATATCCGGTCTCTGCTCGCTCAACCCGATGATGAATGAACAACGTGCGCCGAACCCTGGGCCTACGTACATTCAAGAGCAAATCTGTTGACCGCAGTTGGACAGGCCCGGGGAGGAATTAAGCGAGAGTCCTGCAACGCATGCGAGCGAAACGGACACCCGTTTCGTTGATCCTTCCACCACTGTTGAACAATGTCCCGCGGCATTCCTAACAAGGAGCTCCGCCACCATTCGAAGATAACCAAGTCCTTGGTCGTTGCCGCGTAAGTGGAATTTGCCAGGAACCAGAACCCTACACCCCTTTGAGGTGCGACTTCGATTAACTGGGAAACGTAGGTCAAGCCCCGCGCAACCCGGTCGAAGTAGTTAACCACCAGAATTTCTCCCACACCAGGTCCAGCATCTCTAATTGTCTGTACCAGGCGGTTCTTCCTCGGCTGTCCTCATTGCCTAGAATGTTGCCGATGGGGCGGCCGGCGTGTACCCACTACCCCATGAGCAGCCGGGGTGGTTGACGCCACGGTCGCCTGACCGTAACGCGGGAATAATCAAGAAAGGCGGTGATTCCCTGCGCCTGGCTGAAATACCCAAAGTATAATTTCCCTCCAAGGGTGATTAAACCGGATTTTCCAGCCATCCACTCAGCTACAACGTGTGAGGATTTACAGCCATGGCTGTAAACAGGGCTGTTTCCAGCTACCAATTATCTAACCACTGGGCTCCACGAGAATTGCGGCGGAGCCGGCGGGGCAAGGTAGCAGGTACCTAATGGTGTCGAGATGTAGGCCTCATGGCCTACGGGCCGGGGAAATTGGGAGGGTCGAGGACTGGCTATTCAATAGAGTGGAAAGTTCCGTGAACAATCTGCCACCAATGAAGTTTCGAGTCCACTCAGTCCCATCACCGGAACAGTTGTTCGTGCCATTGGTTTGAGCATCTCGGATCATAGTTTAACTCTACTCCGATCGTGTCCAAATAACCGGGTCCACCTCAAACGGCTGAACTCTTCAATGATCAAAGTGGCTTCGTCCGACCTCCTCTCCACGTTTAGAGCGGCAGGGAAATATCCAACCGAATGATTTAAAATGCAGTATTGATTCGTGCGGTGTTCATGTTACATGAAGAAAGGTGGAATATTGGCAATTGTCTCTCTTCCATCTGGGTGACATTTCCAACAAAAAAGTGAATGCCAGCATAAAATCCAGCGCTATCCCAGGTTTATAATGCAAACGACTAGCACAATCGGTAACGGCAATTACATCATTCAGATTCAGGGCGATGGAATTTCCGTCGTTACTGGTTTACCACATCTGGAATTGACTCGTCGCCGTGGCCTAGCCAGTTATATTGGGACGGACCCTGGTACCGGTAAGCCATGCGAAATCGACGTAATCCGCCCCCTCACTCGCAGCATTGATATGGTGGGCCGCGAGGCGGAATTAGCCGACTTGCGCGCTTGGCTGTACTTGGAGAAGCCTATTTCAGTGCGGGTAATCACCGGTGGCGCCGGCTATGGCAAGACTCGTTTGGCTTTGGAACTGATCGAGGAGATGGTACCGCAAGGCTGGCGTGCTGGTTTCCTGACTCGGGCGGAGATGAAGCGGTTTCGCGAACAACGGGACCTACGGGGTTGGGGCTGGAATGCGCCGATTTTGGCGGTAGTGGACTACGCCTCGGCCAGTACTCGCGAACTCCATGCCTGGCTAAAGGAATTGGAAGACAACTCGGTCTGGGACGGGGCTGAGGCAAGTAATGGATTTCCACTACGCTTGTTACTGCTGGATCGCCAAGCGGAACCCGGTGGTGGGTGGTGGGCAGAGGTGTTCGGGATTGGCGACGATGCAGCAGTGTTTGAGAGATTGGTCGTTCCGTCTGAACCCGTGGCCATGCGATCACTGGATAACGCCAACCAGAGACGGGCTATTCTGACAAAGACCTTGGAGAGACTCGGCAGCACGGTGATGTTGCCAGCGCCAGGCGACGATTCGGATTTCGACCGCCGTCTCGCAGAGTTGACCTGGGCGGGTGTGCCACTGCTGCTGATGCTCGCTGCCGCCACCGCGGCGCGAGAAGGTTTCGGTCAGGTACTGGCAATGTGCCGTTGGGGTTCATAATCTTCCGCCTGATTGCCCTGTCCAAAAGGAAGACTTGCTTTGACCCGCAAAAGTCCGGTAACATAGGCATGACAAGGTTCCTTTGGGTAAGGGGTTCCTGTTATTTGCCCTTCAAGTGTTGAAGCCCTTGAAGGGCGTCTTCATTTAGAGCCTTTCAAGTTCCAGCCCTGCCGGCAAATCCGCTCTTGACCGGGATCAGGCCAGATTAGCAGTCAATCCTATTCCTCGGACAATCGGCTCTTGCTTAAGTTTGAAACGAAATCAGTGGATCACCTGGCTGGCTACTTTCGGGGTTGCTAAGACTGCTCTGTATAGCCTGCAAGAGTTCGTGGAGGTGAATTCGGGATCATGACCTATATTTGTGAAGTACCCCTGAAGGAAGCACGGGAAGATTTAGAACGGCTGGCAAACACCTTGGGAGAACAGGGGAACCCTGAGGAACTGGCAACCATCATCCGGTCCCTGCAGGACAATCACAAGGCTGCCACATTCCTTCTGAAGCAAATGCTTCACCAATACGCTCGAACCATCCGCTAAATCGATTTATTTCAATGTGATACAGGTGCTTGACACTTTAGCGGCCCTCGCTATGATCCGGCTATGGTCAGGAAGCTATCACACACCCAACGTTCTCAAATACTCCACTTGCTCGTTGAATGGAACTCCCTTCGGGCCACTTCCCGGATAATGGGCGTATCCATCAACAGCGTTACCAGCCTGCTGGTCTTGGCCGGTGAGACTTGCGCTACCTTCCACGATGAGACAGTCAGGGGCGTGAAATCCAAGATCATCCAAGGCGATGAAATCTGGAGCTAACTGTACTCAAAGGACAAGAACGTAGATAAGGCCATAGCTGAACCTGCGGAGGCCGGTTCGCTCTGGACCTAGACTACCTTGGTGGACTCGAACCAGAAGCTCTTGGGACCGCGCAACCACATTCAGGCAGGGACTTCCTCAAGTTACTATGCCTGGATTATTCAATCCTAACTTATATCGACTAATCCTAAGGGACCTCCTGCTAATCTTGAATTCTCTATCGCTCTGACACCCCTCGTAGTTTTGTCCAGAATCCATACTTGTTTGCTCAGTGAATGGTGCCGGACGCAGTTTTAGCCTTTTTGGTTATTCTCTTTTTGCCTCTTCGCCAACTACGCATGACTGGCATTGGTTTGGGTATCACAAAATTGGCCCAGCCTTGCATCAAGGACCTTCTCTTGTTAAATAGGTCACTCCTGGCGTAGGCCGTCTCCGTAGAATTACCCAGATTATGGGCCAGAGCCGCCTCCCCTATTGCCCAGGGCGTGTCCGTCTGCTCCATGACCCAATCTCGAAAGCTGCTGCGGAAGCCGTGGGCCACGGCGGGAATTTCCAGCCGCCTGAGCAGGGTGGTGTAGGTCATGTCCGATAGTGGGCCGCCGTTCCTGCTGCCTGGAAACACCAGATCTCCGCACTCGAGCGCCAACTTCCTGGCCTCATCCAATATTCCCAAAGCCTGCCACGATAGTGGTACTCTGTGCTCCTTCCTTGCCTTCATGCGGTCTGCGGGAACGGTCCAAGTTTTGGAGTTCAAATCAATCTCAGACCACGAAGCCTTCCTCACTTCTCCGGAACGGGCTGCGGTAAGCACCAGGAACTCAAAGGAGAGTCGGGTCACTGCAGCGGCATTGGATTTCCGCACTTTATCCAGGGCAGATGCGACTTCGGAGTAAGGTAGCGCCTGGTAGTGTTTCCTGGATTTAGTCCGCGGTGGCAAAACTCTGGTGATGGACTTTCCCGCGGGATTATCGTCCCTCCACCCCTGGGCTATGGCCAAATCCAATACCGTTTCCATCCGCTGCCGAACTCGGCTGGCCGTCTCGGGTTTGGTGTGCCATATGGGAGTGAGGACCTGAAGGACATCCCCGCTGTTGATATCAGCCACCTTCCTGTTACCCAATACGGGGAATGCGTAAGTGGTCAGGGTATTCCGCCACTGAGCGGCGTGCTTGGCATTGGACCAGGTGGGGGCTCTCAGGACGATGACCTCCTCAGCAGCCTGGGCGAAGCTGGGACAGGAAGGCCGGCTCAGTTCAAGGGCTGCTTGATGTTTATCCGCCAAGGGGTCCAGCCCCTGCTTGATGGCTCTCTGATTTGAAGCAGCCTTCTCTCTGGCGTCTGCCAGTGACACCGACCCGAGGCTGCCCAAGCCGATGTTGTGGCGTTTGCCCTTGATGGTGACGCGTTGGACCCAATGTTTGGACCCGGACCGTTCCACCCGGAGAGTGAGGCCGTTGCCATCGGAATACTGTCCGGGTTCCGAAACAGTCCTGACCTGGGCGGCGGAAAGTCTGTGGGTTGGCGGCATGGGGTACACCTCAAATCATCGTGGTGTCCCCATTATACAGCAACTGTATACCACTTTGTGTACCAACAATTAAGCGACTGCCCCGTATTTCGGGGGACTAATTGAGACTGCCTCGGAATCAGTACTGGAGCTATTACGTACTAATACGTACGTACTGACACGGACAAAATGGAGGAAAACTTGGTTGAGGTAAATGAGACAGTGGCGGAGGGAGTGGGATTCGAACCCACGATCCCAGTTTCCCAGGATAAGCGCTTAGCAGGCGCCCGCACTAGACCACTATGCGATCCCTCCACAAAGCGGATAACCAATATAGCAGATTGGGCGAATTGCAACAACAAGCCCCAACCCACGGCCCAGGGTCTTTCGATTTTCCAAGATGTCCCTTCCCCCTTGATGGGGGAAGGTTAGGATGGGGGTGAAAGTGCAAGGC
>Ga0209544_1001383_pt1 | contig 26794 bp, 24 predicted proteins | sample MesohylPK_FD_187297 | JGI IMG/M metagenome (GOLD analysis project Ga0209544, IMG submission 187297) | Host-associated microbial community of the marine sponge Aplysina aerophoba from Gulf of Piran - sponge mesohyl, lysed by proteinase K... | ecosystem: Host-associated > Porifera > Sponge >...
CGCCGTGGACGATGCCGGGGTGCGGGCGGCCGGCGACCTGGCGGCGGGCCTTGCCGGGCATGGCTGGATCGTGGTCGCGATGGCGCTCCATGTGCCCACGCCCGCCCCGGACCTCGCCCAGCCGAGGCCGCTCAGCTTCGAACAGTGGAAGGCGTTGACCCCCGGGGTCAAGATGCCGCCATCGGGGGGCGACCCCAGCCGACTGCGGGGACTCCCGGCGAGCAGCTTCGACTTCTACGTCGAGCCGCGGTACCAGCCGCTCCGCTGGGCGGCGGTCGCGTCCTGCGGCGCCGCCCTGCGGGTCGAGCATCAACTGGAGGCCGAGTTCGAGCGGCTGGAGCGCCGCTTGCTGCTGCGGTTCGCGCCCGAGGAGGACGACGAGCCGCTCGAGGAGTCGTTCGGCGGTTTCCTGCCGGTCGAGGTGCGGCTGGCGGAGGTGTCCCGGTTCGCGGACCGGCGGAAGTTCGCGCGATGGCTGGGGCTCGTGCCGGCCGAAGAGCGGTTGCGCTACAGCCGGTGGGTGCGGCGCACCCCGTGATTCCTAGAACCTGAGCAGGTCGACCAGGTCCGGGGCGGCGAAGAACAGCGCCAGCGAGAGTAGAGCGGTCAGGACGAGCGGCAGGACGCAGAGGAATGGCGCTTCCGCGATCTTCGAGGGGCCGCCGTCGCCGCCGGGCGGCGCGGCGAAGAAGCCCCGGACGACAACCGGCATCAGGTAGAAGACGGCCAGCAACGAACTCAGCATCAACACGCCGAGGAACGCGGCCTGGGCCGGGAAGCCGGTCTCGAGCGCGCCGGTCATCAGGTACCACTTGGCCCACGACCCGCCGAGCGGCGGAATGCCGATGATCGAGAGCGAGGCCAGGAAGAAGGCGGCGAAGGTCCAGGGCATCGTCCGGCCGAGGCCGTCGAGCTCGCTGACCTTCTTCTTGTGGGTGGCGACCAGGATCGCGCCGGCGCAGAAGAAGAGGGTGATCTTGCCCGCCGCGTGCATCGCGATCTGCATGCCGCCGGCCAGGACCCCGGTGGCGGTCGCCATCGCGGCGCCGAGGACGATGTAGGCGAGCTGGCTGATCGTCGAGTAAGCGAGGCGCGCCTTCAGGTTGTCCTGGCGGATCGCCACGACCGCCGCCATCAGCATGGTGAAGGAGGCGATCGTCATCAGGGTCAGCGAGGCGGCGCTGCCCCGGAGCAGGTCGAGGCCGAAGACGTAGACCACGACCTTGAGGATGGTGAACACCCCCGCCTTGACCACCGCCACCGCGTGCAGCAGGGCGCTGACCGGGGTCGGCGCGACCATCGCGTTGGGCAGCCAGCGGTGGAGCGGCATGAGCGCCGCCTTGCCGGCGCCGAAGGCGTAGAGCAGCAGGAGCACGGTGACCAGGCCCGAGCTCGTGTCCGCGGCCAGGATGCCGCCGGGAGTGAACTCGACCGTCCCGGTGAGCCGCCAGGTGAACAGGATCGCGAACAGCAGGAAGGTGATCGAGGTGAACAGCAGGATGCCGAGATAGACGCGCCCCGCGCGCCGCGCCTCGGAGGTGCCGTGGTGGGTGACGAGCGGGAAGGTGAGGAGCGTCAGCGCCTCGTAGAACAGGAACAGGGTGAACAGGTTGCGCGCGAAGGCGATGCCCAGCGCGGCGAAGATCGAGAGCGCGAAGAAGGTGAAGAAGCGGGTCTGGTTCTTCTCGTGGTGGCCGCGCATGTAGCCGACGGCGTAGATCGAGGTGGCGATCCACAGGCCGCTCGCGACGAGTCCGTAGAGCAGGCCGAGGGGCTCGACCTGGAACGCGAGTTCGACTCCGGGAAGCACCTCCAGCAGGACGAGTTCCGGCCGGCCGCCGCGCAGGACGCCGTCGCCGAACTGCCAGACGGCGTAGAACGTGGCGACGCCGATCAGCGGCGTCGCCAGGTCCCGCAGGTTCGGATGCCCGAGGCGACCGAAGACCTGGCAGGAGACCGCCGCCGCCAGCGGCAGCAGGATGGCGACCAGGATCGTCGTCTCGGCGCTCATCGTCCTTGCCTCAGATGCCGCCCTGCAGCAGGAGGCCCGCGGCCTCCGCGGCGACGCCGTAAGTCCAGTCCGTCGTCAGGCCGAACACGATCGCGGCCGCTATCAGGATCCAGGTCGGCGCCAGCATGGCGAACGGCGCCTCGCGCAGATCAGGCCGCACGTGGTCACCGGCCGGCTGGCGGAAGTACAGGGCTTCGACGACCCGTCCCACGTAGACGACCGCGAGCAACGAACTCAGCAGGATGAGCACGGCCGCCACGGTCCAGCCGCGCTCCAGCACGCCGGACACCAGGTACCACTTGCTCACGAAGCCGACGGTGCCGGGGACCCCGATCAGGCTCAGGCCTCCGATCACCAGCGCCGCACAGGTGACCGGCATGCGGCGGCCGACGCCGGCCAACGCGTCGAGGTGGACGGAGCCCACGCGGTGGAGCAAGCAGGCGACGACCAGGAAGAGCCCGCCCTTCATCACCGCGTGGTTGAACAGGTGGACCAGGCCGCCGGCCAGCCCCGTGGCGTTAGCGGTCGAGAGGCCCAGGGTCATGTAGCCGACCTGGGCGACGCTCGAGTAGGCAAGCAACCGCCGCAGGTCGGTCTGGAAGATCGCCGCGCCGGAGGCGAGGAACATGGCGAGGATCGAGAGCGGCAGCAGCACCACGTGAAGCTGGAGTTCGCCGAACACGAAGGGCGCGCCGAAGATCACGAAGAGGATCATCGCCAGCAGGTAGAAGGAGACCTTCGTAGCGGTCGCGGCCAGGAAGGCGCTCACCTTGGGCGGCGCGAAGGAGTACGCGTTCGGCAGCCAGTGGTGCAGGGGGAAGACGGCCAGCTTGATCGAGATGCCGACCACGAGCAGCGCCAGCGCGAGGACGGTGCCGCGATCGTCGAGCGAAGGCTCGAGGCGCTCGGCGATCTCGCGAAGGTTCAGGGTGCCCGTGGCCTGGTAGAGCAGGCCGACCCCGAGCATGAAGAAGACACCGCCGATCGTGCCCATCACCAGGTAGTAGAAGGCGGACATCACGGCGCGCCGGTGGCCGCCGAGGCTGACCAGGATGTAGGAGGAAAGCGACGAGATCTCGAGGAAGACGAAGATGTTGAAGGCGTCGCCGGTGATCGTGATCCCGAGCAGGCCGCAGATGCAGAGGAGGAAGACCGCGTAGTAGAGGTGGCGTCGCGATTCGGACACTCGGGGTGGACCGCCGCGCGAGTCGAAACTCATCACGACCAGGGCCATCGCCGTGACCAGGACGAGCAGGTAGGCGTTGATCGTGGAAACCCGGTACTCGATGCCGAGCGGCGGCGGCCAGCCGCCGAGGTGGTACGAGATGACGCCGCCGCCGCGCACCTGGACCAGGAGCGCCACGGCGATCGCGAAGCACGCCGCGACGATGCCGAGGCTGAACAGGCGGGTGACGCGCGGGTTGCGAATCAACACGCACGCCGGCGCCGCCAGCAGCGGCAGGACGACTTCGAGGACGACGAAGTGGTCGGTCAACCAGGACAACTCAGCCGTGCTCCATGTCCCAGGCGACCGCCTCGTCCTCCTCGGACGTGCCGTACTCGCGGTGGATGCGGACCGCCAGGGCGAGAGCCAGGGCGGTGGTCGCGACGCCGACCACGATCGCGGTCAGCATCAGCACGTGGGGGAGGGGGTTCGAGTAGAGGATCTCGTGGCCTCCGTGCCCGGCGCCGTGGCCCGCGTCCTGGGGAACGATCGGCGCCGTGCCGCCCTCGACCTTGGCCATCGACACGTAGAACAGGATCGCCGCGGCCTGGAAGATGTTGAGGCCCATCACCTTCTTGATCAGGTTGTCGCGCGCGATGACGATGTAGAGACCGACCATCATCAGCACGATGATCAGCCAGTAGGCCCACAACCCGGAGATGGCCTCGCTGAACGACGCTGCGGAGGTCACGGCGCGTCGCCCTCCCCGGCGGCCCAGCCGTCTTCGGAGGCCAAGCGGCTGTTCACGAAACCGTAGTAGACCCGCATCATCGTCGCCGCGACGGCGATGCCGACGCCGAGTTCGATGACGATGATCCCCAGATGCTGGCCGTAGTGGCCCGTTGTCAGCGGGTCGAGCGCCGAGTGGTTCAGGAACTCGCCGCCCAGGAACATGGCCACCACGCCGACGCCGCCGTAGAGCAGCACGCCCGCCGCCATCAGCCGCTCGGTGAGGATCGGCGGTACGACCCGCCGGAGCGCCTCCAGGCCGAAGACCAGGGCGTAGATGATCAGGCCGGCGGCGAAGATCACGCCCGCCTGGAAACCGCCGCCGGGACCGAAGTCGCCGTGGAACTGCACGTAGAGCCCGAACAGGAGGATGAACGGCACGAGCGCCCGGGCGATCACCCGCAGGATCGGCATCTCGCGGACCCGGGACCGCGTCATGGTTCCCCCTCGCCGTGTTGGCCCTGGCGGCGCCGTGTGATTCCCCCCAGAAGCAGCGCGACACCGACGCCAGCCGTGAAGATCACGACGACTTCGCCCAGGGTGTCGTAGCCGCGGAAGCTGGCCAGGATCGCGGTGACGATGTTCGGGATGTGGATCTTCTCCTCGGTCTGCGCGATGAGATCCGGCGCCAGGTGGTGGTGGATCACGGCGTCCGGATCGCCGTAGGCCGGCATGTCCCAGGTGCCGTAGATGAGCGCCGCGCCGGTCGCCGCGACGATGAGGAGCGGCACGACCCGCGTCCGCTCCTGCTTCTCGCGTCTCGATGTGAGGCTCAGGGCGCCGAGGAGGAGGACGGTCGAGATCCCGGCGCCGACGGCGGCCTCGGTGAAGGCGACGTCGACGGCGTCCATCAGCACGAAAAGGCCGGCCGCCAGGAGAGTGGCGATCCCGGTCAGCATGGCCGCGGCGAACAGATCCTTCAGCCGCGCCACGACGACGACGGTCGCGAGCAACAGCAGCAGGAGCAGGAGTTCGACCGGAGGCATGCCTACTCTCCGCCGCCGCCGGACTCGCCGGTTCCGGTAGGCGGATTCGCGTCGTTGTCCGAGATCTCGAGTTCCAGCGCCAGGCCGTGGCCGTGAGCCGCCTTGACCAGCGCGTGGGCGATGGCGGGGCTCGTGAACAGCAGGAACGTGAGGACGAGAATGAGCTTCAGGGTGACCATGGATACGCCTCCCTGGAACATCAGGCCGAGGAGCATGAGGCCCGCCCCGGCGGTGTCCGTCACCGACGCGGCGTGGGTCCGCTGGTAGAAGTCCGAGAACCGGTGGAGGCCGATGCCGCCGACGACACAGAACAGCCCGCCGATCACCAGCAGGGCAGCCGTCACCACATCGAGGGCGCCGTTCATCAGACGTCCGCCTCCTGGTCGTCGCCGGCGAGATGCCGGTCGTCCCGCGCCAGGTTGCCGAAGCGCGCGAAGCGCAGCACGGCGAGCGTGCCGGTGAAGTTGACCAGGGTGTAGACGAGCGCGAGATCGAGCCACTCGGGCCGCCCCATCAGGAAGCCGCTGACCGCGATGAGGAGCACCGTCTTGGTGCCGAACATGTTGACCGCCAGGATGCGGTCGAACACCGTGGGGCCGATCGCTGCGCGGGCGAGCGCCAGGAACATCGTCACCACGATCGCGGCCATCGCCGCCAGGTACATCGGTGCGGCCATCAGCTCGACCGTCCTTCCAGGCGAAGCACGTCGCGGTCCATCGAGCCGTCAACGACGTCCGCCTCGCTCTCCTCGTCGAGCGCGTAGACGAGCAGCTCGTCGTTTCGCAGGTCCAGCGTGATCGTGCCGGGCGTGAGGGTGATGAAGTTCGCGTAGAGGACCTGGCCGAAGGACGTCTGCTGGCTGGCGGGGACGCGCCGGAGCCGCGGGTGGAGGGCGCTCCTCGGCGCGAAGATCAGCCGCACGACATGAAAGTTCGCCATCGCCACCCTGAACACGAAGACGACGAGGAAACGTGGCAGCCGCAGCCAGGCCGAGGGACGAAAGAACTCCCAGTCGCCGCCCGCTTCCCGGTCGAGCGCCAGGTAGAGCCGCCAGACGAAGAGGCAGGAGGCCACGCCGAACAGCGGGATCATCCATCCTTGCAGGGTGTAGGGCCCCGACCACGACAGCCAGGCGGCAGCCAGCAGCAGGAGCACGCCCCACCTCATGGCCGGCGCACCCAGTTCCTCGAGCGCACTCTCCTAGCCGTCCACATAGGACTGCTTCCCCTTCGAGATGCTCAGCGTCCACTTGCCCGTGGCCCGGATCTTCAGCGGATAGACGCCGGGTTCGGGGTTGAAGAACGTTTCGATACCGGACCAGTTGGCGCCGTTCCTGGAGATGTTGAGCGGTGGCCCGATCGTGAACTGGCCCTCATTGCCTTCGACGGTGATGGACGCGGTGTACTCGCCGCCCTCCATCTGGAACCTGACGACAGCGTTTCCCTTGCCCTCAAGGCAGCCGACGCCGCAGCTCTTCGGCCGCGGCGGGGGCGCCGGCGGCTTCCAGGTCGGCCGCTCGACGGCGGCCGTTGGTTCGACGGCCTCGGGAGCCTCCTGGCTGCATGCCGCGGCCACCAGGAACAGGCAGCTGCCGAGCGCGCACCAGTGCGTGGCTCCCAGACCCGAACCGTTTGGGCGTTGCAGGCTCACTCGTCGCCGCCGGTCGACTCGGTTTCGAGGGCTTCGTCGTCCTCGTCCGCCTTCTCGGCCCATGGCAGGTATGCCGCGTAGTCGATTTCCCTGGGCGGAGGGTCGCCAGCGGGGCCGGTCAGGTAGTGCTCCATCCACCGCAGCGTCCGCAGCATGTAGTCGAAGCGGGCCGCCGAGCGGCGGTTGCCGTGCCCTTCGCCGGGGTAGAAGACGAGCCGCACCGGCGCCTGGCCGAGCGTCTTCAGGTGCCGGTACAGCTCCATCGACTGGCTGGGATGGACCCGCGGGTCCTCCTTGCCGTGCAGGATCAGGGTCGGGGTGCGGTTGCGCTCGACGTAGTAGATCGGACTGCTCTTCGCGAAGTAGTCCCAGTCGTCCCACAGCCGCTTGCGGTGGTGGACGAGGTGCATCTCCTCGGGGATGTCCGTCGTGCCCATCTTCGAGATGTTGTTCGAGATGCCGACGAAGGGGATGGCGGCGGCAAAGCGGTCCGAGTAGAAGGTCGTGCCCCAGGCCGAGGCGTAGCCGCCGTAGGACCCTCCCGTGATGCCGACCCGATCGCGGTCGACGAGGCCGATGTCGATCAGGTGGTCGACGGCGGTGACCAGATCCTCGAACTCCTTGCCGGCCGCCGCGGCCTGGCCGTGCTTGGAGAACTCGACGCCGCGTCCGGTGCTGCCCCGGTAGTTCGGGTAGAAGGCGGCGAAACCGCGCGCCGCGGCGAGTTGGCCGAGGTTCGAGTAGCTCGTCAGCCAGCCGTTGCTGTAGTGGCTCTCGGGGCCGCCGTGCACGATGAGGATCAACGGGTAGCGCTTGCCCTCTTCGTAGTCGAGCGGGTAGATGAGAAGGCCTTCGAGTTCGAGACCGTCCGGCGCGGTGTGCCGGATGGGCTCCTGGCGGGCGAGGCTGAGGTCGTCGAGCCAGGGGTTCGAGTTCGTCATCCGCACCGGCGCCGTTTGCGGGTGCGCCGGGTCGTAGCGGTAGATCTCGCGCGGATGATCGGGCCCTTCCGAGACCAGAGCCAGCGCGCCGCCGCCCCTGGCTCGACTGAAGCTGAGGCCGATCGGTCCGCCGGGCTCGATCAGCGCCGTCGCCTGACCATCTACCGAGACCCTGCCGAACGTGGTCCAGACGCCGACGGAAGCGGTGTAGAGCAGGTGCTCATCGTCCTCCCACGCGAAGTCGGCTACGTGTCCCTCGAGGTCGGGAAGCAGATCGCTCGGTTCGCCGTCGATCGCCTCCAGCACGATCAGCCGGCCTGCCGCGGGGTCGTTCACGTCGGCGGCGGAGACCGCGGCAATCCGTTCGCCGTCCGGGCTGAACGCGACCGAGCCGAGCTTGCCGATCGCGCGGAAGGATCCGGCGACAGAGAGCTCGCCGCCGGCCGGGGCGTCGACGACGACGACGCTCTTGCTGGTGTAGGAGTCGTCGATGAGGGCGGTCGGCGTGGTCACCGCGGCCAGGCGGTCGCCGGTCGGACTCCAGACCACGGAGAGCACGGACCCCTCGACCGTTTCGACCAGGACGGGCTCGGACGCCTCGTCGCGCCGGTCGGCGTCGAGGGTGGGGACGTCCGCGACCCAGAGCCGGGTCAGCGGACGGTCTTCCTCGTAGATTTCCTGGTTGAACCCCTGGTCGCGAAGTTTTCTTGTGTCCTTGTCCGTCTCCTCGCGGGCCAGGAAGGCGACCCGGCTTCCGTCCGGCGACAGGACGTACGAGCCGATGCCGACCTGGTGCTCGACCAGCTTGCGGCTCTCGCCGCCGCCGACAGGGATGCCGTAGAGGGCCGACGTCGTGGCCCGGGCCCGGCGGGCCGGGTACAGGATCTCGTCGTTGCCGCGGAAGGTTGGCCGCCCGATGTTCACCTCGCCCGTGATGTAGGCACGCGACGAGCCGGGTTCGCTCATGTCGAGGACGTGGAGTTCGGTCCATGAGGAGCCGCTGTCCTCGTCGAGCGGCCGCCGGGGCACGGAGAGCAGGTAGGCGGCGAGAGTGCCGTCGGGCGAGAGTTCGACTGTGCCGACGCTGCGCAGGGTCGCTACGTGGTGCGGCTCGATCGGGTTCGATTCCTGGGCGGCGAGGCCGGCCGGTGCGAGCAGCGACGCGGCGAGGGCGGCGCAGAGAATGGCGACGACGGTTGCCCGCAGGCGGCCGTGGCTGACGAACGCATGCGTTCCGTGGAAACTCTCGGTGTGCCGATTCATGGGCGCTCTCTTGTCACGGGTTCTCTGGAGTCACTCGTCTCTGGAGTCATTGGGCGGCTTGCAGTCGCTGTTGGGTTTCGCGTTGCCCTTGATGACCGATCGCGGTCAGTCGTTCCCGAATGTCCGGCGACAGTTTGACGCCGAGATGAGTGATCGTATCGGCGGCCATCGCGATGCCGATCTCGCAGCAGGTGCGGACCGGCAGTTCGCGCAGCAGGCCGTACAGGAAGCCGGCGGCGAAGCAGTCGCCGGCGCCGGTCGTGTCGACCACTTCGACCCGGTGGGCGGGCACGTGGTGGACTTCCTCGCCCCGGCGCACCCAGGCCCCGCGGACGCCGTCTTTCACCGCGACCACCTCGATCGTTTCGCTGAGTTCGCGGACCGCGGCCTCGGGCGCCAGGCCGGTCATCATGCGCGCCTCCTCGGCGTTCGCGAAGAGGATGTCGAAACCGTGTTCCTTGTGGCGCAGCAGGTGGTCTCTCGACCGGCCGACGGCGAACGGATCGGCGAGGTCGATGGCCAGCCTGGCGCCGGCCTCGCGAGCGACCTCGATCGCGTGCTCGATCGCGTCGATCTGGTTCGGCGTGTCCCAGATGTAGCCGGTCGTGAAGAAGATGCTCGACCGCCGGATGTCGTCTTCGGGTACGTGCTCGGCGCGGTACTGGCGGCAGACGCCGAGGTGTGTGTTCATCGTCCGCTCGCCGTCGGGCGTGACCAGGACGACGGAGGTTCCGGTCACACCGTCGATGTGAGCCAGGCGGTTGCGCACCCGGCTCGCCTCGAGGCCGTGCTCGAACAGCCGGCCCGTGTCGTCGTTGGCGACCGCTGAGCTGTAGCTCGTTTCCACGCCGAGCCGGGACGCGGCGCGCAAGACGTTGGCGCACGAGCCGCCGGCCTCGATCTCGGGTTGCAGGACTTCGCCGTCGCGGTTGAGGACGTGGTCGAGGATCGCGTTCTGCTCGTCGGCGGAAACAAGCTTCATGATCCCCTTGTCGAGGCCCATCTCGTCCAGGTGCCGGTCCTCGACCCGCACCAGCAGGTCGAGGATCGCGTTCTCGATCCCTGTGACCTCCAGGCCGGCGTCAGTAGCGGGCCGCGGCGATTCCGCCACGGCCGTCTAGGTCTCTCCCCAGCGTTCCTTGACCGCGGCTCGGTCGACCTCGCCCTTGTCCGAGCGGGGTAGTACGCTGGTGAAGATCACGTCGCGCGGGCGCTTGAACCGGGCGATGCTCGATCCGACGTGCTCGCGCACGGCTTCCTGGTCGAGACCGGCTTCGGGGTCCGCTTCGACGACCGCACGGATCGCCTCGCCCCACCGGTCGTCGCTGACCCCGAACACGCAGGCGGCGCGGACGGTGTCCAGTTCGAGGATCGCGGCCTCGACCTCGGCCGGATAGACGTTCTCGCCGCCCGGCTTGATCAGTTCCTTCTCGGGCTTGCGGGCGACGTAGAAGAGGTTGCCCTCTTCGTCGAACCGGCCGACGTCGCCGGTGTGGTGCCAGCCGCCCCGGAAGGTGTGGGCGGTGACGTCGGGCTGGCCGTCGTAGCCGAGGAACACGAGCGGTCCGCGAACGACGATCTCTCCGTCCTCACCGGCGGGCACCTCGCGTTCGTCGTCGTCGACCAGGCGTACGCTGCATAGCTCGGCTGCCTTGCCGGCGCAGCCCAGACGCTCGCGCGCGTTCTGGATCGTCACGAAGCCGCTGGTCTCGCACTGCCCGAAGCCGGCCCAGAAGGTGGCGTCGGTCTCCTTGTGAAGCCGCTCCATTGTCGCCGGCGCGTCGAGGCCGGTCACGTGCCGGAGGCTGGGAAGGCGGCTGCCGGCCTCGGTCGCCGCGTCGAGCAGGGTGGTGAGCACCGGCGGAAAGTCGCTGATCATCGTGATCCTGTGGCGGTCGATCAGCTCGACGGCCTGGGCGGGGTCGTACTTTGCCGTGATCACGTTCGCGCCGCCGGCGTGGAGAACGCTCAGCAGGTGGCCAAGCGCGGCGATGTGAAACAGCGGCAGGGCGACCAGGTTGCGATCCGAACCGTCCAGGCCCAGCGAAGCGATTTCCTGCAGGTTGGCCCAGACCAGGTTCGAGTGACTGAGCAGGGCGCCTCGCGGAATGACGTCGACGGCGGCGGTCGCGATGACCGCGAACGGTTCGTTCGCCGCCACCTCGGGTCGGTGCAGCCTGCTACCCGCGTGTCCGTCGGCGTAGAGCGAGTCGAGCGATCCGTAGCCCGATGCCGGGTCGTCGCCGAACTGGAACCAGTGCGGGATCGCGTCGTCGCCGGGTCCGCCTGGTACGGCGTCCAGGAAGTCGCCTCCGACGATGAAGGCTCGCGGCTTCGCCCGTTCGCGGATCAGGAGTTCGATCTCGCTCGGCTGCAGCCGCCAGTTGACCGGGTAGACCACGATCCCCTGGCGTGCACAGGCGAAGTAGAGCTCGACGTAGGCCGCCGAGTTCTGGGCCAGGAGGGCGAGCCGGTCGCCAGCGACAAGGCCGAGACCGTCGAGGCCTGCCGCCAAAGCGTCGACGCGACTTCGCAGCTCCGCGAAGCTCCGTTCCTCGCCGTCCTCGGTGACCAGCGCGAGCCGGCCGCCGAACGCCGTCGCGTTGCGGACGAGAACGTCGTAGAGCGTGAAGTTCTGAACGCTGGACACGGTGGAGCAGGCTTCGCCGGGGATCGGACCGGCGCGCACTTTATCAACCGACCCACTGGGTGCGCCGGCCTTCCGGCCGGCACCGGGCGCCGCCGCGAAGCGGCGAGCGCGAGTCTCCCCCGCTACACTCCGCCCATGTCGAGACGACGATGTGTTTCGTTCGCCGTGCCCGCCCTGATCCTTCTCGCCCTGGCCGCGACGACGCCCGCCCACGCCTGGAACGATTTCGGCCATGAGCTCATTGCCCGGATCGCCTGGCAGGAGCTCGAACCGGAGGTCCGCAGCCGGGTTCTCGCCCTGTTCCGGGAAGCGCCCCGTGACAGCCTGATGTACTGCATCGATCTCAACCAGGACCGTCGTCGTGGCTGCGACCGCTTCGCCTACCGACTCGGTGATGCCGAAACCCCGGAAGACGGCGACCGCATCCTGTTCGAGCGCGCCGCCTACTGGCCGGATCTCGCGCGCCAGCTAGAGAAGTACAACCGGCCGACCTGGCACTACATCGGCTGGACCTGGCGCCAGGGCGCCGATGGAAGCGCCCACGACACCGACCTGCCGGTCCCCGAGCCGAACGCCGTGAGCCAGTTGCGCGAACTCGCGTTATCCGTTGCCGACACCTCCGGCCGGCCGGACAAGCGCGCGATCCACCTAGCCTGGATCTTCCACCTTGTCGGCGATGTCCACCAGCCCCTCCACGCTGCCTCGCGCGTGACCGAGCGGCGGGACGAGCGAGAAGGCGACCGCGGCGGCAACGGCTTCGGCCTGGACGAGTGGAACCGCAACCTCCACGCCTTCTGGGACGGCGCCCTCGACGGCCCGTTCCGGGCCGGGATCCGCCAGCGCGTGCTCGCCCGTCTCACCAGCGAGTCCAGCCGGCGGCCGTCCCCCGAACGGTTCTGGGCGGCTTTTGGAGAAGCCCGCGACCGCGAGTTCGAGGCCCTCAAGGACCTGATCGCCGAGGAGATCCGCTCACGCCACCCTCTCGACGACGCGACTCGCGCCGAGCTCAAGTCCGGTGACTTCGAGGCCTGGGCCGGCGAGTCGAACCGGATCGTCCGCACGTCTCTCTATCCACCCGAGTTGACTCGCGGCGAGGCACCGTCACCCGCCTACGCCGACGTGGCGTACGAAACCTCCCTCAGGCGCGCCGCTCTGGCCGGCTACCGGCTCGCCGATCTGCTCCGCCAGATGCTCGGCGCCGACGACCTCCGCTGATTGCCGTTCGTGCGCCGCTTTAGCGGTGGGCGAGCGAACTGGCATGTCGGTTGCCGCCAGTGATCGTTCACGATGAACGAGCGGCTCCTAGTCGCCCGGAGGCAACTGGTCCATGAAGCCCCGGATCGACTCGACGAGTTGGTCCAGGGCGTCATAGTGCACCATGTGTCCGGCTTCGGCAATCTCCTCGTGTTCGCCGTTGCGGAAGAGAGCGACGCGGCGGGCGATCTCTGCCGGCTCGGGGGTGGCGTGCTGTTCGTCGACGCCGCGGCGGCTGCTCCAGAACTCGTTCGCCAGGGCGGCGGTGAGGATGAGCGCCGGGCAGGTAACCCAGGACCAGCGTTCCTCGGAGGCCTCCGGCACGTTCGACATCCAGGTCGTGACTACCTGAGGATCCCACTTCCACTCCAGGCCACCGGCGGGGAGGGGACGGGTGCCGAGCTCGACGAACTCGCGGGCGCGCTCCGGATCGAGACGGGGATGGACCCGCTTGAGAAGCTCCCAGGCATGGTCCTTCGAGGCGACCAGGCGGTGCTGGCGCGGATGGGCCAGCGATTCGATCGCGTTCCGGGCTCGCTTCTGCTTGACCTCCTCGGGGAAGCGGTTCAACGCGTAGGGCGGCCCCAGCCCCTCGATCAGGACGATCGCCCGCGGCAACTCGGCGAAGATACCGGCCCACTGGGCGACGACCTGCCCTCCCAGGCTGTGGCCGATGACAATCGGACGCTCGACTTCGCTGGCTTCGAAGACGGCGTGGAGGTCGGCGATGTGATGCGCCATCGTGTAGATGCCCGGATGGGCGCTGTCGCCGTGGCCGCGCAGGTCGTAGGCGATCACGTGGTGATCGACCGCAAACTCCTCAGCCACCGGCGCCAGTGTCAGCGCGAAGTCCTGGATCCCGTGCGCCAGGAGGATCGCGGGGGCGTCGGGGCGGCCCCATTCGTAGACCTCGAGCTCCGTGCCGCTGGCCTCGATGCGGCGTCGCCGAAACGCCGCTGCTTCGAAGCGATGTGCAAGAGAGGATGCGGTCAAGGTCAACGGGGTGCCACCAGCAGGAAACCGCTGTCGGCGAGCGTCCGGTTCAGGTCCGCCAGCGGGCCGGCAAGCGTAGCGTCGAAACGCTCCTCCTGCTCGGCGAGCTGGCCCCTGAGCATCTCCCACACCTCGGCCTGCTGGTCCGTCGGCCGAACGTCGGCCTGGGCGACCGAGCGCGCCAGGTAGGTCAGGCGCGCGTAGAGGCGGCGCGGCCAGCGCAGGGAGTCCTGACCGGTGCCGGTCAGGCGGAGATCGAAGAACGCCTCTTCGACCGCGCGGAGCTCCTGCCGCAGCGAGGAGGTCCGGTTGATCGCTTCAGAGGTCTCGACATCGCCGCCCCCTTCCATCAGGCGTTCTTCGAGCTGCCGCAGGTCGCGGCGGAGGCGCTCGGCCTCGTTGAGGATGGCCGCGGACCGTTCGATGCCTTCGCGGATCTGGACGACGAGGGCTTGCTGCGCGGCCAGTTCGTCGGGGGAAGCGGTGGAGTCCGGGTCGAGGAGGACCTCCAGGTTGACGGTCGAGATCGGCTCGTTCTCGTCCCCGTCGTCGTCCTCGGTCGCGAGGACCAGCTCGATCCGGTAGCGGCCCGGCGCCGCCAGCATGGAGAAGCGGCCGCCGTCGGGCAGGGGACGCCAGCCCTCCTCCGGCATGACCCAGTCGGGCCGTTCGTCGGGCCTGGTGCGCAGCCGTACCTGGGTGGTCGGGTCGTGGCGCAGGTCCCAGGTCACGCGGTGGAGGCCCGGTGCCACGGACAGATCGTCAAGGGTGCGGACCAGGTTGCCATCGGCGTCGTGGACGCGGATCGTGGCTCCGTTCTCGTAGCCTTCCTCGGCAGCCGTGTCGCCCCGGGCAGGATCCGGAGTCGACTGCGGAATCCAGTAGTGGAGCAGTGCCCCGTAAGGCGGATTCGTGCCGGTTGCGGGCACGTCCGGCTGGGCCATCGGCGCGCCGCGCGTGCGGAAGCGGTAGGTGACCCGGGGCGGCAACAGGGCCGGTCCGCGGCCGGTCAGACCGCGGGCGATCTCGCGCAGCGGCGTGAGGTCGTCGAGGATCCAGATCCCGCGGCCGTAGGTCGCCACGACCAGGTCGTCGAAGTGCTCCTGGACCTCAATCCAGTGCACCGGCGCGGGAGGCAGGTTCGCATTGCCGTCGCTGGTTCGGGACAGGCTCCGCCAGTTCGCGCCGTCGTCGAAGGAGACCCGGAGCGCGTTCTCCGTGCCCAGAAAGAGAAGCCCGGGCTCATCGGGATCCTCGCGGACGGCGTGGACGTTGCCGAGCGGGCCGCGCGGCAGTCCGGCGGCAAGATCCGTCCAGGTCGCGCCGTAGTCGTTCGTCCGGAAGACGTAGGGCGTCGTGTCGCCCTCCTGGTGACGGTCGACCGCGACGTAGGCGGTGCCGGCGGCGAAGTCGGAGGGATCGATGTTGCGGACCGTTCCCAGGGGCGGCAAGTCGGGGAGGTTCGCGGTCACGTTGGTCCATGTCGCACCGGCGTCGCGAGTCAACTGGACCTGGCCGTCGTTCGTGCCGGCCCAGATCAGGCCCGGTTCGAGCGGACTTTCGGCGATCGCGAAGACGACCGGCGCGATCGTCGGACCGGCGTCGTCGAGGGTCAAACCGCCCGTGCGGCGCATCAGCGCCGGGTCGGCGGTGGTCAGGTCGGGCGAGATGCGTTCCCAGCTCTGGCCTCGGTCGCGGCTGCGGTGGACGTACTGGCTGCCGGCGTAGACCGCGATCTCATCGTGAGGCGAGGTGGCGAAGGGCGCCGTCCACTGGAACCTGTACTCGAGCTCCGACGCAGGTGATCCCTCGATCGCCAGGGGCCAGACGCTGACGTCGCGAGCCTGGCCCGAGCGCAGGTCGTAGAGCTCGAGCTGGCCGTCGTAGCAGCCGGTCCAGACCAGGTTCGGATTGCCGCGATCGACCATCGAGAAGCCGACCTCGCAGCCGCCGACCGAGTGCCATTCGCCGACCGGGATTCCCTGGGTGCGTCCCCCATAGAGGACACGGCTGGGTCCGCGCATCGACGGGCCGTCCTGGCGGTTGCCGTAGACGAAGTAGGGCACGCGGTCGTCGGTGGAGACGTGGTACATCTGGGCGATCGGCAGTTGCGGCCGGTACCAGGACCTTCCGCGGTCGTTCGTCAGGCTGACCCCGCCGTCGTGGCCGACGATTCTCCTGTCCGGGTCGAGCGGATCGATCCAGATGTCGTGGTGATCCCAGCCGGGCTGCTCGTAGCCCTCGCTCTCGACCGTACGGCCCACATCGAGCGATACGGACTGCCGCGTCGCGACGAACGTGATCTCGTCCGCGCGGTCGGGGGCCGCGGCCATGCGCGTGTAGTACAGCGGCCTGGTGATCAGGTTCAAGTCGCGGCTGACCAGACGCCATGAGTCCCCCCGGTCGTCGGAGCGCCAGAGGACGCCGGCGAAAGGGTCGGAGGGGGCGAAGTCACGGTTCGAGCTCGTCTCGATCAGGGCGTAGACCCGGTCCGGATCGTCGGCCGACACCGCGAGACCGATCTTGCCCAGGGGCGGCTCCGGCAGGCCGGGACTCTCCAGAAGGTCCCAGAACGTACCTCCGTCGCGGGAGCGGTAGAGGCCGCTTCCGGGGCCGCCGCTGGTGCGGCCGGAGGTGCGAATCTCGATCTGCCAGACGGCGGCGTAGACGGTCCGCGGGTTTTCCGGCGCGAAGGCGAGGTCGATGGCGCCGGTGTCCGCGTCGATGAAGAGGACGTGCTCCCAGGTCGCGCCGCCGTCGGTCGTCCGGAAGACCCCGCGTGCCGCCTCGCTCTCGTCCTGTGGCCCGTAGGCGTGGCCGAGTGCCGCGACCAGCGCGGTGTCCGGATCATCGGGGTGCACGATGATGCGGCCGATGCGGCCGGTGAGGTCGAGCCCGAGGTGTTCGAAGCTGTCTCCGCGGTCGGTGGAGCGGTAGACGCCGTTACCGATCGAGATGTTGCTGCGGATGAAACTCTCGCCGGTGCCGACCCAGATGACGTTCGGGTCGGAGGGCGCCACGGCGATCGAACCGATCGACGCGGCGTCCTGGCGGTCGAAGACGGGCTCCCAGCCTGTGCCGCCGTCCGTGCTGCGCCACAGACCGCCCGAGGCGGCGCCCGCGTACCAGGTCCGAGGATCCCCGGGGACGCCGGCGACTGCGGAGACCCGGTTGCCGATCGGGCCGATGTGGCGGAACGCGAACGCGTCCAGGAGCTCTGGCGGATCGTCCGCGGCTGGTTGGGCGGTCGCGGCGGCAGCGCAGAGCAGGAGGGCGAGGAACGCTCTGTGGCGCAACCTCCTAGTAGCCGACTTGCTTGTCGATGATGTTGCGGAGCGGTCTGCCGGTGGCGAAGCGGGTGATGTTGTCCCGCAGCAACTGCATCCGCCGCTCCTCCAGCCGGTCCGAGATCGTCGCCAGGTGCGGCGTGATCGTCACGTTCGACATGGTCCACAGCGGATGGCCGGTCGGCAGCGGTTCGGGATCGGTCACGTCGAGGCCGGCGGCGCGGACCTTGCCGCTTTCGAGCGCCGCGACCAGGGCGTCCGTGTCGACGATCTTCCCGCGCGAGATGTTGATGAAGTAGACGTCCTGCTTCATCAGTTCGAACTGGCGCTCACCGATCAGGCCCTCCGTGGCCGGTGTGTGTGGCACGGAGGAGAAGACGACGTCGGCTCGGGGCAGCAGATCGTCGAGTTCGTCCGGTTTGCCGACGTACGCGACGTCGCGGTGGATGGGGATGTCCTTCGGATCGACCGCGATCACGGTCATGCCGAAGGCCGCGGCCCGCTGCGCGATCTGGGTGCCGATGCCGCCGAGGCCGATGACGAGCGCCGTCTTGCCTCTGAGCTCGATCATGGGCAGCTCGCGGGTCGTGTTCCAGCCCTCGGGCATCTGGGCGTTGAAGGCCTTGATGTTGCGGGTGAAGTTCAGCAGCAGGGCGAAGGCATGGTCGGCGATCTCGGGGCCCTGGATGATCTTCGCGTTCGTCAGCACGATGTCGCTGTCGCGCAGGTCGGGAATCGCCAGGAAGCCCTCGACGCCGGCCGAGTTGCTCTGGATCCAGCGCAGCTTGCTGTTTGCGACCAGGAAGTTCTCGATACCGCGGTAGCCGGCGATCAGCCCGTCGCAGTCGCTCGGGTCCAGGTCGTCGTCGACCCCCGCCAGGCGCAGGTTCTCGTGCTCTTCGCCCAGATCGGCGAGGGCATCGATGAAGAACGTCGGCATGCAGACGGTGACGTTCTGGGCGGCGACCGGTGCGGTCGCCAGCGAGATGATGAGGAGGCCGAGCAGAACCCGTCCCCGACCCGGCGCGTGAAGATCGAACATGGTCGTTGTCTCCCTGTGCAGAGGCTGTTGCGTATCGAGCGAAGCTGGACGAAGAGAAGGCCGATCGTAGCACCGGGCAGCAGGTGGGGAGGGTGTTACGATGCCGCCGTTTTGGCCCCGAGAGCTCACGTCCCGACCCAATAGGAAAGCGAGTCAGATGACCACCGATGCCCTCCGTGAACGCGGCGATTCCCTGGAGGAAGCCTTCTTTCGCAACATGGACCGCAAGCTGATCGGGGGAACTGCGGGCGAAGAAAGAGCGCGAGCAGCAGATCGATGAGCTGGCGGCGGCATCGGGGATCGCGCACCGGGAAGTCCTCGGCGCCCTGCTGGACGCCGGGATGCACAGCGAGGCGCTGGTTGCGGTCGGTCTGGTGCCCCTGATCGAGGTCGCCTGGGCCGACCACGCGATGGACGCCGGCGAACGGGACGCCATCATGCAGGCGGCGAGGGATGCCGGCGTGACCCGGGGATCGACCGCCGCCGAGCTGCTCTTCGCCTGGCTCGAGCGGCGGCCGGGAGCCGAACTGCTCGAGGCCTGGAAGGGCTACGCGGCGGCGCTGGTCGCGGAACTTGGCAGCGAGGACGCCGCAACGGTGCGTGGCGACATCATGAGCCGCGCGCAGGCGGTCGCGGAGGCGGCCGGCGGGTTCCTGGGGCTCGGCAGTGTGTCCAGGGAAGAGCGGCGCATACTCGACGAGCTGGCCGCGGCGCTGGGCGCCTAGAGCCAACAGGATTCCGCCTGACGGCGGATGCCGGCCTGAAGGCCGGCGCACCCAGTGATCGCGGATGCGGCGCGGGCTACCAGCTCGCCTTGATCACGCCGGGGAGTTCGCCACGCAGGGCGAGGTCCCGCAGGGCGATGCGCGACAGGCCGAACTTGCGGTAGTAGCCCCGGGGCCTGCCGGTGACGGCGCAGCGGTTGCGGACCCGGACCGGGCTGGCGTCGCGCGGCAGCTTGTTCAGCAGGAGCTGCGCCTGAAAGCGCTGCTCGGGAGGAAGGCGCTCATCCCGGACCAGTGCACGCAGCTCCTCGCGGCGTTCACGGTACCTCTCGACGATCTTCTTGCGGCGCTCGTTCTTGGCGATCGATGCCTTGGTGGCCATATCTGCTGTCTTCCTTCGCGTTGCTGGCTTGCGGGTTCGTCTCCGCGCCGGGGCTGGTTCGGCCGGGCGCAGGAAGTGGCTACCCTAGCAGGTTTCGGCCGGGGCGTCTTGTGCCCCCGTGGACAGACCGGATCGTCTGGAGCGTGCCCTGGCCGCCATTCGAACGGTGGGCGCCGGTCGCCCGTCAACATTCGCTCAACTTTGCTAAGAAAACTCCCTTGACCGTCGGCCGGGAGTGGGAGAACGTGTTCTCTTCGACGGAGGCAAGGGTTGCTCTGTAGTTGACTCGACGGGAGGTGAAGTCCATGCGACACGAATCGGAATCAGGACGTCTCGGGAAGAACGCAGCGACAGCGCGGATCGGAAGCCGGATGGCAGCGCTGTTCGTCCTCGCGGCTCTTGCATCCGCCCCTCTCGCGCAGGCCGGCGACTGGCCGCAGTGGAGAGGACCCAATCGCGACGGCACCGCGCCCGGAGGGGAACTCCCGGCCGTTCTGCCGGCGACGCTTCATCAACTCTGGAAGGTGCACGTGGGAGGGGGCCAGTCTTCGCCGATCATCGTCGGCGACCGGGTCTTCCTGCACGCGCGACAGGGCGAGGAGGAAGTCGTACTCGCCCTGTCGGCGGCGACCGGGGAGGAACTATGGCGACACGGCTACGGTGTTGCGTACGCGCCCAGAAACGCGGCAATTCAGTACGGCCCGGGTCCGAAGTCGACGATGCTCGCCGAGGGCGATTCGGTCTACAGCTTCGGCATTCGGGAACGCCTTCTGGCCCTGGACGCCGATTCGGGCAAGGTGCGGTGGGAGAAGACCTTCGAAGACCTCTATGAGGAGCCGTATCCGATCTGGGGAACTGCTTCGTCGCCTCTGATCGAGGGCAACCTGCTGATCGTCCCGATCGGTACCACGGGCAACGAGCAACAGGGAGATGAGGGCGCTCTGGTCGCCTACGACAAGACGACCGGCGAGGAAGTGTGGCGCGTCGACGGGCCGCCGGCCTATGCCTCGCCCGTGGCGTTCGACCATGGCGGGGTGCGCCAGATCGTGACGCTGGACGACGTGTCCTTCTTCGGAGTCGGAGCTACGGATGGCGACCCGTTGTGGTCGCTCGACTTCACGACGGCCTTCCAGCAGAACACGCCCACCACGGTGCGCTACGACGGCAACTTCATCCTCTCGGGCTACCAGTGGGGAACCGCCGCGATCAAGGTCGAACCGCCGGCCGATCCGGACGGGGCCTGGGATGTGAGCGAGGTCTGGAGGACCGACGACGCGGAACTCTACATGGACTCCCCGGTGCTGGTAGGCGACCATCTGTACTTCCGCTCGAACAAGAGGGCCGGTACTTTCGTCTGCCTTGACCCCGCCACCGGGGAGGTCGTCTGGCAGGGACCCGGGCGGTGGGCGGCGTACGCGTCGGTGATCGCGGTAGACGACCGTCTCCTCGTGCTGACGGACGAAGCCGAACTCAAGGTGATCGCGGCCGATCCGTCTGGCTACAAGGAACTGGCTTCCTGGGAAGTGGCCGACAGCACGACCTGGGCGCATGTGGCGCTCTCCGGATCCCGGGTCTTTGTGAAGGACGAAGAGCACCTGGCGGTCTTTGATCTGGCTGCAACACGGGTTACGGAGAAGGGGGACCGGCCCGGCGGGACCACAGCCGCACCTGCCGGCGTGGCCGCCGGGTCCAGCAAGGACACGGAAGCCGTCAAGGTGGCGGTTCGCGCGATGCTGAAGGCCATGGCGTCGGGCGACATGGACCTGATGTGGACCTATCTGGGCGAGGACTTCAGGTCCTACAGCGGCGCCGACAAGGTCGTATTCCGTGATTACCTCGGGTCGACCGCCGGTAGCGAGACGCCGAGCGACGAGATGGTGGTCGAGTGGGAGAATGGCACGGCGAAGGTCACGGGAGCCCGGTGGATCACGTCCACCGGGCTGGACTTCGGTCTCGAGATGCTGGTGAACAAGCGCGACGGCAAGTGGCTCGTCACCTGGATGGACTTCGACTCCAGGCGCATCCATGGCCAGGAGTAGCAATGGGCGGACCTGGTCGCCCTCGGTCTGCGGGTCCTCTACGGGCGCCGCCGTACGACCATTGCCACTTCGGCAAGCGCGTCGAGAGTGAGCCCTTGATCGCGGAGGTCCCGCAGCGCACTTGCGACGCCGTCGCCAAATTCGCCGGCAAGAACGTTGGGAAGCCGGTCGCGCAGGTCGCGGTCGCACCAGCGGGCGGCGACCTCGAACCCGTGATCCTCGTAGACCGAGGCCGGGTGGCCACCCATGAGTACGCCCAGGGGACGGAAGGGCGGCAGGGCCTTGGCGACGGTGGCCTCGACGCCGTTTGCGTCGGCCCAGCGCAGGAACTCCTTGAGAAGCGCCACGCCGATGCCGCGTCCGTGGTAGTGGGGGTCGCGGGCGTTGCCGGCCTCCAACTGGCCGACGTGATAGCAGAACAGGTTCAACGTTCCCCCTGGCAGGTACGGTTGACTGGCCTGGCCGAAGTCGCCCCAGTAGGACGGATCCATGATGCCGTCGGGGGAACGTAGTGCCTGGTCGTAGCGGCGGAACTGGAGTTGGCCCACGTGCTGCTCACCGTCGAAGGCGAGGATGGCGCTCGCTCCGAGGTCGGCGATTCGGCTACGGACTGTGGCCTCCGACCCCTGGCAGTCGATGGGGACGTTGCCGAGGTCGGACATCGTCATCGGGCGGTAGTGAATCACCACGGCCGAAGTTATCGCGTCGGCGGAGTTTGTGCGCAATTTCGGCATCACAACGAATTCAGACCTGACAAACCAGGGAAGGGAGCGCAACGATGGAGATCATGCAGGCAACCGAGGCACATGCCCAGAAGTGGGGGGACGAAGTCGCCGACCTGGTCTATGAGACGGGTCCGACGACATACGAGTACCAGTTCGGCGGCCGCGAATACTACGACGAGATCGTCAAAGCCTCGTGGTCCAGAGCGGGCACGTTGTTCGGTTACGACTGCACGACGATCGCAGTCGAGGGCGACGAACTTCTCGCGATCGAGATCGGCTTTCGCGGCCCGGAATTCGCCGCGCGCAAGAAGACGCTGGGTCCCCTTTGGGCGCCGCTGATCGAGTCGGGCCGAGTCAGCAGGGAGCAACTCGGCGAGATCGGACGGGCCGCGTATCTGGCCAGTTACCTGAACGTCGCGATTCCGTCCGCGGTCTACTACGTTCACGCGCTCGCCGTCGTGGAGTCGCGTCGCGGTGAGGGGATCGGGAAGCAGTTGATGCAGAGGGCGATCGACGACTCGAAGAGCGCCGGGCTGCGCGGAGTGCATCTCGACGTCCTTTCCGGTACGCCCGCGGTCGGCTTCTACGACTCCCTGGGAATGGAGTGCCTGACCGAAACGGTGGCGCCGATACCGCACGAACACGGCATTCCCATGGAGATGCGAATGTCGCTCGATTTCTGAGCCTGCGGATCGTCTAGGGGCGGTTCGGTCTGCTGCCGGGCGGGAAGAAGAGTGTTCCGAGACCTCTCTCCAGTTCCGCGCAGGCAGCGGCTTCGCCCATGTCGCAGGCGGTGGAGAGGAGATCCTGGGCCAGGGGTATGTCCTTCGGCACGCCATGCCCGTGTACGTGGGCGTAGCCGAGCAGGAAGCAGCTCATGCTCTCCCCTTCTTCGCAGCCGCTCGGAAGCTGGGCGATCGCATCGGAAACTCCACCGGAAGAGATCGTCACCGTGCCGTCAAAGAAGGCCTGGATGACGACGTTTTGGCAACCCTTGTGGAAACCGTTGCGACAGGCCTGGTCGAAGTAGGAAACGCCCTCCAGCGGGTCGAGCGGCACGACCTCTCCCCGATTGAACAGCACTCCCAGCATGTTGCACTCCTCGCCGCCGTTGTTGTTGCATGTGAGCTGGAGTTTCGTGACCAGGTTCTCGCAGCCGAAACGCTTGGCTTCGTCGCACGCTTGCTGCCAGTACTTGAAGTCGTCGCCCTCGTGCGTCCGGCCGACGAAGTTCGAGGCCAGCATCCACCCGAAGAGCCCGATCCAGACGACCATGAAGGCGTAGTTCACGCGGCGCGGCTTCGTTGCCTGGAGCAGGACCGAGAGGCGAAGGCCCTCCACCCGGCGCGACTTCCCGAGCCGGTCCAGCAGCGGTACGCACAGGTTGAGTACCGGAACGAACAGGAGCTTGTCGTAGAAGAGCGGGACATCGACCTGGCGGAGGAACTCGAACAGACCGAAAACGCTGAGGCCGTAGAGCATGCCGAACACCGCGCTTCCCAGCCGGCTGCGCGGAGAGGTCGACGGATCGGTGACGAGCAGGTGAAGGCCGAGGAAGACCGCGATGGGAATGCTCGCGTCGACGAAGAAGTGGACGCCGGTGACGCTGGAGTAGACGAGATTGGCCGCCACCAGGGCGGCCGCCGCGAACAGCGTCACGATCGTCACCGAGAAGAAGAACTGGACGACCAGACCGGCGAAGAAGATCGCGACGTACATGTGGGGCGCGTTGGCCAGCGTGGTCGCGATTTCGGCGCCCCAGGTGAGGTTGGTCGTTCCGGAGAGGATCAGACCGAGGGAGAAGACGGAGAGAGCGAAGCCCGACGGATTGAAGATGTGCCGCTTGCGGCCGTCCCGGTTCCAGCGGAAGTACTCCTTGCCGAGGATGCCGACGGCGATCATCGCGAACTGCAGGTAAAACCACTCCTGCTTGAAGCACAGGAAGAAGTTCGTACTCAGAATGATCGAAAACTGCCCGAAGCCCAGGTGCCAGGTCTTCCGTCTCGACCAGCCCACGAGCATGTCGAAGGCGTAGGCGAAGATGATCTGCGCTGCAATGAGGGCCACCTGGTGGCGCATCTGTTCCCAGTACAGGCCCCAGTAGACGTAGATGCAGGTCTGGACGAAGGCCTGCACGTAGTGCGAGGGAATCAGGGAGATCTTGAGCTTCAGCTCACGGCCGCTCTGGCCGGATTCGGCCAGCAGACGACCCTGCAGAAGGGCGAGGACGCCGCAGGCGCTCCAGAGAGACCAGGTCAGCTCGGTGCTTGCGCGGAATTGCGGAAGCAGCGAGAAGGCAAGTAACAGGAGAGTGAAAGACGCGGGCAGCCACCAAACGGGCGGCAGGCGCTGGACTTCCCTGACCTGGGTCATGCAGGGGCCGTGCGTGACTACCCGGCGGCGCCGGGCGTCGCGACGCTGGGATCGGTGACCCCCATGCCGTCGATCAGCTCCTGGAAACGCGACTCGGAGCGTAGCTCGTCGAACGCGGGATGCACCTTCGCCCACATGGCCACACCGCGCTTGACCCTGATCGCTTCTTCGAGCCAGCGCAGAGCCGCTTCCGGTTCGCCCAGCCAGGTGTACAGGATCGCCAGCGAGTCGTAGTGAGCGTTCTGGCCGGCGACCGGCTTCAAGAGCCGCGCTGCGGTCCAGCGCAGGACTCCCGGCTCGCCCTCCTTCTCGAAAATACTTCCGATCGTGTCGGCGTCATCGGCGCGACCGGCGTTGCGCAGATAGATCTGGCGCTCACGGACCGCCTCTCCCGGTCGGTCCATCGCCATGTAGCAAGCGGCCGCCAGCGATCGGGTCGCCGGGTAGGTGCTATCGATGGCGAGCGTTCGCCGAGCCTCGGCGAGCGCCTCCTCGTAGCGACGGGACAGGTAGTAGACGAAGGACAGACTTCGACGCAGCATCGGGGCGAGGGGGTCCAGATGCGTGGCGGTATTCAGTTCCTGTTCCGCTTCGTCCAGGCGGCCGACCGGCGCCAGGAAGTAATGCCCGTAGGAGAACCGGGCGTTGGGATTCCCGGGGTCGAGCTGCAGCGCGCGCAGGTACGCCCGCTGTGCCGCCGGCCAGTCCCACTGGAGTGCGGCGCGCAGAAGACCGCATGCCCGGTAGGCGGTAGGGGTCGTATCGTTCAGTTCCAACGCCCTGTTCACTGCTTCCTCGGCCTTTGCCGCCGCCTCTTCGACCTGCAGGAACCCGTCCACCGCGAGCACTCCGTAGCAGAGAGCGAGCACGGCATGACCCTGCGCGAAGTCCGGCTGCATTTCGAGTGCCCTGTCCAGGAGTGCGATTGCCTGCTTCAGGCGGTCTCCCTTTTGCGTGCCCAGGTGGTACCGCGCCTCCAGATAGAGCTGGTACACCTCCTGACTCTCCGTCGGTCGCTTGACAACGGGGCCGGTATGCGGTCCCAGGAGCTTCCATCGCAACCGATCGACGATCGCTTGTGCGATGTCTTCCTGGATCTCGAAGACATCCCCGAGTTCCCGGTCATAGTGCTCGGACCAGAGCTGGGTGCCGTCTGATGTCCGGATCAGGTGAGCCGAGATCCGAAGGCGCTCGCCTGCCTTCCGCACGCTGCCCTCCAGGATGGCCGACACACCCAGCTTGTGGCCAACGTCCGAGCTGCCGCGGTCCCTCAGCCGGTGGTCGAAGGACGACGTCCTTCCGACGACGCGGAGCCCGTTGACGCTTGCAAGTGCGTCGATGAGTTCTTCCGCCACGCCGTCGCAGAAGAAGTCCTGTTCAGGATCCGGGCTCATGTTGGAGAAGGGCCGGACCGCGATCGAGCCGTCCAAAGCAGCTTCCACCGGTACGACGAAGCGGTAGCCGCGACCCGGAAGAGTCGCGATGTACTTCGTCTTCTCGCTCTGTCCCAAGGTCTTCCTGAGCACGGAGAGGTTGTGCGCGAGGTTGCTCTCGTCCACTGCCGTGTCGGGCCAGACCATCACCATCAGTTCCTCCTTGGAGAGGAGGCGGTCATGGTTCTCGACCAGTGCTTGCAGGGTGTCGAAGATCTTCGGCCGGAGCGGCACCGTCTCCCCGTTGCGCAGTAGCCGCCGTTGCCCGACATCAAGCAAGTACGGGCCGAAGGCGTGGGAGCGACGATCGGGAGAAAAAGACACGGCCAAGCTACGGAAGTATAGTCACGACGAGGCCGTCAGCCCACGTGTCCCGGAGGAGAACGGTGCGATCAAAGGCGAGAGTGCGCCGGCGTCGTTGGCGGGTGCGAAGCCTGGCCCTGGTCCTGGTTGTGGTCACGGCTGGAGGAATGCTGGTCGGCCGTACGGTTCGCGACGATCGGGCACAGGCGGCTCTCACGGACGCTTTGGTGACGAGTCGGATACCGGGCCGGACCCAGGAAACCAGGCGCCGCTTCGAGCGCCTGATCGAGGACTATCGGGGCAGTGGGGCAGCGTGGGCCGCGCATGGCCACCTCGCCGAACTCGAAGCCGTGAACGGCCGGTTCGCGGAGGCTCGTACGCTCTGGGTGACACTGGTTGAGGGCGGCCCGGGCGAACTCGCGGCGGACGCCGAGATGAACCTGATCTACCTGGACCGCGAAGAAGGCCGGCTCGAGGAGTTGGCTGGCAGGCTGGAGAGCCTGGTGGAGAGTGGCGAGAGCCACCTGCCGGAGGACGTCCTCCTGTTCGAACTCGCTCAGACGCTCGAGCAGTTGGGGCGCCACGACGAGGCAGGCAGGATCAAACGCTTCGAGGAGGTTGCGCCGGAAGGACCCCGGGTGCCGAGGTAGCGGGCGTTAGCCCGCATGTTTCACCGACGCTGCATCAGTGTGGGGTCTTAAGCCGGGAAGCCCTCTTGATGGCGGTACCTCGGTCTGTCGGAGGCTCGGCAGGAGGCCTGTGGGGTTGGGGTTGGCGGATCGA
>Ga0209544_1001385_pt1 | contig 26752 bp, 22 predicted proteins | sample MesohylPK_FD_187297 | JGI IMG/M metagenome (GOLD analysis project Ga0209544, IMG submission 187297) | Host-associated microbial community of the marine sponge Aplysina aerophoba from Gulf of Piran - sponge mesohyl, lysed by proteinase K... | ecosystem: Host-associated > Porifera > Sponge >...
CTTCATTGAGCGTGGTGGAGGCGGTGTCCACATCCAGCATGGCACTGGTGGAGAGCTTGCTGGCCGGCTTGATCACGCGTGCGGCAATCATGCCGAGGATGAGTCGGCGGAAGCGGGAATTCTTCGGAGCAATCAGTTCGGGCAGCTTGAGCTGCTTCATGACGCCCAGGATGGCGGCGACATGTCCGTGGTTCTTGCTGCTTTGAATGGCAAAGGCATCGTCAAACGATTTGACGGCGGTACCGCCTTTGAGGAGGATTCGAAGCCCATCAATGACGCTCCGGGGAAGTTTGGTGATATTGGCGAGGGTGGTTTTTTGGACTTTTCCGTTGACCCATTTGGACTCACGGATGAGCCAGGTGGGGTTGGAATTCCGGTTGGGGATCCGTGCGACATACATGGGTAGGATATATTCTGAACAAGGATGGGTAACTGGGATAAATATACAAAATAGCGGGGATATAAGTCCATTTATTTTGAAAAAGGTTGGGACAATCAAAAATATACATGGGTATGTATATTTCGGACAAAAAATTCCCGCAATGACACCGATTTGGGCACAAAACAAGGAAAATGATCCCAATATTTCCCCCATTAGGGGAAAAGGTGTATAAAAAAGTGGAGCCCAAGACCAAAATGAGGTGGTTTGAACCTCAAAATTGCCGGCTTAGATGGAAAATGGGGGGAAGTTCAGCTATGGAGGGCCAAATACTCCCATAATGTCACTTTAAATTGCTTGTTGGAAATTCAGGCTAGTTGAAGGTATAGACCGGGAAGACGGAGCAGGAGCTGATCGCGGAGACCGGGGACGCAGAACAGTTGTTTAAGGCATTCGCACAGAATTCGCAAAAGAAATACTTATGTGTGCAACTCAACAACCCAACGCAACAGCAGGTAGATGCATTTGAAGAATGCAGAGACGGCTTCCCGGATTGTGATCGTCGGTATTGGGAGGAAAGCGGGGACGGGAGCTTGGTCCTCGTTTGCAAATGTAGGTGGTTGTTTAGCAGTTGCTAACGTTTTCTTAGCGGAACCCCCGGCAAGGGGGGGCAGGATGGATTCCAAGATCACATATCGTCGTGGAGATGCAGTCGAGGTTATATTGCGTGCCGCACGGTCCTACAACAGAGTCCGCTGTTTACTCAACGAATCATTGAATCAGAGCTATACCAATAGCATGATTGATGTAGATGCGTACTGGCATTTTGCTAACGTTTGGTCCATGGAATCTTCACTGAAGTACCGAGTACTTGATCGAGACGTATTTGGCGCCGGTCACAAGATTGCACTGCTGAATCCGTCGCTTTCGTGTCTGTTCTTCGGAGGTAGGGGTAACATGCAATTTGAGGTGAACGATGTGCTGAACCAGAATCAGATCGTGCGATTTACCAATCGGCCACCTACCTACAAGAGGAACGCATTTTGTCGCCAGGTCGCCATGTAATGCTAAAACTGACATACAAGCCGCAGCTGATGTAGCGTAAAACTCCCTCCCCGGATGGCTTGTCGATCATTTCCTCTTTCTCTTCCGCTCGGACGAGAAACTCCTGATCCGACCATCAATGACTCTAGAGTGCAGTAAAATTAGTTCCGATAAATGCACTTATCGGAACTAATTCTTTTTTGAGTACTTACTCTCGGATGGAATCTAGTATCCCACCCACTTGCTGCGCAGAGGACATTTTAGCAATCGGATACTCCGGCTGCCAATATGTCGACCGTGCCGCAGCGAAGTCCACTGCGCTATCCAGGGGGAAAAACATGGCTTGTACCCCATTGTCTGGAGGTGGTTGGGAAATTCCACGCCTGGCCTCTTGGTGGAGCCGTTCGTCGGCGGCAGAATCGTATCGCTCACTGCTGTAATGGAAAGGCTAGCAAAACGCGCAGTTAAGATTAAACTGGCGAACGCTGACATTAGCCGCCTACATACCGTGGTATTGATGGGGGCGGAGTCGACCGGGAAAACAACACTGGCGGCGGCTCTGGCAAAACACTACAAGACGGTCTGGGCTGCCGAGTACCTGCGTCTATTTGTCGACAACAAAGGGGCCCTTCCTGAAGAGTCTGATGTCTATGTCATCGCTCAGGGACACCTGAAACTTGTCGCCCGGATGCGGCCCAGGGCCCGCAGGGTTCTATTCATGGATACAGATCTTTTTACTACGTGTGTCTACCAGCGCATCTACTTTGGAACATGCCCATCAGACATTGAGGAGTCCGCCTTGTGCCATAGATCAGGACTATACCTGTTCACGAAACCGGATATTCCATGGGAACCAGATCCCGGCCAACGTGCGAGTCCAGAAGAACGTTTGCGTTCGCATGCGCTCCTACGCGCTGAGACGGAAAAGCATTCTCTGAACACGGTCAGCATCAAAGGGACCTTCACCGAACGCTTAAATACCGCTGTAACAGCGGTTGACCAATACCTGCATTACGGCACATCCTTCACAAGGCGAAAACCCACGTGATAGAGTGCAGTCTCCGGTGTTGAGTGACTTCGCCCGGACACACGATAGCCGTGACACCAGCCCGGTTCACACAGAAAACTCCCCCCGCGCTGTGCTTTTTCACTACCCGAGTTTGGCTGGAATTCTTTATTGCGGTCTGCATACGATCGATACCAGTCCGCTGTCCATTCCCAAACATTGCCCCCCATATCAACGAGTCCCGTTGACGTGGCCCCGAATGCTCCAACAGGTGAAGTCGTTGCATATCCATCCGCATTGGTATTGAAACCAGGAAATCGCCCATTCCATACATTCGCCTTGTACTGGCCATCTTTTACGAGCGAATCACCCCAGGCATACTGACCATCGCTTCCTTGGCGGGCAGCGTGCTCCCACTCTACCTCAGTCGGAAGACGTTTATTGGCCCATGCCGCATATGCAACTGCATCATTCCACGATACCTGCGTTACCGGATGATCCTCCGGTGCCAGCAAGCCATCGGGCCCCAGTGGCCATTCCCAGTACGCTCCAGACCTGAGCTCCCACTGCCTAGTTCTAACATTGAATATGGCTGCGTCGCCAAATGACTCAGCCTGTGTTACATACCCGGTTGCCTGAATGAATTCCCGAAATTCTCCAACAGTAACGGGGGACACATCCATGAAAAAGGACTTGACTCGTGCCCGGAAGACCGGCCTCTCATGCGGTACACCATTCTCTGAACCAATTTGTGTTCTCCCGCCTGGGATATACACCATGCCAGGCGGTGGGGTTGGAAGCGGTCCCCGACTGCATGCAGCTATACCAAAAAACAGTAAAACGAACAAACAACCTGTTAGTCGTCCCATTCTGGAATATCCAATTGAGTAGGTGCTTTTACGAGTTCCTCCTTATGTGCGTCTACCATTGCCTGAATCTCAACTAGGACCTCCGGCTCATCTGCGGCTACATTGAATCGTTCTCCCGGATCCCGGTCGAGATGATAGAGTGCAGGAGGAATATGCATGACCGGCTGATCTCCTACATAAGCGCTCCGTGTGATGTAGTGCATTTTCCAAGGGCCCTTACGCGCAGCCCAGAGCTGTGCACCTCGATAATAGTAAACGGATTCCCGAATACGGGCCGCAGGATCCCGAAGAACCGGTGTCAGGTCGACACCATCCAGAACTCGGTCGCCCGGCAGAGCTGCACCGGCCAGTCCCAGCATGGTCGGCAGCAGATCCATGGTCGTTCCCAGCGCTTGCGTAGTGTTACCGGCCGGAATCGTCTCCGGCCACCAAGCTATGGTAGGTACACGCATCCCCCCTTCCCAAGTCGTTCCCTTACCATTGCGCAAAAGCCCAGCCGTACCACCTGCCAGACCCACGGTGAGCCATGGACCATTGTCACTCGTGAAAACCACGAGTGTCTTGCGATCTATTCCGGTCTCACGCAAGACCTCCAATATTTGTCCAACACTCCAGTCCAACTCTTCAATCACATCCCCGTAAAGCCCCCGTGTACTCGTCCCCTCAAAATTGTCTGATGCAAAGATGGGAATATGGGGCATAGTGTGCGGGACATACAAGAAAAAGGGGTTATCCACATTATTGCGAATAAAGGTAATAGATTCTTCTGTGTACCGGCGTGTCAAAAGACGCTGATCAGGCTCCTCTTCAATGATTTCCTCTCCACGCATAAGTGGTAGCGGCGGATAGGTCTGTACACGCTCCCCTTTACTGGCCGAAGGTGTCATATCATTCGAGTAAGGAATTCCGAAATACTCATCAAACCCATGCGCAGTCGGCAAATACTCCGGCAAATGCCCTAGATGCCACTTACCAATCGCTGCTGTCGCGTAACCTACTGACTTCAGCGCTTCCGCTATGGTGATCTCCGCTGCCGGCAACCCTCCTCTGCTTGGAGGGAAAATAACCCTGATTCGATCATCTGCCATGCCGCTTCGAACAGGCAGCCGCCCGGTCAGGAGGGCCGCCCGGCTGGGCGTGCATACCGATGCACCAGTGTAGAACTGGGTAAAACGAAGCCCTTCGGCAGCCATCTGATCCAAGTGTGGGGTTCGAATCGTCGGATGACCGTACACGCCCAAATCCCCGTAACCCAAGTCATCGGCAAAGATTACCACAAAGTTTGGCTGCCCAACAAATGAAGCACTCTTATTCACTTGCGAGTCTAAACCACAGCCGCAGAATGCCACAATAACAGCGGTCACCAGTACACTCGAAAAACGCATTTCCTGAACCATTTGCCCAAATTGCCATGAACTCCAAAGATAAACGGTTTATCTCAAAGCTTACCGCTAAAACTGTGAGACGAGTTGCTGTTTTCGCAATTGTTACTGTGACTGCACTTTCAACCGCACACGCTCAAACAAGTAGTTGGTATGTAGAAATAGGAGCAGGCCCGACTTTCAGTAACGAGCTGTCTCAGGCGGGATTTAACTTCGATACATTCTGTTACCCCGGTTGGGTGGGATGTGAGCCAGGTGACGGATATCGCTGGTACTATCAAGTACCAACGGATGCAGGGTTTGCTTTTCGGGTCGGCACCGGAAGAGAGCAGGGTAGCCTGCGTATAGACGCGAACGTTAAGTACTCCACCCAAAACCTGGAGCAAGTCTTCACTCAAATTACATTCCTGGATGGATCTGTCGTTCCTCCATCTGACCCGAGCAGTGGGGTTCAATCCATGGCTATAATAACTATAGGCCAGCTTCGAGTATTCTCCTTTCGCCTGAATACATTCCTGAGCCTTCTGCCTGAGACACGTATGCTCCGTCCTTATATCGGTGTGGGTGGTGGAGCTGCACGAGGAACAATCACAGATGTGTACTACGAGGATCACTACTCATGCGCCGGTCCACCATGTAAGGGGGATCTTTCAAGTTATGACTCACTGCAGGACGAAGACCTATCGGACATTGTTCTCCTGGCCGTCGGGCATGCCGGGTTCGAGTATGCGCTCACAAACAAAATACTGGCAGGCGTGCGTATCAGCTACACCCTTTTACAGAACATTACCAGTGAGGGAGTCTACATTAAGCACAAAATCCCAAATCTAACCAACTCGACAACCTTCAGCGAAGCCAATCTGACTACCGTGATGGCTACTGTCCGCTATCGTCTGTAATTCTCAGGTTAACTGACTGGGGGGACACTTGGCAAGTAGTCTTCGCCGGGATTCACGTAAAGATCCTTTTCGTAGCTGTGCTGCTGGTCATATAACTCGCGGTAGCGGCCTGCCAGATCGTACAGCGTGTGATGATTGCCACGTTCGATAACCTCGCCGTCTTCCAGGACCAGAATTTGATCTGCACTACGGATCGTTGAGAGTCGATGTGCAATCACGAACGTGGTCCTCCCATAACGCAGATTTTGAAATCCTTCCTGGATTGCTGCCTCGCTTTGCGTATCAAGGTTGGATGTGGCCTCGTCGAGAATCAGGATTCTTGGGTTAGCCAGAATTGCACGTGCGATGGAAATTCTTTGCCTCTGTCCTCCGCTGAGTTTAACCCCGCGCTCACCAACTACAGTATCGTAGGCGTCTGGGAAGTTTCGAACAAATTTATCAGCATTGGCAATCCTACCTGCATCCTCAATCTCGGCGCGTGAGGCCTCTGGTCGAGCAAAACTGATGTTATCCGCAATAGTGCCATCAAATAGAAAGTTCTCCTGCATCACTACACCCAGATGCTTGCGATAATCCCTCAATTTCAAGGTTACCAAATCCTGGCCGTCCACCAAAACCCGTCCCGCGTCGGGTTTATTGAAGCCCATGACCAAGCTCACGAGCGTGCTTTTACCTGATCCGCTTGAACCAACAAGCGCGGTAGTCATCCCCTCGGTGGCTCTGAGCGAAACGCCCCGTATTACAGGTACCGTTTCGTCGTACTGAAAGTGTACGTTTTCTAAAACAATCTCTCCCCGAACAGTGCTCAGTGTCTGACGCTGGTCTTCATCCTCATCTTCCCGCGTCTCTGCCATCAGCTCCCGGATCCGATCAAGGCCTGCAAATGCCTCTGAAACTTGGGTGCCTACCATAGCCATTTGCACTATCGGAGCAACCATGACACCAACTACAAAGATGTACATCACAAAATCTCCGAGTGTCAACATGCCTGCGGTAATTGCCCTGCCACCCATTACAATCATCAGAACACCAACTACACCAACGAAGACTGTACCGAACGCAACAGTTGCAGAACGTCCTCGAATAGATCTGGCAATCAGATCAAACAACCGTTCAACTCCATCACTGAACTTGGCTTGCTCCCGATCTTCAGACCCATAGGCCTTGACCAGCCTAATACCTCCCAGTGTCTCTCCTAGGGCGCCTGTTACCTCCGCCTGGATTTTCTGACGTTTCCTGAATATGGGGCGTAGTGCCCGGAAAGCATAAGCCATCAAGCCTCCGAATACACCTAGAATTACGCAGGTAATAAGCGTCAGCTGCCAGTAGAGTACAAACATGATCACGAGTGCCAAAACCGCCGTAACCACGCCTCCTACCAACATTACAACGCCCGTACCCACCAGGTTGCGAATCCCTTCAGCGTCACTCATTACGCGTGATATAAGTTCTCCACTCTTGTGTCGCTCGAAAAAACGTGCAGGCAGGTGTATCACATGTTCATGGACCCAGCGACGCATATCCATTATAGCGCGTTGGGCCGCTATGCTGATCACGTTCGATAATAGATAAGAGGTTCCCGCCTGGACAACGGTGGCCAAAGCCGCTACGATAGCCAGCGGCACAAGGAGCTCAGGTCGACTGTTACCGATCACGTCGTCTATTAGCCACTTACTGCTGCCCGGTAACACAAACCCACTCACACGATTGACCACCATGAGACCCATGCCTATGGCAAGAATCTTTCGATAGTTCCACATCAGACGCCGTGCCTGGTGCCAAGCCGACCGAGTGATTTTACGGCGCTTACCGATCACGAAATTATTGCGGTATAGAGGACGATATTTATTCCCTTCACAACATACATTGATCCGGCTGGAATCCCATCATTTCCGTTGTACCTGACCCAGCTTGCTCTCATCTTGATTTTTTCAGCACTCACACCTGGTACAGTCCACATCTTAGTACCCAAGGATTCCGCGCACCAGCATACCAATTGCGAAACCAGTGTAATTGCCGATCGCGTATCCAAGCAGTCCCACCGCCACACCTGACAATACCCGATCTGTTGCACCCCGTGCAGTGGCTAATGCCATTGCCGACGCAGGTCCGCCCACGTTTGCCTGTGACGCTATTGCCAGTGTAGTCGGATCTATCCTGAGTAACGCTCCAAATCCAAATACGAAAGCTCCATGCAATATCACTGTACCAATCGCAAAATAAAGCACACCTGGGCCGATAGCCACAATATTACGCACGACGGACTGTGCCCCATTCGTAGTGAGGAAGAGCAGGAGCAGATAGTACCCCCACATGGCCGCACCTGAAAGCCGACGTACTTGGGGCACTTGCGCTACCGCGAGTGCAATCGTGGTCAACCACAGCACCTCGGGGATACCTGGAACTATACTCCCCAACTGCTCAGAAAACCATACGGCGCCTAGTGCGATAACCACTAGGAGAGCGGTATCCTGCAATCTTATGCGCTCTTTGCTCTTGTATAAAGATTGTGTCAGGCCATCCTGAGCCCGAGCACGTTTCTGCACCTGTGCTTGCCTGAAAAGTAACGGAACCGTCAGGCAAGCGGCCATCCATAGAGCTGTCAAAAGTACATCTGCTGCAATCGCAGCAGAAAAAATCTCACTACTGGTATCAAATGCACGCCCCAGCGCTGCAAAATTGACACCACCTCCGTTATAGGTACCGGTAAATTGACCAGCCAATTTCCACGTCTCCGGTCCAACGAGCGGCGCCAATACCAATGCCGAGACAAATGCTCCCGTAGCTGTGCCGATCGCCCCCAGACCAAACGCAGCCAACATTGCCCCACCCGCCTTGCGGATGGTTTTGACGTTTACTTCCAACAAAATCAGTACAATGCCCAGGCTGATACCGGGATTGATCAGGACATCGTAGGCCTTGTTATCCGCCGGAATGATCCCCACATTGGATAATACCATAGCCAACAGTATGCCAACCAACGCGGCGCTGAGCGCCTTGAAGAGCGCTACGCGGGACTCCAGCCACACCGCAGCCCAAACGATAACTGCTAGAATCAGGAATACGGCTATGGGATGCGTAATCATCCAGAAATCTACATTTGCGGCCTATCGCTGTCGCGCGCATGCCTTTTAAACCAAGTGTGCAAATAAAGCTGCGTGCGCAGATAGTTGCTGGGTTTGGAGGTTGTACCGTGATATTCCCCGTTGAAGCGGATCATGGCAGTTGGCACCTTGAGCAGCTTGAGCGCCTGATAGTACTCCTCCGTCTGTGACATAGGCGTGCGTAAATCATTGACACCCGTCATGAGCATGGTTGGTGTCGAGACATTACCGACGTGCATGAGTGGAGAGCGACGCAAGTGCTCCGAGGGATCCTCCCAAGGCAGGTGGTCAAAGTTATAGTACCAGGAAGCACCGTCTGTCGTCCCCACAAACGAAAGCCAGTTGGTTACCGGGCAATTGGCACTCGCAGCAGCAAAGCGGTCAGTCTGCCCAACAACCCATGAAGTTAATACACCTCCCCCACTGCAACCATACACAAATAAGTTATCCTCGTCTATATACCCGCGTGCAATAACCTCGTCTACTCCACGCATCAGATCATTGTAATCTTTGCCGGGGTACGCCCGCTTGATGGCATTGCCAAAGGTACTGCCATAGCCGCTTGATCCACGTGGATTGGTATACAGTACGACATATCCTTGGGCAGCGTGGTACTGCCAGGCAAAGTTGAAACCAACACTGTACATGCCATGCGGGCCACCATGGATCGCGAGGATCAACGGATACTTCTTATCAGCATCAAAATCCGGCGGCTTGATGATCCACCCCTGAATATTTAAGTCATCCATGGAGGGGTAATTTATTTCTTCAACGGCGCCTAGATCAACATGCCCCAAAACATCCTCGTTAACATCAAGCAACACTTGGGGAGAATCTTCACCAACGCTGAAAGTAACCAGTTGTGAAGTATTGTGTGGATTGCTGTGCGTACCGACGAACCGGCTTCCCACCGCACTCGAGATGCTTAGCATAGCATTCAATTGCGTGATGGGCCTCACTTTGCTTTCCAGATCAACATGATACAGGTTGCGCGTACCGCGATCGTTGGCCGTAAAATACAACCCCCTACTGTCAGGCTGCCAAATCAATCCTCTGGGCGAACGGTCAAGGCTTTCAGTCAGCACCCTTGAGCCGCTGCCATCAATACTCATCACATAAAGGCTCTGCGCGATGTATGTATCATCTGAGAAGTCATATCCCGTGTAAGCAACCATGCGCCCATCAGGAGACACTACGGGGTTACTGTCGGGCCCCTTACGTGTGGTAAGCTGACGAATATCACCCGAGGCAACATTGACCGCATAAATTTCGGACTCCCTCCATGCCCAAGGTGCATCCTCGATGCGAAGGCTGGAAAACAGGATTTCGGATCCATCTGGGGTCCAGGCAATGCCTCCCCGTCCATGGTGCCAGTCACCATTAGTGAGCTGCCGTGCTGTGCCTCCTTCGGCGGAAACCACAAACACGTGCATATATCCCGGCTCATAGAATCCAACGCGGTCACGCCGGTAGACCAAATCTTCTACGACTCGCGGGGAAGCTGTCCACTTGGCCCCGTCTGGTTTGCCGGGTGGATTAATGCCCCAGCCTTTATCTCCCGGTACAAGGGCTGTAAAGGCAATCCATTTACCATCCGGGCTCCATCGCACATTGGAGGGCGCCTGCTCGAGGCGCGTGACTTGTGTGGCTGGTCCAGCAATGGTCCGCCATTGCACAAAAACTTGTCGCCCGCTGGGCTCTCCCTCCGCAAGATAGAGATAGCGTGTACCGTCCGGAGACCAACGAGGAGAAGAGCCATGGGTCAGGAATCTGTTGTGCGTACCATCCGCATCCATGATCCAGAGGCTCGATGCTCTCCGATCCTCCATCTTATCGATCCAGCCTCTTGTATAAATGATTTCTGCTCCATCTGGAGACAACTGCGGATTGGACACCGTTTCCATGTCCAAGTACTGCACCAGTTCTATCCGGTCCTGCGCCTGCGCACTGACTGTAATTACGACAAAAACAACTAAACTCGCGAATGTTTTCATGGGAAGCTTGCAAATTGAGACCAACTCTTTGGGGATATTACAAGATATTCGCTTCAAACTCCCCGAACCCGCTCTGCAGGCAGTCTTGGATCGTCGTGAATATAGGGTAGTTTCCAAGCCCGAGCGCCTCACCAATCATCTCCTGCGATTATCGCAACCCTAAGAAGGTTCAGAACGTCTTTGTGAGAAACGGGTAAGCTGAGAGGATCGATCCTGGAAAGCATCCCCCGTGTGCTGCGCATCCCCTCATAGCCTCAATCAGTTATGCAAAGGAATTGCATCCTTATTCTCGCTGGAATATTTCTTACTGTAGCTCCTGCCTGGAGCCAACCCCAGGTCACTCTCGAACACGCATTTACGAACCTTTTCTTCAATCGGCCGGTGGATATGCAGCACTTCGGAGAACAGCTCTTTGTAGTAGAACAACAAGGCATCATTTGGACTTTTGAAAATAAACAGGATGTAACCGATCGTCACAGATTCCTGGACATACGGGACCGCGTTCGATCAGTCAATAACGAGGAGGGCTTGCTTGGACTGGCCTTCCATCCAGACTATGGCATCAATGGGTTCTTTTTTGTCTACTACACTGCCTCAAACCCAAGGCGGAGCGTAATCGCACGTTTCAACGCGCTCGCCGGTGATCCGAACCGGGCCGATGCGAACAGCGAAGTCGTGATCTTGGAGGTAAATCAGCCGGCCGGCAATCACAACGGTGGACAATTGGCTTTCGGGCCGGATAGCTCTCTGTACATTGCTTTTGGCGATGGGGGTGGCGCAAATGACCAATTCGGACACGGTCAGAATATACGCTCGCTTCTGGCTACCATCTCCAGAATCAACGTGGATGATGTTCCCTACACAATCCCACCGGATAACCCCTTTGCCAGCGGGGGTGCCGGCCTGCCGGAAATCTTTGCCTGGGGACTTCGTAACCCGTGGAGAATCAGTTTCGATTTCAAGACGGGCGTCCTTTACGCCGCAGATGTGGGTCAAAACATGATTGAGGAGATCAACATCATTGAAAAAGGCAAGAATTACGGGTGGCCAATTATGGAAGGAACGCAGTGTTTTCGGCCAACTGTGAACTGTAACCAAAGTGGACTGGTGCTGCCGATTTTTGAGTATGATCACTCAAGCGGGCCTGCCTCCGTAACAGGTGGATACGTTTATCGCGGCCCTGGTGTACCGGACCTTACAGGCTGGTATGTTTTTGGGGACTACGTCGATGGCCGATTTTGGGGGTTGCTCTACGACGGAGGAACACTGCTGGAAAGCGCATTGCTCATAGACACATTCCTGTCTCCTCTGTCTTTCAGTAGAGATCACCAAGACGAAGTCTATATGCTCGCTGGAAATGGCCGAATTTACAGATTCTCTGCAACGGGCGGGTCACTGGGATTCGAATCCTTTGGCAAACACCTGCAATTCACACTGGGCGTCCCAATCCCAACCACTACGCTACCTGCTGCCCGAGGAGGGAGCGGATCATTCACATATTCGCTTTCTCCTTCTCTTCCCACGGGGCTGACCTTTGATGCTTCGACACGCACATTGCAGGGAACAGCCACTATCGTTTCAAGCGCAACGACTTACACGCTCCATGCTGTGGATACCAATGGTCTGCAGGGGGCGTTACAGTTCGAACTCTCCGTACATGAACCACTGAGCAATGAGAACAATGATGCATCGCCTGGCTTTATTCTTCACGGCCACTATCCCAGTCCCTCGTCCGGCGACACGCGGATCGTTTTTGACCTGCCCGAGCAAGCTACCGTATCGGTAGAGTTACATGACTTGATTGGGCGTCGCGTTGCCACCATACCTCCACAAATCATGGCTCCGGCAATCCAACAATCTGTCCTCGTACACACGAGCACGCTCCCTAAAGGAATGTATCTGTACCGTGTTATCGTAACCAGACAGAATGCTACACTGACTGCTCACGGAAAGCTTTTGGTTCAGTGACCACGGTTGCGGTTCCCGGAAAGTCTGATCAATTCAGACTGGCGCCAGATGTTATTGTCCCGATGTAGATACCGAATTGAACCACGCTCGTGTGCTTGCAATTGCGAGGGGGGCACAGTCACCATGGCCACTCTGTGGGCTTGGATCCAACAATGTAGCGGCCTCACCAAGTGCCTGTGCGGCAATACTAGAATTTTCAATGGGCACAAGTTCGTCTGCCGCGCAATGATATAACCGGGTTGGTGCCCGCGGTGTCCAGTTGGTCAGATCATTCTCACGTAGGCGCTGACGAAATGGGTGGTTGAGGTCAGACCTAAAGGACCGAAGTACATTTGGATGTACAATTTGAATCGGACTAGTTGGCATAGCCTCATTAATGTCACCACCGCCGTGCATTCCGTCAAATAGTGGAGGTAACGTAACATCGTAAGGGCTCGCAAGAAAATCAGACGGACTGTTATACAAACCGTAAGCCTCGTTATAGCTGAATAACACGTAGGGGAAATAATATGGTTGGGGATATGGTTCTTCCCGCAGCATGAGGTCCAACATGGTTCCACTTAAATCGTAAGGTCCCGCCATCAGGGAAGACGCCTTAATGGTAAATTCGCTCGAATACTCGGCCTCCAAAAGGCGATGTGCTGCCATGCCCGTGTAACCGCCTGCCGAGTATCCCGCCATGTAAACCTCGCCTGAGTAGCTCCAAGGCTGGGTGGCGGACCAGCGGACCACAGCCTGCATCATATCGACTATGGCCGACGCAGATACGTCAGCTATCAAATAGGGATGCAGTCCCGGCGAACGCCCTAACCCAATCAGGTCCGGCATTACTGATAAATACCCGTCTGCGGCAAAAAACATGCCCACCACAGCTTCATTCGTGTCACCTCTAGAAGGCGCGGATGAACGCCGAGTGATCGTCCCGTGCTGATACGAAACCATTGGAAGCGACCGTAGAAAAGGTTGCGGAACGGCTACTGCACCCGAAGCTGTCGTTTCCTCTCCATGTGTGTCCACGGTCAGGTACTCCATGACATAAAATGAAACACCATACCTCGCCGAATAAGGTATCCCATATGCGCCAACCAGTTGCGATACCTCCTCAGCTGTGTAGGTTACAAGAGTGGTCACATCAATGACATCCCCCCTGACCGGAGCGGGTTCGGGTTCTATGCCTGACGAATCGCAGCCCAGCAAAAAAATCACAAGCAGCAAACAGAGCGTTCGCATGTACCTACAGGCTAGCTGTGAACCGGGAACGGATAACTTCTTCGGCCGGCTTACCTTGTGGAGTGAAATCCAGATAGGTGCGAGGCCGGTCGCGATCACCGTACCATTTCCAGAGAATGGCACCACTGAACCACGGTTTGTTCCACAACTCGTCAAAAAACACTTCATACAGCCGGGCCTGTAAATCATCATCCGGCTCTACCGAATCCTCTTCTCCACGCGAGGGCCAGCGCCATGGCTTGGCGGCCGCATCAGGGACATTCCGGTAGCCAATCTCAGTAAAGAGAATGGGCCGATTCATACGCTTGGAGAGACCTGCAAGTGCCTCAATATGAGGCTCCCAACCCTGTGCCAACATTGCATTGGTTGGGTTTGGTTCATCAGTGAGCTCGAAATATGCCTGTACACCTATATAATCCAGCATATCCCAATACTCAATTTCCTCGTATTCCTCCCACCAGTTTGCCGCATAAGTCAGATCGCCCTGGTACACAGAGCGAATATCCTTGATGAGTCCGCGCCAATAATCCGGGCGTTCATGTGCACTTCTCGCAAGCTCCGTACCAATTACCAGCATTGCCGCATCAATCTCTTCCGCGAGGTGTGCGTAATGCATGAGCAGCTTAGTGTACTGCGTCTCCCAAGTCTGCCAATCGTGTACCTCCGAATAACCAATTGAGCTTCTCGACTGACCCTCAGCACTGTAGCGACCAAGCCAAAGATGCGGCTTCAAAATAATTCCCATTCCGAAGCTGTCCACTTTTTGAGACAATTCCCGTGCCGCTCGATCACTTTCACTGTACCATCTCGCATCGGGATTCATGCGGATCTCAGGAACGTCAGCATCCCGCTGAAAACCGAACTGGACTAGCGTTATATGTGTGAACCCGGATTCCTTCAGCTTTGGCAGCATTGCCGCGGACGGCTCATTCCGAGCATCAAGTGTAACGGCTCGGATCACGGCGTCCGTATCGTTCTGCCGGTCTCCTGCGTCGCAATTAGCAATCAGTAAACAGACTAGCACCCAATAAAACATGCGTATCTCGAATCGCACAATAAACTCTATATCAGTGAATGAAATACCTTAATTTATTTACTGATCAACTAAGGAAGGGTTTAATCATGTCAAACCGCAGGCAGTTTCTTTACCAAATTGGGGCCCCCGCAGCCGCAGCCCTCACATACAGCTCACTGATCCCCGAGCGTGTCCCGGCTGTACTTGAACACATAGCAGGTGTGACTGGCGATGTAACGCGCGATGAGACTTTTTGGCTGGGAGTGCAGCAAGCCTTCACGGTTGATCGCAGTCTGATCAACCTCAACAGCGGAGGCGTGAGTCCTTCTCCAAGGATTGTCCAAGAGGCTATGAAAGGACATCTGGACTACTCCAATGAGGCACCGGTGTACACTATGTGGCGCATACTGGAACCTCAGCGCGAGGGAGTCCGGCAGCGCCTGGCGTTGGAGTTTGGCTGTGATTCCGAGGAGATCGCACTGACACGTAATTCCAGTGAGGGGCTTCAAATTTGCCAATTAGGATTGGATTTTAAGCCTGGTGATGAAGTGTTGACTACCACGCAGGACTATGGACGCATGATCACCACGTTCAAGCAACGAGAACGCCGTGACGGAATTGTCCTTAAACAGTTTTCCATACCCGTACCCTCCGAAGATCCCGAAGAGATCGTACGCTTGTTTGAGGAAAACATTGGCCCCCGCACCCGTGCCATACTCATGTGCCACATCATTAATATTACTGGTCAAATCCTGCCAGTGAAGCCAGTAGTCCAAATGGCTCGACGCAGGGGAATCCCGGTTATCGTGGACGGTGCACACGCTTTTGGTCATTTTGATTTTAAGCATGAAGATCTGGATTGTGACTACTATGCTTCCAGCCTGCACAAATGGCTATTAGCGCCACATGGCACGGGACTGCTGTACGTGCGCAAGGATAAAATCAAGGACTTATGGCCGCTTATGGCAGCTCCCGAGGGGATGGATGAGGATATTCGCAAATACGAAGAAATTGGTACGCACCCTGCAGCCAACTACATAGCTATTGCCGAAGCGCTGACCTTTCATCAGGGCATTGGAGCCAAACGTAAAGAGGATCGTCTGCGTTACCTGCGTGACTACTGGGCAAAACCGCTCATGCAGCACGATCGCATTCGTATGCATACCAGTCTCAAGCCTGAATTCTCCTGTTGCATCGGCACGGTCCAAATTGAGGGTATTGATACAGCGGAGTTGGGCACGCACCTCTGGGATACGTACCGCATAATCGCTACACCTATTAAACACGCGGAATTTGAGGGCATGCGAGTTACGGCTAACCTGTTCACAACCTTGGAGGAACTGGACCGTTTCGTAGACGCCATGGAACAGGTTGTGCGTGATGGTTTACCTGCAACAGAGAGCTCCTAGTCCTACTGGTGGAGTGTGACATAGCAATCATTGGGGGAGGGATTGTCGGCCTTGCAACAGCCTGGCAACTTGGTCAGCGCTATGAATGTCGAATTGTAGTTCTGGAGAAGGAGGGCTCCGTTGCAACACATCAGTCAGGCCGCAATTCGGGTGTGCTGCACTCAGGAGTCTACTATCGGCCAGGGTCGAATCAGGCACAAATGTGCCTGCGAGGGAGACGGTTAATGGAGAACTTTTGCCGTACCAACCAACTGCCATTCGAACTCTGCGGCAAAGCGATCACAGGCAGCACCTCCCGGGAATTGGCCCGCCTACACACCCTGTACGAATGGGGGCGTGCAAATGGTGTGCAATGCCAAATTATAGACCGAGAATCACTCCTCGAACGTGAGCCCTACGCAGCCGGTAATAAAGCACTTCTGGTGCGTGATGCCGGTATTGTGGATTTTCCGAGTGTTGTGCGGCGCCTGAAGTCGCTATCACAGGAACAAGGCACCGACGTATTGACCAATTCATGCGTGTACCGAGCGCATGAGGAAAGTCAACATATTATTCTGGAGACCGACAATCTCACAGTCCGTGCACGACATGTTCTTAACTGTGCCGGACTGTATGCTGACCGTGTAGCTAAACTTCTGGGCCAGGAACCACATATTCGTGTATTACCGTTCAGAGGGGAGTATTACGAACTCCTCCCCCGACAGTACTGCCGCCATCTCATTTATCCCGCGGGAGATGAACGCATCCCCTTCCTTGGTGTACATGCAACCCGTATGACGGATGGCCGCGTACTCTGTGGCCCAAGCGCCGTTCTGGCATTATCCCGGGAGGGATACAGGCGCTTCACGGTTGCACCAGAAGACATCCTGGATACAGTCCTTTGGCCTGGCAGTTGGCATCTCGCACGCTCATTGTGGCAAACTGGCATACGAGAAATTCTGCAAAGCCTCAACAAAAAGTATTATTTGCGGATTTTGCAGCGCCTGATTCCCGCAGTTAAACTATCCGATCTCAGTCCTGCACGAAGTGGAGTGCGCGCACAGGCAATCAGAGCTGATGGCAAAATGATTCGAAGCATGCATATCCAGGAAAGTCGACGAGTGCTGAGTGTACTAAATGCAAGTTCTCCAAGCGCAACCGCATCACTTGCCATAGGGGAAACCCTGGCGAGAAATTTGATGAATCGGCTACGGCCAGATTAGAAATTCAGCACTAGGATGGTAAAACCCTGCTGCAGAACTTGCACGCTCTCTCGGACTAATTCGGATCATTACAATCCTTGCCCAGCCTCGCCTGCTCATCTGTCCATTCCCTACCTTGTCGATCGCTGCGAAACGATTTTTCTGTCATCCCTGCGAAATACCCTAATCCATTTTCCACATTTGTAATTACAGGGATCGGACGGGGACTCGCGAGAAAATACTCGTAATCAAAGCCGGTAGATCGCGAATAAGAAATATAATAATCCCATAGCTCCCGACTCCAGCTGCTGACAACAAGCATAAAGTACGGAGCAACTGTCTCATAATGGCGCACTTCCAATGTGAGGTTGATCTTGGCAACTTCCTGCCCAAACAACCTATCAGAAAAATAGACAATTGAAGTGCCTACTTCAGTTGAGATAGGTTCTGCAGAAGCATCCTCAGCCTCTTCTGGACTGAGGTGCAACCCCGGAAAAGCGCTCTCGAATGTACTTCCTCTAAATCCAGTCCCTGCATCATCCAAAAACGGCAAACCATCACGTCTCCTCCTTTCTACGCACTTCGGGTATACGTGCAGAGCGTGTATGCTGTACCGGTGATCTCCCGGCCGATCCTCCAAAGATAAGGTTACCTCATACAGCCCAATGTTTTCCCGGTTAGGCTCCTGGAGTTCCTCTATTGAATCCAAGTACACGATCAGTTCCGGTGCAGATGATTTTGCCTGCACAGGCGTAAATGATGGCGCCTCTACCGTCAAAGTGTAATCGGTACCCGGGATAGGGCGATGCCCCTGAGGAGACTTGTATATTCCATCTTCCGTGTGGAGAAGACGCTCAGTCATCCCTTGTCCATCGGTAATGGACACTACAGCATTCAAAATATAATGCTCCTCCCAGTCCACCTTGTGAGCATAGGGAATGCTTTGCTGGAGGTACACCGTCCAGACACTGTCGGGAGTGAACACTGAATTGACCACTATTTTTGGGGAGTAGGAGTCTGGAAAATCCAATTCCACCGGAGAAATGCAACCAGTCAGGGAAGACAAAACTATGAAGATCGCAAACCGCATGAATCAAAACTCTATCTGGTACGATATTGCAGGGATGAGTTGAAAGAGACTCACCTGCCTCCATTGGATTGTAGCGTCATAGATATAGGGATATACAATCGTTGGATTTTGACGATTGTAAACATTGTACACTCCGAGCACGAATGTGCGCTTACCCCAACTCAGTTGCTTTTTGAACTGCACACTCACATCTAACCGGTGAACGGAGGGAGCCCTGACTGAGTTAACAAGCCCGTAATCTAGAAAATTACCACCATAATCTTGGACAAAATAAACCCGATCAAGATATCGACCGGCTGGTGCCCAAATGGGATATCCACTCCCATACACCCACGATGCTCCGAATGAGATCCGTGAACTTGCCCGATAGTTGAGGACGATTGAGATGTCGTGCCGACGATCATAGTTATCTGGAAAACTCAAGCCTCCATTCAGATTTGAGAATGTCCTTGACGCCTTGGCCAGCGTATAGCTAACCCATCCACTGAGCCGCCGCTGCCGTCGCTCAATCAGCACTTCCAATCCATAACTGGCACCCTCACCAAACTCCAGAAGTGCAGGCCATCCTAAAGCAGTTGCCTGGTGCGCATAGGAATGTTCCTTGAATTCGGTTAGTCCGTGCGTTCGCTTTCGGTAAGCTTCCAGCGATACATCAATGGAGTATCTTGGGAAACTTTGCGCAAACCCTACGGCAACTTGAGTGCTGTGTTGCGGTGGGATACCATCCATCGCAGGGATCCACTGCTCCTGGGATAGCGAACTGCCTAATTGGGTAAGGAGGTGGAGATATTGTTTCATCAAAGCGTAGGACAGCTTGACGGATGAATTCTTTTTCAGAGCAATATTGGTGCCAATCCGAGGCTCCAGAGCACCCCAAAATTTCCCATCCCCATGTGCAGATGAAATACGAAGTCCCATATTGGTCCGCACTCGCATACCGATTGGGATTTCATCTTCCAGGTAAACCGCAAGCTCATTTAGTGATAATTGTCTACCCGATTCTGTCTGCGTATTCAATTGAGGTTGCTGATCACTCTTGACCCGATTCCGCGTACTTCCAGGAGACAGCCAATGGTGGACGTACTCAACCCCGCCGCGCAGGTAGTGTCGCGGACTGGCCGCATATTCGAATTCTAGACGTGTTGAAATATCAACGATGGAGGAGTGCCATCTCCTAGCATAGATCTCAGACCCGCCCTCAGGTAAATCCTCTCTCTCCTTATGCTCCCGTACCACGCGATAGCTCGTAACGCCCGCAATCAGGTTGGCAAATATTTTGTCTCCGATAAGGCGGTTCCACCGAATTGAAGCCAAGCGATTACCCCACTTATGGATCTGGTCAAGATCCGTACTTATGTGCATTACCCCCTCCGCACGTTCTCGGTATGTGAGTGCATCCTCTCCCAGATAGGCGCTCACATGCACATGATCTCGGCTGCTGATTTTGTAGTTCGCCTTGAAATTTAAGTCATGAAAATAGCCCCCGTACGTCTTGCCTGCTGGTTGAAACCATCGTGTAAACAGATCCAGAAATGTCCGACGTCCTGAGAATAGAAAAGACGCCTTGTCTCGGACCAGAGGGCCCTCTATCAAGAATTTTGATGTGAGTATCCCCAAAACACCTTCTCCGGCAAAGCGCTTACGACTGCCATCTTTCATCGTAAAATTGACAACTGAAGAAAGACGCCCCCCATAGCGGGCTGGAAATCCGCCCTTGATCAACTCAACACCCTTCAACGCCGATGAATTAAACACGCTGAAAATACCCAATACGTGCGTCGGATTGTAGACCGTCTGTCCATCCAGAAGTATCAGGTTTTGATCCGCCCCTCCGCCGCGAACATAAATCTGGCTGAATCCCTCGCGCCCACCCTGCAGACCAGGTAACAATTGAAGTGTTCTGAGCACATCTGATTCCCCAAAAAGCACCGGGATCTCCTCAATTTGCTGTATGGGCAGGGTATGATGGCTCATCTGGATACGACTTGCAAGGGTTTCGCCTTCCGAAGTCACGGCTACCTCGTTCATCAATAATACTCGTGGATCCAGACGAATCACCAGTACCGTGTCCGCTCTCAATTCTAAGTCGATCACCACGGATTCATACGATACATGTGATACTGAAATTCGGGATCCCAGGGCAGGTATATTTAGACTGTAGAAACCGTATTGGTTGGTAACTACACCTGCTCTCTGCTGATCCAGGTACACATGCACTCCAGCTATTCGCTCGCCGCTTTCTGAATCCTCGATATATCCGCTTACCCGATAACTCTGCGCTGCGACGCAATTGAATAATCCAACAAGGAATAAACAAGCAGCCAGAGTTGATGGCGTGGCGATTTGACGCATGTATATCCTAGGGTACCGGTGAGTGCTCAATTGCACAGTTCTCCAAGTGCAACCGCATCACTTACCTCAGCAAAAACTGCGCCAAGAATCTGCTGAATCAACCACGGTCAGTCTAGAACTTCCCCCAAAGTCAAATCAAGCGAAGGTAGGCATCAAACAATGCCAATACCTTGATCAAAACCGGGCGTAATTATTGCAATCCAGCGCCGTTTCGGGCTCAATTGTCGAATCACTAGAAACCTGTTCGCCTTGCTTACCCGAAAATATCTCCCTGAGCAATTCTGCTGTATAAGTATTTTGACGACTCATCTCCTCGGGAGAGCCAGCAAAAGGAATCTGCCCACCTTCCTCACCTCCCTCCGGGCCCATGTCCACAATGTAATCAGCAACTTTAATTACATGCGGGTTGTGTCCTATCACCAGCACCGAATAGCCCCTGTCCACCAGCTTCTGCGGAACATTCGGCAATAGCCGGATATCCTCAAAATGCAGCCCCGTCGTTGGCTCATCAATTTGATGCAGAGTCCGCCCTATTGAGGGCATTGATACTTAGGAGTTTGGCACGCACCTATGAAATACGCACCGCACAACCGCAACACCTATTAGATACGCGGAAATTGAAGGCCCGCGAGTTACGGCTAGCCGATTCACAACCATGGAGAAACTGAACCGTTTCGTGGATGCCACGGAACAGGTTGTGGCCACGGCTAACCTGCAACAGACAACTGCTGATCCTGTTAATGGCGCACTGCATAGCAATCATTGGTGGAGGAATTGTCGGCCCTGCAACACCTTGGCAACTGGGCCGGCACTGCGAGTGTCCAGTTTTCATTCTGGAGAAAGAAAGCTGATACCTGAATCGGTGCAGGAGGAGATTCCCTATTTTCGTACGGATACAGATATACAAACAATGATTCGGATGGGTAGCCTCTAACCGCTGCGATCCGTTGTATACGTGAGCCTGATAATTGCAATTCGCCCGAGTCTGGGAGCACCGACGAATTCGCGGTGGTCACTGTTGAACAGATTGTTGATTCCCAGATCAGCACGGAATCCGGCTTTATGAATCGCATATCCTATGCCTACATCAAGTACCGTATAGCTCGGCACATTCCCCACATATTGACCAGAAATAACTGGAAATCCCTTTGTAAACCGTCCCGATGCCATGAATGAAAATCCATTCTTTCGTTGGTATTGACCGCCGATCTTAAACTTGAATCCCGGTGCATTGAGGGCCAATTCCAAATCCTCTGACTCTTCGTTGATCTCCGTATGATCAAAATAATCGTCACTTACCCAAGATGCATTTCCAAAAAACATCAGTTTTTCACTGGCGATGATCTGAGTTGAAACATCCATACCAAAATACCGGATATTTCCGAAGTTGGGAAAGGTCAGCATCAGTTCAGGAAAATTACCCACTCCATTATTGTTCTCGTTTGGCTGTACAATTGCTACTGGAGTCTCATTATCTGGCAGATCACCGCCTGCAATATTGACGAGAATTTCCGCAGCCAGTTGAGGGGTCAGCCCAACTAACCTCAGTGCATTCGCAATGTCCGAATTTGCTGCCAGTCCAGCTGAGATGTCTTGAATGAGATCCTGTTTCAGATTTGGAACCAGAACAAATGGTGTCTTGATCTGAAGCGGACCTGTAAAGTTTTTTCTTCTACCGTAGTACCCGTCCAGTGTGAAGAGGATTTGATCACGAATAATTCCTTTATATCCAATTTCCCAAGATTGAGTTGTGGTTGGCTTGATTGGTTCGGTATCCTGAAGATTATTCAACTCCGAGTTGAATTTTAGCTCAAGCGTACTAAGGTTCACGAGACCAAGGATCCCAGAACTGAATCCCTGAACCGGAGTCACTTCTGGGTTCAATTCCCGCTTCAGGAGGGGCAGAAGCTGAAGGGGAATACTTAGTCCTGCTTCGGCAAGCATGCGTGCAAGTTCATCATCTGGAATTTTTGTTAGACCATCGTATATCAACCCGTAGAGGAACCCTGTATCTATTCCAACGGGAGTTGGATATCCTTCCATTCCTGGGAGCATACTGGAAGCAACAAGAGACGTAGGTGCACCAAGTTCAAGGTAGTTGGGATTTCTTTCAAAGGTGAATCCGGTTGCCCCACCGCGGGCCCGTACCGTGAGTGGCCCAATGGAAGCTACCACTAAATTCAATAGGTAATCGGTCGACAGGGGTGAAGAAAGACTACGGTTATAGGTTGCACGCAGACTTGAGGAAGGTGTTGGTTTTAACACGAGCGCGACGCGAGGAGATAGATGGAGATCGGGTACGATATTGTTGATGTCTCCCCGAAGAGCGAGTGTCAGTTTGAGTCTATTTGAGATCTGTGTATTCGATTGCAGGTATGCACCATATTCGTCAAGCCCTGCAATCCCTTCGCCATGTGTGGGAACAATTCCTCTGGTATCAGGGCGATCAAATCGCAGGTCCACTCCTGCAATCAGCTGCTGTCTAGACCCAATCTCTTGCGTATACTGGCTTTGCACGGAATATTCTTCGGAATATTCTTGAATAGGATCTCCACCATAGATATAGGAGTTCCCCGAATTGATTGAATTCATATACGCCTGTACAAAGAGGGGACCGCTGGACAGCCGAATCTGAGCATAGCTGGCAACCATTCCCTTTGCCTGAATTGTGCCCAAGCTGCTGAGCATAGCACCATCCAGATTTCCAATTCCCGCACTCAACGAAAGAGTGGTGGACTTACCCAAGCGCAAGTCCACAGTACTGGACAGCACGAGTTTGCGGTTCTTGGTTTCGCGAACCCCATCAACAAACAACTGAACTGCATCTTCGGGATCAGGGCATTCACTAAACCTTTCGTTCTTGAGGAGTGCAGCATCGCACCCTTCAAGAGTAAAATCCTCCGATGTCGCGTAACTGCCAATCACTTTGACACCGAGATTTGTGCCTAGAACCGTAGCCACACGTCCCTGAACATTGAGCATAGACCGTTGACCACCTGAAACAGAGATCGTAGCTCCTGGGTAGTTGAATGCATCTTTGGAGATGTAGTGAATCACTCCTGAATCTACACCAGGTCCATAAAGTGCGGATCCGGGCCCCCGAACTACTTCAATCCGTTCCATATCAATGGCCAGACTTGGCATGACATTATGCAGGTTGACCCCAATGGAGGCAACCGCTGCCTTCCTGTAATCGGTGAGTACATGTGTAGATCTTGAGAAAGCGTCATTGAATCCGCGGAGTACAATTTCGTAGCGATCCACACCAGTCTGTACCATATCCAACCCGGTCACGTTCCGGAGCGATTTTGCCGTTGTCTGAGCGACATCTAATTGAAAATCTCGCGAAGTAATGACATCAATGGAGGAGGGTGCATTCAACGTTTTCTCATTCTGGCGTCCTGCGGTCACCTGCACGGGGTCTAGATCTGTTCCCGGGTCTAAGGCAACGTTCCAGACATAATTCTCTCCCTCAGCCAGAGTAACCGTCAATTCCTGTGCTGAATACCCTATAAAACTTGCTCGCAGGATATGTATTCCAGCGTGCAGGTTCGAAATTTCAAAATTACCCTCAATATCAGTGGCACTTCCAATTGAGGTCCCGGCAACAAGCACGTTCGCCCCAATCAATGATTGACCAGTTTCCGAATCGGTTACCTTCCCAACCACGGTCGCAGTCTGGTCAAGAACTGGTTCGGAAAAAAGACAAAAACTGGATCCTATATAAATGAGGGAAACAATTAAATGATTAACTCTGGGCACCATGAGATTTAATAGTTAACCCCAAGCGAATGTACGAGAATAATCAAAAAATGTGCAGGATCTCATTAGGTGATGCGACATGTATACGATATTTCCCAATAATTTGGGATGTTTTGGGGATAAGTTGACGGCCCCCAGCACGGGGATTTGGGGATTTTGCTTCAGTTCTGTGAACCGAATGCCTACTAAGGCTTGGGCCCAGAAGTTTGAACACCCGCTGTTGCGTAGGGCTGATCGTCTCCATCATGACCACTTCATCTGAGGTGTCTGTGCTGATTTTCGTACACCAACCAGACGGCAAGCCCAGCGAGTTCGTCGATCACCTCGGTAGAGTCGGGGAGTGGCGCGGTGCTCTTAGAGTCAGGAATATTCTTGTTTTTCCTCCATCTGTTTCCCGTTCATTGCGCCATAAGTCCGTTTCCACTCTCGGTTCTCCAAGTGGATCATGCGGCTCGCACTCGGATCACAATACGGCTGTCCATTGATGTTCCCCATGCCGGGGTGCTCATTACCCGACAACATCCCGACTTCCGCATCGTGAGCTATCAAACCTTGTTAAGGCCTGCTCAACCTTCACTGCACGTTAGCGCGAAATTTTCCGGGGCGCCTACTGTCGGAGTGATCTATACGCGGCTTTCTACGGTAATCCATGTTGTCACCTCCATAAATCGCTTTGGTCGCTACTAATTGGAACGACAGTTGTCAGGCGGGCTTCGCGCCCACCAGAAAGAAGCGCCTTTCCACGGCGCACATGGAATGAAAGATTAGCCAGCGGGAATTTCGAATCGTTGATGTTGCGTTGAGTTCGTTCCATATGGTTGTGACCGCAATCATGCTGTGCGTGGTTTTACATTATATCACCGCAGATCAACTCCTTGGAAGCAACCAATTACCCCTGCGTCAAGAAAGCCTGGGGGGAGTTGTGCCCCAAGAAGTGCGGTGACCAATACCCCGTAGAGAGTCTGTGCCTTAGAACACCCATACAGGGGGTGTAACGCATGATTTCGGTTTCGTGTGGAGCTGCCACGATCTAAAAGCGGCATTCATCGGTAAGGCACGAACCCAGGTGTGAAACGTCTTCGTCCAACGAGACTTGCCTGGATACTGAAACCCACGCGTCAGCAAAAAAGCCAGAATCCGCCGTTTAGTCCGAGCGATGGTTGCTGTCAGATCTCCCCGACAACGCAGCAAAGATCGGATGGCTTCCTGTTCCTCGTCTGAAATGCTGATCGTCGTCAGTAAGCCGGCAGCATACAACGTCGCTAACTTTCTCGCATCCCGCCGATCCGTTTTGACACGCGCTCCTGGACGGCGGGCAATAGATGAGGGCGCAACCACTTCGCACGAAATCCCTTGTGCTTCCAGGGCGCGTTGTAAACCAAATCCACACGAAGACGCTTCATAGCAAGCGCGTACCCGGCCATGGCAGTCCTGAACCTTCCAGAATATTTGGTCACCTTTGGCAGGTCATGCAGCAATTCCCGCTCGTCCAGTAGCTCACCTGTAAATCCATTGTAGACGCACAACACGATCGTCTTTTTGTGCACATCCATGCCGGCGGCGATGGGGAATCCAGATGTGGAAGAATATGTGTAGTTTTGCCTAGGTCTATTCTCGGTTGGTTGATAGGTGAACTCATGTGAATGTAGCTCAACCAGCCGGAATAGTCCTACTATAAGATCTATTTGGTTCTATCCCCATTTGTGTGGAATGATTAATTTTGGGTGAACCAAAGTTAATCATTTTCATGTCAGATACCATTACCGACTTAATGATGCGGTACACCTTGAGGCTCAGTTCTGACTGGCAGGTTGATCGGGTGGTCATGGATACGGAGCATCAACGTGTAGATGTCTATCTATCGCATTCGGGGAAGAATCTTGTTTGTCCAGAGACCGGCGAGGGCGGGATGTTGTATGATCATCGCAAAGCGCGGTCTTAGCGTCATCTGGACTGGGTTCAATGCAAGTGTTTTGTTCATTGTCGGGTTCCTCGTGTCAAGTCTTCTTCGGGGATTAAGACCATTCAGATTCCCTGGGCGGATGCATCAAGCCGGGTGACGTATTCC
>Ga0209544_1001394_pt1 | contig 26620 bp, 20 predicted proteins | sample MesohylPK_FD_187297 | JGI IMG/M metagenome (GOLD analysis project Ga0209544, IMG submission 187297) | Host-associated microbial community of the marine sponge Aplysina aerophoba from Gulf of Piran - sponge mesohyl, lysed by proteinase K... | ecosystem: Host-associated > Porifera > Sponge >...
TCGCCGTATCTACCTCATTACTGCCGTGATAGATTTTCTGAATCTCAGTGGATCCTAAATAGACTGCCATTAGGTCGTAAAGTAAAGTGTGTTCGCGTCTTTGTTAGTTATGGCGGTGTATTGAGCTTCTGTACCTTGCCAAATCTTTAGATTGACGGTCCCGTCTCTAGCGTTATTGACTTCTTCTGCGGCAGGATCAACTCCCATCCACGTGGTGTCCGTATTGCCACTGTAAGTTATTTGAATTTCAATATGTCCAGCAATCGTATTACTGGTTCGGTCTATCGTGCCCGCGTTGGCGGCATTGACCGCGATCGTAAGTACGGTGCCGTTCGTATCAGAAGCGGCCAGTCCTTCGGGCGCCGTGACACCGGCTATATTTGCGCCGGCTATACTGACTGCTATGGCGGCTCCGTTCGCGACGGCACCCACCGGCTTCCATTCTAGGAGTATATTCTGAGCACCGGCACCTCTTCGCCAAAGTCCGATAGGCCGAAGTCTCTGAGTCCTTGCCAGCGCTGTACCCGCGGTAGTATTGACGCCGTCTATCCGGGTGCCTAATGCACTGTCGGCACTCGTTCTGTTGGTGGTCTCCGTGTCGATCCGAGTACCCAGTGCGGTGTCGGCGTTCGTTCTTAGAGTAGCTTCTGCCCCGACGGCCGCTGATACTTCTGAATCTCTGGCAATATCGGAGTGTATCTTGTTCAGTGGTACTACGTCTCTATTGCCGGATTCAGCCCAGTCCAGTACACCGGCTTGGACACGTGCGTCTACTTGAGCTTGATTAAGTCCACCTGCGCCACTTGTTGACGGTTGTGGCAGTACGAAAAGATTAAGTACAGTATCATCCGCAAATGGCACATAAGAAACCTGACCAGCTTCATAAGTATATCTCACGCCACCACGAATTCCGCTGATGGCAGCCGTGAAAACCAAGATTAGTGGGGACGCCTGCCCTAACTGTGCGTTGAGTATGGCGTTATATCCGCTTGCCGAAGAAACAGTGTTTGTCTGCCAGACCTTGGCATTTTCAAAGCGCGTAGTAAGCCCTGCGACCGATAACCGATTACTTTCTATCTCCGTGATTAAGGTAGGGTCGATCTGGTCCCTGTCAATCTGTAGTCGATTTAATATAAACGTTCGAAGTGATCCTAGCTCGGTGCGTTCCGGTGCCACATTGCCGTTAGGCTGGACGACGGCCTCATCGCCGTTCTGTAATTGTGAGGCGCTTCGTTGATTAAGGTCGTTAAAATCTGCCATTTATGAAATTACTCTGTAGTCGATAATTGTGTCGGCTCGCCATGTGATGCCTTCACCGTCCCGCCAAAACAGATCGAACGTAGGCGCTGGCGGCGGTTCAGGTGGTGTATAGCTGACCGATACTTCTTCCTGAGATATGAGGCCAATCGAGATCGCAATCCAGATCTGCATTTAGTACAGTCCAATAACCGTGCAGGTATTGGCGGCCTTGACCACGTCCACCCGTAAGGGGAGCTGGATAAAAGCATTAGCGCCGACGTTCAGTCCGAAAATCTTATCTTCAGGATCGTCAACTAGGTGTACTCTGAGCACCGTGGCGGCTGCGCCACCGATCACTAAAATCTGTCGGGTTAAAAAGGGAAACTCAAAATCACCTCCCGGGACAGCCACATCATGGTCTCGGGCGGATTCATAGAGCTTGTAATCAGGTGTTTTATTTGCTGTCATATTATTCCATTTTAGTCAAATTTTACTCATATATCAGTTTGCCGGAGGTGAAACTCGGAGACTCCACAATTGTCTCAGAATAGTCCGAAGCCCTGTAGGCGTAGCACTGCAACGTAAGTAATCCAGCAGCGTTTCTTGCGGGAATACCTACGACATGAAGGTCAAGCGCGTTGTCCGCGTCTGTATAGGTGATTCGGTCGCCACGTGTGATAGACAGTCGGCTGTCCAAACAAGTTAATCTATACGGTTGGTTATCTAATAACTGCTGGCGTGTCTGCGCCAATCGGTATGCCTCGGAGTATCTTGTGATTCCCGGCATTGAGATACGCGAAACACGTTCATTTTCTATACCTAACAGTACACTCGGCTTTCGATAAATGGCTGAACGTCGTTCCGCACGGCCTGAGGAATAATCGGTGTACTGCACTTCAACGGTCGTCGGCACCTGAATCAAGTTAAGTTCTTCCGATTCTAATCCGTCGCGTACCACGTCGGCGTCCGTCAAGCGCGCCGTGATCGGAGTAATGAAGTTGAGCTTGAGGGCAAATTTACCTTCCTCCTGATTGGACCAGCAGCCGGCGTATTCCGCGAGTATATCCAGCCACCGGTCCGCCTGTAAGCCGTTCTCCACAACTAAACCAAACTGGTATCTGACTTCGGTGTTATTGATTAACTGGTCGCAATGCGCTTCGGCAATCGCCTGCGCCTCTTCATTGACTTCCAGACCGAGACCGTATTCGGTGTTCGTCACTAGATCACGGTATGCACGTGCCGGATTACTGGTGCCGTCTATACCACCCAGTTCCGCGGTAAAGGACGGAATACTGCCGTAATCGTCTTGGCTGAAAGTAATCACTGAATAGGCGATTCCACTGAGCCGATCCTGATAGCTTGGATTAACTAACGCACCCGCCAACGTAGGGTCAATCGGTGGTTCGTCCAACCCCCTGTAGTTAGTGATCACCGTGCCGTCAATCGGTGCTTCATTATTTAACCTGACATTGCGGATATATACTTGTGGGCCGTAGCACCATAGCACCCCGAACACCCAGTCGGTGGGCGAAGTCTTTCCGATGGCAAATATCTCGCCTTCACCTATCACCTCGCCGTAGACAATAGGAATTGTTTTAAATGTGGCGGACGCGTTCGATCTTCGGACACGTTGCTGGTTTAATGTTTCAGCGGGTGTGACAGGAAGAGCCATTAGATATCGGTCTCCGTACGATCTGGCGGCTCACTGCCGTCGTAAACCTGCTCAAATCTGAATCCACGTGCACCGCTCGGATTACTGCAGCTGAATGACACATCTATGGTTCTTGACGTTGTAGGTTCTCTTTTATACACAAAGAAAAACGCCACGTCGCCTTCAGTGTATCTAGGATCAACCGTTTGGTTCTTAGGGAAGTGATAATCAACGACCGGGATAAACCGCCGCATTGAATCACTGCTGGTCGCCCAACCCGCGGCTATTGCACCAGTGGTTTCGTGTCTCGCCCACAAGACTACGCTGTTGCCTCTTACATTCGAGTCAATGTCCGTCTGAGCCGCCGTGTAGCCGCCAAGGCTTGTGATCACGAACTGCGTGACCCAAGTGTCCTGCGGTATTGTGACCGTCTCGCCGCCCGGTGTCCGATAGGAAGAAATAATGCCGGCGTCGCGACCGACCTTGCCTATTTCCCAGCGGCCTTCAAGTCTTGAAAATGAAGGCGTACGTACTTCTAGGGTATCCGACCATGCCGACCAGCCTATGCCGTTGCGTGTTCTGCCACGGAAGTAATATCTATTGTTGGCGGCGATCTTGATGGGATCTTCGCCTTCGTTACGAATAAATTCGGTGACCGTCAAGAAAGTAGACAGCCGGCCGATACTGACGGTTGTCCAAAATTCCCGCGGGTTGGTGCTGATCTGAATCTGATATTCGATTAAATCCGAATTGTTTTTGCGTGGCGCATTCCAAGTCAGCGGAATACGAAGCTGCGTCACGTTTTCAGTTCTTAAACTTAACGGGTGCGGTGCGTCCTGTACGAAGTCAATAATGGTCAACCGCATACTTTGAACGGTACGCGTGGCGGCTAGATCATAAGGATAGACCACGAAGTCATAGTTTTCACCCGGCGTGACTTGGAAGGTCAGTTGTTCGTTGATCGTACTGCCTGTCGCTATCGGATCGCCGTCGGCTTCCGCGATGTCCCAGTTGGAGGTTGTCGGCGCGCCCCGTACCAGTATTCGATAGCGTGGCTCTCTTTCGTTAGAGGGTACCGTGAATCTGAAAAACGTGCCATTCTCAAGTCCGAAGCCGGCGCGTCGCAGCAGGCTGGACACCTCGACGTTGCTGTAATTCTTAGGATCGCGGATGATGATCGGATTATCACGTGTGCCGACCGTAAACGGTGGATTCAGCGGGTGTCTATAACTAAGTACTTCGCTGTAAGTACCGAAGCCTACTAAACTTCTCGCTCTGACTCGCCAACGGTGCCGCTGGCCTCGGGTATCAAACATATTTATTGATACCTGTTCTTCTATCGTGGTTTGAACAACTATCCAATCACCCCGTGCGCCAAGTCTTTGTTCTACTTCATAACCTAGAAATCCCGTTTTATCGGGGAGTGGATCCCATGTCAAGATAGCTATGTCGTTGACGATCTGCCTAGTAAAGTTTTCTAACTTAGGTGGCGTCTGAACAATCGTGACGAATGCGTTCGCGGACCAGTCTGATACCACCTCGTTATTGACCGTTTGGTACTCGGCCCTGACTCTGAACTGCCATGTCTGCGGCGTGCGTACCTGAAACTGCGTGTTAAGCTGGTTGATGTCTCTAAAGAAGGTCTCCCTCTGAGACGACCACGGCTGGTTATCCATTCGCCATTGAAGTCTATAACCGTAGAATACTCCGCCTTCACCTACTTCGGCTCTCGGCCAGCTGAACCTCGCGAAGTCAAGCCTGAATCTACCCACATCCATACGGGGGCTGGTGCGCCACGGCTCTATAACATCTTCACGTATCTCGGCTTCGGTACGTACCCGGAAATGCCATACTTGTCCTAACTGACCTGTGGTGGCGTAAGATAGAGTATCTATATTTTCTATATATCTTTGTTGCGCTTCTGACCAGTCATCTTCGTTAATCCTCCACTGCACTAAATAACGTCTAAATCTTCCCGACCGTATCTCAGGTTTTCCCCAGCTGAATCTAACGGCTAAATTACCGATAACTTCCGCATTAACATCTATGGTCGTACTCGGCCTTACATTCACTCCCGCGAGCAGGTCAAAAGATATTTCATGGTGATTGGCGCTTAGCGCTTTAGCTTGATAACCGTCTCTTTCAAACTCGCCTATATATTCTCGTAGATCGCTGCCGATGATCCTTATACTGTTATTGCGATTTGCGCGTATCCAGTCACGTACCGTGTGTAAATTATCGGTCGCGATAGGCCTATGCACCACACGTAGCCGAACCGTGTCTTCAGAGATACCAACCCGACCTCTGATAGAACTGTCGCCCATGACAGTAACAGAAGGTCGTCCACTAGGCACTATGGTCGTAGAATACGGCAGCGTATCCTGAGAAATATAATCAACTAGCGCCATTTATACTGGATTCCCAAACAGTGTTACCTTAGCGTCGTAAACTGCGTTGTTCTTACTGAATGACACTACTTTGGATCCGAATACACATCTATACTGAAGTCCGTCGTCCGCGCCAATGGCTAGTCTTTTTATTCTACTGTCTGATACAAACCTTCTGATCGATTCCAGCTGTTCTAACTTGATGTTGTTATGCTGCACGTCAATCATTACGGCCTCATGGTCCGGTACAAGTTCCGCCTCCGTAAGATCATCCTGATTAACTCCCTGTTTTCTAACAATTAACGGGCTCGGGCTTGCTACAAATCTTACTTCTACTTCTTCATAACGCACGCCGAATGTAGTGGCCGGCAGCACATTAAATTCCCAGTTGCTAGTGCTGGCAACTTCGATGAATTCCTTGACAGTCCTAGCCTGAGGTACTGTAAACTCCCAGCTTGCGGAAGCGTTAACCGCGAGTATTGTATGTACATCCGTGATAGGTACCGTGAATTCCCAGTTGGTCGGCTCTGCATTAACACGGCCGGGGAGCATTGCTTCTGGTGTGCTAAATTCCCAGCCTACGCTGACGTTGACAGATATGACAGGAATTGCTTGTGGAGTACTAAATTCCCAGTTGGTACTTTCCGCGGGTACGTCTACGGTAAACGTTCGGCCTATAGCTTCCGGTACATTAAATTCCCACTCGGTTTGTGAAACAACCTCTCTAATAGGAAGTTGTGCTTCGGCGGCTTCAAACGACCATATTGCAGGGGCAGCGTCTACGATAACATCGTTAATTGATACGCCGGCCTGCGCAGTATTAAACTCCCAGTTGGCAGGTGCCGCATCCTTTCGCAATGGCACGACGATAAAGTTACGGAAGACTATCCTTGTCTCATCCCGCTGCTGCTGTGGTAGTTCTTGATACAGCTCAATGAATGTATCAATCTCATTTAATCTCTCAAATGGTGATACCCATCCGTATAACTCGCTGTCATCCCTTCTAAGATTCTGTGGATAATCCGGAGATGATACTTCAAGCATTAAAGGCCCTGCTTCAATAACTATACCAGTACCAAATGTTTCCCAGTTATCTATTAGGTCGTGATCCCCACCGGAAATAACAACCCCACCGGGCCACGTCGGGGCATCATTTAAACTTAATGTATTGTGGTTTACGTCAAAAGCTGCGAAAGTGGCGCCTTCCGACGTAAGATGCAGCCTATGGAAATATCTAAGCTCTCCCGGTGGTGCTAACTCTGATATATCCGGCAGTGGAGTATCAAGCTCCCACGTAATACTATTTCCGTCGGTGGATACTTCTCCTTCCCCGGCTACGAATACAGATAATGCCGGTTCTGACTGGCGTAATCTAAACGTCCAGTTGACGGGTTCTGCGTCAACTACTATAGGCAGATTTAATTGTGGCGTGTTGAATGACCAGTCGACTTCTACGTCAACGCCTATATTAGTGTTGCTTCTAGCTACGACAGGAGTATTAAATGACCAGCTATCTACAATATCTATCGAGGTGCGTTCGTAGTCATCCCGAAGAGTTAATGTGGCTGTTTCTTGTACCTCTTCCGATAGATTCTCATATGCTGTTATGAACGCTTCTACATCAGCACGTCTATCCGCAGGTATTCGCCAGTCGTACTCTTCCGTGCTATCACGTATTTCGTTATCTACATAGTTAGGACCGGGCAGGTCAAGAATTAGATCACCAACTCTTATGAGAAATGCTGATTCAAAGTCTTCCCAACTATCAATTAAGTCATGTCCATCCCTAGGACGTGGGAAGAATGGACTGGGGCGGGGATCAAATACTAGGAAATCGCTATCGTGATCGCGAGAACTAATTAGGAGAGTACCCCAACCTCTCTCCTCTCCTATAGGAGCTAACGCAGATACATCTTCAAGGTCTGCGAAGGTTCGCATATCTGCATCAAAAAAGTTTGCAAATCTTATCCGTCTATCTTCTTCTACCCCATGAGCGATTCGTGTGCTGACTATACCTTTTCCTATCGGTATTGTGACAGCGGCTCTTAGTCTAACAGGTGCTGTATCAAGGCCCCAATTAACATCAAGGTCTACTACAGTGACCTCGGGAATACCTGATGGAAGTACGTCAAATAACCAGTTAATATCCTCTGCTTGTACTTCGTAAGGAAATCCTACTGGCGGAGTTTCAAATAACCAGTTAACATCATTCGCAGGTACCTCTACTGAAGTATTACTAACCTGTGCTTGGGGCGTCGTAAATGACCAACGTACTAGATCATCCGCCGTATAAGTTACGTGATCTCTAAGTGTTACCCAGAGAACCCTCTGTGGGTCGTCTGCGGGAACTAGCGGCTGATCTCTGTACGCTCTTAGTAGCTCTGCTGCCTGCCTGACCTTATAAGCCGGAGGTCTCCACCGATATATATTGGTGTTGTCTCTAGTTTGATTTGCTAGGTTATTAGGTCCGGGTATCTCTAGTGAAAATTTACGATCACCTGTTTGAAAGAGAATGGAAGACCTATAATTCTCCCACGTTTCTACCAGTTCACCGCCCGTCTGACTACGATGATCATAAGAGAACTCCATCTCCCAGTCTTGGTCGTCTGATCGAATGGTTACTCGACCTGCGTATATATAAAATCTACTGTCAGCCGATAGGGGGTGTGTTTGAAGGTGTGAAGGTATTAAAGCTCCACCCACATCCCATGTTATAAAAGATGGTCCGTATGCCCTCTCGATTGAAGAATATAGTCTAAAGCCGTACCCAGTAAAGGGCTGTGTTGCAGAAGGTTCGACACTTATATCTATGTCTAATAGTCGGAAGTCGAATGTAGTCCTTTCTGCGTCTACTAAGATACCTTCTGGAATACCCGCTGGAAGTACGTCAAATGACCAACTTATCGGTCTAGCCGCTCTACTAATTGGTGGTTCAGGTTCTGCGAAGTTTCTTAATGTTAAAGTAGCGTTGGTTCCCCTGCTGTATACGTCTCTAACAAAATCACCTGTATCTCCACTTCTAACCAATGGGAGTTCGAAACTATACGGAGAAGTTGGATCTCTTCTTGCGTTGCCGCTAAAGTTCGGCCCCGGTAATACTATCCTTCCGCCACTGGCTTCTATTACTATAGCTGAGCTGAAAGTCTCCCAAGATGGTAACAGGTCTCCTCCTGTTATGCGTATCTCCGATGGAATACCTCGACCAGATCTTATCGTTACGCTTGTAACGGACCTGCTATCACCATCTGGAGAAAGCTCACTTACATCCCCACTAGGTGAAGGTGTCCAAGATACTCTAGTTCTCGTGCTATCAGTGGCCCTGCCGAGCGGTATCGTTATGCTTACCTCTCTTAATCCACCTGTCGATCTTACTCTATGTGCGTAGAATGAGAAGTTAACTGGTGCAGCTCTTACTGAAATTGGAGTTAAAGTCCCGAATGACCAGTTAATATCTTCCGCGTCTACCGTAATACGTCCAGTAGGCGGGATGGAGTTTCTTAAGGTTAGGGTAGTAGCATCTTTTTCAGCTTGTGGGAGTGCGGAGTACGAATCTATAAACTCACTTGTCTCAAGTTCGTTCTGCGCGTCTCCTGTTCTCCACCAATATATATCGTCATCATCTCGTGAAGTATTACCCGCGTAGTCAGGCCCCGGGAATTCAAGTGTTAGTCCACCTGCCGAAATCAATATCGCGGAATAGAATTCCCCCCAACTTTCTACTATATCCGTCGTGGCGTCTAATTGATTCCGTACACTCCCGTCACTTAAGATAAGGTTCTTTATATAAAGATTCTCAGTTTCGTCCTGTGGCGATAAATCATCTAGTGAAGGTTCAAAATAAGGATCCTTCTCCCACTCAATACGTTTATTAGCACCGGATGTTACTAGTAAGGAAGCATCACCGAGAGTAATAGTAGAAGAGATCCTACGATCTGGTGGTACTTCGCCCCCAGCACGTGGTATTATGAAACTCCACCTTTCTTTTACTACGATACCAGCTCCGGGGATTTCGTCTCTTAGTGTTAGAGTAGTACCATCCTTCTGACTTTGACTTAGGTTTTGATAAGCAGCAATAAATGCGTCTATCTCTGCTTCCTTAGCAGCAGTCGGGACGAAGTTATATCTGGAAGTTGTATCTCTTGTTGGATTTTCAAGGAAGTTAGGCCCCGGTAAATCAAGAGTTAAACCACCCGCTTCTATCAGTATAGCTTGATCGAAATCTTGCCAAGCTGTTGATAGGTTACCGAACGCGTAGGTTGCAGCGTCCGTAACTATATCAAGTGCCTGATTAGAATTTGACGACGAATCAGTAAACTGAATCAGTGTAAAGAGGCGTGTTGTACCGTCAGGTGACAGAGCAGTTACGTCATGGCCCGCTGCTAAATACCAGTATATGAATGTAGACTGTGCGAGCGTAGCGTCGCCTAGAGGTATCGTTACACTCGCCATTAGTGCGGAACTATCCTATCAAACTCTACTGAGAGAGCATCAAGTATTAAGTGCTCGCGCCTAGAATCTGCAGCGTGTTGATCTGGAATCTATCACCACTACTAATAACAGTTTCAGGTACAGTTCCATATGCTACTGGATTGCTCCCACGATACGCAGAATAATGAGTTACTCTTCCCACGTTTGCAGTTGCCGTGCCGAAGTCAATCAGCGCTGAGTTTTGAATGTCTCCATCAGAAGCATTGGTAATGTCAGAAGCGGCTAAAGTAGCACCGGCGGTATAAGCACCACCACCAGTAGTTGTTCGTCCGTTCGTAGGATTCGCATCTGTAGGTGCAGCAGTATGTAGTCGAATAGTTAAGTCGGCTGCACCAATACTATCGGCCAGCCTGTTTAGTTCTGTAGTAAAAAGTGGCACAGTATGCCCTCCTTAGTCTTCAAATTGGTAGATACCATCCGGCATGATTACTTTCGCACCGTGTGGCAATAAATGGTTAAACCCAGTCTGTTGGTTCACAATAGCACTGGGAAAAAGTTGTATTCCCCCTAGTCTTCCGACCAAGGTTAACACGTCGTTGCGAACAGATCTTGTATTGACCTGTCCACGCCAAAATAAATTAGAATCACCGTTTTGGTATCCTTCGTTTCCATACAACATGGAAATAGATAATGGATCACCCTGCGCGATTCGTTGTTGATAAAATGATTTAGAATCCTGAATAGTCAACGTACACGTCCACTCATCACCAAACGCCAACCCAACACTGGCCTGTACATAGGTTTCTTTTTCGTAGATTGTGTGATAAAGTGTGCTTAGCCTAAGCGTGTTGATCTTAATCAGCCAACGTGGCTCCAAGACTGGATTCTTTAATTGCTCTTGATTCCAAGCGGTCAATTCTCTAGGCATTGACTTCCCTAAAGGTTGTGGCAACATTCACCTGAATCGGGGTGTTGACAACGATGCCGAATTCTCTACTGGCCTCTTGCATGTCGCTTGCGGCGCCAAACATAGTGTCAGCCGTGGCTTCCTGTCGACTAGCAACGATCTCGAACTTGCCTATTGAACTGGCCAATCGTTTTTCGGTCGCTTCGTTTCGCTCCGTTGAGAAATCCATTCTGTCCGCGATGCCTTTAAATAGTTCAACCGAGTCTTCAAATTGCTGGGTCGCCTGCTCGAATTGATCCGCTATGTCTTCCTCACGAGTAATAAGCTCGTCACGTCTTTCGTTTAACTCGTTCTCAAGTTCCAGTAGTTTGGCTGGTAGACCGGCGATCTCATCTCTTAAAGCAACATCATCTAACGCCTGATCGACCTGTCCACGATCGGCGACACCCTGTGCCTCATCTTGTACGGTCCTAGCTAAATTAGCCGCAAACTGTACAACCAACGCGCGAAGCGCTTCTGCGCTGTCTGCCACGAAATCCTGCCCAAAGGCGGTGGTGGCAAATTGCTGTTGTCCGTCTTCACCGGTGGTCTCCCTAACTACATAACTATCTACGACATCCTGAATCGAACGAGCTATATCGTTTATGATACGCTGCACTTCTTCCGGGGTTGTAGAAACATCCAGCTGTCTTCGTAGGTCAGTAATCTCCTCCGACCTTAACGCCACCAGTTCGCTGGCGGACAGTAAAGATTCCTCCAACCTATCCGCTAATCCACCTAAGGTCGTCTCAAGCACGGACGTTAGGTTCAGCCACGCCACTGCAAGGTCAAGCGCTGTTCTGCGCTGAATCTCCATGGCGTTAGCCAACTCGGAAGCGGATTCGGCGGTGAAACTCCCGGCTGACGCCAGCTCTCTTACTCTTCTAGTCGCAGTTTCAAACCTGCCATTTAGAGTACGGACATCAGAGCCAAATTCAGATAGGTTCCACGCCTGCTCGAATAAATTCCAACCACGGATAAACTGGTTAATAGTGACGGAAGCCAAGTCAAGCGCATCTATCTGATCATCTATGAGACTTATCGAAACTCTAACAGCATCCGCTTCAGCATTTAATCCCTCTATCCGCCGATCGAATTGTTCTCTAAGGGCGTCGGTATTGGTTTGAACAAATGCTTTGTATTCATCTGAATTCCGCTTTAGCTCAACGGCGCCCAGTCGGTACTCTTCACGCGCGGCTTCTAGTGCAGCTCTGTAATCTTCTAAAGATAGACCGCCTAGAGAGTACTCCCGATATAACTCTGAAACTCTTTCGTTTCTCTCTCTTTCTAATTTTTCCAGAGGTCTCAGTTCATCGAGGAAGTCCTTAGTAGTTTGACTTAGCCCGGTGAATACCCTTTGGGCCTCCTCATAATCCCTAACACCATCCCGGAATGTTTTATTCACATCGTTAAAACCCCGCCTATACTGATCGACATCGATACTGCCAGCTTTATATAGGTCGTTAAGAAGTTTTAAGTCTCTCTGCCGTGCTCGTTCTAAAGCACCTAAAGGATCAAGTTGATCTAATAGATTCTTGTGCGCTGAAGTTAATTCAGATACTGATTCAGCGGCTGAATTAACTGCTTTCACGCCATCTTCGTATGCTTTGTTGGTAGCAGCAACTGCTTTGATGTACTGAGCACCGGTAATTACACCTGCTCTTAGCTCTTTATCAAGACGTTCAATAGTATCTGTTCTAGTTCGTTCAAGAGCTTCTAATGGATAGAGTTGATCAAGTAAAGCCCTAGTAGCGTCGCTCACATCAAATATCGCACCGCCGGCTTCCAGCGCTGTCTGCCTAGCGTCGTTGAAAATCTCTCTCTGAAGCTCTATGAGTTTTAAGTAATCAGCTTCAACGAGTATTTCAGCCTCTCTAGCGGCACTTAATTCTCTAAGAGCACGCGCGTTATCCTCGTATACCTTTCTTAGAGGGAACGCCTGCTCGTACAGCGCCTCTGCGCTGGACCCTGCAAATGCTCTATGTGCATCAGTGTTTTCTTCCAGTGCCTTCGCACCCGCAGTATACGCATCTCTCGCTAGTTTCTGTAGAGCTATGTATTCTTCTAGTGTTAAAGCGCCACTTTGAAACTCACCCGCAAGTTCATTAAGTCGCTCTGTTCTAATCCTCTCAAGCTTATCAAGGGGGCGCAGCGCATCAAGTATATCTCTAGTGGTTTGACCTAACTTGGTTATTACCTGATCACCCTCAGAAAGTTCCCTTACGCTGTCTTGGAAAGAATCTGTGGTATCCTTAAATCCTTTCCGAAACTGCTCTATGGTGATCTCGCCATTCCTATAGAGATCTGTAAGCAGTGATAGGTCATTTGCGCGTTTTCGTTCTAAAGCACCTAAAGGATCAAGCCTGTCTAACAGACCTTGATGCGCGGAAGTTAACTCGAATACCTCCTCTGAAACACCTGAAATTGCATTAGCGCCCTCTTCGTATGCTTCGTTAGCAGCCTTAACCGCTCTTTCGTGTTGCGTAACGGTTATGACGCCAGCAGCTAATTCAGAGCCTAATCTGTTAAGTGTGCTTGCTCTGGTGCGTTCCAGAGCTTCCAGTGGATATATTTGATCTAGTAAAGCCTGAGTTGCACCACTTACACCAAATATCGTGCCGTTTGCCTCCTCTACTTTCCTTGCTGCGGCAGTAAAGATATTGCCTTGAAGTTCTACCAGTTTTCCGTACTCTTCCTCCGTAATGATACCAGCGTCTCTAGCATCTCTAAGGTCCCTAAGTACCTGAGCATTTTCCTCTTGCAGCCTGACCAGTGGGTATGCCGTATCATACAGCGCCTGTGCGCTATTGCTAAGTCCATTCAGTAGCGGATTGACAGCGTCCGACAGTATCCTGAACGCCTCTTCCATATTCGTGGCAGCAGATAATTGACTCGCAAGGTCTCTAGGAAGTTGGTCTATGACCGCGCGGATAAACGCCAGAGTAAACTCGTTGGCGGCGCCATCAATATCGCTTTGATCTATTTCCCCGATCTCTACTGATCCAAATGGATCGTGTTGCGCGCTTGGTCTTTCCCGGCTTCTTTGCCTGCCGGTCCTTAAATCTACGCCAGTTAGGTCAATAATCACGCCTAACTGTTCGAATAAGTCAACTAGCCGTTGATCAATACCGAGTAGGGTCGCTAACATCTCTCTCGCTGTTTGAGCTCCCTCAGCACCAGCACCCCTAGACTGTGGAGTTAACCTGAGACCTGAGGCGGACGTGACTGTATCCCCAGCACCAAGTTGTGAGAATGGATTACCGGCGGCGCTAACTCCAACCGTGACCCTGTCTGTATCCCTGAAACTGTCTACTGCCTTGAGAACCGCGTCGCTGAGTGCTTCGCCTATTGCTTCACCGACAACTCTTCCGATAGCGGAACCTACGGGCCCCCATGCCATACCAAAGGCGGCACCTGCCTGTCCGCCCAGTTCTTCAAACTGTCTAGCGAAAGCCTCCTCGTCACCGACCAGTATGTTGTAGAGGAAGTCTTCACCCTCTGACTCAAAGAAACTACTAAACGCATCTGCCGCACCACTGCCGGCGTCCGCTAATTTATTATTCAGGTTTCCTAATGCGTTTACATTTTTATTGATAGCGTCTGTGTTGTTTTTGTGTAAATCTTCCTCTTCCGCAAGTACGTCGTTATACTTTTCTCCAACGAGTATGCCGGCGTCTTTCTCCGCCGCTATCTGTTCTAGGCGGTCTATGTGTCTTTGCTCTTCAACACCTAGTGGATCGTATTCCTCTAAGAGTCTCTTGGTCTCTTCGGATAATTCCGTAACACCCGTAGTCTGTTTATTGATTGCATCCGTCTCTTGGTCTCTTACTGTTGCAGCACGCGCCACACTATCAATAAACTGTTCTTTTGTAATAAGTCCAAGCTCTTCCTGCTTCTGCAATCTGTCTACTGACTCTTCATACTCGCGCTGTATTCGTAAAGCTGGATTAAACGCCTCTAATAGTTTTTGGTACTCATCAACCACCTTACTTGTTGATTCAACTACACCACTACTTGAGTCATTTAGCTTGACCTGCTGCTGCTCAAGAAGATTCATAAAATGCGTGACATCAACACCGGCTTCTACTAGATCTTCCATTCGATCTTTCACAAGATCCGTGATTTTCTCGTTCTCTACCAACGCGGTATTGACTGGTTCGAACTCACGCCTTAAACCACCGTAGGCTGATATTAACTTCTCAAGCTCGGTCTCTGACGCATTCTGTGCGTCGATAAGTTTTTGGTACTCTTCCTCTTCGAGCCTAAGTATTTCAGCAAATGCGCCTCTTACCCTGTTGAGCTCCTTGACCCTATCTATCTCCATGTCAAGCCGATCTATCTCGGCTTCAAGGTCAGCCACCCTCTGATTACCGGCGCGTCCACCACGTGCGCCACTTTCCAATCTCTCTAATTCATCATTGAGATTCTTGTACAGTCCCTGAAGTTCTGATAACGCCTTCGGTGATTCACCGAGCTCCTTACGGAGTGCGGCTATTTCTTCCCTAACCTCTTTAGCAGAATCAGATGCTTTATCCTGTTCCCTATCGTATCTTTCAAATGCACTGGTCAACTGCTCGATAAGCTGCCGCGTGTTAAGTACGGAAGCCGGGAGTAAACCTATCTGATAACCAAATTCAGCGACACCGTCGGCGGCTCTTCTAAAACGATCCTCTAAACCTAGTGCGTCTGCTATTACGCCGCCCGCGGCGACACTAAGCACCTTATACGAGTTAGTAAGACGATTAAACTGGAATGTAGTAGTTTGACTCAGCTTGTCAACCGCATCTTCGGTCGCACCCGCTGAGTTAGCAACTCTATCTATTCCGTCCGCGAAATCTTTTGTCCTATTCCGCGCTAAGGAAAGTACGCCGTTAAGTGCTTCTGTTGTGGGTATTACTTTCCCTATTGCCGTGTTGCTTCCGCCGGTGGCGACTATCAAGTCTTCTATAAGGCCCGACAATCCGCGCGCCTGTAATCCCTCTTCGTTCCACTGAACTCCAAGCTCTTCTGCAGCCTGAGCAGCCTGAGCAGTGGGTTTTAAGATGGTCTCTAATATTGATCTAAACTGAGTAACTGCTTTGGAAGTTGTATTACCCGACGTAGTTATCTGTGCTATTCCAGCTGCCACAACCTCGAATGGGACACCAAGACTACTGGCAATCGTCACAGTATCACCTAGTGAAGCTGCTAACTCCGGGAAGGTGGTCTTACCGTCTCGAACCGCCTGAAACATCTGATCGGATACTAGTGCCGCGTGCTCCGCACTTAAACCATAGGCGTTTAGTACGGTTGTCAATCCATCGGTGGCGGTTTCGATATCAGTCACTCCGCCAATGGACGCCTTTACAGCTGATTCAAGAAGTGCATTGGCTTCAGCGCCTGCCGTAGCACCTGCTGATATCGCTTGATAGTATGCACGTGCCGCAGTGACCTGATCCGTACCGAATCTAATACCTAAAGACTGAATGGCGGATGTTATTCCCGCTAACTGCTCCGGTGTTCCAGCTATTAGAGTAGACACCTCAGCAAGTGATTTCTCGAACTCTGCAAACTGCCTTACAGAGGCAATCGCTGCAGCTCCTGACGCGGCTATCGCCGATGCAACTAGCGTTGCGGGATTTATCATATTCCCCAGCGCAACACCGGCACCTGTCGCTGCGGTACCAAGTCCTGTGAATGATTTCTGCGCACCCGCGTTGGCGGCGGATGATCTTCTGCTTGAAGCCGCCTGTTTACCCTGAGTACCTGAAAGGTTCTCTATCTTACGCGCAGTTGTATCTAGTTTCTGATTTGCGTCGCTGGAATCAGCGCGAATAGTAAACTTACGCTCTATCGTACGAGGCAACTTTTCGCTCCTTTTCTATCACTCTCTTTTCTTGATCCGCGCACATAACAACATTCTCCGCGATTCTCAGCATATAGAAAGATTTTGGATTCATGTCGATACCCATTGATTCCTTCACCGCGGGGATAACCTCATACTTAAGTCCCTTACGAATTCCGTTTTCGGTATTCCACTGAGACGCCATCGCTTGGAATAAAACAAGTGCATAGTAGGTATCGTCGTCTACTTCAAATACCGGCTCCTCTTCCTGATTTAACTTCCCCATTTCCAAATCCGCAAGCATCTCATCTTCGGATAACATGGGGTAGCCAGCTATGGCGCGAGCTACTTTTTTACTGCTTCGGCATTAGCTCCGCCATCTATTAAGGAATTCTGATACTCAACGGCGACCGCCTTCATAATTGTTGTATATGACAGAAGCTCCTTGATAAGTTCAGGCTTCCCGGAAACTCCCTCAATCTCTACCCCGTCTTCTACGTCAACTACTAATTTCGTTAACCATGTAATAGGATTATCATGTAGCAGTCTTTCATTTCTCGACATACCATCGACCTTGTTATTCAGGTCCGATATCTCTTTGGCATACTCATTGTGTTTGAGTCGTTTAAATCGAAACCTAATACTTCTAGTTTCTGTTTCTCCCTCCTCATCCACCCAAGGAAAACTGACTACTCGCCAAAATTCATTACTTCGTTTTATCTTAAAAGACATGGTGTTATTCCTTAACGTAGGTTAAAGTGTTCGAATTTCAATATCGTCGTCGCCATCTCTAGGCACGAATCTCAACGGTATGTTAAGCATATAACGTCCAGCGTTGTCTTCAATACTAGGTGAAGATAACGTAACATTAGGCGCAAATATCGTGGTTCGATTACCTGCTCGGCCATGTTCTAGGAACAATCCGCCGCCGGTTAGGTTTCTAATTCGATTGAACCAGTTGAACGTGTCAATAGGCGGCATCTCAATTATGATATTACCTGAAATAGACCTGTTGTTCAACTCAATGGCTTCGCTGCCCGGTTCGTCAATCGTAACGATCTCATTACCAAGGTCGAAGTTAAGCGAATTCATTACGACACGCTGTCCATGTATCACCGCATATCGTGTATCACGGCTTGTTACACCCTGTGGCTTGTTATAGGTACCATACTGATACTGCCTTTGAGTAGTACGCGCTGGGTCAACATAAAATCCTTGATAGGTAAACTGATATTGCGGCAACGCGCCCGCGGTCAACGCACAACTCATATTGCCACGTGCTGACTTCAGAATGTGCGTATTACCGTCTAAATTAGAATCAATCCAAACTGTCTTAGGATCGTTGGAATTAGGCCGGTAGATATATGACGCACCATAGACGTGCCAGAAATTCGCGAAATTCACTGAAGTTGGGCTATTGTCGGCCGAACTGGTATGTGTGGTATGCGCACGGTATAGATTGCCACCGCTGGCATATATATCGCCAGTAGCCACCGTGGTCGCCACCGCCCAGTCCTCAACCTCTGCCCAGAAATCATCTTTACTTGATCCTGTGGAAGGGTTGTTTGTCGTGGCGCCGGTGCTGGCGGCGATAGCTCGATAAAAAGTACTACTTACAGTAACTATGTCGCCTACGGCATAGCTGGTTCCGGTCGCCCAGTCTTGCGGATTGTGTGCTCTTCCACCAAATCCAGCACCTTGGATAACTGCATCATACGCAGGTCTGGTGTAAGGATTACCGGAATTTGCGCTGCCCCGACCTGCCATATAGACACCGAAGGTGCATGAAACGCCATTACCGATTGAAACTTGTTCAACGGCCCCTAGTGTTGATCTATCTTGTTCCAGATCAACAACATTAGCTTCAATTGGCGTAATGTCAAATCCAATTGTCTGAAGGGCGTCAGCCCCCGTTATTGTAGGATCAGCGCCTTTTGTCGTTTCGACCTTTGCGCCAACACCTTTGATAGCAAACTTAAGTGCCATTTAATTAGTCTCCGTAAAAATTGTTTCTAGTTACATCTGTTGATTCTGTCACATAGTCTACTCTATAGATAAGAGTACCGACCAATGTTTCACGATCATCATGCGTAAGTTCTTGTGAGTATCCCTCAAGTGACGTCCATTCAACTAATCCGTCAAATCTTGGATCCTCTGCGGCGACGGCTTCTTCGACCATTACACTCAGGTCTTGGGCCAGAAATCTATTAGTTTGTTCTGCATTTGCAACAATAATGGCTACACCGACAAACAATGATCTTGAATTGTAAACCGGGGTCTGTACATCAAGATCACCACGGTCAACATCTTCATTAACGATCAAAACTTGTACCATGCCATCCGGGTGTGCGTCGTGCGGATACAAACTCTTAATCACCCTGTCCTCGCCGAAAACAGGCGTTAAAATCTCTTCAAATTTTTCAACTATTTGCTGTCTAACATGGGCCATGTTTAAAAAACCCTCTGCAGTAGACTTTTTATAAACGAATTCTTGGAAGATGAACCGCGACGCTTGTCAAATCTATCATAAAGCCTAGTACGCCAGTAGTCATATCGGGCGTCAATCACATCGGCCGCGATATTCTGTCTTCGCTCCCAGCTATCATCGGCTTCCTTGACAAAATCAATACCGACATCAACAAATCTACCATTTACCCGCTCAACAACGGCGCCGGATTTCTTAGCTGGAAATACACTCTTGATAATAAAGGCTTTTGGAAAATGATAACCCGTCAATTTGACGCCATCTCGCCGGCTTTCTCTTATCCTCTTGCCGTATGATGCAGATAGTGGATACCGAGTAGCAAGCCCCAAAGAAGCCCTAAATTGATTCTTGGCACTACGTACTTTATCTAAAAAGATTCTTTTGCCGAATCTTCGCCTAACCGGTGTGACTAATAGCTTAAGATCCTTTGAGATATCTCGAACCATTTGGGTCCTGACTTTAGCCAGTGAGTCTTTTGCCGCGCGACCCATTGCAATGCCTTCAATATCGCCCCACCTTCTCATGTCGCGAGCGAATCCGCGCAATTCCTTTTGGCCTATAACGCTTATATTAACTGGCATTAGACAACCACCTTCTGTGCAAGACCAAACTCCACTTCACCAGTACGGATCAATGGAGCCGTCTTGATTATCCAACGTGTGCCGTTATCCAAATTGTGTACATCTGCACGTACAACCATTGTTTCGGCATCAAAATCAGCTTCGCTCATTTTTAGAATCACGTCGGTACTTCTGTACATTTCCGTATTATCGGTGTAGTCGTCAATCTGACGATAGTACGCGTTGAACATACTATCGCCGATCTGTGTTGATTCACCTAACCTTTTTAAGATTGATCTGGTGAAACGCCGATAATTCGGTAGCATGTTTTACGCGTGCAACGTCTGAGTAGCCGGAGTTAGCAGTACGTCAACGGTGGTGGCTGCGGATGCTTTCGCGTCCATAGCTTTTCCAAACCCGTCAATATCCCCTGCAACTGCGGCTGAGCTCTTAATAACACGTCCTGTAGATTCGTCCCATGCCAATGGTTCACCTCGGACAAATGCCACACCTGTTCGCGCCGGGAGTTGGAAAACTCCGTCAATGGCTACTGTGCCGGACTCACCGGGCGCAATATTTGTAACTGCTACGCCGGCAAATGCGCCATCAATAACTACATCATTAGAAGCGACGGCATCGCCTCCGGCGGCAACTACGTGATTAAAGCTTTCGCCTTTTCTCTTATAAACAGTCGTCATCTTTATACGCCTCCTCTATAAAGGCCTTTGTAATCAAGTGCTGCCACACCAACGTCGGCTCTCACTCTGTAATATAGTCCATCACGGTCCGGCAGTTCGTAAGAAGTCATAAATGGCTCTTCTTCACCGTTCAGAAACGCGATTACCAGTGTATCGTATACGTTAGGATCAGCAAGTACATACCATCTAGTCTCGCTTGCGTCATCAAGTCTATCATCCACGATAGGGACAAGAGTATTCCTTACAACATTAGGTACAGTGGCCTGACTTGTCTTCAAGGTCTCACCGACATGAAATTGAGATTCCAGTACGGTATTGACCACGCCTTCAAGTGCGACAGGACAATAAATATATCGTGCTCTCACGCCCGCGGTAACATCACCTTCGCCTTTATGCTTTCGCATAGTAGCACGGGCCGCCTGAATTGATTCAGTGGTCGGTACGTCAGTTGCGGTGTTGTTTCTAGCTGCGGCGAAAATAGCCGTGTTATCCCTAGTAAGAATCGCACCGTCGCCAGTGGTTAAAAGACTGGCCGCCATATCACCATACATGCGCTTAACAGCCATTCCCATTTTCTCGGGGATTCTTGTCAACGCATTTAGATCGTCGTTGATAATAGCCTGTCGTGAGATTCCAAAAGATCGGCCGTAAGTCTTGACTCGGACGTTCGCATTGAATTCTCCAAGCGTGCCATCTTCGTACTCACCCTGTTCATCAATTTCAACCGGTTGTGGAAATGCGCCAAGTCCTAAGAGTTGCAGCTCTTTAAAATCTCGGACGCTTTCTTTCCTTGCAATCAGGTTATGATAACTTTCTTGCTCGGTATAACCTTTAAGCATTGATTTATAAGCAGAATCTTCTAGGATTTTGACAAAATCACCAGTACCGTGTTGAAAAGCGGCGCCGACAATTGCATATTCGTTGCCATAGGAAGTAATTCCTTTCTTTTCTAACGAATACTTGGCCATATCAAGAAGTCTCATACCACGAAACTGTTGGCTGACCTCTTTATAGGGCGAATCTTCCGCCGGTTGAACACCACTCTTAGCCAAAACGGCCTCGGTGGCACCACCAACAAAGCCTTCAACCCAGCCGGGGTGTCGCTTATATCGTCCCATTTTGGGTACCTGTTTGTTATTTTTAACTGCCGCTTCGGCATTTTTCTGACTGGTTTCACTAATCACGTCAAGCAATTGAGCCTTAGCCTGTGATACAGTGATCTCAGGATCAGCCATACACTCAACCATTAGGTCGTCATGGCCAGTGTATTTGGCAAATACTTCGCGAATTTCTGCAATTCGTTCTTTATTTTCCTCAACACTTATAGATTCTGGCTCGCCTTCATCTTCTTTAGCTTCAATTTCTTCAGCTTCAGTTGTGTCTGGCTCGTCCACCTGTGTTTCTAGTGTATCTAATATCTTTGCCTTAACATCAGATAGGGACAAGTCCTCATCCTCAATACAGGTGTTCATTAGATCTTGAAGTCCATCATACGAGGCGAAGATAGAACGGATTTCGTCAACCCGCGCGGTTTTCTCCTCAGGACTAAGTACTTTCTTCGTCATATTCTCCGTTCCTTTTTGAGGTTCGTCAATAATATTGTCTACGAAACCTGCATCTATGGCCTGTTTCGCGTTGTAGTAAGTCTCGTTTGACATCGCAGACTTAACATCTTTTTCACTCATTCCGGTCTTTTTGGTGTAGATTCCAACCAAAAGACTTTCATAATGTTCAATTGTTTCGGCGTGTTTGCGCAAATCTTCAGCAGTACCACTCTTTCCAGAACGTGGATTGTGAATCATTACTGTGGCGTTTTCATATGCGCTGACAGTGTCGCACGAGCACATAATGGCACTCGCCATGGAGGCGGCAATGCCTTCTACAATGGCGGTGGTAGGACCGGCGTGGGCTTTGATCTTATCATGGATAGAAAAGCCTTCAACAACTTCTCCGCCACCGGAATTTATGTATACGTTTAGGGGTTCTGTGGCGGGTAGTACATCTAATTGATTGACTACGTCCGTAAACAGAATTTCCCAGCCAACCTCGCCGTAGAGGTTTAAGCGGGTAGAAGTTTCGCCTTTGACACCGTGCTGGCGGTATAGGCTTATCTGACCTTCTTTACCGGCTATCAGTTCCGTTTGCAATTCTAATCACCTTATTCACTAGGATTCCCTTCGTTTGGTGTTGGTGAATTAGATTGTTGATTGTTCTGTTGATTTGGTATCGGCAACAGGCCATTATTATAAAGTTCTTGCTCAGATTGTCGCTGTCTTTGAATTTCGCGCCAATCTCTGCCCCTAGAATTGGCCACGAATTCGCGTGAATCAAGACCATTGTTGATAAGCTCAACGTAATACTTGATTTCTTTAGCCGGATCAATCCAAGGCACTGCGTTAGGGGTGTAATTTGGATAGAGTAAAGAACGCTGACTTACGTTGCTAGGTATCGATACTAGACCGGCTTCTTGGACCGCTTTTAATAAATATGACCACTTAGGCTGCTCGACAGCACTCGTTAACTTACGAAAATGCTGAACTTGTATACCGTGCATCTCGACAAGCTCCTGTCTACGTGAGGAGTAGTTGCCTTCGTAGTTCCTCATCATATTAGAAGCACTGATTGGACCGACGCCGCCTGCAACTTGCTTAGCAATCGCATCCCTGAACGCCATTCTTTCTGAAGAAGGTCTTCGACTCTCTAAAATCTCAGGTCTTTCGCCGGGTTCTAAACTATCAATAATACTTCCCGGCCCGAATTCAATGTCTCTTGGCACGGGTTCACCGTCCGGGCCGAATTTTTGATTCGCTACACTGTATTCTTCAGGCGATCCTTTGTTTATAGCCAAGGCAAGCGACGCGGCAACCTGTTGCGCCACCAACTCATACTCATCAATCTTTCTTAAGGCTTCAATATCGTTTATGACGGGCGCAAGCGCGCTGACTCCACGTGTTTGGCCAATTTCCGTACGATACATGAAATGGCTTATCAAATGCGCCGGTATTGTTACTACATCTTGCTGATTTAGTAATGAACCAAAGCGGTATTCTTCTACTCTGCCTAACTTATCTCTAACAATTCCGTCGGTATGGTCAATACTTGATAGTAAACTATCAGCCGTAAGGAGCGTATATGTATAGGGGATTCTTGAACCGGCTGCCTCAAGTCCCGGGTTGTGCTGAATAAATATCTCGCCGTCGCGATAATAACTACGCGCAACTAACAACTGCGATTCTAATTCAGTGTAAGTGCCGGTTGATTCGCCGGTTTCCTGCCATTCATACCACAATTCTTGGAGCTTATCTGATAATTCCAGTAGTGGATCACCAGTGACAGTAGTCACGGAAGGCTCCGGTACGATACCTGAACCAACTAACCCAACTTGGATGTGGTTGAGAATACTTGATACGATACCGGTATTTTGTTCAAGTTCTCGTGCGCGGTTTCGAATAGTCTCAAGGTCAACTAAGCTTGGAGTTGGACCTTCATGCCTGTTAAGCCTGTATTCGCCAGACCTTCGGCGTCCTAATGGATCTGCCGCGTCATAACGTGCCGCAATGTCTCTATTCTTAAGTTGTCGCTGGTTTTGTTTAAACCCTAGAGCAGGGAATAAATTTCTAACTTTCACTATTTAAAGACAGCTGTCCCGGAAACGCCCCTGAAACTTCTTAAACCTGACGACGCACGTACCAACTTATTTTTCCGGCTGACCCAGTAATCTAAGTTCTGCCGTGCTTCGGCAGATGAATCAAAAGCAATGATTCTGTCGCCGACCTGAAAAGATCGCCCTTCGGCTAATGCGGCTAAGGCATCCGACCAAAGTTGTATATTTTGGTCGCAAATTTCTTCTGTTATAACTTGAGGCATTCGGCAATTATAAACCGAATAGATTCCTCTTCTTTTTCTTTATCGTAGGGGCAGCCGAAACTGGTGCGGCGGGTTTAGTAATTACTCCGCCACCTTCAATGATGGTTCTATTCTTATTTCGACCATTCTTTTCCGCGATTTTGTATGCGCAAATCGCATAAACGGTTGTGTCAAGGACCTCATTATCAACTCCTTGTACCTGCTGATATTGCAATACGGTACGGCCATTTCTTTTTACCGGACGTTTTTCTTCAGACACAAGCTGCTGATACCATTCGTAGTCTTCACTATTAAGATGAATATATCCGGGGCCTTCCTCATCAATCAAAAGACGTGAGAACAATAAATCCTTGCCATTAGTAACTCCCATACTGACAAGATATATATCATGCTTTCGATCTCTTTTTCTAGGCACGGTAATCAATGGTGCCGAGGTATTGTTGGAGCCTTTTCCGGCGTAAAGGATTCGGTGGCCTCTTATCTTTACTTCTTCGTACACCTTATACGTAGCATAGCCGGAGTCGACCACTGCCTGAATGACGGGCATCGTCGAACTCGGGTCTGATTCTAAGGGCAATCCAGTCTGCAGGTCTTGGTATAAATCCTTCCAAACATGTGATTGATTTGGATCTCCCATGTATACTCGGTAATCAAGACTCCACGCTTCTTCATGTGGTTCTGGACCCCAACCAATAAAATGACATTCGACACGATCTGATTGGACATCAATCCCGGCGGTTATGCAAATAACTTCGTCCGGTACACCGGCGTATTCCTCTCTCCGACGGTACAACGGATCCGGTTCGACAACAACAATATCGGGTTCGTAGAAAAGGCCGAGCCATGTATTCTCGAAGCTTTGTTTTTTCTCTTGGTCGTTCCCACATAGACTATGGACATGACATATTTCTGACCATTGTTGTCGGGGATTGTAGGCACTCCAAATAAAAACACCAACAGACCTAGGCATCGATACCGTTTCATAGTCTTTTTTAAAACAGTTATCTTCCCAGTAGGTGCCGTTGTCTGACTCCCAGCGGCCACTTTGCACCATTGATCGCTGCTGTTCATACCCATGAAACGCGCCACATTTAGGACAAATCCAACTGGCGGTGTCGGGCTTGCCTGTATCGTATCTAATTCCACTTGTGCCGTCGGCGCCTGACCACTCTATAGACTCCCGCGAATTACAGCTTGGACATAAAATCTTGAATTTCAATTTCAATTCGGCGTCCTTCATGTTGTCTTGAACAAGAGATTCGCCACTTATCAACGGTGTTGTACCGATAATTAACTTAGGTCTCGGTGAAGCCATGGAGCGCATTCGTCCAAGAGAGATAGGATCGCCTTCTCCAAGATTTCTGGGAATTCCGTCAAGCTCGTCAAATATCACGGTGTCGGCGTCGATCGCTCGATAATTATTCGTAGATGATCCACCGAGCGAACGTAATATCGTGCCGTTCGTTAGGTTGATACTCTTGGCAACCTTCCTACTTCCAAGGCCTGACGTATACTTCCTTAAAATCGGTACGTCTCTGACAGCCGGTCTCAACCTTGCCTGCATATGAATCGCCGCCAAATCCTCGTTCGGATTGTACGTGATAGTATTACGCGCCTTGTGTACTTGGTGATAGAAGGTAAGTACCGTAAGTACCGTAGTGAAACCGACACGCGCGCTCTTTTGGACAACGACGGTTGGAATATTGTCGTGCGTTAATATGTCCATGAGACCTATTTGATACGGGGTTGGTCTGAAATAACCCGGCTGCGCTGACGATTCGTTCGATAACATCCAGTGGAGGGTTGCCCAGTCGCTGCACCTTAAAGGCTTAGCCGCACGTAGCGCGTCAAGTGCCCGTTCACAACTATCTCCAAGATAATCTAAAGAATCATTTTCAAACACGCTTAATTTCATTTAAAAATTTCTACTTCGGCAGCTGCGCATTTACGAAAGCATTTCTGGCATCCGCTATACGGGTTGCGACGGCGTCTATTACATCAGCCGGTGCACCGGGTAAAAGCATTTCTATTTCCGGGATAAGCCCGTCGAATATCTTTACGGCCAGTTGTGCGGCTCTTGACAGCGCCAGCTCTAAATCCTCTCTCGGTGCAAGGTTGGCCTCGCGGGCTTTATACTCCTGCTCCTTCAAATCGGCATTGAATTTACGCAGCCTTACGGTCTGGTGTTCTAGGTCGTTGTCTTTGGCCAGCTGCTCCATATCGCCAACCTCACTCAATGACTTAAACGTCCGGTGGAGTTCAAATAGAAGCGCCACCTTTTCAAAGAATGTACCGGGTGGTTTAGGCCGATCCTCGAGTAGCTTCTTCATGTCGCTGTACTTGAGTCCGGTTATCGCGGACACATGGTGCAGGTTCAACTTATCCGTCGCTTGCTCAATATCAGCTTGACACTTTTGGAAAGTAGGTTTAGCCAATTTTTCCTCTGGGATGATTTTTCAAAATAGAAAAAAATTTTAGGACAAATAAACGAAATGAGCTTTTTCAAAATTGGGGCTGCCGTTTCGGAGGCCATGC
>Ga0209544_1001395_pt1 | contig 26605 bp, 26 predicted proteins | sample MesohylPK_FD_187297 | JGI IMG/M metagenome (GOLD analysis project Ga0209544, IMG submission 187297) | Host-associated microbial community of the marine sponge Aplysina aerophoba from Gulf of Piran - sponge mesohyl, lysed by proteinase K... | ecosystem: Host-associated > Porifera > Sponge >...
ATGGTGATACGTGGCCCACGTTCAATGGAGCAATTGGGATGACCTATGAGCAGGCTGGCTCAGGACGTGCCGGCCTTGGTATCACTACGGCTGAGGGAGATACGCTGACACTCTCCGATCGTATTGATAGGAAGAGATCCTCATACCGAAGAAATTGAATTGTCCGTAAAGGCGTCTAATCGAGTACAGAGGGTTACAAAATTCCCCATCTTCTCCTTATGTTACTTCTTCGGATTATAACCATAAGTAATATTCCAGATATGTGTTGTTTACCTATCAGATTGGTAGCAATGAAATTTGTGCTGTCTGGGTTGTTCTTTGTGGGTCAATCCGCTTCCTATGGTCAGCAGTACACGGTCAGTGGATTTGTTGAAGATGCCACCAGTGGAGAGAGAATCTCTGGCGCCGAAGTACACATGCTTGAACTCCGACGCGGTTCAATCACCAACCAATATGGATTTTTCAGTTTCTCTACCACGGCAACTCCCATCTACCTTGTTGTCCGTCATGTGGCGTACGAGTCAAAGGAATTTCGTTTTGAACTACAACAAGATACTACATTCAATATCACACTATTCAAGCGTACCGTTGAATTTGATGGCGAAATAGAAGTTGTCGCGCGATCTGATCGGAATGTTGATAAAATTCAGATGAGTGAGCATAACCTGAGTATCACACAAATTGAAACATTACCAGTTTTGCTTGGCGAGCCAGATATTCAGAAAGTTCTACAGCTATTGCCAGGTGTGCAATCTGGTCAGGAAGGAAGCAGTGGGCTTTATGTTCGAGGAGGTCGAGAAGATCAAAATTTGATTCTTTTAGACGGACTTCCAGTATATAACCCAAGTCATGTATTCGGCTTCTTTAGTGTGTTTCCGGCATATGTCATGAAAAATGTCAAATTACTCAAGGGTGGGTTTCCAGCCCGGTATGGTGGTCGGCTTTCGTCTGTGGTAGACTATACCATGAAGGAGGGAAACATGAACCAGTACTCGGGACTTGCTGGCGTAGGAATTCTGTCCTCACGCTTTTTGGTTGAGGGGCCGATAAAAAAACACCGCGCATCTTTCATCCTCTCTGGTCGACGCAGCTTTCTTGATTTGCTTCAACGCCCATTCCGTGAGCCTCGTGAGTGGACCAGCGGGTATTTTTATGATCTCAATTTTAAGGCCAACTACATTGCATCTAGTCGAGATCGATTTTATCTCAGTACTTACGCGGGCAGTGATCTGATAGAGCATCAACCATATAAATCCAACCTTTCAGAACCTAAGAACGAATTGATCACATCAAACTGGGGCAATCGTATCGTAGCATTACGTTGGAATCGGTACGCCGGCGATCAGCTATTTTTCAACCTCTTAGCAGGATTGTCATCCTATAGGTATAAATCGCAATACACGACTACTGAATCTGACGGGGGCGAGAGCAACAGCACTACGACGGTTAATAATACTTGGGAATCGGGAATCATTGATATTACTTCGAAACTGGATATTGAGTACAATGCTAGCCTGAATCATTATTTGCGTTTTGGGCTGGAGGGAATCTGGCATCAAGTTGAGCCAGGAATCAGTCGAGTTGTAGTCAAGGAGGGACCAGAAGGAAACGAACAGTCAAATCAGGCTTTTTTCCCTTCTGGGCGAGTTAAGTCCACAAGTCTAGCTGCGTACGCTGAAGATGAATTCGGGCTTGGCTCCGGTTTTCGATTTAATCTGGGGATTCGAGCATCTGGCAATCTTGTAGGGAATAATTCTTACTGGACACTGGAGCCCCGTGTGAATATGCATTATCGAATCTCCGAGGATATTGCACTAAAAGCTTCGGTTACCCGGGTGCAACAGCATATTCATTTATTGCTGGACCAGGGAGGACCACGGATTCCGAATGATCTATGGCTGGCGAGTACTGATCGTATCAAGGCACAGCGAGGTTTGAATTTAGCTACTGGTGTAGCTTGGAGCTCACCAACCGGGCAGTATGAGTTATCGCTGGAAACATACTGGCGATGGATGCAAAATCTGCTTGAGTATGGCCCAATGGCAAATGCTCATATTTCCACTGTCTTGAACTGGGCAGATCTTGTCGAATCGGGAAGAGGGGACGCTTATGGGCTGGAAGTTTTCGCACAAAAAAAACTCGGCCGATGGACCGGATGGTTCGGATATACCCTGGGACAAGCCACCCGCAAGTTTGAAGCTCTCAACAATGGGAAAAGGTTTCTGGATAGCTATGATCGTCGTCACGATATCTCGCTAGTCAGCACACTCCAATTTACCAAGCGAATTGAGTTTGCCGCCACTTGGGTATATGGAAGCGGGAATCCTATTTGGTTGCCAATTGGACGCTTCATCGGCTATGCACAGGGCGATGAGTTTTTTGATTCTCCACTAATTCTAACTGATTTCGGAGCAATCAACGGTCAGCGAACTCCATCCTATCATCGACTGGATTGTAGTTTTCATTTCAAGAAGCAATTGAAGAGAACATTTCGGACGTTCTCTATTGGTGTATACAATGCCTATGGTCAAAGGAATCCATTTTATATGCATGCCAAATTGGTAGGGCCTGATGGGGCAGCCCATAGACTTGAAGAGCCGATAATCATTAGGAAAGTGTCTTTGCTTCGATGGATTCCATCTTTATCCTACCAGTTAGACTTTTGACGTATTTCCATTTTTGAGGTAAATTATGCGATCTATAGTTTTATCTCTGGTCTTACTATGTGCCTGCCAGTTCTCACTGGAGCCAGAAGAGTACACTCCACAACTTGTCATCCATGGCCTTTTCACTCCAGACAGCGTCTGGTCTGTCAGGATAAGCAAGAGTATCGCACTGGAAGAATCTTCTGTAGCCGACGACCTGTTTCTGGGGAATGCGGTCGTTACTGTAACAAATGAGTCGGGGAGATCTGAAGAACTAGAACACACGGGCAGTGGACAATATCGCACAGTTTCCAATCAATTCCCCCAGGAGGGAGAGAATTACACCATAAAAGTGGTGCATCCCGAATTGAGCGCTGTTCAAGCCACCTCCCAGGCTCCTCCTCTGAACTCAGAATTCGTGGGCATTGAATCTTTGAAGACCGAAACAAGCGATGACTTGAGGTTTCGCATGCGATTCAGGGTGCAGGATCTTCCTGGAAAGTCGTACTATCAGGTGACTCTTTTTGAGTTAATTAACAACTGCAATGCCGATTCTGGGGAGGGACTCAAAGATAGTTCAATAAACGAGCCAGCCTATGAAGTTCTGAATTTTGACAGCTCCGACCCCGCATTATTTTACAGTTCAGCTGAGTTAGATGAACCAATTGATTTCACATCCGGTGCTGCCCAAGACTTTTACGCTGCGGTATTCTCCGACAGACTGTTTGAAAATGCCGAACGAGAAATAGAGATCACCTTTGTTTCTGCTTCTGACGGTATCCCCTCAACCCAAGCGCATTTTATGTTGGTAGTCTCTGCGATGAGTGAAGAATGGATACAATTTGATCGCACAGTAACTATCCAAGATCTGTATCTCTTTGTGCCCGATCCAATATTCGCGAATCCTGTTGAGATTTTCTCTAATGTAACAGGAGGCTTAGGTATCTTTGCAGGATACACCAATCATGCCTACCGAATTGATCATGAGGGAAACACATGGAGTGAGGATGCTGTGTGCTCTTAGCCTTCCATTTGGCTCTCTATGTCTCTATTACGTATGGATGCGTGTACATTGACACCGGCGCAGTGGTGGCGGGGGAAGTGGCGACGATGACAGTGACGATAACGGGCTTCAAGTTTTCCTTAGTTGTGACGAATCCGTTACCCGGGGTGGATCTGTTGGTTGCACCGTTAGCGTTACCGGGGAGATGGACCAAGGTGAACCATACAGTGCCTCTGACTTTCAATTTGACTTGACCTCTTCGAGTGGCGCGTCATCTACGGATACGGGAAATGACGGAAATAGGTGGAGCGGAACTGCTACGGAAATTGCAACTATCAGCGTGACTTCTGAAAGCTACCATGAAAAGGAGTCTATCCAAGTGACGGCCCTGGATTTGGGGTCATTTCCAGCATTAAGTGCTCAGGCGGCCTGTTACAGGGGGTGGCCAAGAGCACTTTGGGGCTCTCTACTACTTGCATAGATGGTGGAGAATCCCTCCGAAACCCACATCCAGCAACACTCTGGCTCACCACACATCTGGGCCAACCTGTGCCGAGTCTTTGAGATGGTTTCCAGGAATAGATGTCGGGAAGTTCAGCACATCAGAAACCCTCCACAGCAACAGATCACCTACCCTCTATCACCCGCATTTCACACTTGTCCGGCAGATAGGAGTCGCAACCGCTTTCAGATACAACTCAGCTTGCTGTTGCTTATGTCCGGCAGGCCGACAAACAGATCAGACATGGGCGAAAATTGTGTGACCCTCGGAGATCTCGGGTTGAAGCTTGCTGCTTCGTCTTAATGACCACACTTTTCTTGGGGAGCTTAAAACTTAAACTGCCGACAAACTAGTTGACGCTGGATAGATGACGGACGATACAAAAAGGCTCTCTTTTCATTAGACCTGAATGTCCGCCATGAGATATCGGCTGGATCCGATGAAAAATGCGGCCAAAACCGTGAAGACATACCTGTGGGCATTATCAGTGCGATTGTCCTCAATGTCAGTAATGGGTTAGCAGAAAGTATCAACAATCGAACCAAGACCACCAAAGTTCGCGCCCGAGGATTCCGAGATATGGAGCGGTTTGCTAGCCTGAATTCCCGCGTTCATTTTCTCATGTGAGGATTACGGTCGTTTAGAGAACTGTACTCGGAGGGCTTTGTTGTCAAGCCAAGGGAATTTTCTGGTGTAATTCGGGGTATCCGGCAGCGACCAGGTAGTTATCTTTGGCGCGTGCACGCAACTGGACGAGGATCTCATTCTGGGTGATGGTTACCTTGCCGGTGTGTCGCATCAGGTCACGGTAGAGGGTCCGCGCCTCGGCTTTTTCATAGCCTTGTCCGACGCGCACGCCCATAAGTCGATAGATTACGCTGGCCATGACGATCCTAGACCTTCCAGAGATATTTAGTGACCTTCGGCAGATCATGCGGCAATCCCCGTGTTTGGCGACAGTTCGTTTGAAACTTTCTTTTTCAAACGAATTGTCGCTGGACAAGGCTTGAATTTCGCCATAAGTTAAGGGAATAATATACTTGGCTCATTTTGTCATTTATCCTGGTAAGGCGCTAATTTCAATGTGCATTTGCTCCGAATTTGAGGGATTTTTGTGAAAAAGACGTGCTCAGCCCCTGAATGGCCGCTTTGCGCGTTGCAGAAAGTGCACTTGTTGCAAAATCTCCCGGACACCTGCCAAACTGGATGTATATTGCGACTTTAAGCTTAGGATATTACGACAAAAAATGCTGTGGATCGAGCGTCCCATAGGGGATGAAACTGTCGTGCAGGCACTCAGCGATGATCTGAACTCACTGCCAAAGCCACTGACACGCTTCCTGATACTGCGGGGTATCGATTCATTGGATGCCGCACGACGCTATTTCCGGGCAACTCAGGCTTCCTTGCACGATCCGCATCTGTTGGCCAACATTGACGTTGCTGCCCGGCGTATCGCACGGGCTATTAAAACGAAGGAAAATGTGCTTGTCTATGGAGATTTTGACGCGGATGGTGTCACTTCTACTGCCCTAGTCTTGCTATTCCTGCGATCCCATGGACTTACGACATCATCGTATATTCCTCATCGCCAGGAAGAGAATCACGGCTTTCATGCGAGCGGTATTAAGCTTGCGCGTTCTCGGGAAAGCACACTGATCATTGTCGTGGATTGCGGCACCAACGATGAGGAAACGGCAGCATTGGCAAAAGAAGCCGGTATAGATCTCGTCATCTGTGACCACCATCAGAACGAGGGTAAAAATCCGTTCTGCTGTGCGCACGTAAATCCCAACCGGAAAGGTTGCGATTATCCCCTGAAGGATGTGTCCGCCTGTGCCCTTGCCTATAAGCTGATTCAGGTTACGCTGGAAGAGCTTGATCAACCTGTCCATTTGGCGGACGAGTATCTTGATCTCGTGGCGATCTCCACGGTATGCGATATCATGCCTTTGGTGGACGAGAACCGCATCCTTGTACGTGAGGGATTAAAAAAGCTACGTGCCGCGCCACGCCCAGGTCTCCGAGCACTCACATCCGTTGCCGGTTGTGATCAGGAACACTTGATGGCTGGCGATATCGCTATGCAGCTTGGTCCCCGCCTGAACGCTGCAGGCCGACTCGCCCATGCAGACGAGGCGCTCGCGCTGCTAATGGTCGAATCGGAGAGCGAAGCCATGGCTTATGCCAAGCGACTCGATGAACTCAACATAGACAGAAAAAAACTGGCAGCACGGCTACGTCCAGTCGCAAAGAAGCTTGCGCGAACACAACTGGCCGGATCTCACACGAGCGCGCTCGTACTCCACCATCCAGACTGGCATCCAGGCATCCTGGGCTCGGCAGCATCACAAATGGTCGGGGAATTTGGACGACCAGCCGTGATGCTCACCGACGTTCCAGGTTCGGACGGCAAAGAAGTGTTTGGCAGCGTTCGTACACATGGCAATATTCATATTCTCAATGCCATAACAGGTTGTAAGGATATGTTGATCCGATTCGGAGGCCACGCAAAGGCAGCCGGAGTTACCTTGAAAGAAGAAGATCTCCCCCTTTTCAGAGAAAAACTGAATGCCGAGGTATTCTCACAGGTAGGCAGACAGGTGGTTGAGCCCCAGCTGGAGTACGATGCTCAGTTGAATCTCGCCACGATCCCAGGAAAATTTGAACGTGTGCTCAAATCCTGTCAGCCCTTCGGCAAAGAGAATGAAGCCCCACTCTTCTTTGTGGAAGGACTGCAGCCTGTATCCGTGCGTCTGCTCAGCAGAGGACAGCACCTGAAAATGACCTTGAAAGATCCACAGTCTCATGTGACCATGGATGCCATCGGCTTCTGGCAGGGCCGACATCATGCCATCGCCGAGAAAGCCCATGCACAACAGACTGGTCTGGATATATTATGCTACGTGGAGGAGAACAGATGGAACGGCAGAGTAACCACACAACTTCGCATCGAGGCACTACGTGAACATCTCTCGAAGAATAACTGATCATGAAACGCTACCTCCTTTGCTCCCTGTTACTTATTCCTTTCGCTCACAGTGCAGAAGCACAGCTCCGCAGCCCCGCCGATTTCCTTGGCTACGAGCTCGGTGAACATTTCACACCCCATCACCGCGTAACCGACTACGTCCGCCACGTTGCGGAAACCGCTGGGAACGTGGATCGCATCGAGTACGGTCATACCTATGAGGGCCGTGTGTTGCAGTACCTGATCATCTCTTCGCCCGATAATATGGCAAGACTGGAAGAAATCCGTACTGCCAACCTGCAGCGGGCCGGCTTACTGGAAGGAACTCCAGCAGAAGACACCCCAGCCCTTGTTTGGCTCAGCTATAATGTTCACGGTAATGAATCTGTGAGCACGGAAGCTGCATTGGCAGTAATTCATACGCTGGCGAGCAGTACGGATACCAATGTACAGACGTGGCTTGAAAACACCGTTGTTATCATTGATCCGTGCATTAACCCGGATGGGCGTACCCGCTATGTTCAGTTCTACCGCCAAACACGGGGGCGCGTACATAACGTACACGGGGAAGCGCGTGAGCACTCAGAACCCTGGCCAGGGGGAAGGACCAATCACTACTATTTCGACCTGAACCGGGATTGGGCCTGGGGAACACAAATCGAAACGCGCCAGCGCCTGCCACACTATAATCGGTGGATGCCTCACATTCATGTGGATTTTCATGAGCAGGGCGTGAACAGCCCCTATTTTTTTGCTCCGGCGGCGGTGCCCTACCACGCGTACGTCACGCCATGGCAGCGTGAGCTTCAGGATATCATAGGCACCAATCATGCTCGCTATTTCGACGAAGAAGGCTGGCTGTTCTTCACAAGCCAAGTTTTCGACCTATTTTATCCGGGTTATGGTGATACGTGGCCCACGTTCAATGGAGCAATTGGGATGACCTATGAGCAGGCTGGCTCAGGACGTGCCGGCCTTGGTATCACTACGGCTGAGGGAGATACGCTGACACTCTCCGATCGTATTGAACATCACTATACGACCAGTCTGTCTACCATTGAGGTTGCTGCAAACCAGCGGGACCGTATCACAACCGAGTTTGCCGAATACTTCCGGAATGCTGCATCCCGACCAAATGGAGCACATGCTGCCTATGTTGTTCGCCACGCAGGCCAGGAGGATAAGGTTCGTGTACTCTCCAATCATTTGGATCTCCTCGGTATTGCTTATGGGTTCGCGACCACAGCGAGTACAGGAGAAGGCTTTGCTTATCAGTCGGGTTCCATAGAACGTGTAAGTGTTGAGTCCAGAGACCTTGTTGTTCCGGCCGTACAGCCTAAAGGTGTGCTGGCCAGTGTTCTTTTTGAACCTGAGGCTGAACTGGAAGACTCGCTCAGCTATGACATCACAGCTTGGGCCCTGCCCTATGTCTACGGTCTGGAAGCGTATGCAATGGAGGATGAGGTAACATGGACCCCTACCGCCGCCATCCCTGAACCACATGTTCTTCCATCTCGCCCTGTTGCTTATCTGGCCGAGTGGAAAAGCTTTGAGGATGCCCGATTCCTTGCAGCACTTATGCGGAAGGGTGTGAAGGTGCGCTACACAGAAATACCCTTCAAAATCAATAATAAATCCTACGACGAGGGTACGCTCATTATGACGCGCGAGGGAGCAGGGGTCGCCTTCGATTCCCTCGTCATCCAGGCGGCCCGCCACACAAATCAGCATGTTGAGGCAGTCAATACAACACGCGTCACCGAGGGCGTCGACTTTGGTTCAGGCGATGTGGTCTATATGCGTGCACCACGTATTGCCATCGTTGCAGGGCCCGCGGTCAGCTCGTATAGCCTCGGGGAGCTGTGGCATTTCTTTGATGAACAACTCGAGTACAGCACTACGCTGGTTAATAGTGATGATTTTGGGAGCCTGCCGCTGTTTCGCTATGACGTGATCATATTACCCTCCGGCAGCTACAGTGATATCTTGAGCGAGCGCCGACTGGAAGAGGTTCAAAACTGGCTTCGGGAGGGCGGCCGCTTGATCGCGCTCGGCAGCGCAACCCGCTTCCTTGCGGGCAAGGACAGCTTCGGCCTGAAAATCAAGCCGGACGAAGATGATGAGGACGAAGATTCGCTGAGCGTACGGCTTCGACCCTACGCTGACCGCCATCGCCATGGAATCACCGAAGATGTTACCGGAGCTATCTTTCGCACGGAGCTGGATACGACACATCCCTTGGCATTCGGCTACGAACAGGACTACTTTACGCTGAAGGGCAGCAGCCAAGCTTACGCCTGGCTGGAAGATGGATGGAATGTCGGTGTACTCAGGGAGAGCAGCCTTGTCGCGGGGTTCGCAGGTACCAAAGCATTGGACGCCCTAAGCAACTCACTGGTTCTGGGCATGGAATCGATCGGACGCGGTGAAGTCATCTATTTCGTTGATAACCCGATCTATCGGGGCTTTTACTACAGTGGCCGACTCCTGCTGGCAAATGCTGTTTTCCTCGCAGGGCAACGAAGCGTGGCGACGTATTGAATCACCATGAACCGCACATATGTGATTCTGTGCCTGCTTCTGATTTGTGCCTGGACTCAACGTGCTCACAGCCAGTCACAGCCCCTCAAGGGCGTAGTTTGGGATGCACCTGAGCCACCCACTGTCCGGCATCTCCTGGAAATACATGAAGCCGGTGTGGAAGCGGTTCGACTGCCCCTGGTCACAGATAACACGCTGCTCGATGTTGCAGATACGCTTGGATTGCGATTGTTTCAGGACTTGCCCCTCGAATTTTTACCCGCCAATGTACTGTTGGACTCCCTGGAGTATGCGAAGCGCCTAGTGTGGCAAGCCACGCTAGTGAGCTTGCGCCATCCGTCTGCGCAGCATTTTGGCGTGTCAACCAAAAGCGACACCAGCACCCCACGCGCTTGCGAATATTTCGAGCAGCTTGCCAAAGAGGCTTCCGAACTTACCCTATACTACACAACCGCTTTTCTGGACCGGGATCAGTGTTCCGCGCACGTTGATCTCGTGTTAGTGGATGTGCGCAAAGGGTTTACTCCCACGTCAGTGCTGGAAAACTGGGCGGAGTCGACACCCATTGGCTTCGCAAGTATCGGACAAAAAGTTGATGATGAAACTCTTGGCTTACGCCGAAAATATTCACCCGAATCCCAGGCACGTTACTTGGAAAATCATCTGCCGCCACTGCTTGAAAGCACTGTGGAGGTAATCTTTGTTTATCGGTGGCAGGATTTTGCAGATACCGGTCCCCAGTGGGGGCTGATTGATGCAGTGGACCAGAAACGACCTGCGTACAATGTTCTGCAAGGCATCTACACCAATACCCAGGACATCTTTGCGTTTGACTTGGGCAATCACCCTCGCCAGAAACCTGCCTGGAGCCTGATTCTGGCCTGGTCTGCCTGTTTCCTTGTGGTCATTCTGTGCTTCTGGTTTAGACGATTCTCCGAAATTCTGCGACGATATTTTCTGGGCCGGGCTTTGTACAGAGATGCACTGTATCGTGAGTGTGCACTCTTGGGGGGACCATCATTTGCTTTTGTTGTCGTACAGGGGCTCCTCGCTGCTGCTACAATACTGATACTTATTGAGGCATTCAGAGAGCTCCGGCTGATTGAGACTATAGCAGCTTCACTAAACCCACACATCCAGGATCGCATGGCGAACCTGGCCTCCAGTCCAGCCCTCTTAATATTCGTCACGGTCGCTGCCTACCTGATGTTCCAACTTTTGTCTGCCACGTTCGGGGCACTGGGTGCGCGTCAAGCAATAAATACGTCCATGGAGCAGATTTTTGTCATCAATGCCATGGCCTATATTCCCATGGCGTTATTGATACCAATGGTGATGATTGCTCCGAGCCTGAACATCGACCGGCTTGAGCAGCTTGCCATCGTCCTTGCACTGACCTGGATTGCAGTGAAAGTATGCTGTATCGCTTGCAGCGCTAGGGACTGCGCAATTTTTGGACGCGGACAGGCCTACGCAAGCGCCGTGGGGATTCTGGTGCTGCCGTTCCTCTCTGTAGCGGTTTTCGTGACCATGCTTATGCTTCCAACCACCAGGGATCACCTAATTTTTTACTGGCACCTCATTTTCAGAGGGTAGAGGAATCGGTCACCTGGGCCCATATACGGTCTGCAAAGTCACGGAATGGTTGCTTTGCGTGAAGCCAGCTAAAATGCAGCGCAAAAGGTGTAACCTTCAGGTAATCCCGCCTTCGAAGCAGTGCACCTGCCAACCAAAAACAGAACTGACGAACCTTTGCATTTTTGAGGCCCCGGATTTCGTACACGAAACGGCCGGTGTAATAGTCACAGACTACATTCTCGAAGTCCGGTGTATGCTCGGTCATGCCGGGTATATAATCCAGTTGAGGACTGTTTGTGCCTTGGTACCAGTGGTACACCGGCAGCCCCAGGTGGCTCATTGCCATGGCGAGGCTCCATTCGCAGGATTCTTCGGATCGCCCTTCCAGTAATCGTGTCCTGAAGTGTGTCTCCGACACACGTGCCCGAAAATGCCCTGCCGTGTCGCAGACAGATTTTGTCACCTCGGGATCTGCGGCATAAATCATCCCGGCTTGCACTCGAGGCAAATGCGTTAACCCGAACCGTTTGAGCGTGCGGCGGCGGCGATCGCGCAAAAATTCCAGAATCACCACAGCATTTTTTGGGCCGCCAAAATAAAAGTCTGCCCGCTCCAGTCCCGTTGTTGTAAAAGGGTACACAGACAGCTGTGTCCAGAGTGAATCCGGATTTCTGCACCAGACCATGTCGCAATCTATGTACAGACTTCGCTCCCAGGGCTTGAATTTATGCAGATGATGCTTAAACCCGTTGATTGAGCAGTTCTCATCCGGCAGCGGCTCAATGATCGTAAAGAGATCGGTTAACCCATTACGCCGACAGACCTCAGCGTGTGAAGCTGGGCAGTAGAGGGCTACGGGGCGAACTTTGTCGTACCGTCGAAGCGTAACAACCGCGGCAACTGCATGCCGCAGATAGGTCTCTTCTCCGTAGGTATGCAGAACGTATCCTTCCTGGGGCACAAAAATTTGGCGCTTAGTCGACAATAAGATACGCCGCACGACAGATCTGATCAGCCCTCCTCTGATGCAAGTCTCTTGCGTAAACTCTGCATAAATGCCTCAAACCCCCGCTTGCGCAGAAAAGTCTGAAAAGACACTGAATATCCCTCTACTGTACCTACACCATCAATAATGATGTCATATAGCCACCAGGCACCATCTTTTCTATGCAGCTGGTAGACCACATCAAGATCGGCCTCACGCACCCTTGCGGTCGTGCTTACCGATGCCTTTTCGCCTGTAACCGTCACAGACTTGATCGCGACTGGGGCCTCATAAACTGATAAATCTCCCAGCGACTGTGCGCGCACAATCGCACCAAAGGTTTCGGTAAAATCTGATCGTTCACCAGAGGACAAATCCTCATAGTAGCGTCCAAGCGCAAGTCGGCCCATCTCCTCAAAGTCAATCCGATCATTGATCAGTGATCGCGCCACCTCACGCTGGGATGGATCATTTTCCATCTCACGAACAGCCGTCTTGATATCTCGATCCCGTTGCACGATCAGTGTGCGCACTTCGCTCTCTGCATCCTGGGCTGTGACCGAGGGCATCCACAGCAATGCACCAGTTACGACAATTAGTAGGGTCCGTTTCATTAGGTTTGGCTATTCAATGAATGCATTCATTTCGTGTATCAGCACCCCCGCGGCAGCCAAGAGTTCCAGGATTGCCATGTTATACCGCCGGACTGCTTCGTAGTACCGGGCTTCCAGCGCGAGGTTGGTTTGGACTGCCTTCACGAGATTTTCCGTATCGCCCAAATCCAGATCAAAGTTGATCTGCTCTACGCGAAGCCATTCCTTGCTTATCGCCAGCGAACTATCTTCTGCGGCGAGGGCTGCTCTTTCTGTGATCACTCGACGCCATGCTTGTTCGACCTCTGCCAGAACCAGTTGCTCCGCAGCAACCGCCAGATGCCCCGCCGAAGTGTGTTGTGCCTGCGCCTGTGCGACCCGTGCCCGTGTCTGCCTGAAGTTCAATTTCTGAATCAACCCAAAACCTGTACGGGCACTTGCTCTTCTGAATCCATCACTGATATACGGGTTGGGTTGACGGTATCGATTGGAAGCACCGCTGGCACTTAACGTAAGCCCGAAGACGGCCTGGGGGTAGTAGTCTGCCCTTGCCACACCAATCAATGCATCTGTGGCAACCAGCCCCGCCTGTGCCTGAAGAATTTCCGGTCGATACATGAGTGCTTTTTGCTGATAAGTCGCCAGGTTCTCCAAAATGAAGGTCAGTGGTTCAAGTGTATCCCGCACCGGAACAATGATGATGGAATCTGCCGCCAGGAGTTGTCGACGAAGTGCAGAGTGCGCGGTCTGACGTTCCTGGGACACTTGCACAACGCGGCGCTCGTATTCCTGCTCGGTAAGGAGCACCTGGTAGCGATCAGCATCATCCACTTCTGGATCCCCCTCTTCCAAGAGACGATTAATTTCCCGCATAGCCATACTTACCACTTCGCCCGCCCGATCGGTCAGCCGGTACAGTTCATTGGCAAGCAAGACACCATAATAGAGGGAGGCTGCCCGCAGGGAGGCTATGGCCATCTTCTCCTGCACGCGTGCATCCTCCAGATCCGATCCTGCACCGGCTGCCTTAATCGTACCTCCTAGAGCTCCCCATGTATAAACGGGTTGGATGAGCGATATTTCTGTCTGAGCATAGGGTCGGAGATTGCTGTAGTCATTGCGTACAGCTGGATCCAGATAGAGTTGATCACGCGGGGTACTGTTAGGGTTCTCTATCCCCGGCACAACGGCGAACGCACTGGTCGCAGTTACCTCCGGCAAAATGCGGCTGCTTCGTGCCAGATCGTACCTAGCGCTGGCCCAGGCAGACTCTGACTGGGCAGCACGAACATCCGGGCTCATTGAGAGCGTCTGTTCAAGTACTCCTCTCAGGTCAATGTGCAACGTGTCGCTGCTCAGCTGTGCAGCTGCGGGCAACGCAAGGAAGCACCAGAGTCCGACAACCAAAAAATTCTTTTGCATATCAATTTTAAGTCGCACTGCAACGCCTGAGGGTAACACTCGAACTAAGCATTTCAATCAGATCCTCTGGGACTATCCAGTGTTGTCGCCCCTGAATTAAACTCCAGTCAAAATGGTCTACAAGCTCGCCGGGCGATACGGGGCGGGCTTCCGGTAAAAGTCCGATCGTCCAGGCAAGATAGCCTACCAGGCATTTGGCTGAAATGCCGCGTTCTCGAAGCGAAGCGAGCGAGAGCGAAGCATCACGCTTGGAGAGCTTATCTCCCTGCGCATTCAGGACCAGTGGTACATGCGCATAAGACGGCAGCTCCCCTCCAAGGGTATCAATCAAATGCAATTGTCGTGCAGTTGATTCCAGCAAATCCTGGCCGCGAACAACCTCAGTAATCCCCATGTGCAAATCGTCCACAACCACAGCTAACTGATACGCAAAAACTCCATCCTTGCGCTTCAAAACATAATCGCCCACCTCTACGGCGACATTTTCCTCGTGTGCACCACATACCTGATCATAAAAAGCTATACGCCCATGAGGGACTTTGAGTCGTATAGCTGCGTCATTGTGGGGTTCAGCGTACCACCCGGGCTGCACATGCGCAGGGCGCAAGCTACGCGGGTATGGAGACTGACGCTCATGTGGCGCTGATGCCAGCTCCCGTAGATCTTTTCGTGAGAGCTTGCAGGGAAACAATGTTTCTTGTCTGTACAGTTGATCCAGTGCAGCCTGGTAGTGTTCATGGCGGAGCGATTGTATGTACGGTCCATGCGGTCCACCGATTTTTGGACCGGCATCCCAGTCAATTCTCAACCATTCCAGATCATTCAACTGAGCATCCTGCATACCGGGCACTGTTCTTGGCTCATCCAAGTCCTCTACCCTTATCGTAAACAAGCCGTTTGAGCGCCGTGCCGCACACCATGCAACAAGGGCAGTGCGCGCACTGCCCACATGCAGGTGCCCAGTGGGTGAGGGAGCGAATCGGCCATGGTAGCGCGCGTTTTGCATGGAAATTATATGCCTGAGTACCCATTTTACACAGCTACTCAGATATCCTTTCACAGGTCATCGAGGTGGCCAGTGCCAATGCTTCTCGCTGTGCAAATGCCCCAACTCTGGAGGCCATTATGCGGCCAGATGCGGGCCGCGGGTATATATATCTTTGGTAGCATGGGGGAGGTGTGTGTGAAACTTTCTTATTCAAACGAATTCCCGAACAAAAGCACCTGATTATGCATTGTTGGCCCAATTCTAATGGATTCGTCATGCCTGATATCCATCCTAGCCCCGCAGCTAAGGAACCGCCGTATTCCGTTGTTGGTTCCTGCCGGTTGTAGTAGATCCGTCATGCTGATATCCATTCCAGCCCGAGGTTTGTTTCACAACGCAGTTCGCGTAACGGCGTTTGATCATATCCGATTCCTTCGGAGTCCCTCCAGTCAACTTGCCATGTTCCTGAACTGGATTCAAGAATCGAAGTATTTCCGACTCCAGTGCAACGCCCAATGAGTGCCTCCTATCCAACCCGGGTTCGTTTGGCCCCACTTAGCGGCAACCGATGTGCGATGCCATCGTGCCGCCAACTGCTTTCGGAGTATCGTGCAGGCAATCGCGATGTTGTCCTGTTGGGTGAAGCCGCACACATCGCTGGAGAACGCGGAGGAAAGCACGGAGGCCGCCCATCGCCCCGGTTTGATAAGTCGATGACGATTGAGGAGCGGAACTCACTACCCAATCTTCTGTACGTTTGCCCGACCTGTCACAAAAAGATCGACGCGCAACCTCATGGGGAGCAAGATTACCCTGCGGATAAACTCCTTTCGATCAAGAAGGATCACGAAAACATGGTTGCCGCAGCCATGGAGGAAGCGATGGCCACCGTGAGCTTCCGCGAACTTGAAGAGGCTACACGATGGGTAAGCGAGGTACCGCCTCCACCACCGGATCAGGACTTCTCTAGAATACCCCTAGAGGACAAGATCCAAAAGCACGGCCTTTCGGTATCATCCCAGAACCTTATCAGGTCCCATCTTACGGCGACGCCCCAAGTACGCTCATTCATCCAGTCGTTGAGCCAGGACGATTCCAAGTTTCCAGATCGCCTGATCTCGGGCTTCCTTGAACACTACCACAAGCTTCGCAAGGAGGGCATGTCTTCCGGCGAAGATCGCTTCAATTCAATGTGTATGTTCGCTCGGCGCGGATTCGCGGACTTCAAGGTCCAGCATGCCGCCGAGACCGTGTTGGTCTATCTGTTCGAGACCTGTGAGGTGTTCGAGCGATGATCCATCCGACCAAGCACATACCTGCGGAACGGACCTTGCTTGGCGCCGGGGCCGTGATATTCTCCGAACTCCTACAGCCCCGTACTGTAACGGGCCTGTGGGAAGCCGTTCGCGAGGCCAAGGCGGTAGGTACGTTCGAGCGGTTCGTCCTTGCTCTCACAATGCTCTACTCACTGCGGGCAGTACGGCTCGAAGGCGGGCTCATCGTAAGGGGAACACCATGATCCACGAGATCAGGGCTAACAAGACCTCGTTCCGCCCAATCAGGTTCACGCCGGGCCTGAATGTAGTACTGGCTGACCGTGCCGAGGACTCGTCCAGAAAGGACACGCGCAACGGACTGGGCAAGTCCACCCTGATAGAGATTATCCACTTCTGTCTGGGCGCCAGGGTTAGTAGGGGCCGTGGGCTGGCAGTTCAGGCTTTGGCGGAATGGACATTCACGATGGAGATTTCTCTTGGCGACGAACGAATCACCGTCACTCGGGCGGTCGCAAAACCAAGGAATGTGAGGGTTTCAGGTTTGAGTAAAGACTGGCCGGGTATCCCGCCCATCGAACTGACGGGCGAACGGTCATTCACTCAGAAGGAGTGGCGAGCGCTTCTGGGGAAGGCATTGTTTTCGCTAACGACACCTGAGGTTCCGAAGTACAAACCGTCGTTTCGCAGCCTCATTTCTTACTTCGTTCGACGGGGCCACCACGCGTTTGGCGACCCCTTTTTCTATTTCCGAAACCAGCAGACGTGGGATGTGCAGCTTCATGTGGCGTTGCTACTCGGGCTGGAGTGGCGCCATGCAGTGCAATGGCAGAAGTTAAAAGACCGAGATAAGGATCTCAAGAACTTTCGCCAGCTCGTGGACCGCGGAGCCGTGCCCCACATTCGTGGCAGCATCGGAGAACTGGAAGCCGAACGTGTCACGCTACTGCAGGAGATTGAGGACAGCTCTCGCGCCCTCGACAACTTCAAAGTTCACCCCCAATACGAGTCGATCCAGCAAGGGGCCAATCAGCTTACTGAGGAGCTTCACGCTGCCACGAACGCGAATGTCCTCACCGCCCGGCGCCTGAAGCTCTACCAGCAAGCCATTGAGTCAGAAGAACCACCATTGGCGGAGTCAATCGAGCAGGTGTATAGGGAAATGGGGGTGGTTTTCTCTGAGACAATACAAAGATCGCTTGCTGAAGCAAAAGAATTCTATGGCCTAGTCGTCAAGGATCGTCGACGATTCTTGAAAAGGGAGATCGCTCGCCTCAGACGCGACATGACTGAGACACACGCCAAGATTCGAGAGTTGACAGAGGCCCGGGCCGACCTCCTGCAGATACTCAGCGAACACGGAGCATTGAAAGAAATGGTCAAGTTACGTGAGCGGCATAGCGTAAAATGCGAAGAACTAGAGCATGTGAAAAGGCAGATCAGCCACCAACGCCAGATGGAGTCTGATAAACGTGAGATCGCGCGGGACAGGGCCGAACTTACGGATCTAGCTACCCGCGACCACGAGGAGCGCCGTGACACTCGGGATATCCCTGTGCGGCTATTCAATCTTAACTCTCAGGCGCTGTACAGAGCGTCCGGGCGTCTAATAATCAACGTGACCGATTCGGGATTCAAATTCGACATTGAGATCAGTAAGAGTGGAAGCGATGGGATTAGCAAGATGAAGATATTCTGCTTTGACCTTGCGATTCTCGAATTCTGCACCAGTCGCGACCTGTCTATTGATTTCTTAGTTCACGACAGCGAAATGTACGATGGCGTTGACTCGCGACAACGGGCGGCCGCCCTTGAGCGAGCACGCGAGGTTACGGAGCGCACCGGCACCCAGTACATCTGTGCCCTGAATTCAGACATGGTCCCTTACGATGATTTCCGCGAAGGATTCAACTTTGACGAGCACATTCGGTGCAGGCTAACCGATGGAGAAGCATCGGGAACGTTACTGGGAATTGTGTTTGACCCACCTGCGGAGCCGTGAGGAGAGAGTAGCGCAACCACAGCTAGCGCTACCGGTTACTCACACTCGCTCCCAAGCCCATCACAACATACCCCGTTCAAGTCTAAATCGTGTTAGTTTAGGGAATTATATACCGGATGTTATACAGCTACTCACATATCCTTTTCACAGGTCATCAAGGTGGCCTGTGCCAATGCCCCAACTCTGGAGGCCATTATGCGGCCAGATGCGGGCCGCAGATATACATATCTTTGGCAGGATGACTTGTTTCACACCGATTGGATATTCGGGTACTATAATTCCTTTTGCATCCTATACACAGCTACGGTGTAAGACATCATAGTATTTATTGTTGCGTGATACTTTATGAAGTCGCAAAAACAAGGTACCTCACTTGCCCTTGGCGACCTGATTGAGGTCGCTATCGACGACCTCGGCGTCAGAGTCGGCGTGGATCAGTCGAGGGCAGTTGAAGTCTGGCATGATATTGCGGGGCCAATTATCGCGAGAGTCACCGAACGGGTCTGGGTGCGTCGTGGAAAAATGTATGTGGAATTAAACTCCGGAACCTGGCGTCAGGAGTTGCACATGCATCGCATTCAGTGGCGCGATCGCCTGAACGAAGAAATCGGCAAGTGCATCATTAATGAAATCGTTTTTCGGTAACCGCTTTCATTGAGTCAAGGTCTTAAACAGAGATGATACGTGTGTGGCGTGAACTTGTAACCTTCTGGACTGAGGTCTTCTGGCGGTCCGGCCGTGGACGCCGTATTATTGTCTGGAAAGGTGACCGGAGTGCGGATAAGGACACACCCTACAGCGAGTTTAGTCCTAGACGGGTGCACACTCGGACAGCATTTTTTGTTACGCTCGCGGTGTACACCATTCTTATTGTCGGTGCGATGGCCCTTACGTTTTATCAAGGGTTAATCCCTGGCCTGGATATTCGCGAACTCCGGCAACATACGATGTTGATCTCTTTGCGCCTTCAGGCAATGGAGGATTCCATTGATTCACAAACCCAGTATATAGCCAACATCCAGCGGTTGGTGACCGGGGATTTGGATCTTGCCCTCACGGGTATCTTACCGGATACAACCGTATCCGGTGCTCTATCCATTGAACCAACCACGCCAATTCCAGCCTCTATATCGGCTCAATGGGAGGATCATGAACAGCCAGCAATTCCGATTTCCCGCTTCTCAATTGATGACTCCCCCGGGTCTACGTCTTCACCAGTCTCCATCAGCTACCTAACAAGCCTTGCGCTGCCAGCACTACCGCCGGTACAAGGCTTGATCACGCGAGGATTCAACGCTCAAGAAGGGCATTATGCAATAGATATCGCAACTAGTGAGGGCACAATGGTTCGCTGCATCGGTGATGGATATGTCGTCTTCGCAGATTGGACCTATGAAGGAGGACATACCATTGTCGTTCAACACGCCGATGGATACGTTTCGGTCTATAAACACAACCAGCGCTTACTGAAGCGGGTAGGCGATCGGGTCAGCGTTCGTGAAAGTATTGCGGTTAGCGGAGATTCCGGTGAGTATACATCGGGACCACATCTTCACTTTGAATTGTGGAACAATGGCTTAGCACAGGATCCAACCGCTTACTTGTTCGGATACTAAAGCTTAAACTTCTTTGCTGTTCGTAACATAAATTTAGTCCTTAACTAATTTGATTCCCATGGCAAAAAAAAACCAGCAAGCTGCCCTTACGCGTAACGTGAAAGACTCACTGGGCGCTACCAACTTGAACATCATTGCAGACGGATCAGTTATTGAAGGCACGTTCAGCACCAATTCCGACACCCGCCTGGGAGGCAGGGTTGAGGGTGATATTAAGGTCGACGGTCTGCTAGTCGTCACCGAATCAGGCATAGTTAACGGATCCCTACAGGCTGACAGTGCCAATATAGCCGGTACTGTAGACGGAGAGATCAATGTTGTTAAGAAGGTGCTGTTGACCGGCTCAGCCAACATTCAAGGACGCGTACGCACGGATCGTCTAGTTATTGAAGAAGGCGCTTCCTTCAATGGCGAATGTCAGATGGGACACAAGGCCGAGTCCCCCCCACTGACCTTCGTACAAACTCCGGTTGCAGAGAGTGGAGCGTGAAGACTAAGGAATGAGCAATTGGCAAGACAGTATGCGTGAGGCCTCGCCCTATCTGAGTCTCGGCGCTCAGGTAGCAATGACCATGGTTGCATTCGTAGTCGGAGGATACTTCCTGGACAGATTTCTGGAAACGACGCCGTGGTTCATTCTGACAGGTGCTATTCTCGGAATGGTTTGTATCTTCGTGCGTTTAATTCACATCGCCAACAGCAATAAGACGGTCAACAAACATTAGCCATGCGGGTTTACCGGCTTTTGCGCGCGCCATTGCCTCATTCGAGACCCATTTCGTTAATTCGTAGTTGAAGCGTTGCCATGACTGAGAGTGCGTTGTGGAGTGCTATGGTGGGTGTGCTTCTGGGGTTGTGTTACGTAGTAAGCAGTGTGTTTGTGGTTTTGTTCGCACAGCGGTCATCGCAGTTCGTGCCTATTGTGTTGGGCGGCATGGTGCTGCGTATGTTTGGGGCCTTGGTGGCCCTGGTTATAATTATTCAATTTCCCATTTTCCCTTTTCCGGTCGTACTTCTGGCCCTTACGGGCGCTTTTTTAATTGTGGTATTGATCGGATTATTTGCTGAACTCATGTGGATTATTCGCCGAAAAGCTTGATGCATTCATTGCGCTGCCTGCTTTACTTATGGTGTATACTGGGTTTTTCGGCCCCGATGACCGCCATGGCTGCCGATGACGACGAGTTTGACGCAGTGCATCATACCGCTGACGGGCACTATCTAGATTTTTCACCTATCGGTAAAATTGAGTTGCCCCGGATTTTTGTTATCCGCAGCGAGGTTGCCGGCTATAGCCTACGCACCTACTGGACAACCAAAGGAGCCCTTCGCTCTGGTGAGATGCATGCCTCACTCCACAGCGAAGAGATTGGAGAAGACGACCATGCAGAAGAACAGCCGGATACCGAAGCATTGATTGCAAGCGGTGATCACCTGGATGCAACACTGGCACCGAATGAGGGAGAAGTTGTACTGGATTTATCAATGACCCGACATTTGATCTTTGCATTACTTGCCTCGGGTATTTTGCTGACGATATTTCTTCAACTGGCAGAGAAGTATAAGCGTGGCATTGGACGGACGAGTGCCCCGCAGGGACTCTTTCAAAACCTGTTTGAAACGCTGGTCATTTTCGTGCGCGATGACATCGCGATCCCTAATTTGGGCCAGGATAGGTACCAGCGCTATCTACCGTACCTGCTGACGGCGTTCTTCTTTATTCTGACCTGTAATCTATTGGGGCTCGTACCATTCGGTGCAACCGCCACATCCAATCTGAACATTACGGCAGTATTGGCCGCCTTTACATTTGTACTGACCCAACTGAACGGATCAAGAGATCATTGGCGGCATGTATTTTGGCCCCCCAACATGCCCATTCCCGTTAAACTCCTCTTGATCCCGACAGAAATCATGGGGCTCTTCACCAAACCGATTGCCCTTGCAATCCGGCTTTTTGCCAATTTGACTGCAGGGCACCTGGTGATACTGAGCCTCATTGGTATGATCTTTACGTTTACACAGCTCTTTGGTGAAGCCGTAGGCTACGGCGTGGTACCGGTAAGTTTGGGCTTCACCTTATTCGTGATGTGCCTTGAAGTGCTTATTGCCTTCATTCAGGCTTACATCTTCACTATCTTGTCCGCATTGTTCATTGGAATGGCTATTGCCGACCATTCGCACAGTGAGGCACATTAAGCGTATAACGAGGAAACCTTTTACTCATGGACCCACAAGCTTTTGCATATCTTGGTGCTGGACTCGGCACCGGACTCGTCGCCATTGGAACTGGACTCGGCATTGGTCGATTGGCCGGACCCGCCATGGAGGGCACCGCCCGCCAACCGGAGGCAACCAACGATATTCGAACATCGATGATTATCGCTGCTGCACTCATTGAGGGTGTTGCCCTGTTTGGTCTGGTGATTTCTTTTATCCTTGCTTTCAAGTAGGCTCTGAGGATGCTGCTTGCCGCAGACTTACTTAGTGCCAATCTCGGGCTGGTGTTCTGGCAGACTATAGTGCTTCTAGCTTTATTGCTGTTGCTTCGGCGGTACGCCTGGGGACCGATCACGTCCGCCTTGATCGAGCGAGAGGAAACTATCGCGAGCTCCCTCAATCGGGCTGAAGCGGCTCTGGAGGAAAGCAAGCGACTGCAGGAAAGGAACGCCCAGGCTCGTCGTGAGAATGAGCAGCAAGCACAACGGCTGCTTCGAGAGGCGAGGGAAGAAGCACAGCAATCCCGGGATCGCGAAGTACAGCGTACTCGCGAAGAAATCAGTGCTCTCCGAACACAGGCCCAGGAGGACATTGCACGGGACAAAGAAAAGGCCCTGCAGGACCTGCGCAGTGAGGTGGCTGATCTGGCCATCCTCGCAGCGGAGAAGGTTCTGCAGGAGAACCTGGATGCATCGCGTCAGCGTGTGCTTGTGGACCGGTTCATAGACGAACTGTCTGTCCAAAAGCACAACCAGCCTCCCTATCAGGCATGACTTCTTCAGTGGTTGCGCAACGTTATGCGCAGGCGCTATACGACGAGGCGGAAGGTATGCCTTCGGTTGCGGCTGATGTAAAGCTGTTAAGCGACACACTTGATGGCTTTGCTGAGCTTGATCGATGCCTGAAAAGCCCCGTCGTACCAAGGCGCAAAAAATCTGCTGTACTGCAAGGCTTGTTTGCTGGACGGGTACAGGAATTGACCTTGCACTTCCTGCTGATGCTGGTTGAGCGCGGCAGAGAAGCTTTGCTTCGTACGATTGTTGCCCGATTTCTGGCATTAACGGACAAGGCACAGGGCACCATTGAAGTGCATGTCCGGGTGTACTCAGAGTTATCTGAGAGCGAGCAAGATCGCCTGCAGAGCATGCTAGGGAATAGGCTGGACAAAACCGTCCGACTTGACGTGGCTACAGATCCTGCACTCATGGGCGGTATCGTGCTCGAGATTGGCGATACGGTATATGATGGCAGTGTTCGTCACCAGCTGTCATTGCTTCGAAGCCGCTTGCACGCACAGTCCTAAATATTATTAATGATCACGAAATGACAACGGCTATACGACCGGATGAAGTCACAACTCTCCTCAGACAGGAGTTGGGTGGCTTTGAGTCCGCAACAGACATGTACGAAGTGGGCACCGTTCTGCAGGTGGGGGATGGTATCGCCCGTCTCTACGGTTTGTCCAAAGTGCAGGCAGGTGAACTCATTGTATTCCCTGAGCGCGATGTTACCGGCATGGTCCTGAATCTGGAAGAGGACAATGTAGGTGTGGTACTCTTCGGAGAAGTTCATGAAGTCAAAGAGGGGGATCGCGCACGTCGTACACGCCGAATCGCGTCCATTCAGGTGACGGAAAGCATGTTGGGACGCGTCATTGATCCACTTGGCAACGTGCTTGATGGCAAAGGCCCACTCACAGGCGAGACCTGTGAAATGCCCCTCGAGCGCAAAGCACCCAGCGTCATTTATCGCCAACCGGTGTCCGAACCATTGGTAACCGGGATCAAGGCCATTGACTCCATGATCCCTATCGGCCGTGGACAGCGTGAGCTTGTGATTGGTGATCGCCAGACCGGTAAGACCGCTGTGCTGATTGACGCAATCATCAGCCAGCACTCAACACATGAGACCGACACCCCCGTCTACTGCATCTATGTAGCTATCGGGCAAAAGGCCTCAACGGTCGCACAGGTAGCTCGCGCTCTGGAGGACAATGGTGCGATGGACTATACGGTGATTGTGAATGCACCGGCATCCGTGGCTGCGCCGCTTCAGTTTATTGCGCCTTTTGCGGGTGCCTGTATAGGTGAGTATTTCCGGGATACCGGCAGACACGCCCTCGTCATTTACGACGATCTGTCCAAACAGGCCGTGGCTTATCGGCAGGTTTCGCTTCTCCTTCGCCGTCCACCCGGACGAGAGGCCTATCCAGGAGACGTTTTCTATCTGCACAGTCGCTTACTGGAGCGTGCAGCCAAGATCACTGCAAGCGAAGAGATCGCTGCCCAGATGAATGATCTGCCCGATTCTTTGAAGGGTCGGATCAAGGGTGGAGGCTCACTCACGGCACTGCCGGTCATTGAGACCCAGGCTGGAGCGGTGGATGCTTACATCCCGACCAACGTTATTTCGATTACAGACGGACAGATTTACCTGGAGCCAGATCTGTTTAATGCAGGTGTGCGCCCGGCCATCAACGTAGGTATTTCCGTCAGCCGTGTAGGAGGCAATGCACAGATCAAAGCCATGAAATCGGCCGCGGGGATGTTGCGTTTGGACCTTGCACAGTACCGTGAGCTCGAGGCATTCTCCAAGTTCGGTTCAGACTTGGATCCTGCCACGCAGCGACAGCTGCGGCGTGGCGAGCGACTCGTTGAATTGCTCAAGCAAGGCCAGTTTGCGCCCGTACCCGTCGAAGAGCAGATAGCTGTCATTTTCATCGGCAGCGAAGGTCTCCTGGATGCTGTAGCTATATCAGACATCCCCACCTTTGAAGAGGAGCTACTCGAAAATCTTCGCGCTCGCGTACCTGAGGCATTAGCCAGTATAATAGAGACTGGCAAATTGTCGGACGAAACGAAGGACGCCTTTCGCGGGGAGGCTAAGCGACTCGTTGACCTTTACGTTAACAAAGCCTGATGGCTACCCTGCGTGACATACGCACGCGTATCGGATCTGTCCAGAATACGCAGCAAGTTACCCGCGCCATGAAGATGGTTGCGGCAGCAAAGCTGCGTCGGGCTCAAGAGAATATTTTCAAAACGCGTCCCTATGCCTACAAGATTGGCGAGATCATTGAGCATTTGAAACGCCAAGGGGCCGTAGACGCGCACCCCTTACTGCGGGAACGAAAGGAGGTCAAAGCCGCGCTCGTTGTTGTCATTACCGGGGATCGCGGACTAGCCGGTGCTTTTAACAGCAATGTTATCAAGACTGCTGAGGCACTGATTGCCTCCGAGTACTCAGAACTCCACGCAAACGGCTCGTTGCATATAGTTGGCGTGGGCCGTAAGGGGGCCGAGTACTTTACCAAGCGCAACTACAATGTGGCTGCTGACCTTAGCGGTGTGTTCGGTGACCTGAGCTTAGAAACGGCCCTGAGCATCGGTACTCTCGCTACGGAAGGATTCATGGCAGGCCAGTGGGATGAGATTAAGCTCGTTTATAACGAGTTCAAGAATACAATCGCCCAAAACCGGATTGTTGAACCCCTAATTCCTATACCCTCGGAGCGATTTCAGACACCAGTGATGCAGCAGGAGGATACCGTAATGCCGGAGATAAAGGAGCGTTATCGGGCTGACTACATATTTGAGCCGGATTCGGCACGGATTCTAGATACACTGGTCCCACGATTCGTGAATTTTGCGATCTGGCGTGCATTACTGGAATCCTGTGCTGCCGAGCATGGGGCACGCATGGTTGCGATGGATAACGCCACAGCAAATGCAAAGGAGCTCCTGCGCGCATTGCGCCTTCAGTACAATCGTGCACGTCAGAGTGCCATTACCACGGAAATCCTCGAGATCATCAGTGGTGCTAACGCGTTAGAGGGGAGCACATGATTTCCGTGGCACGCATAACATACGTGGCTGGAATACGATCCTTGGGAGAGGTGGCCGAGTGGCTGAAGGCGCTCCCCTGCTAAGGGAGTATGGGTTAACAGCTCATCGTGGGTTCGAATCCCACCCTCTCCGCTCTTGGCCGAACGATCGTTCGGCTTTCACGATGGCGTGCATGGAATCCCGGAGGGGTGGCAGAGTGGTCGAATGCACTGGTCTTGAAAACCAGCGTACCGCAGGGTACCGGGGGTTCGAATCCCTCCCCCTCCGCACTATCCCATTTTATTCATCACGATTTGGATACAGGCTACAAAGTGTGAATTTGGTTGGGGGGTGCGTCAGGATTTCCGGTGCGGGATAAAAAGTAAGCACTAGCCTTAGCGACCAAGCGTCAAAGGTAGCATTGCCGTCTGTTTTTCAGCT
>Ga0209544_1001405_pt1 | contig 26517 bp, 28 predicted proteins | sample MesohylPK_FD_187297 | JGI IMG/M metagenome (GOLD analysis project Ga0209544, IMG submission 187297) | Host-associated microbial community of the marine sponge Aplysina aerophoba from Gulf of Piran - sponge mesohyl, lysed by proteinase K... | ecosystem: Host-associated > Porifera > Sponge >...
GAAGGCCACGAAGGGCCACGGAGAACTGCTACTGCAGAACTGCTACTGCTACACCTTTTGTCCGCGAAGGACCGCGAAGGGCCGCGAAGAACTGCTACTGCAACTACCACTGCTACACCTTTTGTCCGCGAAGGACCGCGAAGAACTGCTACTGCAACTGCCACTGCTACACCTTTTTCCACGGAGGGCCACTAAGGGCCACGGAGAACTGCTACTGCAGAACTGCTACTGCTACACCTTTTGTCCGCGAAGGACCGCGAAGGGCCGCGAAGAAAACCTTTTCCAGGGCTTATTCGGTTTGCTTGCTGTCTGATGGAGGATTTTCGGGATTGCTGTTGCAGGTTCTTGTTGGCATAGGCGTTGCTTGTTGGACTTTCGCTGGCTGGCTGTCGAACGTTGGCAGGATTCGGGATTTGGTGGGACGCGTACGGTCGCTGGCACACAAGCTGGTTTGGGGGCACCAGGGCGGTCAGGCATGTTTTTGTAGGGGGGCGTTGCGGGGGCGCAGCCCCTGCACAAGGGAGGGCCGAAGGCCCGACCGCCAAACTGCAGTGGATAGTGAAGAGTGGCTAGAGGATAGCGAGAACCCCCTACTCTTGCCTGGCTCAGGGTCACGAAATTGGTCATGGCGGAAATGCTGTTTGCTCCGGCGTTGACGATGGACGGGTCGAGGGCGTCAGTGGTGGCGGACCCTGGGATCGACCATGACGTAGACGATGTCCATGATCAGGAATGTGACGACTGTCAGGACGGAGAACAGGATGACGTCGAGAAAGACGACGGGATAGTCGCGGGCCATGACGGACTGGGCCATGAGGTTGCCGACGCCGGGCCAGGAGAAGACGACTTCGACGACGACGACGGTGCCGATGAGATGCGGCAGGGATGAGAGCGTGACGGTGATGACGGACAGGCTGCCGTTGCGGAGGGCGTGGCCGAAGACGACGGCGCGCTCGCCGAGGCCTTTGGCGCGGGCGGTGCGGACGTAGTCCTGGCCAAGGGCTTCGAGCATGCCGGAACGGGCGATGCGGGCGACGGTGGCGATGAGGCCGGTGGAGAGGGTGACGGCGGGCAGGATCAGGTGCTTCCAGGTGCCGACGCCGGAGGTTGGCAGGAGCCTGAGCTGGACGGAAAAGATGAGGATGAGAACGATTGCGAGAAAGAATTGCGGCGTGACGATGCCGAGGACGGCGCCCATGGTGGCGGCGGTGTCGATTATGGTGCCGCGGCGCAGGGCGGCGAGTATGCCGAGGGGCAGGCCGAGGGCGATGCCGAGGACGACGGCCGCACCTCCGAGGCGGAGGCTGTTGGGCAGGCGCTCGAAGATGACGCGGGTGGTGGGCACGCCGTAGCGGAAGGAGTAGCCGAAGTCGAGCTGCAGCGTCTTTTGCCAGAAGACGGCGTACTGGACGATGAGTGGTTTGTCCAGCCCCATTTTGCGGCGGACTTCCTGGTACTCTTCCTGGATTTCCTCGGGGTCGCGGTTGGGGTCGAGGTTGACGCCGAGGCTGGCGGGGTCGCCGGACACGCGGATCAGGAAGAAGACCAGCGTGACGACCAGGAGTATGACTAGGACCGCCTGGAGCAGGCGGCGGATGACGAAGGCGCGCATAGGTAGGGGCGAGGAGTGCGTGAAGAGGGGTGAGGAGAGAGTGTTCCCCTCGCCCCTCTTTATTTTATATCTCGGTGTTCCTTATTCGGTCGGGATTAAGATCTCGAACGATTTGCTGAAGGACAGTTCCGGCAGGCCCGGGCTGAGGGCGTAGAGGGCCGGAATGGTGTAGGCGTGCAGGGCCTGTGCGTTGTCGCAGATGTAGGCGGCGATGTCTCTGACGACGGCTTCGCGCTCGACGGGGTCGCCGATGACGCGCTTGGCGGCGCCCATTTCAAGGAAGGCGGGGTCGGGCGAGGTGTCGCCGACAGGGCCCCACATGGAGGTTGTGTTGTCGGCGAGGTACCAGTTGAGGCCGATGTTCATGATGGGCGGCAGGGTCTGGTCGATCAGTTCCTGCAGCCAGACGGAGGACTCGGGGTATTCCATCTCGACGATGATGCCGACCTGGGCCCACTGGGCGGCGAGAGCTTCCATGAAGGTGCGGTCGCGGAAGTAGCGGCCGGTGGTGGCGGAGCCTGCGATGGTGAAGCCGTCAGGGTAGCCGGCCTCTGTCAGGAGCTCTTTGGCCTTTTCAGGATCGTAGGGATAGGTCTGGACGTCGGGGTTGTAGCCGAAGCCGCCGGGGGCGACGATCTGGCAGTCGAGCTTGGTGCCGAAGCCGCCGGCGATGGTGTTATACATGCCTTCGAGGTCGACGGAGTAGAGCATGGCCTGGCGGACGCGCACGTCATTCAGGATTTCGTTGCGGCCGTAGATGTTGATGCCGACGTACATGCTCTGCATGCTGTCGCCGGCGTAGAGCTCGAATCCGTCGGCGGTGAGGCTTTCGATCTGGTCGGGGGGCACGTGGGCGGCGATGTGGATCTCACCGCTTTGGAGGGCGGCGACGCGCACGGCTGCTTCGGGCATGTGGCGGAAGGTCACTTTTTCGATGACGGCCGGGCCGTCGGGGTGGGCTTCCCAGCGCTCGAGGGTGATGTAACTATCGCGCTGCCAGGATGAGAACTTGTAGGGGCCGGTGCCGACGGGCTCTTCGATGTAGCCGTCAAGGCCGACTGCTTCGAGGTGGTCGGGCGCGAGCGGCATGTGGTTGGCGAAGAGGTTGGCCCAGCGATCGATGGGTTCGATGAGCGTGAACTCCATGGTGTAGTCGTCGATCACTTCGTAGGACTCGTAGTCGTTGAGCTGGCGGAAGGACCAGGTGAATTTCTGCGGGTCGGCGTCGCGGAGGAGCTCGAAGCTCTTGGCGAGGCCGGGCGCGGTGAGGATTTCACCGTTGTGGAATTCGATGCCTTCCTTGATGACGATACGGACGGTGACGTCGTCGACGAGCTCCATGGAGTCGAGCAGGACGGGGTCGATTGCACCGGTTTCTTCATTGAGTTCGGCGAGGGTCTCGTAGAGCAGTTTGGAGAAGATGCGGGACTGGAGGGATGGGACGGTGTTGCCCACGAGTGTGACAGGCAGGGCGCCCATACCGATGATCATCTCTTCGGGATAGCCTTCGTCGGCCATTTCGTCGGCGGCCATGTCGCCGGAGTCGGCGGCGCCGGTGTCGGCGGGGACACAGCCGACCATGACGAAGAGGGCGATGAGGGCGGCAAGAATTGAGAAGGTGCGGATACGTCGTGCAAGCATTCTTTACTCCTGTGCGGGTGTGAGGGTGATAAGTTTTTTTTTATGGGACAGTTCAGGTGAACTGTTGGACGCTGGTAGGAGGGGCCGTGCAAGGTGTACACGGCAAGTGCGGATTATACCCGATTGTTGTGTTTGTGGGTAACTGGGGGAGGTGCGTTGGGGTTTGGGGGGTGGGACAGCAGGTTTTGGGCAGGGGGGATGGCAGCGCGTTCGTGAGTGGGAATAAGTTGGACAGACGGGGGTATTTTTCTGAATTTTTTCATAAATATGTCCGCTTTGTCCGCTCAAAGGCATGTTTCTGGGGCGTTTGGGAGGGACTGCAGGGGATAGGGGGTTAGAAACCTTCCTGTAAGCGGCGATTGTCTGAATTGTGATTTCCGAGATTTTGGGGGATGGACTGTGATTCGCGTTGTGCCTGCGTTTGCGCCGGGAAATGTGGGCGGCATTCTCCGTTCCCTTCCTTGCGTGCTTGATTCGGATACCCTCTGCGCCGGGCCCTCGCGAGCAATCGCCAAACACGTACAACCTGTGCGCACGCGAACGGCCCGGGCCGCCATCCTGTCCCCCTACTAATCCTATGAAATCACCGTTCAGGCAATCGAGCCCAGGTGCAATCGACGCCCAATCTTTTGATGCCGGGGCAGAGATTCGGGCCGTGGTTTGACGAGACAAGGCGCCAGGGTAAATTCAAGAAGGGAAGGGGGGACGCTTGTTCTTGCACGTCAGACGCTCGTACGAGAGATGTACGAGAGTTCCACGAGAGTTTACGAGAGATTGGGGCAAAAAAAACTTGTGCAGGACTGCGGGCGGGCGGCTCCCCACGTCTGCTGGAAGAGACGGCAATGGTAGCCAAGGAAAGGGCAAGTTGGCGTCCAGGCGTCCGATAGATACAGCTTGGCGAAGACAGTTTGGCTCCATCCCCTGGGGTGCGGCAGGAATTGGGGGGTTGCGTACGGCCAGTTCTGCCGAGGCGTTTCCACTCTGACACACACACGGGACTTTTGCCGCGTATCGCATGGCACGCCGGGACCGGTACGCCATGCGACGGCGGCTGGGCGCGTGCAGATGGGCACTGCGTGGCGGGAAAGGTACAACTGTTGGTAAGTACATTCTTGATTAACTTTATATATTATTTATTTGATAATGCACACCAGGGTTTATGATGGGTGTGTTTCACCGTTAAGCGCTCGAAGGGCGGCAAGGATGTCAGGCAATGCGGTAGGTTCTTTCGGTCCGAACAGTTCTTCCTCGCGTATCTCGTCGAAGTAAGTTTCCTCGAGTTCCCGTGTCAGGTCGATTACTTGCCGGATTTGATTTTGCAGGACTTTCGAAACATCTTCGTCTTCGCCGGCGTCGGCGTCCGGCAGGCTTCCAATATTGACGCCGGCCGGCGGTTCGCTGAGGACCTGTCCGGTCAAGGGGTCGCTCACCGGTCCCGGGTCGTGCAGGAGGTCGCGCCCGGCTTCTTCCATAGCGTCACGCATTCGGGCCAAATGGCCGCGCACAGCACGCAACTCATCTGCTCTGTAACTGGAATTAAAGATCCGATCTTTCAGATCGTCGAAATCCTTCTGTGTGTAGCTGGTAAGGCGCTGGAAGCCGAAACGCCTTCTGCCCGCGTCGGTCAGGACGGGTTGGGCGGGCAAGGCATCGGCCCCTTTCTGAGGACTTTCTATGGTTACAAGACCCTGTACGACCAGCGACTCGATCCTGTACTGGTTCTGCCAGGCGGCGATGGCGTCGGCCTTTTCGAGGAGGTCGGGGTCGCCAACGCCTCCAGCGACCTGGGCGACGGCGGCGGCGGTTTCCTCTTCTCGAATCAGATCCATTTCGGTATCGGCGAGGTGGTAGAGATTGACCAACTCCCTTGCGGCGCGGCTCATTGCGGAGAGGGCGGCGGGCTCGGTCTCTCCTGCAGCCAGATCGTCCATGCCCTTAGTCAGCTTTTCGATGGCGACGCGCAGTCGTTCGGGCATACGTTTGTCGGCGCGGGCGGCGGTCGACGAGGCCTGGCCGCCGCGTGAGCGCCAGGCCCACACTTTATCGGCGGGGGCATGGGCGATGCAGTAGCCGTCATATTGCTCCTGGCCGAGACCCTGACAGGGCTGTCCATCTTTTCTGAGGGCTTTACAGAGTGTCTTGGGCACTGTCTCCTCCACTGGTTTGGCCGGCAGGCTTGTCCAGCCACGGCGCAAAGATTGGCGGCGGCGGCGGCATGCTGTAACGCGACCTGCCGTGCTCCGAACGAACTGCCGGTTTTGCCAGCGACCGACAGGCCATTCAGTTGCCGTCTAGGTGCTCTGCCTGCATGCGGGGCTTCGGGGGCTCGCCTGCGGAGATGCCGGGGGGCCTTGTGGTAAGCCTGCGAATGGACAGAGAAAGCAATGGAACGATTGTGCTACAGATTGGCCTGACTGTCAAGTTCCATCGATGCGTTGACGGCCAGATAGCGCATTATCCTGCGTGAATTCGCCGCCTGAGCGATTTCGCAGGCTTTTCGTAGGCATTGCGTATGCGGAACGTAGGCTTGCAAAGACTATATGTAGTAGGAGACTCTCTATTTCATACTATATGAAGGCAATCGGGGGTAGAGGTTGTGGTCGTTGCCCGCGGCAGCCTTTTTCAACTGGAAATGGGTTGTCTGGGCTGTGTTCCAAGGACTGAAATAGGAGGCTTGGCGCGAAGGGGTCAGATCTATAGCATTTGGGATCTACGTTCGTTGGCGCATCTACGCTTTGTTTTCTGTTAGCCAAATGCCAAGTGGGCATGGCGTTCTGCCCGCGACAAGAGTAGCTCTTGACTGGCTGTCCCGTGACTTGCGGGCTTTGGGCTGGCAAAAAAACGATTGATCGACCATTCGTCTGTTAGTTTCCCACAGACGCCCTGTTTGTTTCCTTACTCTTGCTTTCTACAAGTCGTTCCCCTTCGGCGGGTCGTTCTGACAGTGTATACATGTCAGCACATTCAGGGCTTGGGTTACAGACACTTTACCCAAGAGCGGCTAGTCTTCGCCAACCGGAGACCGGGATTCAAGCAGTCCGGCCTTCGTCTCAGGATACAGGTTTTAGCGGGCTGATGTTCATCGCGGCTATCCAATCCTCCGCCTCTGCCATTATGCTGTTTTCCCTTCATCCTTTCGGAATCCGGCAGGGTGGTTGACCTACGGGGTGATCATCTCCCCGTATCCACTTTGTGGGCAGGGTAATTGCTCGTAAACCTTCGCACTGACATGTTAGCTCGCGCTACAGCTTTTGAGGCCAAGCTCACTCCTGAGATTGTATGGGTCCAGGTAGCTCTTCATTTGCAAGTACCCCATAACTTCCCACTACCAATCAAAAAAAGGCGACATCTATAGTAATGAATGCCGCCTAGTTTTGGCTTTACCCGGGTCCAGGTTGTTATCGGACTGATTTCACGTCCGTGCTGAGCATCGTCCCATCTGGTCATTAATTCCTGCCTCTGTTCTTCAGCCCATTTGAACAGAATTCTTTCCTTAGATTTGGGAAGACCCCCTGCCAGCACACGAGAATCACGAATAGATACTGAAATATCGTATTCCCTGTAACGAGCATGAAAATGAGGAGGATTGTGCCCCATGTAGTCCATCCAGATGGTGATTCCTTCGAGATGACATAATCTAGGCATGCTCCTCCATCAGCCCCTGCAACCTGGGGAAAAGCTCTTCAACCGTTGTATCTGTCAGCATCATGTATATTGTGTCGGCACACACGTCCAGGTCTTCATTATTGCCCCATGCGATGGCCTTTCTGTCGTCTACATGAACTGACTCAAAGAATTCGCGTTCTTTCCACCTCCTAAATGCTTCCTTGTTCGACCACTCAGACAGGTCAACTTCGCCGTTTTGACCATCAGAAAACTCAACGAAGATAGTGTAACCGGAACAGGCCTTTACATCGACAGGCACAGGGTGTTCCAGTCTTTCGTCCACAAGTCGCCTCCCTTCTTTTCAGTTCATTATTGACTAAAGTACTCATAGTGATTGACGACGAGAAAATAATAGGGGCCAATAGCAACGAGGGAACCAGCAATAGCATTCAATCGTGCAACCAGGCAAGACTACTGGCGCGATTGTAAAGGGACTTTTGTTCAATTGTCAAACATGACATATTAGGCATTCGTTGTATTGTGGTTGGCCCCAATGACTAGACCACGAAACGGGAAAGATAAGGTGCATCCAGATGGGGGCGGCTGCCTCTGATCGGCAACGGGCGGTCTGCCGCCATCAGAGCACGAAGTACTCGTCAACTGGCGTGCAGGCGTCGAGACGTTGAAGCGGTCTTTTTGGCGTGGAGGATTTGAAGTAGGCGGTCAAACCTTGAACGCCTACAGCCCAGCCCGGAACTGGCAGACCGCGGTGCGTCGCCGCCGTCTCTTGACCATCGTGCTGCCGGTCCACAGGCTTGGTGAATGGTTCCATTATACACCTTAGCTCGCGGGCCAGTTATTGGGGCCTATTTCACTTTGCGGTAGAGTGCACCGTGCCGACACCGATGCGGTCGCACTGAGAATGGAGGACGAAATGTTTACCAACTTCATTTCCATGCCTAAAACGTGGGCGAATGTCTTGACCAAACCCAGCGAACAGACCCTTGCCGCCGAACGAAGCAGATCTTCGGTCACTTTATCAGCCGCGCTGACGTGGGTCGCACTGGTCAGCGCAGTGGCTATACTGCTCGGAATACAGAGGACGACGTTAACTGAAGAGTGGATCCTGTATGGGTATGTGCAGGACTGGTATCCGCCTGTTTTCATTGCCAGGATTCTTCAAACTCTTGGAGAGATCAGAATTTTCCTCACGCTTCTACATTTAGAGATCATGAAGTTGTACGGCTGGTTGTGGTTTCGTTCCGGTCTTTTTGAACTCATTGGTGAGCCGGTCTCTATCGCAGGGCATTACTTTCTGTTTGACATTCCCGACTGGCTACAGGTCACGGTCAAAGTTATTCTGAGTCCAGTGTTTTTCTTGATCAAAGCGGGCGCTTACTACTGCATCGCCACCCTATTTGGCGGACGAGGACAGTTCGGTCGTTACGCCTACCTAATCGCCGCATTTGGTGTGCCGATTGCCATTCTGAGAATTCCGATCGGTTTCTTGCCTCTGGCCGGAGGCAGGCTTGTTGCCGTCTTGTCGGATTCTTCCCTTATGGTTGACCAGGACTGGTATTACGCGCTACTGTCACCCACTGCGATCATCGCTACTTTTGTGACAGTGTACTGGCTCGTCTTGTTTTACTGCACGACGAAAGTCGAGCATGAGATGCCGCGGGGACGAGCAATCATCGTCACAGTGGTTTCGTACCTGATTGGCTTCATGCTAAGTACCATCCCTACCTATACGCTCTTGGGCTTAATGGAAGCCGGGAGATTATCTCAAGGGTGAACCACCTGTTGGTAAGGAGTAGGCAATGAGCAGATCTACTAACCGGTTGATCGCACGTGCTGTTGGCGCAGTGTTAATCGCAGTCTTAATCGGTTTTCTAATTCGATTGACCTATCAGTTCAATAGCCTTAGAAGCTCTGATCGGCACCCTTGCGGTCCGGAGAGACAGGTGGTTTTCAACTATACCGAACGCGAATTACTCGTAAATGGTTTGGCACTTCAGGAGGACGGGTCAATTCAGAACGTGGAACTCGCTCTTGCCCCAAATCAGTCGTCGGAAGAAGCTGGACTTTGTCATGTCGAAGAAATGACGACGCTCGGGGCGAAGGCTTGGTCCTACAAGGGAATAGAAATGCGACCAACGGTGTGGATGGTAATTTCGACCCAATACACCTACTGCATGAGTGGCGAGGAATCCAGTTCAGGGGTCTGGTATGATGTTCTGTGCATTTAGGAGCATGCCGACAGAGAATAGCTGGTAAACTCACCAGGTCTCACCGCGTTCCTTAAACCGATTCTTGCGCGTCTTGAATCTCTAGTTCGGCCGTGGACGGTACAGGGTCAGGTTGCGTTGCCAGATTCCACTGTCCGCTTCCCCCATAGGCAGGTCCGAATCTTGGATCGCTACTCAGAATCACACTCAATCCCGATAATTATGGTTGGCCCCAATGTCTAGACCACGAAACGGGAAAAATAAGGTGCATCCAAAGGGATGCGTTAGGTTCTGATCAGATCACGAAGTGCTCTTCAGCGGGTGTGCGATATTTGAGACTTTGATGTGGTCGCTCATGGTTGTAGAAGTCGAAGTAGGCGCGTAAGCCGGTGTGCAGTTGATGCACCGAGTCATACTGGTTGAGATAGATGTTCTCATATTTGACGCTGCGCCATAGGTGTTCGCAGAAGACGTTGTCGAGGGCGCAGCCGCCAAATGGCGTACCCTTCATCTAGGGGGTTGGCAAAGTCTCTACACATTGGGCGTACGCTGCCTCCAGCATGGTGTGCATTGACGGAGCATCGCCGGCAAGTATGGCCTCTGGGGTGGTTTCAAGGTCAGTGGCATTTGCCATCGAGAACAGAACAAGCATCCACAGTCCGGCCACAAATTGGTCTGGATGCTCCACCATTTCATATATAAGCCCTTTGGCGTCCTCGACGCACCAGACGACTTCCATTATGGCGTGCATGTAGGTCACGGGCTCGTTTTCGTAGTTGTCGAGACTTGCGAAAAGATTGGCGAAGTCCTGGAGATCAGCCTCCATGAATTGACTGCTTGGTTCGTCATGTGGCGTTGGAGCGGGCGTTGGGGGGGGTGTGAGCGGTATAGGATTGCAGGCGGAAAGCAACACAATTGTGGCGATGAATGCCGCACCAGACAGAACCAGTTTCTTGATAACCATGTTGCATCCTCTTGTTGTGGCGTATTGCCGGATGGGCACCCTACTGCTCCGTAGCACAAGCCCGGACACAGCTTCGTGTTCGGGCTTTTTCATATCTCCCAACCTATACCATTAAAAATCACGTAGAACCAGAACAGAAAGAAGAGAATGCCAATAACACAAATGACGATAGAGCCAAAGGTTAACTTCACCTTCCTGGGTTCATCATCTATTTTTCTACCCTCCACTGCACAGACCCCATCAGTGCTCCCACCATACCACATTTGACGTAACCAACACACAGCACGAAACTTGAAGCCCGCCGTATGCCGCCGCCGTTTCTTGACCATCGCGCTGCCCCTCCACAGGCTGGGTGAATTACTCCATTTAACACTTTGGCTCGTGGTCCAGTATTCGGGGCCACTTCGCTTCACGCCCTCACAACTCCTTCAATTGGGAAAGAACCTTTACAATCCGACCCGCCAATAGTTCGGTATGGTTGGAGGCATCGCTATATCGAACCGCCCAGGCTTTGGTTCCTTTGCCGGAGATATCATCAGCGAAGTCGTCTCCGCTGAACTCAGCCACCCACGTCTCAAGACAGTTACGCAACCCAGACGGCAGGCTGTAATCGAATGCGGCTGCGCCGAATGTAATGTCCCTGAATCCCATCCAAAATGGAACCCCAGGTTTAGAATGCAACCAGGCAACGGTTACCGGTTGTTTGTAAATCTTGCATGGCATACGAATGCTCACACTGCTCGACCCCCACCAAAGAGTGGCGCCGGCCGCGGTTGCCGTGTCCATGAGCTTCCTGGCTACGCCGCGCGCCTCCTCGTTGGGAAGCTCTTCCAGGAACGACGCGCGGGTCAGCTTTCGGCGCGGCACGGGCCCACTTCTTGACGAGGCTTCCAGTGCCGCCATTCTTCCGATCACCCGTGGCACGAGAGTCTGAAATGACCTCCCGCTGAACTGCTTGATCTCTACCGCCAGCACTTCAATACGGGGCATCTGCTCGTTCAGAAACGTAACCACCCGCTCTAAAGAATCAGGGATCTCATCGGCCACGAACAGGAGACGCAGACGCCGGGCAGCAAGGTTTGTCGCTACCGCCTCCCAGAAAGCATCGACATCGGGTTCGCTGTCCGTCTGTAGCAGCTTCGAAATCTCCTCGCCGGGTATGAATCCCTTCGCATCACCTTCGCTCTCAAACGTTTGGCGCAAGTCGGCCGCGGTCCACGTGACTGCCGCGTGCGCCGCGTACACCAGCAGTTGCCCGATGACATTGCGGTGGAGTTCAGGATTCGAGCCTCGTTTCACTTCTACCAACGTCGGCACAGCATCCTGGTCGATGAGCAGATGATCAAGCGACCAGCGTTCACTCGCGTCCGAACTCTCCGCAATCCCTTTTTCACGGGTGATCAGAATCCACCGCCTCGGGTTGTCCGGCCGCATCTGCCTGCCGTCCAATAACTCCGGATATTCGGCAATCAGTGCTTGCAGGGCGTTCTCGCTGCGGAAAGGCTCTTCTTCAAGGGGTTCTAACCCTTTGCCTCGGTCCCGCGTGTAAATTCGCTCGGCCATACCGCGTTTTCTCCTTTAACAGCACTCTTTGGGCTCAGATTCGGCGAGTCTGGTTCGAATCTACCACGCCGATTTCAAGAATAGCTAAACCGAGCTCGGAGTTAAGTCAGAGTCGGCAAGGAAGCCAAATCCTTGTTGGAGAGATTGAGAGAAAGCTTCTCCGTCTACCTAGTGAAAGCAAGCAGACCTGCGATGAGATTGCCGATATAATTTATCGCGTTTCGGTGACGGGGTTTATTCAATCTGCGCCTTATATTCGAGTTGGTCGAAGATGGTCTCCATGGCGGACCGCTCTGTCTGCGCCGGAACGTTAGCTAGTTCCCGGCTGTTTCGAAATTGGCATAGAACTGATACAGATTTCTAAGCAAATGGCACATGAAAGTCATATCAATAGTGTATACTATCTGATGATACTTGGGTTCAGAGTTCGTTGATGGCTGGCAAGAGAGCTATATCTTTGCCAGAGAGACTAAGGGAACGCTTCTTGTCTTACCAAATGCAGGCAACCAGACCAGCAGTGGAATTGACGGCAGCACTGCTCTTACCCTTGATAAGACGCTTCCTTATTCCGAATTCAGGTACCTTAGCTTGTGGTCCAATTCTTGGGGCCCACTTCACATAATCCCCTTTCATAGGCAGTGAGGGGGTTATGAGGGGCTTACTTTCCGTGGTGTAGATGAACAGAGTTAGCGGGTCAAAAAGATGCAGAGCATTTTCTTCAGACACTATCTGACACAAGGGGACCAAGTCATGAAAGCCACGTTAACGACCGCAAAAGGATTTCCAATACACATAAGCATATATGGGGCGTTATGCATTGTGGTAGCCCTCTTATTGCGCGGCGGAATAGTTGCCCTGCAACCATACTATCGCACCTACATCTATTTCTTAGATGTTGGCGTTATCGTGTACTTCGGATTGCCCTTGCTGGAACTAGTAACCCTGATTGCCGCATCTTGGCACGTGTCACCGCGCACCGAACGAATCGTCCGCTTTGGGCAATTTCTTTTGCCTGTCTTGATTATCAATGCAGCATGGCGAGTCATTGAATACTTCCAGACTGAAACCGCCTGCGAAATAACAAGCGGCGGTTATCACGAAGCGTTTTGCGAATCCTTAGGGATGCAGGTATTTGTCCATGTCCCATTTCTGATTTTAGCCACAATTGCGCTATTTCTCTTTCACCGCGAAATAGACATCAGTCATCTGTACAAGAAATGGGCGTTCGTCATCGGGGCAGCTCTTCTGTTGCGTGTGATATTTTTCTTGCCAGGGTACTTTGCTGCCAACAACCCTTTCTTCCCTTTATTCGTTTTCAACGCTCTCATGGTATTCGGCTTTCCCGTGTTGGCGACCGTGACCTTGATTGCCGCATCTTTGCGCGTGTCGTATCGTACAGAAAGAATCGTTCGCGTCGGGCAATTCCTCCTACCTGTCCTGATGATCCATGCAGCGTGGCGAATCTTTGAATATGTTCCACTCTATTTCTCTAGTGAAATATTGAGAGGGGGAGATCTTGCAGGGCGTCAGTTAATTGCCAATGTCCCATTTCTGATCTTAGCCACAATTGCGTTAGTTCGCTTTCACCGCAAAGTTGGATGAGGAGAAAGCGCCTATTGACAGTATGGTTGGCCCCAATGACTAGACCACGAAACGGGAAAAACTAAGGTGCAGATTCGACTCGCTGCATGGGAAGTAGAATATAGGGGCTTATCGACCGGGGCGACGCCTGGCAAGCTCTTGGTCCGTAAGTTCGTAGTGGCCGCGTGCGGGTTTCCAGACCCTGTTTTCATCAATCAGGGCTTGCAAAAAGCCGAACGCCACCCAATCTTGATGCTGGCCGCCGCCGCCGTCTCTTGACCATCGTGCTGCCCCTCCACAGGCTTGGTGGATTACTCCATGGATGCACCTTAGCTCGTGGTCCAGTTCTTGGGGCCCACTTCACTCTGAACGATGGTACGCTTCAAAGCGTCGTCTGCGGTCATATAGAGTTTCGTCACCGAACCTCCAGTAGTATGAACTGCCGTTATAGAAGGAAGTGCCGATTACGATACAGGTCGTCTCGTACAAGCTGCGATTCTCTCCTTCATACACGACTTCTGGGGGAGACAGTTTCGTTACGACACAGGTAATGCTCTCATTGTCGTTAAAGGTGAGGATGGCGCCGAGCGGCACGCCGATCATTTCGAGGTTAAGGCTTGGCTTTGACATAGTGCTACTAATCCCCTAATGTTTTCCCGACGTCCGAGGCGTCTGTGGTGAACCCCAATCCTTGAACCTCAAGTTGGGGGAAGACTAGAAGTGTCCGGACGGACGCAGCCAACTCCAATCATAGCACGGGGAGCACTTCAGCAGAAGTAGGATGTTCGGGACCTTGAATTGATCTCTCGTCGTTGCGAAAGTCGAAGTAGCCGGTCAATCCGGATCTGTCCCACTGTTGCTTTCCAAACATTTGATTACAAGCTGAGCAGCCTTTTCTATCTCAGCGTCGGTGGTGAAACGACCGAAGCTGAATCGGATGGAGGCGTCGGACTGGGCTGGGGTGAGGCCTAGGGCGCGGAGGACGTGCGAGGGTTCGGGGATGCCGGAGGTGCAGGCGGAGCCGGTGGAGGCGGCGAGGTGGGGCTGGAGGGCACCCAAAATATCCTGCGCGACAAAGCCTTCAAATTGCAAGTTGGCATTCCCGGGGTGACGCCAGTCGCCGGTCGGCCCGTTGAGTGATACGGGATAGGGGCTGGCTTGTAAGAGACTAACGAAAGTGTCTCTCTGACTAGCCACTCGTTTGCGCTCGGTCACTCCTTCATCCGCCAGCAATATCTCCGCCGCGGCCGCCATCCCGACACATAAGGGAACGGGAACGGTGCCGGAGCGCAGGTCGCTTTGCTGCCCGCCGCCGTAGATAATGGGCTCAACTTGCGACTGGATGTCCCTCCGGATGTAAAGCGCGCCAATGCCCTGTGGGCCGTACATCTTATGACCGGACAGGCTTATCAGGTCGGCATGGTAGGCTAGACGGCTTAAATCCAGGGCGCATGGGCCCTGGGCTGCGTCGCAGTGGAGAAGGACGCCGTGGCTGGCGACGATTTCAGCGATACGGGGAATGTCCTGAATGGTGCCCACTTCGTTGTTAACTGCCATAATCGACACAACGAGTGTTGTGTCGTCGAGCAGGTCGGTCAGGGCGTCAAGGTCGATGAATCCCTCTGGGCTAACAGGGATCTGCTCCACTGTGAAGCCATTTTGAGCCTCTAACGCCCGCGCTGCTGCCAGTACGCACTTGTGCTCGGTTGCTCCCACCATGATGCGTCTTCGGCTTGGTGGGGCTCTCCTGGCCAATCCGAACAGGGCTAGATTGTTGGATTCGGTCGCGCCGGAAGTGAAGATGACTTCGTCAGGGTCCGCGCCGATCAAACCGGCGATGGTAGTCTTGGACTGATTAACCGCTCTGGCAGCCTGCCAGCCTATAATGTGATCGCTCGAATGCGGGTTGCCGAATGACACTTGCCAGTATGGCGCCATTCTCTCCACCACACTAGGATCGACAGGTGTGGAAGCTTGGTAATCGGCGTAGATCGTACTGCTGTTGTGCATCATTCGTGGGACGCTTGGCGGGCAAAATGTGGCAAAATGTGGTAAGATAGGTAGTAGGATTATACCAAATGTTCGCTAACGTCTGCCAGACCCCCAACAGATAAGGCGGAGAAAAGATGCTTCGAGGGCCTCTTTACCGCGACGACTACAGTCCGCAGCTATCGGGCCATGAAACCTTTCCGCTGCGCTATGGATGGCTGAAGAAAGCCTTCGATGCAGTGCAGAACTCCTTAGACATAGACGACAATAGAGCAGTGTTCTCCGGTCCCGATGCCATCGCGCGTTTCGGCGTGGGAAAAAATATGGTCGCGTCGATGCGACATTGGGCGAATGTATCAGGGATCATTGACGAGCCGCCAGGCCAAAAGCGAATTGAAACGACCTCATTGGGTCAGGCAATCTTTGGCGAAAATGGGCTAGACCCCTACATGGAAAACCCGGCTACGTCATGGCTTATCCACTGGCATCTGTGTGGCCGGCCGACGAAGACGACCTGGTTCTGGGCTTTCCATCACTACCCGTCCATTTCATTTGAACGCCAAACGTTGATCACAGGCATCAAGAAACTCGCCGAGGATTGCAAGTGGGCCAGGGCGGCTGTGAACACTATCCGGAGGGATGTGGGTTGCTTTATTCGCACGTACGTGGCTCAGTCCGCGCCCGGGAACGCAGGTTATGAAGACAGTCTCGACTCACCGCTGACCGAGCTTGGGCTCATCAGGCCGAGCGGACGACGTGACGAGTACAGATTTGTACGCGGGCCGAAAACTTCCCTTGGCTCCGGCGTATTCTGCTACGCAGTCACTGACTTCTGGAACCGCTCATTCGGCAACGCCAATACTTTATCCTTTGAGGCGCTGAACCATGAACCCGGCTGCCCTGCCCGTGTCTTTCTGCTTGAAGAGAATGACATGGTCGACATGTTAGTCACTTTAGAGGAAACGAGCAACGGTATTTATCGATGGTCGGAAACGGCAGGACTGAAGCAGCTCATTCGTAGCCGGCGATTGGGTTCCGACGAGGAATTAGAGTACGTGAAACAGGACTATTCCGCTGTCCGCCATCAGGAACTGACCTATGCCGTTGGCTGACCGCGTAAGAGTGTCTCGCCGCTTTCAGCGGGCTATACGCATTGACACTGACTTAGGCGAACCTTCAGCGTTGGAGGGTTTTGTCTGCCCCCGCTCTTTTGGCGAGCTACTAGAAAACATGGCGCGCCATATTTCAGAGAGTGGTCAAGGTGCATTTACATGGACCGGACCCTATGGCAGCGGTAAGTCAAGCCTGGCCGTGGCGCTTTCCGCTTTGCTGAACGGTGACGCGGAAACAAGGTGGCGTGCGGCATCCCTGATTGGTGATGATATAGCCGCGTCGATTTGGGAAGCCATACCAACAGGCACCGACGGCTGGCAAATCCTTCCAATTGTGGGGCGTCGCGACCGACCCGAGCAGGTTGTCGGAGAGGCATTGGAGTCACGAGGTTTGGTCGAGGGTCGTGCCCATCTGCTCTGGGAAGAGAGACAGGTACTAAATGAGCTTTCAGATATCGCGGCCCGCAACCCAGATTCTTCCGGTGGCTTGCTGGTGCTCGTCGATGAGATGGGCAAATTCCTTGAGGGGGCGGCGCGCGACATCTCTGACGTCTATTTTTTCCAACAGCTCGCTGAGATTGCTTCACGTAGCGCCAGCCGTCTAATCGTTGTCGGGATTCTTCATCAGGCATTCGATGAGTACTCCCACCGTCTTTCCCGCGAAATGCGGGAGGAGTGGGCAAAGATTCAGGGCCGCTTCATCGACCTTCCCGTGAATGCCGGTGTTGACGAGCAGATCGCCCTCCTCGGCAAGGCCATTGAGAGCAACCACGAGTCAGAGGCACCCAGCCCACTGTCGAAAAACATTGCGGCCTTGACGAACCGGGCAGAGTCGGGGGATGTGTCCCAATTGTTGGAGAATTGCTGGCCCTTGCATCCCATCGTCGCCTGTCTGCTGGGACCTATCTCTCGTCGAAGGTTTGGCCAGAATCAACGTAGTATCTTTGGTTTCCTGAACTCTACTGAACCGCGGGGGTTCCAGGATTTCCTACGCAACGCCCAAGATGGGGAACTCTATCTCCCAGACCAGCTGTGGGATTATCTACGCTTTAACCTAGAGCCGTCCATCATGGCTTCGCCAGATGGGCATCGCTGGGCTTTGGCCGTGGACGCACTAGAGCGATGCGAGTCGATGGGCGGTGGGCAGCTACATCTGGACCTCTTGAAATCCATTGCGCTAATCGATTTGTTCAAAGAACGGTCAGGGCTAGTGGCGAATGTCACTGCGCTCCTTTCGGCACTTCCCAGACTCAGTGATGGAGATGTCAGGGTTGCACTAGAAGAGTTGCAAGAGTGGTCATTGATCATTTTCCGAAAGTTCAACGGTTCCTATAGTGTCTTCGAAGGCAGTGACTTCGATATCGATGAGGAGGTAGGGCGAATTCTCACGACGATGCCGGACGTAGATTTTGCTAGACTCAATGAATTTGCCGACCTTCAGCCAATTGTCGCCAAACGCCATTACCATGAGACCGGTGCGCTGCGGTGGTTTGACGTGGTCATCGCGCCTCTTGCAGATGTTCAAGTGAATACGTTTGAATTCCGGCCCAGAAATGGCGCGGTTGGGACCTTTCTCCTTGCCGTACGTACCCAAGGGGAGTCCGAAAACGTGGCCAGCCACATCGCGCAAAGCGGTGTCCACGAAATTCAAGACTGGGATCTCGTAATCGGTCTGCCGCAAGGTACGTGGAATTTCTCCTCACTAGCGCAGGAACTGCTGGCTGTCGAACAGGTAAGAAAAGAGTCACCACAGCTTCAGGGAGACCGAATCGCACGCAGAGAAGTCGAGGCCCGCATTTCGACCCTGCGGGGCTATATGGCAAGCGAATTGGATCGCGCTTTAGATTCTGCATACTGGTATTCAAAGAAGCAGATGGGGGAGCAATGCAATCAAGCTCAACGCAATACTCTGGCATCTGATCTGGCAGGGGACCGCTACTGCCAATCACCCCGTTTGCGCAATGAGCTTCTCAACCGCGTTAAACCGTCGGGCAGCGCGGTTGCGGCCCGTAATGCGCTGCTCCGTCGCATGGTCCAGGATGAGGGCAAGGATCGATTGGGTATTGATGGGTACCCGGCTGAAGGTGGACTGTTTACTTCGCTTTTGGGGACCAGCGGCTTATACCGGAAAAGTGATCAAGAGTGGCGTTTCGTCGCCCCTAATTCCGATGGTGGCGACCCTAGCAACCTTGACCCGGCCTGGCAAGCCGCTGAAGAGTTCCTAGAGTCCAATCAGAAACGGGTTGTCCCGCTTTCAGAGATTTATGATGTCTGGCGTGAACCGCCATTCGGCATCAAGGATGGCCTGTTTCCGGTCCTGGCGGCGGCCTTTATTCTCTCCAGGCACCGCGAACTTGCATTCTATCGCCAGGGTATATTTCAGAGTCTGATAACGGACTTGGACATGGAGTACCTTGCCAGGGACCCGCTCTCTGTCCAACTGCGCTGGATGGATTTGTCCGACGAGGACCGCGCGCATTTGTCAGAGATGGCAAGCATTGTCCGCGATCTCGATCCAGCCAATACGCTCCCTGATTTGGAACCGCTTGACGTGGCCAGAGGGTTGGTTTCCATTTACGACCGTTTGCCGCCCTGGGTAGGACGCACGCAAGGGCTTTCGGCCAACGCCAAACAGGTGCGCCAGTTGTTCAAACAGGCCAATGACCCCAACAGCCTGATTTTCGATGACATTCCTCAGCGCTTTGCAGATGGCCTTGAACTGGACACAAGCTGTACTCTAGGGCATATTTCGAGCCAAGTGCGCTCAGGCCTGATAGAGTTGCAGGGTGCTTATCCCGCCATGCTGCACCGCTTGCGCGAGACACTGCTGGCGGAGTTGCAGGTGCCGTACGCTTCTGCCTCCTTGCTAGGAGAACTGAGGGCCCGCGCCGAAAATGTCCGCCAACTAAGTGGGGATCACCGTCTGGAAGCTTTCATTGTCCGGCTTTCTCATTTCTACGGAAGCAATCAGGATATGGAGAGCCTTGCCAGCATGGCGACCAACAAACCACCGCCCACTTGGGTGGATGCTGATATCGACCGGGCTGCTGTTGCGTTGGCTGAGATGGCGCGGAACTTTGTTCACCTAGAGTCCTTTGCCCATGTAAAGGGGCGTTCAGACAGGCGCCACGCTATGGCTGTCACTGTCGGCATGAATGGTTCACGGGCAACGCATCAGGATGTGTTCGATGTGACTGACACGGAACGGCAAGAGGTTGGGCTACTGATCAAACGGATGGAGAAGACCTTGGAGAGTAGCGGCAAGCCAAAGCGTCATGTTATTCTCGCCGCATTAGCGGAGTTGAGCGCTCGTCATCTCAACACTCCCGCAGAGAAGGAGAACAGCGCAGTGGAAGAACAGGCGGTGTCATAGATATGGCAGGGCAAGAACGGCACGTTTTGGGACTGTCCGGTGGGCGAGACAGCGCAGCTCTCGCGATTTTCATGAGGCAGAACCATCCTGAACTGGATATTGATTATTTTTTCACCGATACTGGCAAAGAGTTGCCCGAGGTGTACGAGTTTCTCGTTAAACTAGAAGGTTTCCTTGGCAAGCCGATTCTCCGTTTGAATCCGGATAGAGACTTCGACTTTTGGCTTAGGCAGTACAATAACTTCCTGCCATCGCCGCAGGCGCGCTGGTGCACGCGGCAGCTGAAGCTGCGTCCTTTTGAGCAGTGGATTCGCCCGTTGCTCGACGATGGCGATATCGTCTACAGCTACGTCGCGATCCGGGCTGATGAGGAGTACCGGGAAGGGTATTCCTCGAAACATGACAATCTGATCGTGCGGTTGCCACTGAAAGAGGCGGGTGTCGACAAAGCCAGTGTCTTGGAAATCCTGGAGGGGACAGGATTGGGGTTGCCACAGTACTACGAATGGCGCACCCGTAGCGGTTGCACCTTCTGCTTCTTTCAGCAGAAGATCGAATGGGTGCGGCTGATGGAACGCCATCCCGACTTTTTTGATGAAGCAAAAAGCTACGAGAAGAATGCGATTGACCACGGGTCGCCGTTCACCTGGAGTGAGGGCGAGTCATTGGATGAACTAGCTAAGCCCGAGAGGGTGGCGCAAATACGGGCAGAACATCAGAGGCGGTTAGAGCGGGTGCGTGCTAGGCTACAAGTGAATCCTCTACGTCCAGATGCGGAGCCGATTGATATTGACGATCTGTATGGGCAGACTAAAGTATGTCTAGCATGTCACAAGTAGTAGGCTATGAGGCCAAACACCAATGAATCGGGGATGGTCAATCGATCAGGGCGACTGGAACGGACTTGGAGAGGCTCTGAAAGGAACTGAAAGCTGGAGATTTGTCCTCCTTACGCCTAACGACCGCGAAATGGTGCCGGCGAAGCCAGGCGTCTATGCGATTTGTGCGCCACCCCCGATTGCCGTTGGAAAAGGCCGAAGCTCGATTTTCCATAGTTTGGGGACCCCGCTCTACGTCGGCAAATCAGAGTCGAGTATTCAGTCGAGATTCCTTGCTCACTGCCGTGCCAGTGATCCGCAACTGTTACGCGCCAAACGCTGTTACTACAGAGTGCAATTGAGGTTTTGGTTTGTTGAGTTGCATGTCAGTGTAATCAGGCAGGCCGAGGCGTGGCTAATAAGGTGCTTTGGTCCACCGGTAAACAAGCGTGCTGAGACGATTACAGGAACTATAGGACCACCGATAAAAGCTTAACGGAGGAACAACCAATATGCAGTTGTACCCTGCCCTCAGAGCGTCCATGGGAACTTGGAATTATTACATCGTCAAAATGCGGATGCGAGAAGTGGCCGCTGAAGTGAAGTTCGGTTCACAAGTGCACGAAGACTTTACCCTTGACGAGGCTATCCAACGATCAATAAAGGAAAGCCGCGTGAAAAAGGAAATTGTCACATATTTGATAGGTCGGACTGATCGTTTCTTTGCCTCTCTAGTCGTAGCTGCGATTGGCGGGTCGCCGAAGTTCTATCCAGTAAGCGTATCTGACGATCCCCAATTCGAGATTTTCGCCGACGAAGAGAGCATCGAACAGTCATTCGGGGTGCTACGTTTCTCGGGGAACCAAGATTACTACGCCTTGGATGGCCAACACAGATTGAAAGCGATAAAAACCTTGCTACAACCCGATGATGAGGCGGAACGAGTTGAACCCCCGCAAGGTTTCGCCAACGAGGAAGTTTCGGTCTTAATGGTTATCCCCCCTCCTGAGTTGACTGAAGAGAATTGGCTTGCCTCTTACCGCCGTCTCTTTTCCAGTCTCAACAGATATGCCAGACCAACCGACACAGATACAAACATAATAATGGACGAAGACGACATTTTCGCGATCATCACTCGGCGTCTCATCGCGAGTCATGATTTTTTTAAGGCACCCGGTCGGCACGTTGAGTCGTTGAGGGTTTCGACAAGAGGGAAAGCCCTAAAAGAAGGGACTTCGCATTTCACTAGCCTTCAGCAACTCTATGACCTCAACATGACGCTTCTCACGACACCCCTCCGAACGAACTTGGGTTGGGGACCCGGCCCTGAGGCAGAACGAACGAACAAGATAAAAGACTTTGTTCGATTCAGACCACCGGAGGAATACATTGAAGAGCTGTTCGAAGAGCTGGTCCTTTATTGGGATGCCCTCACTATAGCGATTCCAGACTTGGACGTAAACCCGAGTGAAGCCAGGAATCACCAAGCTGATGGGTCAAAAGGAGAAGTAGCGGACAACCTTCTTTTCTGGCCTATAGGTCAAGATGTGATGATTAGTGTGGCGCGTGCACTGTTGGACGTACGGCTAGATTCCCCTGAGAATCCTACGCTGGAGCAAGCCACAGAAGCATTAGAACCTTTGGGAAGGGTAAATTGGGGTCTTCACAGCATCCCCTGGAGGGGGCTTCTTCTCGTGTCAGCTCTTGACGCCCGGAGTAATAGCAGAAAGTGGGCGATGAGAAACGAGGGTCGAAAGCAAGCAATTGATACCGCCAAAAGAGTGCTGCGTTGGATAACCGGCATCTATCAATCGAACCTCCGTGAAGAATCACAACTAGAGAATGAGTGGCAAGACCAACTGCTCCTCCCGCCAGATGAGAGCTCAGAGGGGTTGTGGGAGAATGTCAGAACAATCCGTGACAATGTGTGTTCATAGTCAGTCAGTAAATTGTGGTGACGACCAAGTTGTGTACCACCGGTGGCAAGGCCGGTCAATTGGCATTAGGCTAGTAAAAGAAAGTGAGTCGCCGACACTTGAAATCCGCACCCTGAACGGAGACCAGCCGCAGAATTGCTCCTTGACCGAACCCCAAACCGCACTTCTCCGCAGTGCAGTTGACGTGGCACTCGACCTAGACACAACGCTTTCAAGATCATTGCTGCAAGGGAATGCCGCGAGACTAGAGTTAAGACCTCCTCGACATAGGCCTTCACCCAGACTAAGAAAGGCGGATGAGGCTTCAGAATTGCGTCCTCGTGTAGAGGAGTTAGTCGCCCCACTGCTTTTTCATACGAATACTAATAAACACTCCTTAAGGCCATTTCAAGAATTCGGAGTAAAGTGGCTGACAGAGCGTCGGACAGGGGTTCTTGCCGATGATATGGGCCTTGGCAAGACTGCTCAAGCACTGCGAGCTATAGAGAGACTCGTAGTGAATGGCACCATTAGAAGTGCATTGATTGTTTGTCCGAAATCTCTCCTTGCTAACTGGGAGGCCGAGAGTGAGACTTGGGTACCAGGGCTAACAGTTGTCCGTTCTGTTCCGTCAAGACAGGATTCGGACGAAGTCTGGTCCGCGATACTGGGCAGATCTCACATAATCGTTACCAATTATGAGCAGTTACGACCTCTGCCGACACCTTTCGAAACAGTTCAGGTTGACCTGGTGGTAGCCGACGAAGCCCATAGGCTTAGGAGATCGCAAGCCAAGCTTGTAAAGGCGTTCAGGCTCATGAATTTCGAAAGATTCTGGGCGTTGACTGGAACACCGATTGAACGCCACCCAATTGATTTGGCTACTCTGTTGTCGTTGCTAGAGCCAACTAGATTCTCAGAAAACTCATTCACAATTGGGTCGGAACTGCGAGCTCAGGCACGCCCATACCTGCTCAGACGTATGAAAAAGGATGTGCTAGACGAGTTACCGGATGTGATCGACACAAAGGAGACAATTGAACTCACTCCTCAACAACAGCGAGCGTACAATGCAGCTCGCTCTCAACCGCTTCCCAAGGAATTAGGTGAGGTTCTGCAACGACTAACGATGCTTCGATCCATCTGCGACTCTGAGCCAGCCAGTGGAGTTAGTGCCAAGCTCAATCGTGTCATGGAGATCCTGCAAAAAGTGCAGGAGGCTGGGGAGAAGGCGATCGTGTTTTCTTATTTGCTACGTCCATTGGAACTATTGGCACAGCGCATGTCTCTTGAAAAACCTCCTCTCAATTCGGTCTCTTTGACAGGCAAACTGACGATGGATGAGAGGGCACATGTCCTCCGAAAATTCAAGACTGATGACGGAGTTGTGGCATTCCTCTGCTCTAGTCGCGTTGGGGGAGAAGGGCTGACGTTGACTGAAGCAAACCATGTCATTTTCATCAACGAGTGGTGGAATCCGTCAACAAATGCTCAGGCAAGAGACAGAGTCGTCCGATTTGGTCAAGAACGAATCGTCCATGTGCATCGATTCAGGTGTAAAGATACAGTCGAGGAAGTGTTAGACCATATTCTGGAGAAGAAAAATGAGGCATACTCTAGTGTAGTGGACGCGCTAGCAATGCAAGTGCAAATGACTGAGACCAATTCCAGAGAATTGTTAAATGAAGCACTGGAAAGTTTGGTTTCAATCGACTAGCTCGCTTTGGATTCCACTAGGCCGTATGGCATTGCTATATGGTTGGCCCCAAGAACTGGGAATACATGATAAGGTATATATTGGAGCACTTCAGCCAGCCTGTAGAGGGGCAGCAAGATGGTCAAGAATCAGTGGCCTTCAAGTTTCGAGTTTAGCTCGCAGGCACTAAGACGATTAACTAAGTATCGAATGAATTTGAGATTTATGCCAACCTAATACGGGTCTGGAAACGGCAACTGCTGGATGACGGGCCTAGCGCCCTCATCAGATTTGTCATCCAACTTCTTTAGAGTAGGTACTGACAAACTCGCCAATTATCTTTGCTGCGATAGAGCGGATCGACTTCAAAGAGCATGTATCGCTATAGCTAACATTCGAAACAATTTTCAGGAATGGTTCGAGGTCCCCACTCACGTCCCGGAGGCTAGTTTGAGTGAGGTATTCAATACCGCGGCGGTGCACCCTTTCTACACCGATGTATTCGGGTCTAGCTGGCAAAGTATAGCTAAAAACAGTTAAGTCGTTAACGTGATCCAAATCGACACCTTGTTTTTCGAAGAGATGCTGCCTGAGAGAACCAGAGACATCGACATGTTGATTTAGTCTTCCTATGATACCATTCCTACTATTGGTTTCTCCGACATAGGCGAATTGCCATGAACGGGAGTAGATTATGTAGATATAGGCGCGATTGTTGCCAATGAAACGATCCTTAATACCAATGACTACTGCCCCCACAGTTCATTCACCCTATGAGTCGCTGGGAAGTAGTTGGGAATACTCTCTACATAAGTGGGCAAGATAATCAGTGACAACTCGTCGATACTCGGCTAGGATACTCTCTATTTGCTCTTGTTTGAATCGAGAGTTACTTTGTATCACATAGAATTCGGCTGCAGACATATGAAGCAAGAGCAAGTTAAGGAACACTGTCAAAGTGCCATTATCTTTGTTGTCTTCGTAAATCAGACGCGAGAACCGATGAAATTTGTTTATTCTCACACAATCCTGATTTGAATAGTAGAACGGTTCCCAAAGAACATTGTCTTCTGTAATTGAAACCATGAAAATTCGGTCATTGATCGTAGCTCCTTCAGCAGTGACAACAGTCTGAAGCTGCTCTTCAGTAAACTCCCCGTTAGATTCAGTCTCGATTTCAGGAAATTCTGGAATCTCCTCAGCCATCTCTTTGGCTAAATCTTTGAGTCTTGTCTTCTGCTTCTCAGATACGCTTTTTCGTCTTCTATCAATCTCTTCATATTTATCGGGATCAGGTAATTCTCCTGGTAACTCTTCAGGTAACTCGATCTCACTCGCAATATCGTTTGCCTGACCAAGTGAGTCTTCGTTTAACCTTCTCAGTCGTTCCTCACTAGCACTTTTCCAAGCCTTCTTGCTTTTCCTCTTGAAATGATCTGAGCCGTCACTGAGTGCCCGATGTGCTTCTTCTGAGAGATGCAGTTGAGACTTCTTGACGTCGATATTGAAAACCTCATCTGCAGAACTATCAATTAGAATACGTCCTCGAAAAGCATAGAAGTCCTGATCCTGAGTAATGATTTCAAAAGATTCTGCCCAGGATAGAAGACGCTTATTTCGATAAACATAAAAGCCATAGTTTCCTGCACTTATGTTGTACTTTTTGCGGATTTCCGCTGGATTCTCGAATATCGGAGGGTATGGCAATTGTGTTACCTCTATCCTAGCCTTAACGTTGTCTGCGGGATCTAGTGTGATTTCTCGTTGTCTTTGGATCCACCTAGTAGTCTGTCCATCCCACTCAAACTCGTTCAAGTCGCCATTCCGGTCTGCTTCTTCGGCAAATAACACATCATATGGTTCACACTGAGTTTTTCCCCCTTCCTTATCAACTAGGTATATCCGAAGGGCTGGCATCATGTAGTAGTAAATGATGCCTAGCTTCTGTTGAAGTTCCCTGAAAGTGGCACGGATACTAGGATGGTTCTTTGTACGGACTTCTGTAATCCTTATAATCGTTCCACGTCTTTCAGGCAAATAGTTTCTTATTAGTTCACAATCATTAGGGGAGAGCTCTTCCTGAACTGCTCCGTATTCTCGCCGTTCCCTAATCTCAGGCAACGAGACTACGTATTTTGCAAATGGGTCGTTCCCTTCTGACGAAACTACCTCAAGCTGCTCTCCTTGGGAAAATGCTGCCGACTTTAGACCAAGCCCAAATTTTGACAAGCTATCTGGAGGATAATTGGTGTCCGATGCCCCTAACTGAAGTGCATCCTTAATCCCGGACCGATTCATTCCACATGACCTGCCCCCGACGTTTGTACCACTTGTTATGTTAGTCCTTCAAGCAAGGGGACAGGGTCGGCAGGCAAGAGGGCCTCAGGCGCCGGCGGCCGGTAGCCCAGAGAGCTGTGC
>Ga0209544_1001412_pt1 | contig 26429 bp, 26 predicted proteins | sample MesohylPK_FD_187297 | JGI IMG/M metagenome (GOLD analysis project Ga0209544, IMG submission 187297) | Host-associated microbial community of the marine sponge Aplysina aerophoba from Gulf of Piran - sponge mesohyl, lysed by proteinase K... | ecosystem: Host-associated > Porifera > Sponge >...
GGCCGGTCGAAGGCCGGCCGCCATGGGCCGCATCGCCGCGGTTCGCCCTACCCTCCCGGCGCTGGTGCAGGCGGGGCCGCGGCGCAGGAGTTGACATGCCGACAGCCTTCACCCGACGCGACTTCCTCACGACGAGCGCGGCCGCCGCCGCGTTCCTGGCGAGCCGACCGGCGTTCGCGCAGGCCACCGATCCGACCGACCTGACCATCGCCCAGGCGCAGCGCCTCATACGCACCGGCGCCCTCTCGCCGCTCGACCTCGTGGAGGCCTACGTCGCGCGCATCGGGCGCCTGGACCGTCGGCTCAACGCCTTCGTGACGGTGACCGAGGAGCGCGCCGTCGAGAGAGCGCGCGCGCTCGAAGCCGAGCTGACGGCCGGCCGGTGGCGCGGTCCGCTGCACGGCATTCCGATTGCGCTGAAGGACAACATCGATACGGCGGGCGTGCGCACGACCGCCGGGAGTGAGGTGTTCGCCGACCGCATCCCGGACGAGGACGCCGAGGTGGTGACGCGGCTCGAGGCGGCGGGCGCGATCATCCTGGGCAAGCTCAACCTGCACGAGTTCGCCTACGGCGCGACCTCGGCGTTCACCCTGTCCGGTCCCGTGCGCAATCCGTGGGCCGTGGATCGCATCCCGGGCGGATCGTCCGGCGGCTCCGGGGCGGCGGTCGCGGCGCGGTTGTGCGCCGGTGCCCTCGGCACCGACACCGGGGGCTCGGTCCGCATCCCGGCCGCCCATTGCGGCATCGTCGGGCTCAAGGCGACTTACGGGCTGGCGAGCATCCGCGGCATCATCCCGCTCAGCGTCTCCCTCGACCACGTAGGTCCGATGTGCCGGTCGGTCGCCGACGCCGCGCTCATGCTGCAGGCCATGGCCGGCTACGACCCGCGGGGCATCGCCAGCATCCAGGCGGAGATCCCGGACTATGCCGGCGCGCTTCGGCGTCCGACGTCGGCGTTGCGTCTGGGCGTGCCGCGCACGTTCTACGAAGACGTCGACCCGCAGGTCCTGGCCGCCGTCGAACCGGCGCTCGCCGTCCTCGGCGATCTCACGGCGAGCACGCGAGACGTGGAGCTGCCGGCGCGGCCGGAGCTCGGCACGGTGCAGGTCGAAGCGTACGCCTACCACGCCGACCTCCTCGACGAGCGGGGTGACCTGTACGACCCGAGCACGCGGGAGCGCATCGAGAGCGGCGCCGACGTGGCCGCGGCCGACTATGCCGAGGCACGCTATCAGCTCGCGCTCGTGAGGAAGGCAATCGCGGCGGCGTTCGAGGACGTCGACATACTGGTGACGCCGACGCTGGTGCAGCTTCCCGTCCGCATCGAGGCGGCGATGGCGGCGCCGGCCGAGACGACCGGGATCCTGGTCCGCAACACGGCGCCCTTCAACGCGTACGGCACTCCGGCAATCAGCGTCCCGTGCGGCTTCAGCCGGGAAGGACTGCCCATCGGGCTGCAACTGTCCGGCCCTGCCCTGGGCGAGGTCGACGTGCTCGCTCTCGCGCACGCCTACGAGCTGGCGACCGAGTGGCACGGGCGGACGCCGCCGCTGTAATTCGTGAGGCAGATCGAGGGCGTCGTCGCCCGATCGCGACCCGACCGAGTCTCGGGTCGGGTCAGACGATGCCGCGGTGGCGACAGGCCGCGTGAGCGATTGGCGCGTGAGCGATTGGAAGGAGAAACTCATGTCGAGACTACGAGTCGTCGTTGCCGTCCTCGCGGTGTTCACGGCGGGCGCGGCGTTCACGGCGGGTGCGGCGTTCGCGCAGGACGTCACCGTCACGCCGGACGTGGTGTACGGCCACAAGTACGGCATGGCGCTGACGTTCGACGTGTTCACCCCGGCCGACGCCAACGGGGCCGCCGTGCTGAACATGGTCAGCGGCGGCTGGCGCTCGGTGTGGCGGCCGCACGCGGCGTCGCAGCGGCGGTATCAGGCGCTGCTCGACGCGGGATTCACCGTGTTCGCGGTCCGGCACGGCAGCAGCCCGAAGTTCATCCTGCCCGAGATCGTCCCCGACGTGCGCCGCGCGGTGCGCTACGTCAAGCTGAACGCCCGGCGGCTGGGCGTCGATCCGAACCGCCTCGGCGTCTGGGGCGGGAGCGCGGGCGGACACCTGTCGCTGATGCTCGGATTGGCGTCCGATCAGGGAGACCCGTCCGCCGAGGATACGGTGCTCCGGACCGGCAATCGCGTGGCGGCGGTGGTGGCCTACTATCCGCCCGTCGACCTGCGCCCGCTGGCTCGCGGCATCGACCCGGAGGTTGGGAACGACCGCTTCCCCGCGCTCAATTTCGATCCCTCCGACGCCTGGTCCGTGTCTCCCATCGTGCACGTGTCGGGAGACGATCCTCCCACGCTGCTCATCCACGGCGACGCCGACAGCCTGGTGCCGGTGAGCAACAGCCACGACCTGTACGCCGCGCTGCAAGGGAAAGGGGTCGAGTCGAAGGCGATCATCATTCCCGGCGCCGGTCACGGATTCCGCGGCGCCGATGCCGAGCTTGCGATGACCGCGCTGGTCGACTGGTTCGCGCAGCACCTGGCGCACTGACCGGCCGTTCGTAACAGAAACCGCGCTGCACCGGCATCAGTGGTTCCTTGGGGACGGTGCGCCACTCGAGCCGGAGCTGTCGACTCATGACCATCCGTTCGACGACACGTCATCACGCCGCGCGGCATGCTCTTTGGCTGCTGGTCCTGGCCGGCCTCGCCGCGCCGCCTGTGCACGCGCAGAACGACTGGCAGCACTGGGGACGCGATGCCGGCAACCAGCGCCACTCGCCGCTGACGCAGATCGACGTCGACAACGTCTCGACCCTGGTGCCGGCGTGGCGCTACGAGATGACGAAGCCGGGCGGGCCGTCGAGGCCCAGCCAGTCGACGCCGCTCATGGTCGACGGCGTCCTCTACCTGTCGTTCCCGTACTACCGCGTGGTGGCCCTCGAGCCGGAGACCGGCGACGTCATCTGGGACTACACGGCGCCCGGCGACTGGAACTCGCCCGAACACCAACTGCACTGGACGGGCGGTTCCATGCGGGGGCTGGCCTACTGGGAAGGGGACGACCGAACGCCCCCGCAGATCGTGTTCGGCACCGAGGAGGGCGAGCTCATCTCGCTGAACGCGCGGACGGGCATCCCCAACGCCCGGTTCGGGAACGACGGCTACGTCGACCTGAAGACCCCGGAAGTGATGAACGGCTTCCCGAACATGCACTACGGCATCTCGTCCGGGGTAGCCGTCTGGAAGCACCTCGTGTTCACCGGCGTCCACAACGCGGACGAGACGGGATCGAAGGGGCCGGCGGGCGACGTGCGCGCGTGGGACCTGCGAACGGGAGATCTCGTCTGGACGTTCCATACCGTGCCCCGTCCGGGCGAGTTCGGCAACGAGACCTGGCTCGACGGCTCGTGGCGCAACGTCAGCGGCGCCAACACCTGGTCGTTCTTCACGATAGATGCCGACCGCGGCATCCTCTACATGCCCCTCGGGTCCGCCCACAACGACTTCTACGGCATGGACCGCCCCGGGGACAATCTCTTCTCCGACTCGATCGTCGCCGTGGACGCCCTGACGGGAGAGCGGCTGTGGCACTTCCAGGCCGTCCACCACGACCTGTGGGACCTCGACATGCCGGCGCCGCCCATCCTGTTCGACGTCGAGCGGGACGGCGAGACCATACCAGCCGTCGGCGTCATGACGAAGTACCCCGTGCTGTTCATCTTCGACCGTGTCACCGGCGAGCCGATCTACGAGATCGAGGAGCGCCCGGTGCCGGCCGGGAACATGCCCGGCGAGTACTACTCGCCGACGCAGCCGTTCCCGGTGAAGCCCCCGCCCTTCGGCCGCATCCGCTTCACGTTGGACGACATCGCGACGGTGACGCCTGAGCACACGGCCGCGTGCCGCGAGCTGCTGATGCAGTACGACGGCGGCCGGAACCGCGGCCCCTACACCCCTCCGTCCGAGGAGGGCGCGCTCGTGTTCCCGTCGACCGGCGGCGGGACGGAGTTCACCGGCGGCACCTTCGACCCGAGCCTCGGCTACTACATCATCAACTACGCGGACACGGGCCATATCAGCCAACTCGTGAAGGTGGAGGACGACCCCGACCGCCGCGGCTACGCGGGCCCTCCCGAGTCGCGCCGCATCTACTGGCACGTCGTCACCCGGATGTCCGTCGACGGCTGGCCCTGCTGGCAGCCGCCCTGGTCGCGGCTGGTCGCGGTGGACGTCAACCGCGGCGAAATCGCCTGGATGATCCCGTTCGGCACCGTCGAGGGCGCACCGCCCGGCCTGCTGACCGGCGCCCCCAACTCCCAGAAGGGCGGGCCGACCTCCACCGCGGGGGGCGTGCTCTTCATCGGCGGCGCCAGCGACCGGCGCTTCCGCGCCTACGAGACGAAGACCGGGCGCGAACTGTGGAGCGTCGAGACCGAGCAGATGATCAGCGGCGCCAATCCCATCACCTACCTGGGCAAGGACGGCAAGCAGTACGTGACCGTGGCCGCGGGCACCACGCTGCTGGCCTACACCCTGCCGTGACGGCGGGGCCGCGGTAGTCGAATCGACGGTGGAACGCCCACGCCGTTTGCGGAGGCGTGGATGATCATTGACGGGGGTCATCGACATGAGCTCGGGCGTTCGGTCGCTATCGGTCAGCGCGGGATTCGCCAGCACGCAACGCATGGACCGATGGTGGGTGAGCCCCGCCGCCACGGCGTTCGGTCTGGCCGTGTTGTTCGGCTATCTGATGGCGCGTGCGTTCTACCCCACGCACGTCTGGTTCGATCCCTACATCAGCCCCGTCGTCGCGCCGCCGCTCGTCACGCCGGCTTCGGGCTATCCGGGGTCCGTGCCGGTGGACGTTGCCTGGCTCGGCGCATTCCCCGCATGGTGGCCGGCGATTCTTCCGCGGTCGCCCGCGTTCTTCATTCCGGCCCTGGCGATCGCATTCCGTTTCACGTGCTACTACTACCGCGGCGCCTACTACAAGGCCTTCGCGATGACCCCGCCTTCGTGCACGGTTCGCGGCCTGCCCCGGCGGTACCTGGGGGAGACCAGGCTCTTGTGGTTTCAGAACCTCCACCGCTACACGCTGTACGCCGCCCTCTTCGTCCTGGCATGCCTCTGGTGGGAGGGCTTCGCTGCCTTCTTTCGTGACGGCCGGTTCGGCATCGGCGTGGGCACGGTGATCATGCTGGTCAATGCCGGCCTCATATCGGGCTACACGTTCGGGTGTCATTCGTGGCGCCACCTCATCGGCGGGAAGCTGGACTGTTTCTCCTGCAACGGCGTGGTCTCGCCGCGCTACCGCCTGTGGAAGAACTCGACCTGGCTGAACGAGCGGCACATGCTGTTCGCCTGGGTCAGCCTCGGCTGGGTGGTCTTCACCGATCTCTACATCTACCTGGTCTCGTCGGGCGCGGTCACGGATCTCAATACCTGGTAGGCTCTCCAGAATGGCTGCCGACGATCAGACCAGCGCAGCGTCGACGCGGGGCGAGTCCGTGAGCCAGGTCCCGGAGCGCACGATCGTGCTCCGTCGTGTCCCCGAAGAGCCCTACCAGGTGCTGGAGGAGCGAGCCGCGGCCGAGCGCCTGTCCGTGGCCGACTACGTGCTCGACATCCTGGCCCGCAGACGTTTTCGGGAGCGCCTGCAATCGCGTCCTCGCGTCGAGCTCGGCGTGTCGGCCGCCGACCTCGTCCGCGAGGGTCGGGAAAGCCGGTGATCGTCGTCGACGTTCGGTGAGCGGGCTCTCGGCGAACCCCTGAGACCGGCGCTCTCAGCCGACATCGGCGAGCCGTTCGGGATGCCGACCGCCGCCGAGCCGTCGTTCGTGGGCTGCTGTCCCGGCCCTGCTCGTGAGCGACCGCGCTGCGCCGGGAGCACGAGGTGGCCGCGAGCTCTTGCCGCCGGGCCGCCGACGAAGAGTACGACCCGCATGCTATCGCGGATACGGCATCAGCGCGCGATAGGTCGGCGGTCAGGCGCTCGGGGGCTCATGCGCGCACTCGAGGCGGCGCGGTGCAGGGTTAGCCTTCGACGGACATCCGGTTGACGATGTGCCAGTAGACGGCCACCCCCTTGGGTCTCCGGCCCCGCCGCAGATTGGGGGTTGAGGGGAGGTAATGACACCGGAGGCCGGGGTACTAACCCAGACCTCGAGGACGTTGTTGCGGGCTATGACCCGCACCGGCGCCCCCCGACGCAGCCGTAGCAGCAGGGCAGTAGGCCGGAAAGCGTTCCGTTCGACCGACTGCATCAGTCAATCGGACTCTCCTACTGTAGTCTCGGGTCGAGCGGTTTTGTCCAGGTACCTCCGGGCTGTCTCCCGAATGCGAGTGGCGTGCGCGAAGATGTCGTTCACTTCCTCAATGGTCACCCTCTCCTCCTTCCACTCGGGTCCGATCAACCCGAGCTTCTTCTGTGGTGAATTGAAGTAAAGCCGGCAGATAGTCTGCTTCGAGTGATCCAACACTATCGAGCACCGGGACTTCGAGTCGCGGAGGATGACGCGGTCGGCAGCCACGTCCGGCGCCAGCATCGCGGTCACCGCGTAGTAGCCACGCAACTCCTCCTCCGTCGTCACGATGTCGCTCTCGGCAACCTCCACATTGTCCTCGGCGGTCGGGGGCTCCTCCTCGTCGGCCGATGACAGCGCCGACTTCAGGCGGTCGCTGATCCGCCGAGTCAGGAACTGGTGCATCGCCTTCCGGGTGGCCCGCTCGAACTGCTCGACGACGGCCTTTGTCTTCACACCGTCGTAGACCTGACTCGCAAAGTGGCGTACGAGGGCCTCGGACGGATTCGCCCACTCGGCCGCCAGCAGTCGTAGGACTTCTCGCGTGTACTTCAAGTCCTTCGAGGTGTCGAGAATCTTGTCGAGATCGAACGCGGGCTTGGTGAACCTCTTGATCTCGTCGGCGTCGATGGATTCGGCGTCGAGCATGTTCAACTCGAGGAACGGCCTCTGGTCCATCTTGTTGGGTTCGTCGATGTCCGAGAAGAACCGGTAGGTCACTCCGTCGGTCAGCACGCCGAGGCGCGCCGCGGTCACGCTGAAATACCGGTAGAGCTGCGAGGCCGGCTGCTTCGACAGGTCAACGCCGTAGTGCTTGCACTCGAACAGCATGATTGGCGAGCCGTTCGCGAAGATGGCGTAGTCGACCTTCTCACCCTTCTTCGTGCCCACGTCGGCCGTGAACTCCGGCACGACCTCATCAGGGTCGAACACGTTGAACCCGAGTACGTGCGTGATGAAGGGCAAGACCAACGCGGTCTTCGTGGCCTCCTCCGTCTTGACGCTATCGAGTCGCTTCCCAATTCGGCCGGACACCTCACGGATGCGGTCGGCCAAGTCCATCCCGTCCAGTGTCTGAATCATGAATCGCCACGGAGCCTGCTGGCCCCGCCCTCCGGTGAGTTCAATGCGCGCTGAGTCTTAGTAGAACGGTGCACATGGTACCATGGCGGATCCGTGGCTTCGACTCGCGGGCGTTCCCGCGGGAACGTCCGCGGTTGCGCCAGCGCCAGCACCTCCGCGTCCACGTGCAGCACCCCCAGGCCGCGAGCCGCTCACGCGGCCCCTGGCATCGGTCGCCGACGGTCCCCCGGTCGATCCCGCCCGCCAATGACGCCTTCGCCAACGCCCCTATGGCGTCCGCTTGACCCTGGGCACACACGGCTCCGCCGGGGTGTCGGCAACGCTCAGGGAGCCGCGGCCTCGCCAATCCGGTACAGCTTCGACTGCGTCCGGATGAACAGGCTGCCGTGGGCGATGGCCGGCGTGGCCATCGTGAACTCGCCGAGCGGGTTTCGGTCGACGACCTCAAACGTCTCCCCGGCGCGGATGACGTAGGTGTCGCCGTCCTCGCTCAGCGCGAAGATCCTGTCGTCGTAGGCCCAGGGCGAGGCGGTGAACGCCGCGCCGACCGCGACCCGCTGTCGCGGGTAGATCTCCTCGCCGGTCCGCGCGTCGTGCGCGGTGAAGAACCCGCGGTCGAGGAGCGTGTACAGCACGTCGCCGTAGAGGATCTGCGAGGGGTTGTAGGGCGCGGCCTGTGGCTGCGACCAAGCGATGAACTCGTTGGCCGTCTCCGACCCGCGAAGCGAGATGTCGCCGCTGGCGCCCGGGCGGATGGCGAAGACCGGGCGGTTCTGATCGCCGAGGTACCCCGAGCCGATGTAGAGCAGGCCGAACTCGGCGAAGGGCGTCGCGACGGTGATGGACGACATGCCGCCGAGCTCCCAGAGCAGGTTGCCGTCGAGGTCGTAGGAGCGCACCCGGTCGGTGCCGTTGGTGACAATCTCGGTCCTGAGCTCGTTCTCCCAGATGAAGGGGGTCGCCCAGTTGGTGCCCTCGTCCCTCGGGATGCGCCAGACTTCGTTGCCGGTCTCGGCGCTCAGGGCGAGCAGATACGACTGCCCGTCGTTGTCGTTCACGATATAGAGCCGGCCGTCGTGGAGGACGGGCGACGCGGCGGTGCCCCACTCGAGACGGGTGGCCGCGGGCTCCACGTCGTGCGACCAGCGCAACCCGCCGTCCGCCGTGTCGAGGCAGAAGACACCGAGATTGCCGAAGTAGACGAACAGCGAGTCGCCGTCGGTCACCGGCGTCTCGGTCGCCAGGGTGTTCTTCATGTGGTAGCCGGCGGCCGGGGTGCCGCGATGCACCTCGCGTTCCCACCGCACGGCGCCGGTGTCGACGTCCAGCGCGTAGACGAGCCACCGGTGCTCCGCCGCCGAGGGGCTCCAGGTCTCGCTTCCGCGATAGAGGCCGCCCAGAGGCTCTTCGACCGGCTCGGCGCTGACGACGGTCGTCACGTAGACGGTGTCGTCCCAGACGACCGGCGAGCTCCAGCCAAGGCCCGGCAGGTCGGCGGCCCATGCGACGTTCTCCGTCGTGCTCCAACCGGTGGGCAGCCCCGAGGCCTCGGAGACGCCCCGCGCGCCCGGTCCCCGGAACTGGGGCCAACTATCCTGGGCGCCGGCGGGTGCGCACCAAGCCACGACGAGTAGCAGCACGAGTGTGTATCGACTCATCTTGATTTCCTTCTCTTCGGCTTGCCAGTGTACGACAACAAGTCCGGGAACGAGAGCCCTCGACCTGACGCTGGTCACCCGGAACGTCCGCGAGTGCGGCGCCGTACCGAAGCTCGGCCGCCACGGTGATGCTGACGGCGGTGGTGCGCGGCTCGAGCGAGGCCGCCCTCGGGCGCCGGCCGCACGCTCCGTCGCGGCTCCCGGGGCCCGCGTCTCACTGCCGGAATCCGGCGACCCGCTCGATGACCCCAGAGGTTCGCGGGCGCCCGGGCCGTACGCAGCGGCGACGGCGCCCGGAGGCCGAGGGGTTGCCTGCTGTGCGGCAATGCCGCATGGTGGGGAGGTCGGATGCACCTCTACTTCACGCGTTCGTATGAACGCGCTATTCGCAAGCTGCTCAAGGCGCATCGCGACGACCTGACCGCTGCGGACAGAAAGGCGCTGGCGCGGCTGGTAGCGGAAATCGAGCGGGAGAGGCAGAGACGATGACGCACCGGCATCGGACAGGAAATCGAAGCGGCGCTGGGAGAGGTCGCCCATGTGCGGGGTGAGGCGGCGCTGCCTTGCCGAGTCGTGGAGGCCCCGGCGCCGATTGGGTCGTCGCCCTTCGCAAACGGCTGAAGCTGAGCCGGCAGAAGTTTGCGGACCGTATTGGCCTCGACGTGCGGGCCGTGCAGGAATGGGAACAGGGCCGCCGGGTCCCGGACCGGGCCGCCCGCGTGCTGCTGATAGTGATCGACCGCGATCCGGAATCGGTCGTGCGGGCGCTCGCCGCGGTGGGAAACGGAACCGGCGAGACCGGGGCTCCGGCGCCGTGACACCGTTCCGATTCAGCTCTGGCACCGCTCCCGATGCTGCGGGCTTCGGCCCCGCGTGTATCGGCTCATCCGATTACCTTGTCCTTGACCGCCAGCCAAGTGGCGTCCAGGACAACGCCGACGCACGAAACAGGAACTGCGGCTCGAGCCGGCGACGGTCCGATCAGCCCCCGACGACGCGCAACTGTCCGGACGGCAACGATGCCAGAGTGTTCAGAATGCTGCCCACGAGCGGTCCTAGATGAACCATTCGGTTCGAGGGCGCTCGAATGATCACGATGCGCAGGTTAAGGGTACGCAAGTCCTGCTGGTGCTGAAGGCCTCGATCCATGCTCAAGAGGACGTCAAAACTCCGGTTGGCACGCCGGAGCAATTCCCCGTTCGTCGTCCCCGACCAGCCGGCTGCCTGCACGGTGCTGACCTCGTGCCCCGCCATCTCGGCGGCGAGGGCACGTGGCAGATTCTCGTCAAGCAGAACGCGCACGGGCCAAGACAGAATCCCGAGCCAGATCGAGTGCGGCAACCGCCTGTCGCTTCGAGACCGACGGGAACTGATCGAGAAACTGGTCGAGGGTCTCTCCCCCTTCCAGGTAGTCGAACATCGCCTGTACCGGGACCCGCGTGCCGCGGAAGACGGGCACACCCCCCGAGATTTCCGGGTGGCTGTGGACGACCGAAAGTGCGTCGACCATGCGGCTATCATACGTCATCGATCCGGTCACCCCCAGAACGCGACGACCCGCTCGATGACCCAGAAGCTCGCGACGGCGCCCAGGCCGTACGCGGCGGCGTGATCGAGCCGCGCGCGCCGGGCCGGCGTGTCGAGGAGCCGGTAGGCAACCCACAGCACGGCGCCGCACGCGGCGGCGAACGCGATCTGCCCGAGCTCGATGCCCAGGTTGAAGAGCAGCAGCGTCATCGGGACGTCGCGACCTGCCAGCCCGGTGTCGAGCAGGGCACCGGCGAAGCCGAACCCGTGCATCAGTCCGAACGCGAACGCCATCGTCCACGGCCTGGCCGAACCGGCGTTCGCGTCGTCCCGCCGCAGGATCTCGAACGCCAGGTAGACGATCGAAAGCGCGATGAACGCCTCGACCGGCGGGCCCGGCACGCGCACCACATCGAGGACCGTCATGCCGAGGGTGATGGAGTGTGCGACGGTGAACGCGGTGATGGTGGCGACGAGGCGGCGCCACCCGCGGACGAGCAGGATCATGCCGGCGACGAACAGCAGGTGATCGACGCCGCCGAGGATGTGCTCGAGGCCGAGCAGGAGCCGGTCCCAGGCCCCCGCCGAGTCCGGACGCAACGGGATCTCGGTCAACGCGCCCGAGGCCACGCGCGTCAACCGGTTGCCGTCCTCGTCCTCGACCCGCACGAGGACGTCGACGAAGCCGCCCGCGAGGCCCGCGAGCCCCATCACCGGCGCGCCGCCGGACACGTCGCAGGAGAACCGTTGCTCGACGATGAGGCTGTCCGCCTGGCGGGAGCGGCGGTCGGGGCCCCGGGGCGCGCAGGTCGCGGGCAGCCGAACCTCGATCGGCCAAGCCGTCGCGCCCGTCACCGGGATCTTCAGGACCGACACGAAGTCGCCGGCCCCCAGCGCGCGCACTTCCAGGAACGCCAGGCGCGTCTCGTGGCCGTGCGCCGGCGAGGCCAGCAACCACAACGCCAGCGCCGTCACCAGGCGGCCCGCCGCCCTCACGGTTGAACTCACGCGGGCCGCCGCGCTCATGGCTGCACCAGGTCGCCTATCGACGCGAACGGCGCCACGTCCACCGCGTAGCGGGCGCGCATCTCGGCGTAGCGCTCGGATTCGCGGGCGGCGACATGGTCGCGGCGCCAGTCGTCGAGCACGGTCTCGCGGACCTCGTCCAGCGTCCGTGGGCGCCCCTCCGTGTAGGCGTCCATCCGCACCAGGTGCGCGCCGAACGCGGATGAGACGGGTCCGAACCACGCGTGCCGCGGCCCCGGCCGGCCCGCGTGCTCGAGCACGGCATCGCGGAAGGCGGTGCCGAAGATCCACTCCAGCCGTTCGGCGTCCTCCAGGGTCAGGGTCTTGGACGCGTGAAAGCTGTCGTCGTCGACGGTCCCGCCGGCGGCCAGCGATGCAAGCGCCCGGCGGGCGTCCGCTTCGGCCGAGTCGCCCCGGCGGTCGCGGCTGAAGAACCGGTGGGTCAGGGTGAGCCGGGCCGGCTCGACGTAGCGACCGGCGTGCGACTCGAAGTAGCGCCGGAGGTCGTCGGCGCTCGGCTCGGCCGTGGCCGCGACGTCGTTCAGCGCCATCTCGAGCTTCTCCGCGAGGCGGCGCCGGACGAGGACGTCGTTCTCGTCGAGATCGAGGGCGAGGGCCTCGCGATACAGGACCTCCTCGCGCACGCGGTCCCCGACGAGCCGCGTCAGCTCGTCACGGGTCGGCGGGCGCCTCCACTGCGCCTGCCATAAGGCGGCCAGCGTCTCCAGCTCGTAGCGGTCGATGACGATGTGGCGGTCGTCGGGCGGCGCTCCGCCCCCGACCAGTGCGTACAGGACGAAGAGGCCGGCCCCGGCCAGGAAGAAGCGGGTCAGGGGCTCGCGCCAGAGCCGTCGCCACGGGGATGCGTTCATGAAGCGCCGGTCGGGGTGCTGGATGGAGAGTCAGGGGGTCCGTGGTGCAACCGCGTGTGGCACCGAGACCCGCGAGGCGCCAGCGCGCGGCCGGCGCTCGTGCGCGCGCAAGGCGCGACGACGGCTTGTTCGGCGCGCGGCCGGAACCGGGACTCGGGCGGCATGGCAGCTCTCCTGCCGGGCAGTCGGTCAGTTGTCCGGCATGTACCAGATCGGGGACGTGTACGCGCGCTCCTGCAGCGTCGGCATCACGTCGCCGCGCGGGGGGAGGCCGGCCGCCGCGGTGTCGTAGGTCGACCAGCGCGGGGTGGGGATCTCTATCACCCGCACGTAGTAGACCGCGTGCACGTCGGGGTCGAAGTCGGGGTCGCTCCAGACGGCCTCGAGCGATGCCGCGCCGATGTCGTTGGTGTAGGTCGCGCGCATGACGTCGACGGTGTTGCCAACGGGCGGCGCCTTCCCGGTGGGGCCGACCTGCCGGCCGTCGGACAGCGCGACGTCGTAGATGCGCTCGAAGGTCTCGCCCTCCGCGCTCCAGCCCTTGATGACCTGGATGCGGTCGAGATTGGCCGCGACGGGGTCCTTGGCGGCCCGGATGACGAACGTCGGCGCGTCGCCCTCGGCCCCGCGCAGCACGCCGCCCATCGGCACGCCGCCGGCATACCCCTGCGCGACCCAGTCGTCGCCGTCCAGCAGGTCGTCGCCGTAGTCCCAGCCCCCGAAGAAGCGCACCGTGATGCGGGTGCCGGTGGTGGCGTAGGTCTCCCGGCGGCGGAAGGCGGAGTAGAGCTCTTCGCGGGTGTTCTCGTTGGCCCAGGCCGCGGTGAGCCCGGCGGCGCTGCGCGCGACGAACGGCAGCCGGCTCCAGGTGTTGGTGACGAGCCGCTCCTCGAGCGTCCCGTCGACCGCGTCGCCGGACATGCTCGTCATGTTGTCCTCTTCCACCGCCGAGGTGCCGGAATGGAAGTCGGTCGCGCCGACGAAGCCGAACTGGAACGGGTTGAACCCCTGCTCGGCCTGCATCCGCACCCCGTTGACGAGCGCCTCGCGCGCGTAGCTGCCGGGCACGAGCCCGTCGACGCGGACCACCCCGGCGCGGGGCCCGTCCCCGCCGATAGCGCGGTTCGCGGTGAGCAGCTCCGGGAACAGCTCGAAGTCGGCGAACTCGTCGTTCGGCGACAGGACCGGGTGGGTCTCCGATGTGCCCTTGGCCTGCGTGATCTCCACCACCGGTTCGTTGCGCAGGCGCTGCGCCGCGTAGTCGGCGGTCATCGGCGCCCCCGCAAAGTCGACCAGCGCGAACATCTTGCCGTTGCTGACGTTCGCGTTGTGGGGGATCGCCAGCGCCTCGACGCCGGCGGCGCGCTGCGCGTCCAGGAAGTCCCAGAGGTCCTCCGGGTTGTCGGAGTCGAGCCGCGAGAACGGGAAGGGCAGGTCGTCGGTGCCCGCGAAGATGACGTTGCGGTGCAGGTTGCCCTCGCGCGTTCCCACCGTCCACTCGTAGCCGGCGAACGTGGTGAACTCGCCCGGCGCGTAGTGCCTGACCGCCGCCGCGACGATGTCGGCCCAGACCGCGCGTCCGAGGTTCGGGTCCGGATTGGGGCCCGCCTGCACGCGGCCGATGTTCTCCGCGTGGTCGGTCACGGCGAGGAAGTCGAGCGGCGTCCGGAGCTGAATCTCGATGCCGCCCAGGTGCGGGACCGCCTCGCCCTTGGCGTAGCGGTAGGCATCGTCGGGCGTGCGCGTCGTGCCGAATATTGCCGCGTCGTTCGAGTAGCGCGTGTGCAGGTGCAGGTCGCCGAAGTAGACGTTCTCCGACACGGTCGGACCCTGGGCCGCGACTCCCGCCGCGAGCAAGGTCACCAACGACAGCCTCGTGACGACTCTCATCGTTGCTTCTCCAAGCTGCCGCCCGACGCGGCAGGCGATGCGCCGGTCAGCATCCCGGCCTGCGCCACCCGCCCCCCGGGCGGCGCCGGTCCTCCCCCGTCGCGCGGTTGAAGCCGGCCGCGGCATGGGGGTAGTCCGCGCCGACGACGACGCCGTCGCAGTCGCCGGCCGGCGGGATGACCCAGTCGCAGCCGGGCGTGTTCTCGGGGCCGTTCTCCCAGCATGCGACGAGCTCGGCGTAGTCGGCGGCGAAGGCGCCGGGGGCGTGGGGCGGCATGTGCTCGTTGGGGTCCCAGTGATCGCCCGTGTACTCCGCCAGGGTCTCCATGCCGATGCGGTGGCAGCCGAGGCACCGGTTGCCCTCGATGTGGATGGTGCGCATGTCCCAGTCCTGCCCTCCCACGACGTAGTAGGGAGGGTCGGGGCCGGGAAGGACCGGAACCACCGGCTGGCGCGGGTCCTCGGGCAGTCGCGCGCTGTTGATCCACGGGTTGTGGTTGAACGGGTCCGCCTGATGGCACTTCACGCACTGGACGCCCGGCACTGTGTAGGCCTCGTCGAACTCCGGATCGTCGGGCCCGGGAAGCACGCCGAGCAGGCGGTTGTTCTCGTCCACGTGCGTCCAGGGCCGGTTGTCGCCCGACTCGAAGAAGCAGGTCGCCCCGCTCTGGTAGTTGTAGCCGATCAACTGCACGGAATCGGGCATGTCGAAGTTCACCACGTCGTCCCGTCCGTCGTGGCGGCAGAAGCTGAGCCACACGACGTCCGGCCGCGGCGTGCCGTCGGCGTTCCGGCCCCCGTACCGCTGCAGGCTCGAGCCGGGCATGCAGTCGCCGATCTGCAGGCTCGCCTTGTCGCACTCGTGCAGGCCGGGGTCTTCGAACACCTCGATGCCGTCGACGGTGATGGGAATGAGAACACCGGCGCCGCAGTCGACGGTGGGTGCGACGCCGAGCTCCAGCTCGCACATCGCGGCATACTCACGAGCGCTGGACGGCATGCCGCCGCAGGTCGTACCCGGAATGCACTCGTCGGCGGGCACCTGGACGGCGCGTTCCCCGGTCGCGCTCACCCCGAAGACGGCCGCTGCGCACAGCGCGGTGAGCGCGGCGCGGCGGGCGAGGCGTTCTCGAAGTCCAGCCATGGTCTGGCTCGATCGGGTGACCGGTGCGGGACGCTATCGCGATCTTCCGAAACGAGGCAGGGCTCGTCGGAGCGGGTCGAAGTGCTCGGCCGAAAACGCTCGACCTGTCCGACGAGCCCTGCGAATGCTCCGCTGCTAGGGAGCGACTGCGTACTTCGTGAACGCTCCGCCTGCGAAGCGCAGCGAGTTGGGCCCCTCGGCCGCGAACACGTTGCCGTCCGCGTCCACCGCGACGCCCTCGCCGGCCGCGCCCTGGTAGGGCCGCGTCTCCGCCTCGAACGGCGGGATGAAGCCGATGATGCGGTCCTCGTCCACGGGCCCGATGCGCACGCCGTTCATCCAGTTCGCATGGCTGGTCATGCTCGACTCGGAGTCGATCGAGTACAGCATGTCGTCGGGGGTGATGAAGATGCCGCTGATGCGCCCGTGCGAGTAGAGCGAGTCGAGGTAGTTGCCGTCCTGGTCGAAGATCTCGATGCGGTGGTTGCCGCGGTCCGCGACGAAGAGGCGCCCCTGCGAGTCGAACTCCAGCGCGTGGGGGGTGCGGAACTCGCCGTGCAGGGTGCCGATGCGTCCCCACTCCTTGATGAACGTGCCGTCGGGGGCGAACTTCAGGATGCGGCCGGTGAGGCCCGCCTCGCGTCCCGCCGCTATCGCCTGGTTGGTGGTCATGCCCTGGCCGCTGTGCCCGTCGGCGACGTAGATGCTGCCGTCGGGCCCGGTGACCACGTCGTTCGGCTGGTTGAACTGGTTGGGGCCGGTCCCCGGCTGGCCCGCGGTGCCGAGGCTCATCAGGAGCTCGCCGTCGGGGCTGAACTTGTGGACCTGATGCCCCTTGGTCCCCTCCGCGTTCCCCACGAAGTCGGTCACCCAGACGTTGCCGTCGGCATCCACGTGGATGCCGTGCGGCGTCACCATGACGCCGCCCCCGAAGTTCGCCAGCACCTCACCGGTGTTGCGGTCGAACTTGAAGATGGGGTCGACGGGGTTCGAGTCGCAGTTGATCCGCACGCCTCCGCCGAAGGTGCCGGCGCCGCAGCGCTCGTATGCCCAGACCTGACCGTCGATCGGGTCGATATCGACACCGGCGGTCGAGCCCCACGCCCGGCCTTCGGGCAGGTCGCCCCAATTCGCCATCACGGTCGCGGTCGGGTTCGGCAGGCCCTCACCCGTAATCGTGTTGCCTGTCTGGGCCTCACCGACGCTCGCCCCCAGCACGACGGCACCGCAGACGAACAACGTGGACATCAGGTGTCTTGATGACGACATCGCATCTCTCCTATCGAACTCGCGTTCCAGTGAGCTCGTGTACCCGGTTTCGGCGACCTGCCGCCAAACCCTCTCGGCAGACGGTCGGATCATAGCCTGAAACCCACCGAATCCCACGAGCCTCAACCCCCACCGTGCGAGGCGGCAACGGTCAGCGCTCGCCGACGGTCAGCGGCACGGTCCGCCGGCCGATCGAACGTGCGGCGCGCCCGTGCCGCTTGACGATCAGCCCTCGGGTGGGTACGGTCTGGCGAGCTTGGCGCACCCGCTCGGCGACGGGCGAGGCCCACTTGCCGATGGCGGCGATCGAACCCGGTTCCGTACGAGAGACGACGATGTCCAACACACCCATCTATCTTGCCTCCATCGCGGCTCTGGCCCTCGGGATCCTGGCCGTGGGATCACCCGCACTCTCCCAGACCCGGGATGCGGAGACGCGCCACGCAGCCGCGGAGGCGGCCGCGCGCCAGGCGCTGCAGACGTTCATCACGCAGTGGAACACGGCCGAAGATGCGAACCTGCGGCGGGCGATGCACTTCCCCTTCGTGACGGTGCCGGGCGGCGGGGCGCTGGTCGTCGACGACCGACCGCAAGACTTCTCGGCCGGCTTCGACCAGATGCGGGAGCGCGAGGGGTGGAGAAGCAGCTCCTTCGACTTCGACTCGTTCACGGTGGTCAGGTCCTCGCCCGAGAAGGTGCACGCGGAGGTGGGCTTCAGCCGCTATGGCGCCGACGGCGCGGCCTACCGCACGTCGCGGGTCTTCTACATCGTGACCCGGCGGGACGACCGCTGGGCCATCCAGCTCCGGACCCCGGCCGCGGAGCCCGAGGATCTGGGCGACGACGAGCGGACGCAGATCGTTGCGTCGGCTCGCCAGGCGGTGCTGGACTTCTTCACCGCCTTCAATACCGGCGACGTCGACGGCACGCTCGCGACGCTCAACCATCCGCACCTGTTCATGACCCCCGGCGGTGGATTCGCAGTGGCCGAGTCGCCCGCCGACGGCCCGCGCCCGGACTTCGACCGGATGCGCGCGGACGAAGACTGGCACATGAGCACCCTCGACGAGCTGCAGGCGAGCATCGTCACGCGGAACAAGGTGCACTTCGAGCTGACCTTCACCCGCTGGCACCCCGACGGCACCCGCTACTTGACCGTCCCCGCGCTCTGGATCGTGACGCGCGCGGAGGACCACTGGGGCATCCAGGTCCGCTCGCTCATGCCGCCCACCTTCGACGCCCGCGCCAGGTAGGGAGCTCCCGAGGGACGGCCGGTCACTTCGCGAGCTTGTCGTAGAGTGATGCGAACCGGGCGTGGCTGCACCCATAGGCGGCCACCACATGAGGCCGTGCCCTGCCTTGCCTGCGCTGGTGGATCAACGCGGCGATCGCTTCTTCGACCAGGGCCTGAATCGCGCTGCCCTCGTCCCTGGCCAGACTCCGCAACTCAGCCAGTAGTACCTCGTCCACCTGGGTCGTGAGTTTCCGGCGGCTTGGCATTCCGATGTCTCCCGCACGACTCGGGAGCTGGTGGATCGTTCATGCTTCGATACGGAGTCTTCCCCGCCGTTCTCGACCTGCTTGAGGCCACGCTGGCGAACGATCGCGTCGATCCGGGTGACCCTACTGCGACTGCGCCGGCACGAATCCAGAGCGGTCCACCCACTCGCCGAGCCGCATGACCCGGTCGATATCCAGCGTGTTGCGGATGTCGGCCAGCGGGTCGGCGTTCAGCACGATCAGATCGGCGACCTTGCCCGCCTCGACGGTGCCGAAGTCGGCCTCCCCCACCGGAGGCATCCGGGACGCGCCGGTGGCGGTGGCGGCGACGATGGCGTCCATGGGGGTCAGGCCGGCCTCGACGTACAGCTCCATCTCGTGGTGCATGCCCCAGCCGAACGGCACGTTCGGGGTCCCGGCGTCGTTCCCGAGCGCGACCGCGACGCCGGCGTCGTGCATTGTCTTCACGAAGTCGAGCAACTGCCGGAACGCGGCCTTGCGGTCCTCGAAGCCCGGATCGTCGACCACCTCCGCCCGGCGCGCCGGATCGTCCCAGCCGGCCAGCGCGTCCGGGTTGTAGACGTTGAAGGCGGCCCGCAGCTCCGGGTCGTCCAGCAGCTCCGGACGCTCGGCGAAGTGCCAGCGGTTCTGGACGATCGACAGCGTGGGCGTGAACGCGACGCCGCTGTCGAGGCACATCGCGATGAACTCGGGCGACGGGTCGGGATCGTCCATCGGCACCCCGGCGCCGGGGCCGAACGTCAGCACGGTGCTGTGCAGGAAGTCCCGCAGGCCGGCCTCCACGAGTTGGCGGCCGTCGGCTTCCTCGTCGATGTGGGCGACGGGGACCGCGCCGTTCGCCAACGCCTCGTCGATGATGGCGGCGCGTATCTCCGGCGGGATCTTCAGGCCCGGCTCCGCAACCGCGTTGACCCACATCTTGATGAAGTGCACGCCGAGCGCCACCTGCTCCCGCACCAGCGCCCGCGCCTCCTCTTCGGTGGTGGGCGCGTTGCGGCCGGCGGCGTTGAAGCCGCCGGGATAGGAGAAGCCCAGCCCCGCGGTGTAGGTCCGGGGGGCGTCGTGGCGGTCGGCGGACCCGAGCAGATGCGCGACCCGCTCGGGCGAATCGCTGCCGATGCTCCGGGCGGTGGTCACCCCGAAGTAGAGTTGCGACCGGAACTGCCGCTCGATCTCTTCCGGCCCTTCCCGATAGTGCACGTGCAGGTTCACGAGTCCGGGCATGATCGTCTTGCCGGTCAGGTCGAGGGTCTCGGCGCCGTCGGGCACCGGCGTCGCGTCCCGGGGGCCGGCGCTCTCGATGCGGCCGTCGCGGACGACGACCACGGAGTCGGCCACCGGCGCGGCGCCGGTCGCGTCGATCAACTGCGCCCCGACGAGCGCGAGGGCGCCCGCCCCCTCGGGGGCCGGGGCCTCACCGCAACCGGTGAGCGTCAGTGCCAGTCCTGCTGCCAGTAGCTGAAGTCGTTTCATGGGAACCTCATGATCGCGCGGGCGGGCCGCGGCCGCCGGCGTGACCCGTCTCTGCCACCTCGCCGCGTTGCGAGGGCGATGCTGTCGCCGCCCGAGCCAAGCGTACTCGAAGGCGGAGGCGGCCCAACCGGCCGCGGCCGGTGTATCGTCTGCTCGAACAGGAACACGGAGGTCTCCCGATGAACAGTCGATGGACGCTGGTCGCGCTGGTCGCGCTGGTCGCGGCGTCCTGGCTCTCTCCGGCGATCGTGGCCGGTCAGGAGCCGGCGCCGGCGCCGGACTCCGCGACGTTCAGGACTCCCTGGGGCGATCCGGACCTGCAGGGCATCTGGTCGTACGCCACCTTCACGCCGTTACAGCGGCCCGCCGCCCTGGCCGGGCGCGAGTTCCTGACGCCGGAGGAGGTGGCGGAGCGGAACCGCGACGACGCCACCCGCGCGTCGTCCGAACGCCGCGGCGAGCTCTCGCGCGACCGCGACCTGGCCCTGGCGTACAACCAGGTCTGGTGGGATCGGGGGGTCTCCACCGGGCGCACGTCGCTCATCGTCGACCCGTCCGACGGGCGGCTCCCGCCCCTGACGCCCGAGGCGGAGCGGCGACAGGCGGCGCTGCGCGACTACCGGCGCGCCCACCCCTACGACTCCTGGGAAGACCGGCCGCTGCAGGAACGCTGCATGACCTACCAGCGGGTGCCGCCGGTTCCGTCCGGCTACAGCAACACGTACCACATCTTCCAGACCCCCGGGCAGGTGGTCATTCTCAACGAGATGATCCACGACGTGCGCGTCGTGCCCCTGGACGGGCGCGCGCCGATCGACGGGCGCATCCGGCAGTGGAACGGCGACGGGCGCGGCCGCTGGGAGGGGGACACGCTCGTGGTCGAGACCACGCACTACCGGGACGACACGACGTGGCGCGGATTCCCGGGCACGGGCGACCTGCGCGCGGTCGAGCGGTTCACGCGCCTCGACGACGACACCATCGACTACCGGTACACGATTCACGACGAGGCCACCTACACCCACCCCTTCACCGTCGCGCTGCCGCTCACCAGTCCGCCGGGCTACGTCATCTACGAGTACGCGTGTCACGAAGGCAACTACTCGATCGCCAACGTGCTGGCCGGCGAGCGGGCCCTGGAGGCAGCGACACGGTAATCCCGGACTTTCGAGAAGCGGAGACGCGCCGCCGCCCTGCGCGGCGCGCGAGGTCCGAACGGCGGGCGTCGAGACCGCTGTAAGATCCAGCCGAGCGAGTTGCACGCGCGACCGCCGGGACGCTGCCTGGCGCTCCGGATCCCGCAGCCGCTCTGGGTACTACCGAAGGAGACCGCGTGATGAGCGAGCGAGACTCGCAGGACAGCCCTGCGAACCAGTGGATTTCGTACCGCCCCGAGATCAAGGTCATGGACTGCACGATCCGGGACGGTGGCCTGATGAACGACCACGGCTTTGCCGACGAGACCGTGCAGGCCGTGTACCGCGCCTGCCTCGAGAGCGGCATCGACTACATGGAGATCGGGTACATCAACTCCCGCCGGCAGTTTCCCCCCGGGCAGTTCGGTCCGTGGAAGCACTGCGTCGAGAGCGATCTGCGTCGCATCGTCGGCGACAACGACACGGCGCTGAAGCTGTCGGCGATGGCCGACGCAGACAAGAGCGACTACCGGGAGGACATCCTGCCGAAGTCGGAGAGCGTGCTGGACTTGATCCGGGTGGCGACCTACATCCACCAGATCCCCCTGGCGCTGGACATGATCAAGGACGCCCACGACAAGGGCTACGAGACCAGTCTCAATCTGATGGCCCTGTCGACGGTGCCGGAGCGGGAGCTGAACGAGGCGCTGGCCCTGGTGGCCCGCTCCGAGGCGGACGTCATCTGCATCGTCGACAGCTTCGGCTCGCTGTACACGGAGCAGATCGACGACTACATGGAGACGTTCCTGGGCTACGCCGCCCCGGCCGGGAAGGCCGTGGGGATGCACGCGCACAACAACCGGCAACTGGCGTTCGCCAACACCATCCAGGCGACGATCCGGGGCGCCAACCGACTGGACGCCAGCATGGCGGGGTTGGGCCGGGGCGCGGGCAACTGTCCGATGGAGCTGTTGCTCAGCTTCCTGCACAACCCCAAGTTCCACCTGCGGCCCGTGCTGCACTGCATCCAGCACCATATCGAGCCGATGCGCGACGCCCTGAAGTGGGGCTTCGACTACCCGTACATGATGACCGGCGTCCTCAACCAGCACCCCCGGGCCGGCATGGCGTTCAACGAATCGTCGGACCGCGGCGACATCGTCAAGTTCTACGACTCGCTCGAAGACCCGGACTGATCCCCGCCGGAAAGCCGATCAGGAGTCTCCGGGAGCGCGAGCACCGCAGTTCCAGCACTCGCCGAACTGGCCGTCGACGGTTTCCTTGCAGCTCGGGCACGTCCACTCGGGCTGCGCGGATTCCGCCGGGGCGAGCGCCTCGCCCACGAGGCGCTTCGCCTCCTCGACCTGCGACGGATCGAGCACCCACAGCTCGGCCCACGTCTCGCCCGGCGGAAGCTCCCCCGCCGCTCCCGACCGATACTCGCCCTGGATGCGGCACTCGATGCCCTGCATCTCGAGGACGTGCTTGATGTGCGTGACCTGGGCCAGAATCGGCGCGCTGTAGACTCTCATGCTCCCAACTACCGGCCCGCCGCCCTCGCCTCCTCGGCGCGCGAGCCGGCCAGGATGTTGAACAGGCCGTAGTTGCCCTCGTGGCAGGCGTACTCGAACATCGGCAGGTCGCTGCGGGCCCAGGGCGACGAGCCGGTCCACGGGCGGCTCCAGACGTTCGGGTCCTCCAGCGTGAACTCGTAGTCGAGGATCCCCGGCGCGACGCGGGTGAACCGCTCCACGACGCGCAGCTCGGGGCTGAGGTCCCAGTTGATGCCGCCCTGCACTCCCGGGCCGGACGAGAACAGGTAGGCCCGCTCGCCGAAGCCGGTGGTCTCGACGACGAGCGTGTCGCCCTCCCAGCGCCCGCGCGAATGGCCGCCGAACTGGGCGATGCCCTCACTGCTCACGGGGCGGCCGTCGAGGTGGATGAAGCGCACGTCGTGGATGTGCTCCTGCAGGATGGCGATGACGTTCTCGGTCTGCACGATGTGGTAGTTGTTGTTGTAGGCGGTCGGCAGCGACGGGACGCCGCGGTACCAGATGCAGCGGTCGCCGTAGTCGAACTGCTCGTGGGAGTCGGCCGGCACCAGCCCTTCGCGAATTGCCTTCAGCCGCTGCCGCTCCGGCGAGTTGACGTGCGCCTCCGCCTCCGGCGTCAGCGCCGGCAGGCGCCCGTCCGGCGGGTCGATGACCAGAGACGTCCGGCGCGTCGGGACGACGGTGGTCCCGCGGTCCAGCCAGAAGGCGTTGTAGCCGCCGACGTTGCCGCCCACCGGCAGCGGCTCGGTGCGCACCGCGCTGGGCGCGTTGGCGCGGGCGTTGGCCTCGACGACCCGCTGCTCGATGGCCGCCGCCTCCTCCGCGGTCAGGAACGCCTGATCGCCCAGCGCCTCCGGACGCTGCAGCGGCGTCACGGTGGAGCTGTTCCAGATGCCGCCGATGTCCGGGGCGCCCCAGGCCGTCCGCGGCGCTTCCCAGTCCTCCGGCGAGGCGGGCTGGGACCACCCGACAGCCGGCGCCAGGGCGACGCTCGCCGCCAACACCAACGCGCCGACACCAACGTGCACACGAGAATGCCTCTTCATCACTGACTCCTTCGCCCGGTAGCGATCACACTGAATCGATGGTGCAGTTGCTGTTGTCCCTGCGTCGCCGAGCGCGACGACGGTCGGTCGTCCCGGTTCCCAATCGTACGCCATCTTCGGCCACGGTTGGCGACGTGGAACCGGACGGCGCTCGACCTCGATGCGTGGGAGCAGACGCCGGGCGGTCGAGTTCCCGACGCGCCCGACCGGGTAGTGCGCCGATGCGGCGAGCGAATCGCGTCTCAACCCGACATCCAGCGGGGGCTTCTGCTGCACCTCGGTGCGGAGTATCGAGAGCTGTTGAAGAGCATCCACCAAGCGGAGAGGTGGGCGACACCGCGCCGCTCTGGGTTCACCCTGCCATCTGGTACTCGATCCGGCGCGCGTCACTCACTCGCTCCGACGCGTCCAGAACCTCGAGTGACACCAGGTTCCCCTCGTCGTCGTAGTCGAGAATCACGCCGGGCTTGTCCTCGTCGCTCTCGGCGATGGCACGATTGTCACAGAGAACTATGCGCAGGATGTCGGTCTTCGAATCGTAGGAGACCTTCATGGGGCCTGCCTCACGTCGACGAATACTCGGACCAGATACTCCCTCTGCGGTGTTCCGAGCCCGAGTCGAGATTGTAAGACCCTCGCCCGTGACGGACGACATGTCGGTGACCCGGCTCGGTCAGTACGCGACGGACGACCTCGACGGTCAGCCCGCGCCGTTCCATCTGGACGATCGCGTGTGGGAGCGACGCTGAAGTCCAAGATCGGCGCTGCGCGCATCGTCACCCCAGCAGCGCGTCGACTTCCGCTGGCGTCGGGCTCGCCTCGCGGGCTCCGAGGCCGCGGCACTTCAGCGCCGCCACGGCGTTCGCGTAGCGCAGCAGGTCCTCGACCTCCGCGGCGTCGCCGGCGCGCAGCCACCCCGCGATGAAGCCGCCGCGGAAGACGTCGCCGGCGCCGGTGGTGTCGACGACCGGCACGCGGAAGGCCGGGGTCCGCACCTCCACGTCGCCGAGCAGCGCGAGGCTTCCTTCCGCGCCGAGCGTCATGCAGACCAGGGCCGGGCGGTAGGCGTCGCGGATCGCGCGCAACGCCGCGCCGGGCCGGCTCTCGCCGGTCAGGGCGGCGGGGAAGTCCCGGGCGGTGATGATCACGTCGATCTCGGCGAGCAACGCTTCGATGCCGTCCCGGACGCGCTCGACGTCGATGAGGGTCCGGACGCCGGCCCGCCGCGCGTGGCGCGCCGCCGCGGTCGAGGCGGCCGCGTCGTGACAGTCGACGACCAGGGCGCGACCCGCGCAGACGGCGGCCGGGTCGACATCATCGGCACCCATGCGGAGTCCCGGATCGCGGGACCAGAGAACCGTGCGCTCGCCGTTCCGTTCGTCGACGAGAATCACGGACAGCCCGTTCGGCGTATCCGCGGCCACCCGGCACGCGCTGACGTCGACCCCCTCGTCGGTGAGGCTCGACCGTCCCTGCCGCCCGTTCTCGTCGTCGCCGAAGCACCCGACGTAGCGAGTGCGCCAGCCAAGCCGAGCGCACGCGACCATCGCGCTCGCCGCCTGGCCGCCGGGCGAGTAGGCCCGCCGCCGGATCGGTTGCTTCGAGTCCGATTGCGGAAACCGCTCCAGGACGACGAGCAGGTCGGTCATGTTGAGACCGAACCCGACCGCGTCGAAGGACCGGCCGGCGGCGGCCGGGAGCACGATCGGCATCCGCATTCCCGCGGATCGTACAGCCGACCTCGAGCGCCTGCCCTGCGTCGTAGCGCGAGCGTTCCCGCGACACCACGCTTGGCGCCGAGCACCACCCGATGACCGGGACTCGCCACTCCACCCCGGCCAGGTTGACACGTAATCAGTGTGCACGTAGTATGTGTGCGTGAACGTTACGCTCTCACTCGACGATCGGGTGGTCACCGAAGCCCGGCGCCTCGCCGCTTTGCGGGGGACCAGCCTGAACCAACTCGTTCGCGACTTCCTGAACGAGCTGACGCGGGTGGACGACGCGGAGTCGGTAATCGCGCAGCTCGACACGCTGTGGGCCGAGGAGCGGTATCGCTCGCAAGGCTCCTGGACCCGCGAGGAACTGCATGACCGGTCGTGAGTTCCTGGATACGAACGTTCTGATCTACGCGCACGACGGACGGGATCCGCGCAAGCAGACCTGCGCCCGTGACTTGATCCGGCGCCTCCTGCGAGAGCGGCGCGGTGTTCTTTCGCTACAGGTGCTGCAGGAGTTCTTCGCCGCTGCCACGCGGAAGCTGGGCATGAGCAGCGAGGACGCCAGACGCCGCATCGTCCAGTACTCCCGATTCGACGTCGTGACTCTCGGCGTCGCCGATCTAGTCGCGGCGATCGATCTCCACCGGCTGCACCACGTGTCACTATGGGACGCGCTCGTCGTGCGCGCCGCCCTGAACGGTGCCTGCACCACGCTGCATACCGAGGACATGCAATCCGGATACGTCGTCGAGACCCTTACGTTACGAAACCCGTTCCCGAAGCACGTGTGACCGCCTGTGTCCTGTCTTCGCCGGTACGGCGCGGCGTTGGTCTTCGACTGCGTGCTACGGCCGGCCCCCGTCGCGGAGGGGTCGAGCATATGGGCATAGTCCTTTTCGTTCCCCATTCCGATCGGTCGCAAAGCCGATACAGCCTCCGCCTCCTTGCGCCTCGCTCGTCGTGCATTGCCGTTAGATCCCGCCCAACCCTCTGCAGCCCCTTCCACACGCCCCAGTCCATCCTAACATCGCTCTTGCGAAACGAAGCCCCTGCCGCTATGATATGGTCGTGTTTAGGGTCGGCGCAAGAATAAGTACATGTAATCGCCCGTAGTAACGCCGACATCGATCCTGCCTGGCAGGACCTCCTGTCGAGCGAGTCTATCAATAGAGACGAACTGTCCTCCGGATATTGCGG
>Ga0209544_1001416_pt1 | contig 26377 bp, 18 predicted proteins | sample MesohylPK_FD_187297 | JGI IMG/M metagenome (GOLD analysis project Ga0209544, IMG submission 187297) | Host-associated microbial community of the marine sponge Aplysina aerophoba from Gulf of Piran - sponge mesohyl, lysed by proteinase K... | ecosystem: Host-associated > Porifera > Sponge >...
GGAAGCCCAGGCTAACTCGGCGCTGGCCAAGGCGCTGGCGATCGGAAAGCAACTGGACGATATGGATGCGAGTCTGCGCAAGCTGGAACTGCGGACCGATTTTGTTTTTGATACCTCATCGTTCCAGGACGTCCCTGCGGCGATACTGGAACTGGACGCCCAGTTGAGCGAATTCAGAGCCGCCAGCGAGACCATCAGGGCGGCGACGGGATCCCCCTTTGAGGCCAGATGACAATGAGAGAGCGGAGCCGCACCAGGCAGTCGGGGAATCGTGATCAGACCAGGAACCGTGAACTGATCACCCTGATCATGAGGATCACTGCCTTCGTGGCCACCTTGATTCCCCTGGCGGCGATGGCACTGCCGTGGGTGGTGCTGGACGGCACCGGGGAAGCGGTGACCGGCGTCGGTGCCATCGCGCTGCTGGTGCCGCCCAAGAGTGAATATCTCTATGCGGTGTCTCCATTGCAGGCGTCTCTCCTGATGGTAGGCCCGATCTTGGTGGCATTGTTGGCGATAATCATCAGCTACAACTACCGGCGACGCAGATCGGTTTACTGGGCGCCGCCGCTGATGTTGATCGTGGCCGGTGCAATTGCCTACGGAGCCGGTGATCTGGTCACCGCCATCGAACCCGGTCTGGTGGTCGTGATGGCGGTTTCGGCGCTGCTCACCCTGCATCAGGCCGCAATACGCCTCCAGATCGCCTTGCGACGGAAGACGAAGCTGCCCGAGGTCTACCGGGCGTTGGCAGTAGTCACCGGGATGGACCATTACCGTTGGTCGGAGCGGTAGTGGTCGTGTGGGATGGGGCGGCAGCAGTTTGATGCCGGGCAGCAAATTAAGCCTGGGCTCATTCGGTTGAAACCGGACGCTGAGGGCGATCTCGCTACAGTTGATCATGCCATCCAGAAGGCGTCGTAGAAGGAACGGAAGGGCCCTGCCAGTGGCCGTGGCGGTAATCATTGGCTTGGCAGTAGCTGGCGGGCTCTACTGGCATCAAAATCCGGATCTCGAAGTGAACCTCCCACGAGGCGTTATCGACCAGGTTGCCCAGCAATCTCCCGGAGAACAGGAGCCAGAGTCCTTCGCAGCGATAACGGCTACGAGTACTCCGGATGTCGCTCCACCAAGCCGTGCGACCCAGGCCGCGGAGTCCGGTCGAGCCAGTCAACTACGTCAGTTGGTTCCGCAGCCCAGCGGCGAGTCTCAGAAAGAACGCGAAGCTCGCGCCCGGATGGAGGTCGCAGCCAGGGTGTCGGATCTGGAGCTGAAAGTGCACGCCGGTATTAACGCAGAAAGGGCCAAGAACGGGGGATCGCCACTCAAATGGGAAGAACAATTGGCCGCCGTGGCCCGAGCCCACAGTGACGACATGACCAGCCGGGGGTACTTCAGCCACGACACGCCGGAAGGACTGGGGCCATCGGGCCGCATCGACCGGGCAGGCTACAGTTGCTGGAAGGGTAGCCATTACGGGGTGGCCGAGAACATTGCCATAGAAACATCTTTGCAAAACTTGGAGCAGGCGTCGGCCGAGGCAGTCAAGGGCTGGATGAACAGCCCGGGCCACCGTACCAATCTGCTGGGGAGACAATACGATCGAACCGGTATTGGCGCCTCATTCGGGACCTGGCACGGCTACAAGGCAGTGTATCTCACCCAGGTATTCTGCTGATGTTCGCAGGAGGCGAGGAAATTTATCCTGGACGAAATATCAGCGGCCGTGGCATCGCAGCTTGACCGACAGGGGACGTATTGTGTGGCAGCACGACGTTCATGACGCCGGGCCGGTTCGTGGAGGGCTCGGGGAGGTTGCATGGCCGAACTTACAAAAGCCGAAAAGCTCGTAACCGTTTATCAGGTTTTGGTCGAACTTGCACAACGCGGGGAGACCATCACCTACGAAGACATGGCCGCCGCGATTCAGGTCTCAAACGCACGGCTTGTTGGTAGGTATCTGGACCCGATCGCCGTCCATTTGTTCATGGTGGGATTGCCGCCGCTCACCGCATTGGTGGTGAGCAAGGTGAATGGCAAACCTGGTGCAGGATTGATGAAAACGCCGCAAACATTCGAGGAGAGCCGGGCGCAAGTCTATGCCTACCGCTGAGACCCCGAGCTTATTGCCCCGTTGCTAGCATGATGGGAGACTTGGGATAGAAGTCTGCCATCGTCAAGTTGTCGGAACGGCTTCCGCTAATGACCAAGTCGTGGCTCCGGATACGCTGGTAGACATCAGCGAGGTTTTATAAATCGCTTCACGCGAACCACGTGGCGGGTGAAAATGCGGAACTGGCCGGCGTAACTTAACGGCGGTTGGGCGAATCACGGCGGGTATCAAAAAGAGACAGACGCCGGCGCGATGGATGAGGAAATCAGATTCGCCGATGTGTCACGGCGGAGCCGACGCTGGTACTCGTCAGCTTTCGAATGTCGTGGTTGGATCCGCCGGGAAGCCTCGTGCGAGCGAATTTCGATAGCATTTCTGTCTGAGTGAGGTAACAGGCCGGCAGGACTGATTGTCGTCTATCACGCCGGGACACCAACCGGCTGACTGGCAGCACTTCGCAGGCTTTCACACACCTATAAATAAGCAATGGAGTAAAATGGTGGCACAGACGCGGACTCAGACGGAGGCTCCGTTTTGGAACCAATGTTACGCAGGATAATAGCAAAAAACTTTCTTTCTTTCGGACCAGCAGGTATCGACTTGGATCTCTCGGCGCTGACCGTCCTTGTCGGCCCCAATGGGTCCGGCAAGTCCAACTTGCTTGAGGCAATCCGATTGTTGCAGGCGGCTCCGGGAGATTTGCCAACACCGGTTCGTGAAGGAGGAGGAATTCGCAACTGGATTTGGAAAGGGCGGCCCACAGTTGCAACGCCGGCCACAATTGAGGTCATCATATACAACCCTGATGAGGAGCATGATCTTAGGCACAGGATTGTTTTTGCTGAATTTGATCAAACATTCACACTGACCGGTGAACTGATAGCGTACGAACAGCCTGCTCCGGGGCAACCAGAACCTCACGTTTTTTACAGTGGCGGGTTGGGTAACTCCGAATTCAAGGTCAGGAATAATGGCCAAATCACACTCATGCAAAGGAAGGTTTCCCGTGAGAAGTCGATACTCTCACAGGTGAAAGAGCCGATTCAGTTCCCCGAACTGGGTTATGTGTCTGCATTCTACGAGAGCATCAGCTTGTACCAAAAATGGCAGCTTGGGAAGGATTTCGTCGTTCGCCAGCCAAGCCGGACCGATGTTCGACCTAGCCCTCTACTAGAGGACTTCTCGAACCTTGGTATGTTCCTCAATCGGATCAGACAGTACCCTAGAGCAAAGGCAAACCTATTAGAAAAACTCAGCGACCTCTATGAGGGACTTACAGACTTCGAACTCAACTTCGAGGGAGGTACAGTACAGATATTCTTCACTGAAGGGGATTTTTCTATACCAGCGACCCGCCTCTCCGATGGCAGCTTGCGTTACCTCTGTCTGCTTGCGATTCTGCTAGACCCTGAGCCGCCCCGCCTGGTAGGGATCGAGGAGCCGGAGGTTGGAATGCACCCGGATCTGATACCCAAGCTGGCTGACCTGCTAGTGGACGCGTCGTCCAGATGCCAGCTGATCGTAACGACCCATTCTGATATTTTGATTGACGCACTGTCCGAACACCCGGAGGCCGTGGTCATATGCGAAAAGCATAACGGACAGACCTCTATGCAGCGACTCGATGGTAAAGACCTGGAGCACTGGCTGGAGAAGTACCGGCTGGGGCACCTATGGACTAGTGGTGAATTGGGCGGCGTCCGATGGTGAGTGCCCGAATTTACGTGGAGGGCGGTGGAGATTCCAAAGACGGTAGAATTCGATGCCGCGAAGGGTTCTGTAGGCTATTGGAGAACATGGGATTCAAAGGCCGAATGCCGCGGTTGAAGGCTTGCGGTGGACGGGGTGCGGCTTACGATGACTTCAGGATTGCCTATGAAAAGTCATCTGCCGAAGATTATATCGGGTTGCTGGTGGACAGCGAAGACCCTGTCTCAAATATTCATGCCCCTTGGCAGCACTTACGATGGCGAGCGGAGGACGGATGGGGAAAACCGCTAAACGCGAAGGACGACCAGGTGCTGCTTATGACCACTTGCATGGAGACGTGGATATTAGCGGACCGTAACGCTTTGCGTGAGCACTTCGGGCCGCATCTGGAGACTTCCGCACTGCCTTCTCTTCAGGCTCTCGAGCAGAGGGAGCGTAGTGCAATGCTTGCGGCTCTGAAGAATGCCACTCGCCATTGTCCTGGGCCTTACGGGAAAGGGCCCAAGTCGTTCGACGTATTGGGGAAGATCAACCCCTACGTGTTGGCGGAGAATCTCCCCAGCTTCAAAAGAGTGCGCCGAATACTCGATGCGCGGTTGTGATCAGGTGCTCGATAGTTACAGTTCTCCTTCGTTGGAGGCGTAGCCGTCGTGGGTGTACCTGTTGCCTCACCGGAGAATGTTACCGAAAACTCAGCATTTTGGATCGCCCGTAGCAAGAGTTTCCTGACAAACGACCATGGACTTCAGGTTGCGCCTTCTTGTCCGATTGCCGGAATCGCCAGCGTTGGTAAACATTGGCACACCATTTACTTGAACGACCTTTTCCTCTCAGGGAATAGCCAGTGCGCTGGTTCCTCGCTCACCTTGGTGTCGGTATTCTTTAGCGACCTCGTATCGGCTGTCTCTGAAAAGGCTTTTTACCTCCCACACCCAACACAACTCCGTCCCGGCTTGGCGCGAAAGTCGGTCTACTACGCGTCGTGGTGCCGTCAGTACCCATCCGGTATCTGGCGGGACGCCCATCATGGACATGGCGGAAAGATTGGATGACCAGTCTCTCCATGTAGCGATGATGCCTTCGGCACTCTCGTATTCTACGGAGTCTCGGTGGCAAACCGCGTGGATCTCCTCATTCGATAGAGCATCCGTTGGGCATTGGATTTCCCTGACGCCGCGCCATGCTTGCCACGACATGACCGCAGTTGGATGCGTCGTCCCTGAGCATGGCATGATTAACCAGTCACCGGCACGAATGATTTTTTCATCAATGGACACTGGCCCTTCAAAACGGATAGGAGAGGACTTTTGGTTTACCCAGGCGCGGCACCGGCAGGTAGATTCCAATATCTCTTCGGTGCTTGGGCGTAGTGGTCCGTGGGCTGTCTGGAAAAAGGAGCGTATCGTCAACTCGTGGTGGACTAGGCCAGATTGGAAGATGCACCCGTTGGCTGCGAGGACGACATCGTCCTCTGATTCCCAAGCATTAGCAGCATCTTTTGCTTTCTCGACAACTGCAGCAATTTGGGCTTCTATAGATTCTGGTATAGGGTCTGTGTCAAAGTCCGGCCACCATTCTGGCTTGTTCGTCTGCGCGACCTCCCATAAGCCTAGATCTACGGGGGCGATGAAAGCGGCAAGGTCCCACACATATTCCTGGGGCATACCGTAGTTTGACTGGGCCCACGCTAGAGTACGCAAGTAAGCGGATGTCGCGATCTCGTCCGTTAGCGTGTGCCAGGCAGGATGAAATCCGTCCTCGCGGGTTCCCGCGAATCTCAGAGCGTGCTCTGGTGATTCGCCGTGCAACTTTCGCAACATGGCGAGTTCAAACGTAAACTGCGCAGTTAAAGACAGGCCAAAGTTTGCTTCTAAGTTCCGCAATCTTTGAGAAAGGCTCTCTTCCGGTCCTCTTGCTGTCTTTCCGCGATGTTGGTTGGGTGCGTTCCAACCTACGGGCGGGTTGCCTGAATGCCTCGTCTGGGTCTTGGTGATGGCATATTGCGGCTCGTAGTGGCTCATAAACAAGTCGGCCAGCACTGATTCGGTGCGGCATGCAGCAGCCAGATCCTGTGGGGATACCGGCTGCCCGCCGGTCAGTTCTCGTGCTTTCAAGAAAGGCAGGACCCCGATTGCAACTCGGCTCTCTAGTTCTTGCCGGCCGATCCACGCTAGCAAAGCGTCGCTGACGTCTTGACGCCCTTCGGCGATAAGCCGTGCGATTTGAGTCGCTGCACGTTCGCGGACCAGTGACGCCGGCCAACGGAGGCGGTCTACCAACAGGTCAATCATCGTTCTTCGCTGTCTGGGACAATCCATGGAGGGGACGGGAGCTGTTGGCCGCCGACTAGGCCGGCAATTGTTTCGACGGTTTGCCGTGCGATGGCACACGCGGCTTCCCAATCGTCGAAATATCCTAGGTATTCCGCCAGGCGCGCTATCGTTGTCCCTGTGTGCCAGGAAAGGCCGCGGTTCGGCTCAATCGTAGCCATCAAGAACTCATGCTGCCGGGCAGGAAAATCGTCTTTCAGCCAGCGCCAGCGTTCTCTCACATCCTCGACCTTGGTCCAGTGCTCGAACCATCCATGGTTCGAGCGGTGTGCTTTCACCAGCCAGCGGTAACTTTTCGTTTTTCCGACTACCTGTCTCGCTGCTCGTGCGGTTTCGTTGTTGACCCGGATCCGGTCGTCATCTAACAAATAGGGTTTTGATACCTCCAGTGCGTCCTTGGCGCGGTCGGTTTCCGCCCAGTAGCACAGCCATGTGCATAGTTTTTCGCCAAGCCGGTACGAAACGTCGCTACCCTCTCGCTGGATGAAAAGGCCGAGATTTTCTGGGGGGTACTTTAGGCATTGTTCTCGACTTACGTCATCCGCAATCGCCATACCACGCGTATTCTCGCCGGATAGCCTGCTCGTTGAATGCTCGATTTTCCTTTGTGAAAGGTTTGATGAATACCTTGGTACTAACCCCAAGCACTCCGCTGCTGGTTCGTAGTGTTGCTTAGCTCTTTCCTCGAGGACCTCGATTGCGTCAGGGTGTATGCATGTGCTCACGAGCGCTCCGACATCCGAGTTGTTCAGGTCTCCAGTCGCCACCAATTCGTCAAGCACCCGCTGGATGTTCCAGTATTGTTCGTCATCCATGAGGTTCGTCAGGTAACTGATTGCCTGCTCAGGGTCGACGCGCATCATCAGCGTTCCCAACTGAGAGGGTAGGTATCTCGTCTCGTCTCCATCGGTGAATTCGTGGATTGCACCGATTGCTGGGGCTAACTGGTGCCAAATGTCGTGCCACGAATGCAAATGTTGCCCAACGATGTCGAGGGTGTCGAGTGTTGTGCGGAGTAGTGGGTCTTTGTGGTAGCCGTATCCGATGAGGTTTTCGCACGCTTGATTGAGATAATTTTCGGCTTCCGCTTTCTTGCCATGACGGGCACAAATAGTGGACATCGTGGCCAAAATGGTTGCCCGGTCTCCAAAGGGCTCGACTGTGCTGGAGAGATCTGCGACAACTAGATTACACAGGTTGTCGGCCACTTCGTCGCGGATTGAAAAGGTGCCGTCGGCAACCCAATTAACCGTAGACCGAGATCCAGCAAATCGGTGGGAAGTTAACGTTTTCACTTCATCCCAACTCAATGTGGGACCCCCGCCGTTGGCACTCCGGCAAACCAAGAGATCCTCGGTGATTGTTCGCAACGCTTTTTTGAGCCCGTCAGCACACTGGTGGTCTGCAAGCGGAATTCGTAAAGGTGGATATTCAAGTGCATCGGTGGCAACATACGCGGCGGTTACGGCGACAGTACCGGTTTGTTGCCACTGTGTTGCTATTTCTTCAACACCATGCGCCAGTGCCTTCAGCGCGGACTTCAGCCACGGCTGCACATCTGCGGGTGCGACCCAATTCGCGATATGGCCTGGTGATTGGAATTCATGAACCAACCAACAGAAGAACAGGTCGTGCAGATAATACGCCACGTCTTGTTCGTATTCGTCGAATGCGAGCCTTTGTGCGTCTGTTGGAGGAGTCGGGTATGATGGCAATGGAGTTGTGGCGTTTGGATCACGGAGCATCTGGTACACGGAATGATAAGGGGACGCCAGAGATTCGGTTTCCTCGTCACTCAACTTGATGCCCTCGGCGACGACGTCGACCGCGAGGTATCTTGACAGGCAGCGTTTGGGCGCAGGTCCCGTTAGCTCCTTGAGGGCTGCCCACGCCAATCCCCTGTTGCCGGACTGTCGCAGGCCAGCTGTCCAACAGTCTGCCAAAGACGCCTGTTCTGTCTCTGAGGAAATCTGGTTGACGAATTGCACAAACCTCTTCGCCTCATAACCCATCAGGCCGGCCAATTCTGAAAGGAGCCTTGGGCGATCCCTTTCTTCTTCCAGAATCTGGAGGTCGCTCGTTTCTTCTTTGAGTCGACGATTTATTTGATCGAAACATTTCTTAGCATCGGTCGAGTTGCCTGTCCGAAAGGAATGGAGGCCTAATGACGCGATGCAGGAGTCATGCAGTTCCGACAAGCGCGTCATTTCACGAGCCGCTAGTTGTTCACCACCCTCCATAGAAAGTCGCGTTTCTAATATCCATTGCAGCGCGTCGTAGTGGATGGAGGCCGCGTTGTCCACAGTGTCTGCTAAGATTCCGCGGTCCACGTACTTAGGAAAATCCTCGCGTTTGATTGCCTCGCGAGCGGCTGCTTCCAGAATGTTCGCTACTTCGGTTAGTGGGTCCCCCGCCGCGATGGCTTCTACGACCCATTGACGGTCTGTGCTGGTCATCAGCGGAACAGAATCTCCCGCTTCGTGCTGTAGTAACCATAGGTGCAAACGACGTAGATGAGACGGTGCCTTCTCTTCCAACCACGCGATTGCGGCTTGACGTAGTTCATCCTTGCGCCACTGGAATTCGGGTTGTTCGAGCGCAAAGAGGAGGGCACTATTGTGGAATGGGCGCCAGCCTATTCTGTCGTCCCGCAACAGGTGCTTGACGGCCTCTACGCCGTCTGCGGCATTGGCTTGATCGTACCCGGCTGTCCGGAGGGTTTCGTACAAACCGTTCAGAGGCCAGAGGAACCTCGCCGCTGCAAATAGGCACATCACGTCCCGAGCGTGCTGGGGTAGGTTCACCCAAATCCGCCGGTAATACTCTTCCACAGAGCCTACAGGAGTTTCAGGGATACTCTCGACCTCAGAGCAGGTTAGACTAGCGCCTGTTGCGGTTATTCGTTCCACGATGTACCGGATCAGAAGGGGATGTCCTTCGGTTCTTCCGTGCAGACTCTTTGCCAATCGCTCTAGTTGCCAGTCTTGGTTGCCTTCGAACCATCCCTGTGGCATCAGGATCTGGTGGTAACTGAGCCACTGCATCACCGCTGGTAGATCCAGTGCTGGCAGCTCAGACCATCGGTGTTTCGGCGCGTACGTTAGGAGGGACGCGGGTAGTTGTTGATCCTCTACTGGTTGAGTACCTACTATCAAGGAAATGCCTGCTGGCGTCGGCAATAACTGGTCAAATAGCTTATTCAATTCTTCGCGGGAATCTTTGGCCCGCCAAACATGGTCCAAGCCGTCTATCACCACGACCAAACGTTTAGTTTGTTCCGATAGATTTTTGCCAACCGCTTCGAGCCACCGGCGAAGGTCTCGGGCAGGGTTAGGGTTCGTGGTCTCCATTCCGGCGAGATGCGACGGCATGTGTATCTGTAAATCAGCCATCAGGGATTCGGCTATTCTGTAGGCATCCACTCTGTCCAATCTGTCGCGACCGGGACCTAGTGAGTAGTGATGTCTGATGACGGGGCAGCCTGATTCCTGAAGGACCTCAACCAAGTAACTCAGATAGGTACTCTTGCCGATGCCTGGTCCTGCCGTCACTACGGTGACAGGTTCATTACCTTCCAAAACTTGCTGAATCAGAGCACCGTGGAAATCGACGTTTGCAATCACAAAATCATCGGGGATTTCCAGGTCTTGGTTCAACTGTGATAGTTGAGTCCATCCGCATGCCCGCCGTAGATCGGAGATCTGTAGCTCGCCGTTTGGCGGGAGGTTTTCACACCTGATCCACGATCTGATAGTGTTCATGAAACCAAGCCAGTTCTCGTCTGGCAAGCCCAATGATTGGAACTCCTGCTGCAGGAGCTCTGTCAGGTCATCTATGCCCCGCTCGTTGACCTCAAAGTGGAAACGTTCCATGAAATCTTTCGCATCTTCCCCGAGTTGCGACTTTATTTGCTCTAACACGTCTGGGCTAGTTTTTCCAACGTCGATCCGTCCGGTGGTAGTCAGGAACAAATCGTCGCCGACCTTACGGTTCGAGAACAGCTTTGGTTTGGTTTTGCCGTACCGTTGATCGAGAGGGGCGACAGATTGCCACCACTGTTGAATCAGAGAATAGCCCTTTCCTTGGTTACTCCGGCGTAGCAGGTTTCCCCAAGTCCAAGGATCTCCGGACCGGTCAACATCCGTGGAGAACTTCACTTGGGTGGCTTCCAAGGTATGGTCGGCTTTCAGGACGAGTACGTCGTCTAACGTGCCGGCTTCTCTGGCTTCCAGCTTGATCCATCGGTGAAGGGACGGATGTTTTAGGAAGACCAGCATCGCTTTGGCGGCTACCAAATCTTGGTAGTCATCGCCTAATCGACGTGTTGCTGTTCTGGTTAGTTTTGGCGACATTGGGCAAGTGCCGTTTTTGGTTCGTAGGTCAATGCGAAATCTGTCGTGTTCGTATTGGGCTCGGTTCCGGGCGGCTAAACAAGGTTTACCTGTGGTGTTTCGGCGATCCTGTCGAAAATCGATCTTGCGATGACCGGGAATAAATCCCGTTTGGCGTCGGTGTCGGTCATGTACTTGTTCACCAACGCGCCGTTGGAACTGAGCATCTGCACCATGATGTTGTCAATCATACCGTGAATGGCGAGCTCGCTCTTGTCGTACTTGTTGGCGGCGGCCAGGATGCGGAACTGTTCATTGTTGGTAGCCTTGGCCACGACCTGCTGGAAGAACAGGCGGTCCTCTTCGCCCAGATTCATGCCGTGCTGTTCGTTGAGGATCTCAATTATCTCGGAGAGCGGTGCCTTTTCCTCCTCGGTGTGCTTGGTGCCGGTCTCTGCTGGTCCGCTGACGGTGGCGTCCCCGTCAATGGTGATTGCCTCGTACCATTTGCGTTCCAATCTGTAGGATTCGAGGTCGACATGGTGAAACCCACGCCCGGCTCCCAACTTGCGCTGTTTGCCGACTACAGCTATCACGCCTTCATCACTGATCGTGAGGGCGACACCCTGGACCTGGAGGCCGACCATCGCCGCCACGCCGAGATTATAAAGGACGGAGAGAGGGGCTTGTTGAGAAAGTCGTCTGGCTGGCGAAGTTCTAGCGCAGGGCGAGCCTGGGGGAGGGACCCACCAACTGAGCCAGATCAAACCGTGCAGTGGAGTAACGGCATCCACCAATCCATCGTCCATGGCTTGGTCTGCGCTGAAGGCAACGGCATCGGCGGGCGCCACTGGACCGGGCGGCCCAACACCGCGGCCGAGCTTGCGCACCATCTTGAGGACGTTGTGGGCGAAGGACGCCATGTACCCTTCGCAATTGACTTTCCACAAGCCTCTCAGCCGTGTTCTGGCCCATCCCACCGGTCCAGGGAAGCGAAGGTCCCTTCCGCGATGGTCTGGCGTCTGATCCTCTCGCGGCGACATTCGCTGGTCCGGTTCCTTTCCCTGGCCAACAGGGTCATCGGATAGTACCGGGTTAGAGACACATGCCTGCGCTGCGATCGGGGCGGTAGGCAATCGTTCCCCCCGAAGCCGGGAGCACTCTCTCATCCCCTCAACACACCACGTTCATCTTTTCGGTGGATTGGGGCTTGGCAGTGGGACGATGCAGGATTACTCATGGTGATGAAGAAACCGTCACCGGGCGATGACTGGCGACGTTCACCGCTACATTGCCAACTTCAACCGGACTGGCTCATGTTTATGAATCTCCTGACCACAGCCGATTCCCAACACACTTGTAGGAGGTTTAATTTGGGCAAACACTATGTCCCACAGAATTACCTGAAGGGCTTCTCCGACCCCGCTAACCAAGAGATGATTTGGATGTCTGATAAGAGTAAGCCAACCGACAAACCCAAACATCTCCCCATTAAGGCTGTGGCGCAAAGTCATGATTTCTACACGCCACAAGCTGAACGGTGGCTGAACAAGGTGGTGGAGATGCCCGCCCAAGAACCGCTGCGTCGGCTAGCGATAGGTGAACGGATCCACGGAGTTGACCGTTTGATAGTGGCGATATACATCCAAGTCATGATGCTCCGAGTGCCGCATGCCCGGACGATACTAGGTGGTATGGTCCGCGGAGGAGTCGCTGATTTCGTCGCAGAGATCAAGGCAAACCCCGATGAAATTCCTGCTGATATGAGCAAAGAGAGCTTCTTCGAACTACTTGATAGACGACTATAAGGAATGCCTCTTGCGCTGACTATTTTTGCCGGTTGAGGTGGGGTAAAACCCTCCGGCACGGAGGTGCCGGATTGATCAAGGACCGACAAGTCAGACTACTGAGGCAGAGACTTATGGAAGGAAAAACCCAGGAGACGGCGGCCGCGATGGCCGGGATGTGCGTGCGCTCGGCGCGCAAGTGGCAGGACGGCCCGTTGCCGTCGGAGACGAAGGAGGAGCGCTGGTGGCGGACCCGGCCCGATCCCTTCGGCGAGGTGTGGGAGAAGGAGATTGAGCCCCTGCTGCGGGATGACCCCAAGTGCTAGAGTTTCGGTAACATTTCTGAATGAGGCAACAGGAATCGGCAAGAATGGTTGACGCGGGACACTACTGGATTCATGGCGCCAAGACATTGACGAAAACGGTCCTTCTCTCGAACCAATGCGCGAGCCTTGGATTCAATGCGCACTGGTTGACATGCTGTACATGATGACCTGGCGAGTCATCAGGATGGACGAACCTAACGTGTTCATCAGCGGAGACAATCCGGTATTCTTCACGGATGACATCGGTTTGATGCACCCTGATGGAGACCTGAGCTTTCCCATTTCGTCCCGGGCGGCATTGCACGCCAGTTGGATACCTGGCTCGGCCGAACTCATTTTTGTGCCGGGTGCCGAGTATGTGGCACAGGAGATCAATAGACGCACTGTTTGCGCGGCGGAACAATTTCTGTTCGCCAGCAACGAACACGCTGACGTAGACAAAATAGCGAAACAGCCACCGCCGACCTTATACCCATTTCCATGGTGGTAATATCGGTTAAAGCACCGCGCCAAGTGGAAAATGTGGCTATGCCACAAGCACAAATTCAAGTGAGCCGGCAGACCAATCCCCAGTTCACTCGTAGCGAGTAATGCCACCGCAAATTTCACAGGAGAAGTCCGATATGACGACTGCCCAGCACTCTAATGAGAGCGCGACGGTCGGAACCAGCAAGCGCATGTTCCGGGACGTGCTCGCCGAGTTGGATGCCAAAGCGCAGGGCCCAGCCGAAAAGGGCCGCAGCTTTGAGCTCTTGGTGAAGGCGTTCCTAGAGCGGGACAAGGCCCAAGCGCAGCGTTTTTCCCATGTGTGGCTATGGCCTGACTGGCCGAGCAACCAAGGCCAGCACGATGTAGGTATTGACATCGTGGCCGAGGAACGGGACGGCGGCGACTTGGTGGCTATCCAGTGCAAGTTTTATGGCCCCACAACTCAGATAGTGCGGGATCACGTCAATAGTTTCCTGGGCGCTTACGGCGCTGCAGAATTTGCCAAAGGGATTTTCGTCTCCACGTCGGACAACTGGACCGGCAACGCCGAGGCTGCCATCGCCAATTTCGGCAAGCCCGTGGCCCGCTGGGGCCCCGATATTTTCGAGAACTCGTCCATCGACTGGCCTACCTTCGATCTCAGCAGTCCGGCCGACCTCGCTACACGAAAAACTAAAAACCTGCGGGATTACCAAGACGCGGCCCTTGAGGATACGGTCACTGGCTTTGAGGATCACGACCGCGGCAAGCTGATCATGGCCTGCGGCTCCGGCAAAACGTTCACTGCCCTGCGTATCGCCGAGCGTGTAGCCGGAATCGGTGGGACTGTGCTGTTCCTCACCCCGTCCATCTCTCTGCTGTCGCAGTCGCTGATTGACTGGGCGAATGACTCTGACCTGCCTCTCAAACCCTTTGCGGTGTGCTCGGACATTCGCGCCGGCAAGCGCAGCAGCGACGACGGGGATATGTCGCCCTACGACCTCACCGAAACGCCCTCCACCAACCCCGAGAAACTCACGGCAGGATTCCGGAGGGCCGACCGTCGGAACAACATGACGGTGGTGTTCTCCACGTACCAGTCTCTGGATATTGTCGCGGTGGCGCAAAAGCAGTCCAACGGCGTGCCGGAATTCGACCTCATAATCTGCGATGAGGCCCACCGCACCACAGGCGTCAGCGCCAAACAATTGACCGGCAAGGATGAATCCAACTTCCAGCGCGTCCACGACAACGGGTTCATTGCCGGCAAAAAGCGGCTCTACATGACCGCTACTCCGCGCATCTACGGCGACCGGGCGCGGCGCAAGGCCAACGAGAGCCAGCTGGTGTTGGCCTCAATGGACGACGAAAGGCTGTACGGGCCGGAATTTCACCGTCTGGGCTTTGGAAAGGCCATCGAGCTGGGCATCCTGTCTGACTACAAGGTAGTCATCTTCAACGTTGATCAGGAGCGGACGGGCGTTGACCTGAATGCCCTGCTGTCAGACTCCGACAGCGAGGTCAACATGGACAACGGCGCCCGCATGGTGGGGTGTTGGAACGGTCTGGGCAAGCGGGCCGCTGCTGGCCTGGATTTCGGCGGCGACGACCAACCGGCCAAGCGTGCCGTGGCTTTCAGCAACGCCATCCGGCAGTCCAAGCAGTTCAGGGATTACTTCCCGCAGGTGATTGAGGCTTGCATCAACGCTGCTGGGGACAATCCTGAGAACCCCCTGCGCTGCGAGGTTGACCACGTGGACGGCACACAGAACGCGCTGTACCGCGCCGAGCGTTTGGCCTGGTTGCGGCAGGAACCCGAGGCCGGAGTCTGCAGAATCCTGTCCAACGCACGTTGCCTGACCGAGGGCATCGATGTACCGGCCCTGGATGCCATCCTATTTTTGAACCCGCGCAAGTCGGAGATTGACGTGGTGCAAGCCGTGGGTCGAGTAATGCGGAGATCGCCCGGCAAGCAGTACGGCTACATCATCCTGCCCATCGCCCAAGCACCGGGCGCAACGGCGCAGGAGTCGGTGAACGAGAGCGCCTACAAGGCGGTGTGGCAGGTTATCAACGCCATCAGCGCCCACGATGACCGCTTCGAGGCTAAGATCAACCAGCTTGCCCTGACCCTTGAACGACCTGACCCTGACGACTACTCCATTGGCGGAGACATCAGCGAACCCGGCGAACCGGGTTCCTCGGACGTCGCTGGTGACGAGGGCATTCAGGGAAAGTTGCTCATTGCCGGCTCGCCGGAGCTCAGGGATGCTATTCTGGCCAAAGTGGTGGACAAGTACGCCGACCCGCGCTACTGGGAAAGGTGGGCCGACACCATCCGCGCCATTTCAACCCGCCACGAGGCCCGCATACGCGCCTTGTTGAGTGGCCCCGACACGGAGGCACGCTCCACCTTTGAGGAGTTCCTCGCCGGCATCCGCAACAACCTCAACGACGGCATCACCCAGGACGACGCCATCAGTATGCTCTCCCAGCACTTGGTGTCCCGACCGGTGTTTGACGCCCTGTTCGAGGATTACGAATTCACCGCCCTCAACCCGGTGTCCCGGGCGATGCAGGGTACCCTAGAAAGCCTAGAGGAGCGGGGACTGGAGAAAGAAACCGCCGAGCTAGACAGCTTCTACCGGGACGTGCGCGTCTGCGTGCAGGGGCTGACCTCGGCAGCGGCCCGGCAGAAAATCATCGCCGAGCTGTACCAGCGGTTTTTCCAGCTGGCCCTGGAAGACGTGGCCAAGCGAATGGGGATAGTGCACACCCCCATCGAGGTGGTGGATTACATCGTCCGCAGCGTCGAGGACGTGCTGCAACGAGAGTTCGGAGTGTCCGTCAGCGACGAGGGGGTCCATGTCATCGACCCCTTCGTGGGCACGGGCACGTTCATCACCCGGCTGCTGCAGAGTGGTCTGATCAAGGACGGCGACTTGCGGCGAAAGTACGAGAAAGAATTGCACGCCAACGACATCATGCTGCTGGCCTACTACATCGCTGCCGTGAACATCGAGGCCGCTTACCACGACCGGGCCGACGCTGACGAGTACGCGCCTTTTGAGGGCATTGTGCTCACCGACACCTTCCAGTCCGCCGAGGAAGGCGATCCCATGGATGAGGCGCTGTTCCCGCGCAACAACGAGCGTATCGAGCGGCAGAAGGCGTTGGACATTCGCGTCATCATCGGCAACCCGCCTTGGTCGGCCACCAATACGCGCAAGTACCCTACCATCGACGGCAAGATACAACGCCACTACGGGGAGCCGTCTGCAACTAGGAACGTTGTCTCTCTTTACGATCCCTATGTAAGGGCCATCCGGCAAGCGTCGGACCGGGTCCAGAGTAGTGAAAAGGGTGGCATCGTCGCATTTGTCACCAACGGCGGGTTCATCAACTCCAACGCTTTTGACGGCTTCCGCAAAGCCTTGGCCTCAGAGTTTCACGCGGTTTATTGCTACAACCTGCGCGGCGACCAACGCACCGCCGGCGAGAAGTCTCGCCAAGAGGCAGGCAAGATTTTCGGCTCCGGCAGTCGCGCCGGCGTGGCAATCCTGATACTGGTGAAAAAACCCAGCCCGTCAACTGGAGCAACTATTTACTACCGGGACATCGGAGACTATCTCACCCGCGAGCTCAAGTTGGACATCCTGGACAAGTCCAGCCTAGCCAGCACCGAATGGCAGGGTATCGTGCCCAATGAGTACGGTGACTGGATAGGGCAGCGCAATGAATCGTTCCAAAGCCTTATACCTCTCTCGTTGGACCACCATCATTCCCGCGCAGATGGGGATCCGGAGGAGCCTAGATATACCGCGATTTTTGAACTTCGCACACCGGGCCTGAAAACAAACCGTGATGCTTGGTGTTTCAACTCGGCGCAAGAAGCTCTTCGCATAAGTGCTTCAACTTTGGCGAAAGAGCTGCCCCATAATATCTCTGCAAACGACTTTCGCACGAGTGCTTACAGGCCCTTTCAAAAGCTCTGGCTGAACTTCAATCCGTCGCTCATTGCTAGGGTGCGACAGATCCCGGCGATATTCCCATCACAACAACTTGAAAACTATGGGATTAGTATTGCGGCCCCACCTGCTGGGAGCGCATTTCATACACTGATCACCAATGTCATACCGGACCAGCATCTCACCGGTGATACCTTCTACTTTCCCCGCTACCGTTACATTCCTGCCCAAGCGTTGACCCATCCACCCGACTCCGACAATCCCAAAATGGAGCGTATCAGTAACATCAATCCCAAAGCTGTGACCCAATTCCAGGAGCATTACCGCGACCCGTCCATCACCGAGGACGACCTGTTCTACTACACCTACGGGATGCTGCACTGTCAACAGTGGAGGGAGGCGTTCGCCGACGACTTGTCCAAGACAGCCGCCCGCATCCCCATGGTAGCGACAGCGGACGAATTTCGCGCCTTCGCCGAAGCCGGTCGGCAGTTGGCGAACCTGCATGTGAATTACGAAAGCGTAGAACCTTACAAGTTGGAGGAAATCTGCGCGCCGGGCTGGAATGCCGACGCTCCAAGTGCCTACCGGGTGGAGAAAATGACCTACCCTGGCACGCGCCCCAACCTAGACTCGACGCGCATCATCTACAACGCGGGTATCACGCTGGCCGGCATCCCGGAGCACGCCCACGAGTATCGCTTAGGCAGTCGCTCGGCACTTGACTGGCTGATTGACCGTTACCAGGTAACCACCCATAAAGCCAGTGGCATCGTCAACGACCCTAATGACTGGGCCGCCGAGCACGGCGACCCGCGCTACATCCTGGACCTGGTGAAGCGGGTAACGACCGTAAGCGTGCGGACGGTAGAGATTGTGCGCAATCTCCCCTACCAGAGGTTTGATGGGGGCGTGGAAATCCTCGCCGACCATTGTCCATTCGTTCCCGAGGCACCGGTGGACGCGGACAAATTCCGGGAATTGGCTGACCAGTGGGAAGACGAAACAATCTACCTGTCAAACCCTCACCAGATGGCCCGTCATCCCGCATACCAGGAAATTCTGGGAATGGGCATGGGAGCAGTGCCGCTGATTCTGGGCCGCATGAAAGAAAGGGGAGGTCATTGGTTCTCCACTCTCCGCACCATCACCGCCGCCGACCCCGTGCCGCCGCAAGACCGGGGTAACGTGCCAGCAATGACGTCGACTTGGCTGGCATGGGGCGAGCGCAATGGCTACGTCTAACGACCGTGCGCGTTTGATTCGAAACTTTCCCAACTTGGCTAATGAGTATTTCGACATCATCGACCCAGGGCCCGACGTGTACAACTGCATTGGATACGCCGCCGGAGACACCAGTCAACCATGGAGCGATGCCCCAGAAGATTACTGGCCACCGCAGGTCCACCGAAATCCGACTATCAGAGGGCTAGAAAACCTGTTCAAATGGCTGGGGTTCAAAAGGTGCCACGGACCGAGGCTCGAGCCTGGCTACCAAAAGGTAGCGCTTTATCCCCAATCCACCGAAAGGATGATCGTGGCGGCGTGCTGAGGGGATGAGAAAGTGCTCCCGGCTTCTGGGATAATGGTTTTTGAAACATGAAACCACCCTGAAACAAGGAGCACCCAACGGATGCTACCACGCAACGGCCCCGACCGCATCCAAATCGCCTTTGACGACCACCGTCTGGTGGCCAACGCTGGACTGATCCTGCCGGTCACTTTGGCCCAGCATCTGGGACTGGGCGAGCTGGTGGACAACTATGTTGACCTGGGAGACGCGCCGGGTCGGGCCAATGCCGGCGACAAGCTGCTGACGTTGGTGGCGTCGGCGCTGGCCGGTGGTGACTGCATCGACGACGCCGACGTGCTGCGCTCCGGTGGGACGGCTGGCGTTCTCGGCTGCGTGGTCAAGGCGCCGTCCACCCTGGGGACGTTCCTGCGCAGTTTCCGGTGGGGCCACGCGCGTCAACTGGATCGGGTGAGCCGGGAGGCGCTGGCCCGAGCCTGGGCGGCTGGTGCGGGCCCCGGCGATGAGCCATTCACCATCGACCTGGACTCCACCATCTGCGAGACCCACGGTCGAGCCAAGGAGGGGGCCCGCCACCACGGCTACACCGGCCAGCGCAGCTATCATCCGCTGCTCGCCACCGCCGCCGCCACCGGCGACGTGCTGATGTCTCGGCTGCGGGAGGGCCGGGCCAATACCGCTCGCGGCGCCGCCGACTTCCTGAGCGAGACGGTGAGCCGAGTGCGCTACGCTGGCGCCACCGGGCCACTCACCCTGCGGGCCGACAGCGGCTTCTACACCCACGCCGTGGTCGCCGTCTGTCGCCGGAAGAAGGTCCGTTTTTCCATCACCATCCGCCAGCATCAAGGCCTGCGCAGCATCATCGAGGCCATACCCGAGGCGGAGTGGACGCCCATACCCTATTGGATGGAGGGCGCCGCCGACGTGGCCGAAACCACCTACACTCCCTTCCCGAGCAAGCCCGACGCCGCACCGGTGCGGCTCATCGTCCGTAGGGTCAAGCCCACACCCGGTTCTCAACTGGCGCTGTTGGCCACCTACAGCTATCACGGCTTCATCACCGACCGGGAGGGCGACACCCTGGATCTGGAGGCTGACCATCGCCGCCACGCCGAGGTGGAAAACGCCATAAGAGACCTGAAATACGGCGTGGGCCTCAACCATCTCCCCTCGGGACGCTTCCCCGCCAACGCCGCCTGGCTGGCCGTACAAGTCATGGCACATAACCTCACCCGCTGGGCCGCCCGCATCGGCCTGGGCGAGCAGATCGTGACCACCAAAACCCTGCGGCGGCGCTTCTTCTCCCTCCCCGGACGCATTACCCGAAAGGCCCGCCGCCTCACCCTGCACCTGCCCCAGGACTGGCCCTGGCAAAATCAGTTCTGCTCCGCCCTGGCCAAACTGCGCGCCCTGCCGCTGCCTTCCTGACCACCCCTGCCGCGTCGGCCGGTCCTCCGCACTATCTACAGGCTTGGCGGTCCTGCGCCAGGCTGGCCCCAAAGTGTCTCCTGCTGCCCTTTGCCCAGCTACTCTCTCCCTCCGCCAGCGCCGCGGCCCGTCAATATCCCCTCGGCGTGGCTACCACACCCAGTGCCCAGCTGGATTGGAGCGGGTCCAGCACGCGTCATCTCTATCCGGCTCCTCTCGTCCCTGGCTTCCTCCGGCTGGCCAGATCCTTTCGGTGGATTTGGGTTTATGCCAGCAAGAATCTGTGGACGCACGCGGCTCTGCAAATGCAGAACGGATGCTGGCGGAGCAAGTTGGGTAAGAAAGGTCCGCTGATAGAACACCAAACACCTCACGGGGTGACCGGCCCAGCGGCATTTGATCGTAGCTCAGACCGCTGGGGCCCGGGTGTCTCTGGCGTAAATCGGAGTAGCAGAGATAAGGATGAAGAATCCTACGGACGCCCGTACGTTTATATGAGACGGCGAATTCAAGGGTAGTTCTCTGCGTACAGCCGCGCCACGGAGTTAACTGGTGCATTCGTAAGTTCATCGAAAAACCAGGAAAGCAACCGACCAACGACCATGACTACCCCAAATTTCGACTTCAGGAACATTCGCCAGTGGCGTGGCTCCCAGCACCAGGCCTTCGAGGAGCTTTGCTACCAATTGCGCGACCCAACGCCCAAAGGCGCTGAACTGGTCAAGACTGGTAATCCCGACGGTGGCTTGGAGTGGTACGTAACGTTCCGCAACGGAAGCCAGTGGGGATGGCAGGCCAAATTTTCGTTCGACATCGACAGTCTCCTCAATGGGATGGAAAAGTCGCTAAGGACCGTAGTTGAAAAACGGCCGGATTGCCGACGGCTGACTTTTTGCATCCCGTTCGACCTGCCGGACGCGGTTGATGAGGGAAAACGCAAATCGGCGCGACAGAAGTTCGAGGATAGGAAGACGTCGTGGAGAAGACGGATCGCCGGCGCTGATCAGGTCCGCATTGAACTCTGGTCTGAAGGCGACCTACTGCACCGCCTTGTCCGGCACTCGGGGCGGCGGGGAATCATCGGGTTCTTTTGGAACAGAGAGGTTTTTTCACCCGAATGGTGCGCCCATCGAATGGCCATCGCCCATGACACGGCAGGAAAACGGTACCGCCAGGAGCTGCAAGTTGACGTGCCGGTGTCGTTTGCGCTGGAGGGTTTGGCCCTGTCCGAAAACTATTGGCGGAGATTCCGCGGCGTTCGTGATGCGGTGATCGAGGCGGCGGACCGAATCCGGGTATCTCGATATACAGGCCTCGGTATCACGAAGGAGTTGCGCGACCTCAAAAAGAAGCTTGCGGAGTGGCAACACGCCACTCCGGAGAAGCCGATGCTACCGAAACGACTGGAGCGATCCGCACTCTTGGCCCTCACGCGCGAGTGCATGACAATCATCCGAGATGCCAGCCCCCCAACGTCGCCGCAGGGACAGAGTAAAAAAACAGAACGCCAACGGACTGCAGAACAGCGAGTACTCTCTCTCAGTCGCGACCTGAGGAGGCTGGAATACGCGCTGGACCAAGTTGAGATTCTGCTGCTGAACGACGCCTCAAAAGCGGCGGCCAACGGCGCACTGCTGCTGAAAGGTTCGGCAGGGCAAGGCAAAACACATTTATTCTGCGATGTGGGCGCCCGGGCAATCAAAGCCGAGCAGCCGGCGGCCGTCATTTTGGGCGGCAGTCTTTCCGGCCGTAACGTCTGGTCTGAGATCGCCGAGCAATTGGGACTGGCAGATGTTGGCTCTGAGGAGATGATCTCTGCCATGCAGGCCGCGGCGGAAGCATCCAACGCCCCTTTCTTGCTGTTGCTGGATGCGTTGAACGAAGCTGCCGACCCGGCGGTTTGGCGGACGGAGTTGCCCCGATTCCTCGCGGAGGTGGCTCAAAACCAGTGGATCTCAGTCGCGGTATCGGTAAGGTCCGCATTCCTCCCCATGGTGTTGCCACCGGACGGACTGAGCGACGTCACCGAGGTGGAGCACCCAGGATTTGATGGACGCGAGCTGGAAGCGACCGAACTCATCTTCGACTTTTTCGGATTGGAGCAGCCCAGGATACCGTTGCTCACGCCGGAATTCACAAATCCGCTTTTCCTCATTCTCTATTGCGAAAGCCTGGCAGGGATGGGCAAGACTGCGCCTCCCATGGGGGGAGAGCATCTCAGCGAAACCTTCCGACGGTACCTGGACTGGAAGGAACAAAGGATTGTCCAGCATCTGGGGCTTGACCCGACGCTGCGCCCAGTGCGGGCTGCGATCAATGGCTTCAGCAGAGCGCTGGTTGAGGCCGGCAGCGACACCCTACCGTATACGATCACTTCAGACTTGATTGACAAATTCGGGAATGGCCCTGCTCAGTGGCCGGACACATTATTCGGGCAACTGCTGAGCGAGGATGTACTCAGCAAGGATGCGGCTTGGGATTTTGAAGCAAGGGAAGCCAGGCAGGTAGTGCGGTTCACCTACCAGCAGTTCGCGGACTATCAGGTGGTTTCCATCCTGTTGGACCCGTTCGATGGCGACATAGACTTGCTGCGGCAAGCCCTGTCTCCCGGCGCACCTCTTCGCCAGTCTCTCCTGGGCGCTCCACCCAACTGGATCGAAGCGCTGGCGGTCCTGGTGCCCGAACGGTTTGAGATAGAACTCCAGGACACCGCTCAGTGGGATCTCGACCGTTACAACCGCCATGTCTGGGACAACGCCCTCGTAACGAGTGTTGCGTTGCGGCGTCCGTCAGCAGTGACTGAGCGAACCCGCGAACTCTTGGCAGAAGCGCAACGCCGAAGTCGGAGCCTAGGAAATGTCGTGCTGGAAACCTGGCTATCGGTTACTACACATCCGGGGCACCTCCTGAACGCGTACGCATTGCACGAAACGCTCAAAGGAATGTCCATGCCGGACCGCGACGTGGCATGGAGCATACCTACCTACAACACGCTCGATGACGGTGGACCGCTGGACCGGTTGATACGGTGGGCATCCAGGAGCCGGCGTCCGGACTGCCCTCGCGAGGTCGTGGAACTCGCCGCGATCGCACTGGCCTGGACATTCACGTCACCGAACCGGATGTTGCGCGATCAAGCCACCAAAGCTCTGGCACAGCTGCTTTCGGTACACCTGTCAGTTCTGCCTACCGTCATCCCGAGATTTGCAGGGGTGAACGACCCCTACGTGATCGAACGCTTGGCGGTGGCGTACCACGGCGCTGTTCTCTGCGGTGGCAGATCAGAGCCGCAGACCGTCGTAAACGCTGCGGAGGAACTGAAACGGGTTGTTTTCGCTGATGATCAACCACCCAATTTCATCACTCGAGACGCCGTCCGCGGTATTTACGAGTGGTGCCTTCACAACGGCTGGGTCGATGAGCAGACCTACACTGAAATCCTTCCGCCATATTCGTGCACTTCGCCAAAAGAACCACCCACCGAGGAGCAGATCAGGCGCGACTATGACATTCATAGCCAGGAGGGTAAGTCCGTGTCCTGGCCATACGGGCGGATTCTGGGCTCAGTATTTGAAATGGGCGACTTCGGTCGCTACATCATTCAGTCAGCGATGCACTATTTCACGCCGTACCCATTGGGCAAAGCTATCCCGACGGGAGATCTGCATACCATGTTCAACGCGACGTGGGCGCAGAGGTGGGTTTTCCAGCGGGTGATTTCACTCGGCTGGACCCCTGAGCATTTCGCCGCATTCTACCAGCGGGTGAACCACTGGCTTGCGAGTAGGACCGACCACAAGCCCGAACGATTCGGGAAAAAGTACCAGTGGATCGCATTTCACGAACTGATCAGCAGGATTGCCGACAACTTTCACATGATGCCCGAATACAGCGGAGAGCCCGTAACTTACGAGGGACCCTGGCAGCTGTTGAGCAGAGATATCGACCCAACGTTGCCTCCCCCGCTTCGGACGCGAAATGAGGATGATGAAGTTGAAACAGGAGCAACGTTTGCCTCGGACGTCAGCCTGTGGTGGTTCCCTGACGGGCCAAGCCATCGTGACAACGACCCACCGGCCGGCGACGGGTGGGGAACGCAAAGTCATGACATCCCAGAACTCGAACCGCTCTTGAGACGTAAAGACAACGATGGGAACAGGTGGGTCGTCCTCCACGCCTGGTACGATTGGTCCAGCGGAGTGCCATGGTCAACGACCAAGCCGTCCCGGCCGCGAAAGTTGTGGAGCCATATTTACAGTTGGCTCGTCCGACCGGAACAACGCGGCGCTGTGGTCTCGTTCCTTGAACGGCGTTCCCTCATGAACAGATTGATGCCGGAAGGGGCGCGGCACACCGATGCTGCCTACTTGGGCGAACTGCCTTGGGCGACCTCGCAGAGCGACGAAGACAGCGGTTGGCAATCCATTCGAGTCGGCAACTATTGGACGCCCACCGGCTTGGAAGTTCTACCCGCTTGGGAGGAGTATTGCTGGGAAGGCAATATAAGGGACTGCTCGATCGAAGACGGCGTTCAGGCTTGGTTCCCAGCCTCGATCCTGTTCCACGCTGGACGCCTCGTCTGGAATCCCGGTACTCGGGAATGGCACGAACCGTCAGGGAAGGTAGTTGCCCAGTTCGTCGATGGCAACCGTCAAAGCGTTCTGCTAGTTCGCGAAGATTGGCTGAGGCAAACTCTGCGAAAAGCAGGTCTGGCCATCGTCTTCGGCTGGTTGGGAGAAAAGCGGCTTCTTGAAACAGGTACTACGCATTCTTCCGTTGAAATAGTGGGAAACTGGACGGAAATCAACGCGACCGCATCGCTTGAAGGGCGACAGTGGGCGTTTGGACAGCGACGATTATCAGAGCGCTCCATCCAGTAACGACGACAATAGCCGACAAATGTTGCCGGCCGCAACGGTGGCACTCAGAGTGAGGCGACCCCAAGATGGGATTAATTGCCGGCAATCAGGGATCTCGTCGATTTTGTACCCGAGCTGCCCGTCACCATGGTCAAGATATCCCGAGGGGTGACCATTAACGATAGCGTCTGGCCATGGTAGAAACCTTCGACTGCAGTCTGGACAATGTATAGATAGGTCGCCCCGAAACGACGATGTGGTACATATGGTGAGGGTACTCTCCGCAGGAGGCTCGGTGGCGGACCGAACCTAAAGCGCCTGACGCTCAAGCACCGTAAGGAGTTCACTAATGCCTGTACCGGAACTTGGCAGTTTAGAGCCCGTCAACGTGCGGAATATCTGGGAACATGAAGCTCACGACTTCACGCCTTGGCTGGCGGACAATTTGGACCGGTTGGGTACGGAACTGGGTATGAATCTAGAGCTGGTTGCAACGGAGGTGTCCACCGGCCCGTTCTATTTGGACATTCTAGCCAGAGAATCTGACCTCGAAGTGAACGTCGCTATCGAGAACCAACTCGGAGGGAGTGACCACGGGCACCTGGGTCAGCTTCTCACCTACGCGGCAGGCCATGACGCCCGCATCCTTATCTGGGTGGCTCTGGGATTCGAGGATGCGCACCGTGAAGCCTTGTCTTATCTCAATCGGCTTTTGCCCGGTCAGCTGGAAATCTACGCCGTGGAGATACGCGCTTGGAGGATCGGCGAGTCTCTGTACGCACCTGATTTCCGTCAGGTGGTTTCCCCGGAAACACGGTTTGAGCGTGCTGCGGCCAATCTGTCGTCTACCAGGACTACCACGCCGAATAGGTTTGCCTTGTTCTATCGCCCGCTGATCACTCGTTTACGGCAACAGGGGATCCTGCCTATAGGTCCGCGAAACGGAGGATTTACGGGTAGATGGCGTTCGTTTCCCGCTGGATATGACGGCATCGTCTATGTGACGGGGATCGGCACGGGTGGAGATGATCTGACGACGGCGGTCTACCTACAAATCATGACGGACAACCGGCAACAGATCTGCCAATCTCTTTGCGGACACCAGAACGAAATTCAGAACGAGTTGGAGGGTACGGAGGTCGAGGTATGGGAGGCGGACAGTGCTTGTGGTTTGAGCATATCGACTGAGGCATCGGTTGATGACTCGGAAGAAAAACGAGAAGCGACTAGGACGTGGTTACTAGAGCATTTGGCACATTTCAAAGCCGCCGTGCAGCCTCGGCTGGATCAAGTGATGACAGCATTACCTAATCTTGAACCGGCGGAAGATCCTGCGCCGACGGAAGTAATCTCCAGCGGGTAACTTTTGTCAACGCCAACGAAGTTTGCACCCATGTCTTTGCAGAGAACAGCGTACCGTTAAAGATACCGCAGCGCCGACCCTGCGGTCTCGCCGCGGGTGTAGCGGCCGACCATGCCGCCGCCCTGCTTCCAGCGGCCCTGGCGTTCGATCTCGTGGGTGGGGG
>Ga0209544_1001425_pt1 | contig 26204 bp, 19 predicted proteins | sample MesohylPK_FD_187297 | JGI IMG/M metagenome (GOLD analysis project Ga0209544, IMG submission 187297) | Host-associated microbial community of the marine sponge Aplysina aerophoba from Gulf of Piran - sponge mesohyl, lysed by proteinase K... | ecosystem: Host-associated > Porifera > Sponge >...
AACTGTAGGCATTCATCCTCCTTGCGAGCCTCGGCCTTCCGTTCCCTCTTTCTATGCTTCGAGTATTTGGGCAATGGGCAAAGGCTCTTCTTCCTCGGGCAAAATTTCTGGGCTGCCGGCGGTGAGCTGCGTATAACTCGGGGTGCCTGTCCCGGCAGGAATGAGCCGCCCCATGATGACATTCTCTTTGAGTCCCAACAGATAATCGACTTTGCCGTTAATGGCCGCTTCCGTCAGCACCTTGGTCGTTTCTTGGAATGAGGCAGCTGAGATGAAACTATCGGTCGAGAGACTCGCTTTTGTAATGCCCATCAGGAGCGATTTTGCTTCTGGAGGGGTTCCTCCATCAGCCAGCACCCGTTCCGTCTCTTCTTGGAAGCGCCACTTCTCTACTTGCTCGCCAACCAAGAAATCAGAATCTCCGACCTCGGTCACGAGCACACGCCGCATCATTTGTCTCACAATCACTTCGATATGTTTATCATGGATACGCACCCCCTGGAGACGATAGATCTCTTGAATCGCATCCACCAGAGACTTGGCGAGTTCGCGCTCTCCGAGAACGCCAAGGATGTCATGAGGATTTGAGGAACCGTCCATCAGCGGCTCTCCCGGCCGAACATAGTCGCCTTCTCGTACGCTGATATGTTTTCCCCGAGGAATGAGATACTCCCGCGCTTCGCCCACCTCAGGAGTAATCAACACCTTCCTTTTCCCTTTGGTATCCTTCCCAAAGGAGACTGTCCCTTCAATTTCGCTGATAACGGCGAACTCTTTCGGCTTGCGGGCCTCAAAGAGCTCGGCAACCCGAGGCAGGCCACCAGTAATATCTTTCGTTTTGGTGGTTTCTCGTGGGATCTTGGCAAGCACATCGCCGGCTTCAACACGCTGGCCCGCACCCACATTGATGTTGGAGCCAACTGGCAGCAGATAGCGCGCATCCAATCCATTCGACAGCTTCGCCGTTTTACCACTGTCATCTTTGATTGATACCCGCGGTCGCATATTCGGATCGCGGAATTCGATAATGACCCGTGTGGACAGACCCGTCCTCTCATCGACCTTTTCCTGCATGGTCCGGTCGTCGATATCACCGAATCTGACCTCACCGCTGACTTCAGTCAGGATGGGGACGGTATAGGGGTCCCATTCCGCAATCAAGTCGTTGGTTTTGACCTTTGCTCCATCTTTCTTTTTCAGCTTCGCACCATAGACGATCTGATACCGTTCCCTTTCACGCTCCCGTCCTGGCTCCAGGACTTCAGTAACCGCAACCTCTCCGTTGCGGTTCATCACAACCAGATCCCCGTCGCGGTCGACCACGGTCTTGAGATTGATGTAGCGGAGGACGCCCTCATACCGAACCGTCAGCGTCGTCTGCTCGGCCAGCCGACTGGCCGTCCCACCAATGTGGAACGTCCGCATGGTCAGTTGGGTGCCTGGTTCGCCAATCGACTGCGCGGCAATGATACCGACCGCTTCGCCCAAATGCACCATCCGTCCACGGGCAAGGTCGCGGCCATAGCACCGCGCACAAATGCCTCGCCTGGTCGTGCAGGTCAGCGCAGACCGTATCCATACGCGCTCAATCCCGGCTTCTTCTATGCGCACGACACGGTCTTCATCAATTTCTTCGTTTGCGCGAACAACGACCTCTTGGGTAAAGGGGTCACGAATATCATCCAGGGCCACCCGCCCTAAGACGCGCTCCCCAAGGCCTTCTATTATTTCTCCACCCTCAACCAGCGGGGTCATCTCAATGCCATCAATCGTACCGCAGTCCTGTTCGCTCACGATCGAGTCCTGCGCGACATCGACCAGCCGTCGGGTCAGATAGCCAGAATTCGCTGTCTTGAGAGCAGTGTCAGCTAACCCCTTCCGCGCCCCGTGGGTTGAGATGAAATACTGGAGCACGGAGAGTCCTTCACGGAAATTGGCCGTAATCGGCGTTTCGATGATTTCTCCCGAGGGCTTTGCCATTAAGCCGCGCATCCCCGCTAGCTGGCGAATTTGCTGAGCACTCCCGCGCGACCCAGAGTCCGCCATCATATAGATGGGGCTAAACCCGTCCTTGTCTTCTTGGAGCCCTCTGAACATCTCATTGGCCGCTTCGTCGGTGACCGATGCCCAGGTATCCACAACCTTATTATGACGCTCACCGTCCGTAATCAGACCTTTTGTATACTGGCCTTGGATCTCTTGCAGACTTTTTTGCGCTTGATCCAGGAGATGGCCCTTCTCTTTCGGGATCACCATGTCCTTGATGCCAATGGAGATGCCGGCCCGAGTGGCATACTCGAAGCCAAGATCTTTCAAACGGTCCGCGAAAATCACGGTGGCCTTGTTACCCGCTTTCGAAAAGGCGGCATCAATCAAGGCACCGAGCTCCTTTTTCTTCATCACCCGGTTCATATCCGAGAAAGGAATCTCGGACGGCGCAATTTCCGCCAGCAAGATACGGCCCACGGTTGTCTCGACCCGTTCGCCATTCAGGCGCACGGTGATCTTGGCCTGCAAGTCAACCACGCCTTGATCATAGGCGACCCGGACTTCACCCGGACTACTGAAAATCTTTCCCTCACCGAGCGCACCGGGACGTTCACGGGTCGCGTTATACAGTCCGAGAACGATGTCCTGAGTGGGGGCGATCACCGCCTTGCCGTGAGCCGGGGAGAGAATGTTATTGGTTGACATCATCAAGCTGCGGGCCTCAACCTGGGCCTCAACCGACAGCGGGACATGCACGGCCATTTGGTCGCCGTCAAAGTCGGCATTATACGCCATACAGACGAGAGGGTGCAGCTGAATGGCCTTGCCCTCAATCAGGATGGGTTCAAAGGCCTGGATGCCGAGCCGATGCAGGGTTGGGGCACGGTTGAGCAGAACCGGATGCTCCTTGATCACCTCGTCAAGGATATCCCAGACTTCCGGCCGTTCCTTTTCCACCATCTTCTTGGCACTCTTGATCGTGGTCGTATAGCCCCGCTCCTCAAGCTTGTTGTAGATGAAAGGTTTGAATAATTCCAAAGCCATATACTTCGGCAGGCCGCACTGATGCAGGCGCAACTCCGGTCCGACAACAATGACCGAGCGCCCCGAATAATCAACGCGCTTTCCGAGCAGGTTCTGGCGAAAACGTCCGCTTTTTCCTTTCAGCATATCGGACAAGGACTTGAGGGGACGCTTGTTCGGGCCGGTCAATGGTCGGCCTCGACGGCCGTTGTCAAAGAGGGCATCGACCGCCTCTTGAAGCATGCGCTTCTCGTTTCGAATAATAATATCCGGTGCGCTCAGCTCCATAAGCCGTTTGAGGCGATTGTTGCGGTTAATCACGCGACGATACAGGTCGTTCAGATCTGAGGTTGCAAAGCGTCCTCCATCGAGCGGGACAAGGGGACGGAGGTCTGGTGGAATGACAGGGATGACTTCCAGAATCATCTCTTCCGGATGGTTGCTCGATTGCCGAAAAGCATTGATGACCTTCAGACGTTTCGCAGTCTTCTTTCGTCGGGCTTCACTCGATGTCTCGATCATTTCAACCCGGAGCTCTCGCGCCAGCTGTTCCAGGTCAAAGTCTTGTAATAACTCGCGGACCGCCTCCGCACCCATCCCTGCTCGGAAGCTGCCCGGACCGAATTCCTCAACGGCTTTCCGATACTGGGTTTCACTCAGCAGTTCTTTTTTCTTGAGCAGCGTTTCACCCGGATCAAGAACGATATAGGACTCGAAATACAGCACACGCTCAAGCTCTTTGAGCGTCATATCCATGAGTGTCCCGATCCGGCTGGGGAGGCTCTTCAAAAACCAGATGTGTGCCACCGGACTGGCCAGGTCAATATGGCCCATTCGTTCGCGACGGACTTTCGACTGAATGACCTCGACCCCACACTTCTCGCAGACGACGCCGCGATGACGCATCCGTTTGTATTTGCCACAATTACACTCATAGTCTTTGGTCGGTCCGAATATTTTTGCGCAAAACAGCCCGTCACGCTCAGGCTTAAACGTTCGATAATTAATGGTTTCAGGCTTCTTGACCTCGCCATGGGACCAAGAGCAGACCATCTCTTTGGACGCCAAGGAGACCTGGATCGCATTAAAACGGAGCGGATTTTGGGGTTTTTCAAAAAGACCCAGAAAATCTTCCATTTTGTCCTCACCTCACCTTATTGGTTTTCTTCCAGCACCTCGACATTGAGCGCCAGGCTCTGGAGTTCGCGAATCATCACATTGAATGACTCGGGCAGTCCAGGCTCCAGAACATTTTCTCCCTTGACAATCGCCTCATACATTCGAGTGCGGCCAGCAACATCGTCCGATTTGACCGTGAGCATCTCTTGCAGGCTGTACGCGGCACCATAGGCTTCCAGTGCCCACACTTCCATTTCCCCGAGCCGTTGTCCCCCAAACTGGGCTTTGCCACCAAGCGGCTGTTGCGTCACAAGGGAGTAGGGTCCGGTTGAGCGCGCGTGAATCTTGTCTTCAACAAGATGATGCAGTTTCAGGATATACATCACACCAACGGTCACTGGCTGACTGAAGGGTTCCCCTGTTCGCCCATCGTAGAGCGTTGTCTGCCCGGTTTCAGGCAGGCCGGCCTGCTCAAGCAAAGAGAAAATTTCGGTCTCCGGGGCGCCATCGAAGACCGGCGTCGCCACGTGGGAACCGTGTTTCGAGCGACTGGCCAGCTCTTTGACCTCGGCCTCCGGGAGTCCATCAATAAGCTGAGAAACTTCTGTTGAACGAGCGAAGTCCTTCAGCCGTGCACGCAGGCTGTCGACCGCCGCTTTTCCCCGTCCCCCCGCATCATTGCCGACCTGTTTGCCAAGGGACTGCACCGCCCAACCGAGATGGGTTTCCAGGATTTGCCCAACATTCATACGAGAAGGTACGCCCAGGGGATTCAGGACAACATCGACCGGAGTACCGTCCTCAAGATAGGGCATGTCCTCTTCCGGGAGAATCCGGGACAGCACCCCTTTATTCCCATGTCTCCCAGCCATCTTGTCCCCAACTTGGAGGCGACGTTTTATGGCGATAAAGACCTTCACCATCTTGATAATCCCTGGGGGCAACTCGTCTCCGCTCTTCAGTCTCTCAACTTTTCTTTCACATTCCTCACGGATAGAGCCAACATGATCGGCAAGAGAATCTACCGTCTTCCGAATCTCCTCCTCTACCGTCTCATCCCCGACTCGAACTCTACTCCACAACTGATCTGACAGCGTCTCCAGCAGCTCTGCTGTAATCTCCTGCCCCTTCGCGACCACGACGCGTCGAGAATCGTCGTCACTGATCCGCATCGTTGCCGTCTTCCCGACCAACAGTTGCGTGATCTTGCCACGTGTACTGTCCCGAATAACGCGGATCTCCTCATCTCGATCTTGTTGCAGCCGTTGAATCTCGGCCTCTTCGAGATCTTGGCTGCGCTCATCTTTGGTAATGCCTTTCCGTGAGAACACACGAACATTAATCACCGTGCCTTCGACCCCAGGGGGGACACGGAGTGAGGTATCACGAACCTCTCCGGCTTTTTCACCAAAGATTGCTCGGAGCAGTTTCTCTTCTGGTGAAAGTTGCGTCTCGCCTTTGGGCGTTATTTTTCCAATGAGAATATCGCCCGGCCGTACTTCAGCACCGATTCTGACGATACCACTCTCGTCGAGATCCTTGAGCGCTTCTTCTCCAACATTCGGAATGTCTTGGGTGATTTCCTCCGGTCCGAGTTTTGTGTCTCGGGCGACACACTCAAATTCCTCGATATGGACCGAGGTAAAGACATCGTCGCGGATAAGTCTCTCACTCACCAGAATAGAATCCTCGAAATTATAGCCCCCCCAGATCATAAAGGCGACCAGGACGTTTCTCCCCAGCGCGAGTTCTCCCATTTCTGTGGCTGGGCCGTCGGCGATGACATCTCCCGCCTCAACCCGATCGCCAATCTGAACGATGGGGCGCTGGTTAATACACGTATTTTGGTTAGAGCGTTGGTATTTCGTGAGACCGTAGATATCAACACCAACGTCGCCCTGTGTGGTCTGCGATTCAGCCTTGATCACGACCCGGGTGGAATCTACACTCTCGACGATGCCGTCACGCTGGGCGACAAGGGCAGCGCCAGAGTCCCGAGCCACGACCTGCTCCATTCCAGTGCCAACAAGCGGAGCTTCCGTCCGCAGCAGGGGCACCGCTTGCCGCTGCATATTGGAGCCCATCAATGCCCGGTTGGCGTCGTCATGCTCTAAGAAGGGAATCAGTGCGGCGGCCACACTCACCAACTGCGTCGGAGAGACATCCATGAGCTGGACCTGATCGGGCGGCACCATCACGAACTCTCCGCCAAGTCGGGCGGAAACCAAGGTGTTGACAAAATTGCCTGTGGCATCAACCGGCGCGTTCGCCTGCGCGATTGTCTGACTCCCCTCCTCCAGGGCGGATAAATAGCGAACGTTCTCCGTCACTCGTCCACTCTCCACTGTCCGGTAGGGCGTCTCAATAAACCCAAACTCATTGACCCGAGCATAGGTCGAAAGGCTCGAAATTAGCCCGATATTGGGCCCCTCCGGCGTTTCAATCGGACAGACGCGGCCATAGTGAGTAGGGTGAACGTCACGCACCTCAAAGCCGGCACGTTCCCGTGTCAGCCCGCCAGGCCCCAGCGCGGAGAGCCGACGCTTGTGGGTGACCTCCGACAACGGGTTCGTTTGGTCCATGAATTGAGAGAGTTGGCTCGATCCGAAAAACTCCTTGAGTGCCGCTGAAACCGGCTTATAATTGACCAATTCTTGCGGCATTAAGGTCTCAACATCCTGGAGACTCATCCGTTCTTTCACCGCCCGCTCCATCCGGACTAAGCCGATACGGAACTGGTTTTCGACGAGCTCCCCGACTGCACGGACGCGACGATTTCCTAAGTGGTCAATATCATCAACAACGCCATTACCGTTTTTGAGTTCGACGAGATACCGAACGGCCTCCAAGATATCTTCACGACGGAGGGTCCCCTGATCCAGCGGGGCGGTGAGTCCAAGCTTATGGTTAAGCTTCAGACGCCCCACTCGGGAGAGATTATAACGCTCGGGATTAAAGAACAGGTTGTGAAAAAACGACGTAGCCGCCTCGTTGGTTGGTGGATCGCCAGGGCGGAGACGACGATAGATCTCAATCATGGCCTCTGCTGGAGAAGCGATCTTGTCCTGGAGGAGGGTGTTGCGAAACGAAGAGCCTACATATGCATCGTCAATGAACAAGACTTCAAACTGAGGCACGCCACGCTCAATGAGGAGGTCGAGATAGTCCTGTGTCATTTCCTCATTACACTGGACGAGTACTTCTTGTGTCGCGGGATCGATGATATCGCGTGCCGCCACACGTCCAAGCAGTTCCCCCCGCGTGATGGGTATCTGCTCAAGGCCAGCCGCCTCCAATTGTCTGAGGGCCCCGCGGGTAAACTTCCGTCCCTCCTTTACCAACACATCACCTGTTTCAGGGTTGCGAACGTCCTGCGTTGCCCGCAGCCCGAGCAGGTGGTCTGGCAGAAGGGCTCGTGTTAGCGCTTGTTCACCCGTACTGTTGAGAAAGATAGTATCTCTTCGATAGAAATAATTGAGCAAATCTTCGGTTGACATCCCCAACGCTCGTAAGAGCACGGTTGCGTGAAACTTGCGACGGCGGTCAATCCGGACATAGAGAATATCTTTGGGGTCAAACTCAAAGTCGATCCACGACCCCCGGTATGGAATGACGCGCGCAGAGTAGAGTAATTTCCCGCTCGCATGCGTTTTCCCTTTGTCATGATCGAAAAAGACTCCGGGGGACCGGTGGAGCTGACTCACAATCACCCGCTCAGTCCCGTTGACCATAAAGGTACCATGGTTGGTCATTAACGGGACTTCGCCAAAATAGACTTCCTGCTCTTTTACATTTTTGATCGTCCGCGCCCCGCTACTGGCGTCAATATCCCACAAGACGAGTTGAATGGTGACTTTGAGGGGAGCGGCATAGGTCATCCCTCTTTGGTGGCACTCTTCGACTGAGTATTTCGGTTCGCCAAGCGCATAATCCACAAACTCAAGGGACGCCGTCTCGTTGAAGTCTTTGATCGGGAAAACGGATCGAAAAACCCCTTGGAGTCCGGCATCGGTCCTCTGGTCAGCAGTCAGCAACCGTTGGAGAAATTCGTCGTAGGAGTGGCGTTGGATTTCCAACAGGTGCGGGAATTCGATAATTTTTTCGATATGACCAAAGGACCGTCGAATACGGAAGTTATGCGCTAGCTTTCCAGCCATCTCAGCCATACATGCCCCCCTCCCATTCAAATCTATTGCAACTCAACCGATCCTCCAGCCTCTTCCAGCTTGTTTTTGATCTCTTCCGCTTCCCCCTTGGATGCCCCTTCTTTGACCGCTTTGGGCGCGCTATCGACAAGCTCTTTGGCTTCTTTGAGTCCGAGTCCGGTCAGTTCACGGACGACCTTAATAACCTGGATCTTTTTCTCCCCAGGCCCTGTCAGCACAACGTTGAATTCGTCTTTCTCCACTTCCGCAGCAGGCACAGCATCACCCCCAGCGGCTCCTCCTCCAGCAACCACGACAGGGGCTGCAGCGCTGACTCCCCATTTTTCTTCGAGCTTCTTGACTAAATCGGAAGCCTCAAGAATCGTGAGGTCAGAAAGCGTGGTAATGATTTCATCCATCTTCTCTTCTGTCAGAGCCATACATTCCTCCTTCAGGAAAGTAATTTTCGATTAGTCCGAGTTCAGTTGGGACATGCGTTCATTCAGCAATCGGGCAAGTTGGCTCCCAGAGGCGGACAACGCCCCGACAAGGCGAGTGGCAGGTTGAGAGAGCGTCCCGAGCAATTGTGCCTGGAGCACCTCACGACTCGGCAGCGTCGCTAACTCCTCTATGCCTGCAGTCTCTAGGAATTGCCCCTCTGTTACCCCTCCCTTAATAGTAAACTTCTCGTTTTCAGAAGCATAACGAGCAACAATCTTTGTGAGCCCAACAACATCACCGTATCCAAGGACCAAGCCATTCTGACCGGCAAGAAGTTCCTTCAAGGACAGATACGGCGTGCCATCAATAGCGAGCGCTACCAGCGTATTCTTGGCGACGCGATATTCTCCAGACACTTCGCGCAGTTCGCGACGTAGAACATTGAGCTCTTCAACTGTTAAACCTTTATATTCGGTCACCACTGCTGCAGTCGCACTGGCAAATCGACTCTGCAGGTCAATAACCGTTTCTTCCTTTGTTTGTCGGTCCATTGTTTCTCTTTCGTCGCGCCGGGAGGAATAGTGCCGCTTTTCCTTGCCTTAACGGGAGGAACCAGCCGGGTCGACTCGGACTCCTGGCCCCATGCTGGTACTCACCGTAATACTCTTGAGATAGGTGCCTTTTGCCGAGGCAGGTTTCGCGCGTACCAAGCTCTCAAGAAGAGACTGGGCATTGTCAATAAGCTGCGCCTTTTCAAATGATGCTTTACCGATAGGCACATGCACATTGCCCGCTTTGTCAACCCGATATTCAACCTTTCCTCCTTTAAGGTCTTGAACCGCCTGGGCAATATCTGAGGTCACCGTCCCAACTTTCGGGTTTGGCATCAGGCCTCGCGGCCCGAGAATTTTTCCGAGTCGCCCAACGACTCCCATCATGTCCGGAGTAGCAACCGCCTTATCGAACTCCAGCCAGCCTTCATCACTAATACGCTTTGCAAGGTCCTCACCACCGACAACGTCAGCACCCGCCGCCTCTGCCTCTTGGGCCTTCTCCCCTTTTGCGAAAACGGCAACACATACGGATTTGCCGGTTCCATGAGGAAGGAGCACTGTCCCACGGATGTTTTGGTCGGCCTTCCTCGGATCAACACTGAGTCGTACCGCGAGCTCGACACTCTCATCGAACTTGGCGCGTTTCGTCTCGCTAGCAAGGACGAGCGCTTCCTCTAAAGGGTAGCGCTGAGTCCGGTCGACCTTCTCCTGAGCAGAACGATAGCTTTTGCTTTTTCGAGCCATATCAGTTCACCACCTCAAGTCCCATGCTGCGCGCCGTCCCTGCAATAATACGTATTGCACCCTCAAGGTCTTTCGCATTCAGATCCGGCATCTTAGTATTTGCAATCTCTTCAATCTGTTTTCGGGTCACGGAGCCTGCCATCTGCTTCGCCGGTTCACTGGAGGCTTTTTCCAGTCCGGCAGCCTTTTTCAGGAGCGTGGAGGCAGGCGGCGTCTTGGTGATAAAAGAAAAGGAGCGGTCTGCATAAACGGTAATCACGACCGGAATCAGCACCCCTTGCTGGTCCTGAGTTCTCGCATTGAACGCTTTACAGAACTCCATGATATTGACCCCCCTTTGTCCAAGGGCAGGGCCAACGGGCGGGCTGGGGTTCGCTTGGCCGGCCGGAATCTGAAGCTTAATCGTTGTGTCTATTTTCTTTGCCATTGCTTCTCACCACTACTCATGCTTTTTCAACTTGGACAAGATCAAGCTCAACTGGAGTGGCCCGCCCAAATATACTAATCAAGACACGCAACTTCCCCTTATCCGGCTTCACTTCCTCAACAACGCCAGTAAAATCCTGAAAAGGGCCATCAACAACTTTCACGCCCTCTCCTGTCGCAAATGAAATTTTTGGCTTCGGCCGCAAGGCCCCCTCTTCAACTTGCTGGTGAATCTCGGAAACCTCGGCTTCTGACACTGACGGAATAGTCTGGGGGTCATTTGTTCCACCAACAAAGCCAGTCACTTTTGGCGTTGCCCGGACGACATGCCAAGTCTCATCATTCATCTCCATCTGAACGAGGATGTAGCCTGGAAAAAATTTCCGAGCCGATGTACGCTTTCTTCCTTTTACTAACTCAACGACCTGCTCCTCTGGCACTAACACATCCCCAAACGCTTCCTGCTTCCCCAAAGTCCGAATACGTTCCTCTAAAGCGGCTTTCGCTTTACGTTCGTACCCGGAATAGGTATGGACGATATACCATTGCTTGCCCATAACCTCAGCCCCCTTTATGCCGATAGTTAATTTCCAAGGAACGAGCGAAACAGCCACGACAGCACAGCATCGACCGAGAACAAGAACAGTGCAACGATTGCAACAAGGAGGAGCACAACCAGGGTCGCAGAGCGAACCTCTCTACGGCTCGGCCAATGGACCTTCTGGGTCTCTGCCCATGCCTCTTGGCAATATGCCCGTGCTGTTTCAAACGCACCCATATAGTACTACCCTCATCCCACTAGAGGAAATGCACCTCCCCAAAGGAGACGGGTCAGGCAGGACTCGAACCTGCAACCCCCGGATTTGGAGTCCGGTGCTCTATCCAATTCGAGCTACTGACCCTCCTCTCTCACACCTTTACTTCTTTGTGCGAGGTATGAGAGCGACAGACCGGGCAAAATTTCCGTCGAACAAGTTTATCGGGAGTGAGCTTCTTATTTTTGGTTGCGGTATAGTTTTTATTTTTGCACCGCTCACAGGAAAGTCCGACAAGGTCTCTCATAACGACTTCTCTCTTCTCTTACTCCAAGATTTTGGTAACGACCCCCGCACCCACCGTGCGGCCGCCCTCCCGAATCGCAAACCGCAACCCCTCATCCATCGCAATCGGGGTCAATAACGCCACCGTCATCTGGGTGTTGTCCCCCGGCATCACCATCTCCGTCCCCTCTTGTAACGTCACCGACCCGGTCACATCTGTCGTCCGAAAGTAAAACTGCGGCCGATACCCATTGAAAAAGGGCGTGTGCCGCCCCCCCTCATCCTTCGTCAACACATACACCTCGGCCTCATACTTCGTGTGCGGCGTGATACTCCCCGGCTTGGCTAACACCTGCCCCCGCTCAATCTCTTCCCGCTTGATCCCCCGCAACAAACACCCCACATTGTCCCCTGCGACTCCTTCATCTAAGAGCTTGCGAAACATCTCGACTCCGGTCACCGTTGTCTTCTGTGTCTCCCGAATCCCGACGATCTCAACCTCTTCTCCCACCTTGACGCGCCCCCGCTCCACGCGCCCCGTCGCCACGGTCCCACGCCCGGAAATCGTAAACACATCTTCGACGGACATCAAAAACTCTTGGTCCACATCCCGCGCCGGCTCGGGAATAAAACTGTCTACCGCTTCCATCAACTCCAGGACTTGCGCCTCCCCGTCGGCTTCCCCCTCTAACGCCCGCAGCGCACTCCCCCGAATGATGGGCGTGTCATCTCCCGGAAAGTCGTACTTCGACAACAACTCCCGCATCTCCAACTCGACTAAGTCCAGCAACTCCTCATCATCGACCATGTCCACTTTGTTCATGAACACCACGATCGCCGGCACCCCCACTTGCCGCGCTAATAAGATATGCTCCCGCGTCTGCGGCATCGGCCCGTCTGAGGCCGCCACCACCAGAATCGCCCCGTCCATCTGCGCCGCCCCGGTGATCATGTTCTTGATATAGTCCGCATGCCCCGGACAATCCACGTGCGCATAGTGCCGCTGCGCGGTCTCGTATTCCACGTGCGCCGTGTTGATCGTGATCCCCCGCTCCTTCTCCTCCGGCGCTTTGTCTATCTCGTCAAAGGCCACGACCTCGGCCATCTCCCGCGCCGCCAACACTTTCGTGATCGCCGCCGTCAGCGTCGTCTTCCCATGGTCAATATGCCCTATCGTCCCCACATTCATGTGCGGCTTCGTCCGCTCAAACCGCTCCTTCGCCATCGCTCTCCCTTTCTGCCCTGTACGCTCAACAGTGAGAAACTTGTCCTAACCTTCTCGACAGTCAAGCTTTTAGCAGTCCGTTTCTTTCGTGAAAATGGGACAAGCCCAGGAGCGGGCTTGAACCGCCGACCTCGTCCTTACCAAGGACGTGCTCTACCTACTGAGCTACCTGGGCATTGTGGTCAGTTTTCTCACTATCACAACCTACAGAATGAAGGACCTGTCCTATAAAATACCAGAAGAATTGTAGGGAGACGCCGTTCCCTCTTGCAAAATATTGGAGCGGGAAACGGGACTCGAACCCGCGACCCCGAGCTTGGAAGGCTCGCGCTCTAGCCAACTGAGCTATTCCCGCCCAAAGTCTTCCCTGTTTTATAGTGGAGAGGGAAGGATTCGAACCTTCGAAGGCATGTGCCGGCAGATTTACAGTCTGCTCCCTTTGGCCGCTCGGGCACCTCTCCATGTACACGGTTTTCATCTCGACGAAGGCTGGCGATAGGAATTGAACCTACAACCTACTGATTACAAATCAGTTGCTCTACCGTTGAGCTACGCCAGCGTTCCAGAGTATGGTTTCCCGTAGCTCAATAATTATGTGGATTTCAGGACCTTTTCAAACGAAACCTTGTTATATCTCAGAAGAGCAGCCCATCCTACCCTAGCTCATTCCAGCAGTCAATAGCAATCAAATGTCGTAATCCACTTCCTCCTGGAGAAATAAAATTCCCTTCAATTCCCACACTTTACGGATGACTAGCAAAAAAACAACCTCACGACAAGCAAGTCCGCTCTCATGAGACTTTATAGTACTATGGTTTACGAATTTGACGGAGACGTTCATAGAGTACGATGGCACCGGCAACAGAAACATTCAGAGAAGAAATCCGCCCTTCCATCGGTATTGATACTAAGTAGTCACAGGTGTTCTGGACGAGCGGGCGAATTCCCTTCCCTTCGCCACCTAGAACGAGAGCGACTTTTCCACGCATATCGAGATCATACACTGTGGAGGTTGCCTGCGGATTGAGTCCGACAAGCCAGAAATTCGCTTGTTTTAATGCGGTGAGGGCATGCTGCAAATTGCCAACTCGGCATATAGGAAGATATGCCGTTGCCCCAGTCGCTGCTTTTTCAACACTCGCCGAGAGTTGCGCAGAACGTCGTTTCGTCAGTATTACGCCTCCAACTTTCGCTGACTCCGCTGTTCTCAGCAGCGCCCCAAGATTCTGAGGATCCACTATCTCATCAAGTACCAGAATACAGTCTATCGAACTCTGTATGAGGTCAGTCAGGACAGCATACTGAAACGGACGCATCTGAGCGGCGATTCCTTGGTGATTTCCCCCGTGCGTCAGGGTATCAAGGAAAGCCACGGATTGGTATTGAACGGGTATGTGAAGCTGCCGAGCAGATTGAATTATACCCTCTGTTTTCTGCAATCGGAGAGCATAGATGGTCTCGATTGTCTCCGGCTGTGTGTGGAGGTACTCGTTGAGGGGGTGGAGTCCGTATAGTACACGCGATTTACAGTGTAAGGTATTTCTTCTAGGATTTCGTTTCATGGGCAAAATTCTGACACGCTACATCTTCTTCGAAATTACCGTGCCCTTCTGTCTCAGCTTGCTCATCTTTACCTGCATTTTGTTCACGGCTCGTATCCTGGAACTCGTTGATTTAGTCGTCAGTCGGGGCGTATCAATCCTGCATATTAGCAAAATGCTATTTTTCGTCCTTCCTTCCTTTCTTGAGGTGACCGTACCGATGGCCTTCCTCCTGGCCATTCTCTGGGGATTTGGCCGTCTCTCAACAGACAAAGAGATCATTGCGCTGAAAAGTTGCGGCATGAGTCTTTCTCAAATGGCCGTGCCGCTGTATCTGCTGACAGGGGTCCTTTTAGGGATATCTTTTTTCCTTACCCTCTCTGTCCGTCCGTGGAGTAATGCTGGACTCGATCGTGTGTTCTATGATGTTTCGAAAACACGGGCAACCGCAGGCTTAAAAGAAAAGACATTTAATAGTGAGTTTTCAGGTCTGGTCATCTATGCAGAAGAAATTGAACCGCCCGGAACGGTTCTCAAGGGAATCATGATCGCTGATAGTCGGACTCCACACAGAAAAGATACCATTTTTGCCCATGATGGCCTCATTGTTCCTAGTGCTGAAGGCAATCTGTTGACCCTACGCTTAAACAAGGGGACGGTGCATAGTATGCAACAGACAGAAAAGGGCCATCAGACAACCCATTTTTCTGTCTATGATGTGACTTTGGATACTGCTGCACTGCTCGCTCACGTGAGCGAACCGAACCATAGCCCCAAAGATATGACAATAGTGGAGCTCCTCCACCGCTTGTCTCAGAGTCAAGAGGCATCTTCACAACATAATAAAGCGCTTGTTGAATTGCATCGTCGCCTTGCCCTGCCGTTCGCGTGTGTGGTCTTTAGTCTGATCGCTCTTCCTCTCAGCGTGCGAACGACCTGGGCCTTTCGTTCGATCGGATTTGGCATGAGCCTCGGTATTATCCTGCTCTACTATCTTCTGCTTACTGCAGGAGAGACCTTTGGAGAAAGAGGGGTACTCTCTCCTGCAATTGCCCTGTGGATACCGAATGGCGTCTTAGGCAGTCTCGGTGCCTATCTCTTCTCTCGGGTGACGCAAGAAAAGCCTCTTTTCCCTCTCTTGACCTGGTTGTCGCAGGGTTTTTCCAAGCGCCCATTGTCCTCTTTGGTCATCCAATGAGTCCGACACAGGTTATGGGTCAAACCGGATTTTCTTTTCCTTCTCGACTCATCGCAGTCTATCTGTGCAAAGAATTTATTCGTCTTTTTGCACTCTTCCTACTCCTCTTTCTCGGACTTTCACTGCTGGTTGATTTTTTTGATCGCTTTAATAGTTTCGTAAAATACAAAGCGCCCCTGTCCGCTATAGGTAGCTATTTCCTTTTTAAATTACCCCTCTTTGTCACCCAAGCTGTCCCTGCCGCGGCACTCGCCGGATCGCTGCTAAGCCTCGGAATGCTCTCCCGCCATAAGGAACTCCAGGCCCTCAAGGCCTGTGGTGTGAGCGCCTGGCAGATGGCTGCCCCACTCCTCTTAGCTGCTGGTGTATTAAGCCTTGGTGGATGGGTGTGGAACGAGAATGTCGTTCCGTACGCCTTCCACAAGTCTCGCTATATCAATACCGTGGAGATTAAAGGCAAGGCTTTTAAAGGTCTCTTTCAGGCGCGAGGGTTCTGGTACCATGGAGCAAACAGCTTCTACCATATCAATCACTTTGATTCGCGCCGGAATATCATTTCCGGTCTTACTATTTATACCCTCGGCGAGAATTTTCAGGTGCAGGCTTTGACAAAGATTGCTCAAGCCTCTTGGCGAAACGAAAAATGGTATTTTGAAGGAGTCCAGGAAAGCAAGCTAGAACAAGGAGACGCGCATCATTCGCTGCCGCTATCCCTTTTGCTCAAGGAAAAGCCAGAAGACTTCTCCCTTGTTGCCATGAAATCCGAAGAGTTTTCATCACAGGCACTCAGGGCTTATATCGCAGACCTCCAACAAAAGGGTCTCGATACGACAGAGTATCAAGTAGATCTCAAACTCAAGGGAGCGATCCCTTTTGCGGCGTTCGTTATGACACTGTTAGGAGCAGCACTTGCGATACCCGGCGCGAAACAGCTTACCGTACCAACAGCGCTCGGTTCGGCGCTGCTCGTCGGATTTGGCTACTGGGTCTTTCTCGCCCTCACCGTTTCTCTGGGTAACGGTGGGATTCTTCCTCCGACTCTCTCCGCTTGGCTCGCTAATGGGACGTTAGGCTTAGTCGGTATTTATTTCCTGCTCGGCATTGACTAATTGGCCTATAAGATATTACCGCTTTGAATACTGAGGACGCTTCCGCGCCTTGTGCCTGCCATACTTTTTGCGCTCAACTTCTCGTGAGTCGCGGGTAATAAATCCTTCTTTTTTCAGGAGGGTCCGAAAGTCTGGGTTGGCTTTGAGAAGGGCACGGGTAATCCCATGACGAATCGCAGCTGCCTGGGCAGAGTTTCCGCCCCCTTGGACATTGACCTTGACATCGTATTGGTCTTCCATTTGCGTTACGATGAGTGGCTGCCGCGCAATCATACGGATCGCTTCACGGCCAAAATATTCGTTAAGGGGTTTTCTGTTGACCGTGCACCGCCCTTCCCCAGGAAGAAGGCGGACTCTGGCGATCGCAGTTTTTCGTTTTCCAGTTCCCCAACATTCTGATTGATTCTCAGCCATACAAAGCGCCTTCCTTCTCTCTTTCTCGACCCTACCCCTATCTGGCGGTTGGCATCTGGGCGGCGTGCGGGTGGGATGCGTCAGGATAAATTTTTAATTTCTTTACCAACTGGCGTCCGAGCGCATTCTTCGGCAGCATCCCCGCCACCGCTTTTTTCAGGATGTGTTCAGGAGACGATTGGATAATCTGTTCCGCAGACTGTTGTCGTATACCACCCGGGTAGCCCGTATGACGGTAATATTGTTTATTCTGAAGCTTCTTTCCCGTCAGTCTCACATGACGGGCATTAATGACGACAATAAAGTCTCCAGTGTCCGTATGAGGAGAAAAAGCGGGGTTTCCCTTACCGCGTAAGGCGCTCGCGATGTGGCTTGCAAGACGCCCAACAATTTGGTCTTTCGCATCTACAAGATACCAATGACGGGCCGGAAGCGCTTGCTCCTGGGGTAGTGTTTGAGTTTCTTTCTTCATAGGTCACAGCGCCTTCACCTAAAGGTATGGGGATGGCGGGGCCGACGAGACTCGAACTCGCGACCTCCGGCGTGACAGGCCGGCGTTCTAAACCAGCTGAACTACGACCCCACCATATGGGCGGTATCCGATTTGAACGGATGGCCCTCGGCTTGTAAGGCCGATGCTCTTCCTCTGAGCTAACCGCCCTACATACAAGGACGAAAGAGGTGAGCGGACGAGCCTTACCCTAAACGAGGCTCTGAGCTCTACCACTGCTCCCTTTCCCAGTCAATCCCCTCATGTGCATTAATGTGTCACGATCTCGGTTGATTCGGTTGGGTCAGGTGTACCTGAAGAATAGAGGGGATCCTCATCAACCACGGCCTCATTCTTTGCCAGGAACTCATCGGGCTCGGCAAGGACGAGAGCATTTCGTAGCACCGCGTCGAGATGGTCAACAGGTTCGACATGGACTGCTCGCAGGATATTCGCTGGAACTTCCTGTAAATCTTTTTCATTTTCAATTGGGATAAGTATTCTGGTTACCCCTCCACGATGGGCAGCGAGTATCTTCTCCTTGAGACCACCAATGGGGAGCACACGACCACGAAGGGTAATTTCTCCGGTCATAGCCGTATCATGTCGAACCGGGATCTTTGTCAGGGCTGAGACCAGACAGGTTGCCATCGTCACGCCGGCCGATGGACCATCTTTCGGGATAGCGCCTTCCGGAATGTGGATATGCACATCAATGTTCTGGTAAAAATCCTTGTCGAGCCCCAACTCATCGGCCCGTGAGCGGACATAGCTCATCGCCGCCTGGGCTGACTCCTGCATCACATCACCAATTTTCCCAGTAATAGTTAACTTGCCTTTACCAGGGACAATGGTCACCTCAGTGGCAAGCAGTTCGCCTCCCATATCCGTCCAGGCCAAACCGGTCACGACACCAATCTTATCTTCCTGCTCTGTCTTATTCACCCGATAGCGGGCAGGCCCCAAGTATTTTTCGAGTCGTTTCTGATTTAATCGAACATGCGTGTCTTTTCCTTTTTTGACAACTGCGACGGCAACCTTTCTACACAGCGTCGCAATTTCCCGCTCGAGATTTCTGACTCCAGATTCTCGCGTATACGAGCGGACCACGGTAGACAGGACACGGTCAGAGCAGGTGATATTATCCTCGGTCAGACCGTTTGCGTCACGTTGCTTTTTAAACAAAAAATGCTTCGCGATGTTCAATTTTTCCCACTCGGTATAACCAGGGATTCTAATAATCTCCATGCGATCCTGTAGGGGACGTGGAATCCGCTCAAGACTATTTGCCGTGCAGATAAAAAGGATTTTTGACAGATCATAATCCACATCAAGGTAATGGTCATTGAAGGTCGTATTCTGTTCTGGATCAAGGACTTCCATCAACGCGGCAGACGGATCTCCTCGGAAATCGGTTGACATCTTGTCAACCTCATCCAGCAGAAAGACCGGGTTCCCCGATCCCGCTTTTTTCATTCCTTGGATTATTTTCCCCGGCATTGCCCCGATATAGGTTCGTCGGTGCCCCCGGATTTCTGCCTCGTCGCGCACTCCACCGAGGGAGATCCGAACAAACTCCCGGTCCGTCGAGCGGGCAATGGATTTCCCCAAGGAAGTTTTTCCCACTCCCGGAGGGCCGACAAAGCAGAGAATCGGCCCCTTCAACTCGCCGACCAGGCTTTGGACGGCAAGGTATTCCAGGATTCGCTCCTTGACCTTTTCCAAGCCGTAGTGGTCCTCGTCCAGAATCTTTTCTGCATCCTGAATGTCCAGCTTATCTTCCGTGTATTCATACCAGGGCAGGACGAGCAACCAGTCGATATAGTTGCGCACAACCGTCGCCTCGGCAGACATCGGAGACATCATCTTGAGCTTCTTGAGCTCCTTTTCTACTTTGTCCCGAGCCTCTTGGGACAGCTTCTTTTGCCGAATTTTTTCTTCGAGCTCTTGCAACTCGTTCTTGAATTCGTCTTTTTCTCCGAGCTCTTTTTGAATGGCCCGCATTTGCTCGTTGAGATAGTACTCCTTCTGAGTCTTTTCCATTTGCTTTTTGACTCGGTTACGTATCCTGCTTTCCACTTCAAGTATCTCAATCTCGGAACGCGTAAAGCTCAGCACTTTCTCTAACCGGTCGGCGGGATCGATCGTTTCCAGCAGGGTCTGTTTATCTTCCAATTTAATCCCAAGATGCGCAATAATGGTATCGGCGAGCCGGGACGGGTCATCAAGCGCCGAGACCGACATAATCATCTCTGGAGGGATCTTCTTATTCAGACGAACATAGTTCTCAAATGCCGTATTAACGCTTTTCACCAACGCGTCGATTTCAGCTTGTCGTTGTGATGTTTCTTCAACCTCTTCAACGTCAGCCCAGAAGAAATCCTTCTGCTCTACATATTGGACAACCTGTCCGCGCTGTTTCCCCTCAACCAGCACCTTCACCGTCCCGTCTGGCAACCGGAGGAGTTGCACCACATGCCCAATGGTGCCCATGGAATAAATATCATTGGCAATCGGATCATTGACTTTCGCATCACGCTGAGTTGCGAGAAAAATCAGTTTATCGCCGGCAACTGACTCTTCGAGCGCCTTAATCGACTTTTGCCGCCCCACAAAGAGGGGAACGACCATATGAGGAAAAACAATAATGTCTCGTAAGGGTAAAAGCGGTAGACGCACGGCCCCTCCTTTTTCCGATCTCTCTTTATTAGTCATTCTGGAACAACATGGCTCTGCTTTTCGAGTAGGGTTGTCAGGCACTCTCGGCCGTTGCCTTTTGGTACATCACAATAGGCTGCACATTGCGCGACACCACTTCTTCGGAAATGAGGACTTCTTTGATGTTCGGCTGTGAAGGGATATCATACATGATATCCAGCATGATGTTTTCCATGATGGCGCGCAGCCCACGAGCCCCGGTTTTTCTAGCTAATGCCTCACGGGCAATCGCAGTCAGCGCGCCTTCAGTAAAGCGCAGGTGCACACTCTCCAATTCAAAGAGCTTTTGGTATTGACGAACAAGAGCATTTTTTGGCTCACGCAAGATACGGACTAACGCCTGGTCGTCCAATTCCTTGAGCGTCGCTAAAACGGGAAGACGACCGATAAATTCCGGGATCATGCCAAATTTCAGGAGGTCTTCGGGTTGCACTTCTGTAAGCAGACTCCTCCCCTTCCGGCTGGTGCTCCGAACATCTGCCCCAAACCCAAGGCTCTTCCCCCCAATCCGTCGTTGAATAACATCTTCCAGGCCGACAAATGCGCCACCACAGATAAAGAGGATATTCGTCGTATCGACCTGAACAAACTCTTGCTGCGGGTGTTTTCGGCCTCCTTTTGGAGGGACGCTCGCGACCGTCCCTTCAATAATCTTGAGCAACGCTTGTTGGACACCCTCACCGGAAACATCTCGCGTAATCGAAGGATTATCTCCTTTTCGGGCAATCTTATCGATCTCATCGATATAGACAATTCCCTTCTGACATTTCTCGACGTCATAGTCCGCGTTTTGTAACAAACTTAAAACAATATTCTCGACATCTTCCCCAACATACCCAGCCTCAGTCAGGCTGGTTGCATCACCAATCGTAAAGGGAACCTGGAGGAAACGCGCCAAGGTTTGGGCCAGGAGGGTTTTCCCTGAGCCCGTCGGACCAAGAAGGAGAATATTGGATTTTTGGAGTTCCACCTCACTTGTCATCAACTGTGAATCAACACGTTTGTAGTGATTATGAACGGCGACAGAGAGAATTTTCTTTGCTTGCTCTTGCCCGATGACGTATTGGTCCAAAACACGTTTTATCTCTGCCGGCTTGGGGACGGCTGAGGAGGCCGCCAACGTGTCTTCCTGGTCACACTCTTCCGCGATAATGTCATTACACAGATCTATACATTCGTCACAGATATAGACCGTAGGGCCCGCAATCAGTTTACGAACCTCATCCTGACTCTTGCCACAAAAAGAACAGACCAAATTTCCGGGACGATCATCGCCATTTCTGGGCATATCGACTCCTTGGATCGTTTTTATACCGTACGGTATAGGGATGCATGCTCCAGGTTAGCGCAGCGTCCCTTCGCTCGGAAGAAAAAACAGTATCCATGCTAGCTCACCTATTCGTACTGGGTAACCGACCGATACATAGTGTTACAGAGAGGAGCATTCGTCTGTTAGTCCAATCGCATGAGGAGCGAAAAAGGTCCTTCACAAAGAGCCCATACTAATCGTTTTCCTCGGCCCCAGCAACGTCTTCTTGGACCACTCGAATATGGGCCTTCCCGACAACTGCCTGAATTGCCTTTTCTCTGCACAGCCGCCCTTGCAGCATCTGACGATTCGTCGGATCAGCGTAGAACGCCTCAATCTGCTGTCGCTGTTCGATACTCGCCGCTCCAAAATCTTCAATCTTCAGATCAACCTCATCCTCCGTGCTTGAGATACCGAGTTGCTCCACGAGTGCATCAAGAAGCAGCGTCGTCTCAATCTGCCGCTTTGCCCGCTGGGAGAAGTCCTCACGTATAGCCTCAGGAATAGTCGGGTCATCAAAGCTGCCATTGCCCTGCCCCTGCATGCCCGACTCAACGAATAACTGCTGCGCTTGTTCACGAATAAGGCCAGGAGGGACCTCAAAGGGATTTTTATTGAGTATTTGGCTCAGCACAGCGTCATACATCTGCCCCTCGGCTGTTCGCTCCGCCATCTGTTCTAGATTCTCCCGAATCTTGGCGCGCAATTCTTCGAGGGTATCACACTCTCCGTGGTCTTTTGCAAATTCATCGTCTAGAAGAGGCACTTCCTTTTGAGCGATATCGTGTATGGTGACACGGAAAGTAGCGGTCGAAAGGGCCTCCTGCTGATCGGAGTCCGTCTCTTGAGGCCCCTGGGGTAATGGCAGCGAAAATTCAACAGTCTGTCCTTTCTTGATGCCAATGAGTTGCTCTTGAAACCCAGGCAGGAAAGACTCTTTGCCCAACTCAACCAATCGCCCCTTTCCTTCGAGCCCCGGAATGGCTCGCCCCTGTTGTACGGCACGGTAGTCCAGGGTAACAACATCTCCCGACTCAGCCTGATCTCGATCCGTTACGGGATGAAGCTGGGCAAAAGATTCGGCAAGTCGCGCTAAGGACTCGTCAACCTCCTTCTCCGCTACTGACGAGATCACTTTGTCAACCGCTATCCCCTCGTACTCAACATTCGCGACTTCAGGCTTCGTCTCGACAGTGGCTGAATAACAGAAAGGATTTCCCGCAACCAAACGCTCAGTCACAATTTGAGGCTTTGTCACAATGGCAAGTTCATGTTCCTCTATTGCTTTGGTCAGCGACTCCTCGACCAGAGAGGAACTCACTTCCGCAGCAATCTCTTCTCCAAAGCGACGTTCGAGCACCTGCCTTGGCACCCGCCCAGCACGAAAGCCTTTCAGTCGAACGCGGTTTTGATAGCTTCGATACGCCTTCTCCAGTCCAGCTTGGACTTGATCCGCAGGAATCTCGAAAGCAATTTTTTTCTGGACCGAACTCAACCTCTCAATCGAAATCTTCATACAACAATAACCTACTACGGATCTCTTCCTACCACCCGGATAAGACGCGCATGCGAGAGGGGGGACTTGAACCCCCATCCGCTTCAAGCGGACTAGATCCTAAGTCTAGCGCGTCTGCCAATTTCGCCACTCTCGCATATGTCCTCACCAAGGGTGATGGGCCGCCGGAGATTCGAACTCCGGACCCGCTGATTAAGAGTCAGCTGCTCTGCCAACTGAGCTAGCGGCCCACGGGCACCATAACCACTATTCCTAGTGATGGCAACCGGAGCCATGACCGCACTGATTCAGGGGAATATTACGCTCTGGAGTGAAAAGAACAGGTGGGTGAAGGGACTTGAACCCTCGACTCCTGGGACCACAACCCAGTGCTCTACCAACTGAGCTACACCCACCCTATGCGCCAGAAGGGATTCGAACCCCCGACCCACGGCTTAGAAGGCCGTTGCTCTATCCAGCTGAGCTACTGGCGCCCGCAAGGCCTCACGTGTCAGGAGCATCGGGCTTTTCCTCCTGACTATGACATCGTATCGGGGCGAGCCGATTTGAACGGCCGACCCCCTGCTCCCAAGGCAGGTGCGCTACCAGGCTGCGCTACGCCCCGACATGGTTCAGTTCCCGTTCAACGTGGAGATTGCGACGTTCTCGCTTCCCCCACCCTAACATGCCGTCAAACGCCGGACAAATCGAGTCCTGTTCCCGCTTCAACGCAGCCTCGTTCGTTAGCTGCCCAAGAAAAAACGTGTCGAACGGTCGGCAAAATCGAAAACGGGTGCCCAATACACCCCGAGGACAACAGTCGCCACACTCAAGATTGCCAATAAGGAGCCATTGTGTGGATCGAGAGCGACCTCCCCTTCCAAATCAGATGGCTCATCTAGGAACATCGTCTTTACAATGCGGGCATAATAGTAGAGGGACACGACACTGTTCAATATCCCAACCACGGCAAGCCAATAGAATTGGCCCTTCACCACCGCGGCAAAGAGGTAGAATTTTCCAATAAAGCCAGCAAGCGGGGGAAGGCCCGTGAGCGAAAAGAGGAAAATTGCCATTGCTGCCGCAGGCAAAGCTCCCCCTCTCCAGGCCAGCCCACGAAAGCCTTCTAGGTCTTCGCGACCAGTATTATTCGCCACAACCATGACGACGATAAACGCCCCGAGGTTCATCAAATAATAGACGACGATGTAGAACAGCATCGCCCGTAGCCCTTCGTCGCTGAGCACAACAAATCCCATGAGGATGTAGCCAGCGTGAGCGATGCTGGAATAGGCTAAGAGACGCTTCACGTTATGCTGGTTTAGGGCGGCGAGGTTCCCAAGCGTCATGGTCACCATCGCCACAATCAGCATGAGTTGTGGCCACTCGACGCCGGGGACGAATTGCCACATGCCGGCGTCTCCACTTTGAGAGAGCGCTGGATAGAAAAATCTCATGAGAAGAGCAAAACCCGCCGCCTTTGAGCCGACCGAAAGAAAAGCCGTCACCGGAATAGGAGCCCCGTGGTAGACATCGGGCGCCCACATATGGAAGGGAACCGCGGCAATTTTATAGCCGAACCCAGCCAACATGAGGACAAGGGCGATGAAGAGCGTGAGATGATCCGGAGCATTTTGCAGCAGCGCCGCGTTGATTTCCGCATAATCCAGGCTACCGGTCAAACCAAAGATCCAACTCATGCCATAGATCATGGTCCCCGAGGCGACACCACCGTAAATGAGATATTTCAGCGCGGCTTCTCCAGATCTTCGATTTCGCGTCAAATATCCTGTGAGCACATACGACGTCAGACTGACGAACTCTAAAGACAGGTAGGCCAGGAGCAGATTCGTTGCCGAGGCCATGAAAAACATGCCCAGCCCGCTCGCCAGTAAAATCCCATAGTATTCACCCTGATTCGGCCCGTTGATCTCCCGTGAGCCAAGAGACATCCAGACGGTCCCCACTACCGACAGGGAAAGGATCACTTTAAAAAAAATGGCAAAACTATCCAGCGCAATCATGCGATGAAACAGCCACCCCTCCCCGGCACCTTGTAATCCTTCGATAAAGCGGACGCCAAAGAAGGACAGGCCTGAAGTAAAGACTAGGGCCAGAGCGGCTCCAACCAGGGCAATATTGCCGAGCCGCTCTTTATCCTCCACACACAGGTCAACAAGAAAAATCGCCAGAATGGAGAGAACAAGAATCCCTTCAGGGTAGAGATATGCCAGGCTTTCAATACTGCCGAGGTTCATGGCATGCTTTCTCTCTCGTTCAATACGCTAGCGCAGCGCAACTGCCGCAGCATCAGAACTATTCGTGCTTGCCGACAGCACGACCTCGTTGAGCCCCTGGAGCGAGACGTCGAGCAGGTCCAGAACGGCGTGCGGATAAAATCCCAGGATTACAACAATAGCCCCAAGCGGGACCAACATACACAGCTCTCTCGTATTGATTTCTGAGAGGTGCATGTCTGCATACTCCTCACGTGGTTTTCCGAGAAACATTTGTTGGATCGTCCAGAGCAGGTAACTCGCTGTAATGATTACGGTCAGAGCGCCAAGCAAGGTCGGAATTTTATGCGTGTGCCAGGCACCGAGGAGACACAGGACTTCGGAAATAAAGGCCGATAAACCAGGGAGTCCCATGGCGGCAAAAAAAGCGAGCCCCATCACGCCGGTATAGACTGGCATCACCGAAGCTAAGCCGCCAAACCCGTCAATACGCCTATGGTGGGCCCGATCATAGATTACTCCGACGATGAGGAAGAGCATGGCGGTAATCGTGCCGTGATTGAACATCTGTAAGACCGCACCATTAATCCCTTGTGGAGTAAACGATGCCATGCCCAACATGACATACCCCATGTGGCTGATACTGGAATAGGCTACGAGCTTTTTCAGATCCTTGGGCTCAGTAAAACACTGGGCTAAGGCGCAGAAGGCCCCGTAGACGATATTCCATGCTCCCAAGGCAGCCAAACAGTACGGCGCAAAAAAGAAGGTTTCTGCCGGGAGCAGGGGATAATTCACTCGTAGAATCCCATACGTTCCCATTTTCAGGAGGACCCCTGCCAGAATAACGGAGATCGCGGTTGGCGCTTCGACGTGGGCGTCCGGCAGCCAGGTGTGGAAGGGGAAAGCCGGAATTTTCACGGCAAAGTTGATAAAGAGCGCGAGCCACATGATTTGTGGCAAAGAAAAGCCAAGCAAGAGCGGCTC